>FWPV01001149.1_pt1 | contig 76187 bp, 81 predicted proteins | sample 2228371 | NCBI WGS metagenome assembly FWPV01 (sample SAMEA103939776, study PRJEB20133) | metagenome
CGGCGAGGGGTCGCGGTGCGAGTTCCGCAGCCGGGTGGCGTGACGGGTGAGGCGCGCGGCGTCCCGGCGAGGACTGTCCGAGCAGCGCGACCCCTCGCCGGTGCCCCTCCTAATCCGCGTTGAACTCCTGCATCGCTCGCTCGACGCCTTGCTCGATCACGTAGAGTACCGCGCTCGCGGCGTGCGGAACCGCAGCCTCGAGCCGCTCGGCTGCCTGCCTTCCCATCGGCTCGAGCACGTACTCGGCCGGGTCCTGTCGGCCGGGCGGCCGCCCGATGCCGAGGCGCACACGCACGAAACCCCCATCCCCCAGCTCCTCGATGATCGAGCGAAGTCCGTTGTGGCCACCGTGACCGCCGCCCCGCTTCACGCGCACCACGCTCTCGGGCAGGTCGAGGTCATCGTGTACGATGATCGCATGCCCCAGCCCGACGTCATGCGCGGCGAGTAGCCTCGCGACCGCCCGCCCGGAGCGGTTCATGAACGTCTGGGGCTTGGCAAGGATGAGATCCTCGTCTCCGAGGTGGACGAACGAGACCTTGGCGCCCGCTTCGTCCCGCCAGTACGAGGCGCCGAGCCGTTCCCCCAACAGATCGATGACGAGGAATCCCGCGTTGTGTCTGCTCGTCTCGTAGGCGGGCCCCGGATTGCCGAGACCCGCGATGAGCCACGTCATGCGGAGGCCTACTCCTCCTCCTCGGCCACCTTGCTGCTGCCGATGACCTCGACCTCACCCGCAGCCCCCTCGGTGACCTCCTCCTCGACGGCCTTCTGCGGCGTGGTCACCGAGCACACGATCGCCTCGGGGTCGTCGAGGATGTGCACACCCTCGGGCGCCACGAGGTCACCCACGTGGAGCGAGTCACCCACCTCAAGCTTGGACACGTCGACCTCGATGTGCTCGGGGAGATCGACCGGGCGGGCCTCGACGTGAACCTCGCGCAACTCGTGCAGCAGGACCCCGCCTGCCTTCTCGCCCGCAGATACGCCGACGTACTCGAGTGGCACCACGGTGGTGACGGTCTGCGAGAGCTTGATGGCCCAGAAGTCGACGTGCTGGATCACGCCTCTCACGGGATCCCTCGCGATACCCTTGACCATGGCGTTGACCGGCTTGCCCCCATCGATCGACAGCTTGAACAGTGTGGTCGCCACGGTACCGTGCGCAGCGATCTGCTCGAACTCGTGCCGATCGATCTCGATCGGCTTGCCACTCTCGAAGCCGGCTCCGTAGACGACGGCCGGAAGCCTACCCTCTCGGGCGAGCGCTCGATTCGCCTTGCCGACGCGGGTTCGCGTGTACGCGCCGATCTCCATCGTCTCAGTCATCGTCCTCTTCCTCCCTGTGGTCGGTTGTGCGAGCGGAGCCCGCTCAGCCTACAGCTGGAACTCCGGATCGAAGAGCTCAGAGACCGACTCATCGTTGTAGACGTTCTGGATCGCATGTGCGATGAGGGGCGCGACGCTCAGCACGCGGATCCTCCCATGCCTGCGCTCCTCCGGGATGAAGAGCGTGTTGGTCACGACGACCTCCTCGATAGGCGCGGATTCGATCCGCTCGTAGGCGGGCGGCGAGAAGATGCCGTGCGTCGCCGCGACGTACACGACGCGCGCGCCCTTGTTCGCCAGCGCCTTCGCGCCCTCCGTGACCGAGCCTGCCGTGTCGATCATGTCATCGGCGATGATGCACGCACGACCCTCGACCTCGCCGATGACGTGCGTGATCTCTGCAACGTTGTGCTCCGGCCGCCCCTTGTGCATGATCGCGAGCTGTCCTCCCAGCATGTCGGCCAGCTTCTTGCAGACCTTCACGCGGCCGACATCCGGTGACACGACGGTGAGGTCCTCGAGCCCGAGCCGAGCGAAGTAGTCCGCCAGTATCGGCAACGCGGTGAGGTGGTTGACGGGCTGGTTGAAGAACCCCTGGATCTGGCCCTGGTGGAGGTCCATCGCGATGACGCGATCCACGCCTGCGACGGTGAGTAGATCCGCCACGAGCTTCGCCGTGATCGGCTCCCGCGCTGCGGACTTCTTGTCCTGTCGCGCGTACGCGTAGTGCGGGATGACGGCCGTGATGGTCCGCGCGCTCGCTCGTTTCGCGGCGTCCACCATGATGAGCATCTCCATGAGGGCCGCATTGACCGGCGTACCCATGGACTGCACGACGAACACGTCGGCTCCCCGAACGCTCTCAAGGTAGCGTACGTAGATCTCGCCATTCGCAAAGCGTGAGATCTTGATGTTCCCGAGCTCGACACCGAGATGCTGGGCGATGCCCTCGGCGAGCTCCCGGTTGTTCGTGCCCGAGAAGACCATCATCCTTCTGCTCGTCGCGTTCATCGATCACTGTCCCTCTTCGTCGTCGTCCGCCGTAGCGTTCCTGCGCTTCGCCCATCCCTCGACGATCCGAAGCTCGGACCGCTCGATGCCGAGTGCGCCAGCCGGCACGTCCTTCGCGATGGCGCTACCGGCCCCCGTCACCGCCCCTTCGCCGACGCATACGGGCGCGATGAGCATCGTGTCCGAGCCGATGAACGCTCCGTCGCCGATCACCGTCCGATGCTTGCGCCGCCCATCGTAGTTACACGTTATCGTACCCGCACCGACGTTGACGTCATCACCGATCTCCGCGTCGCCGATGTACGAGAGGTGCGGAACCTTCGATCGGAACCCGACCGTCGCGTTCTTGATCTCCACCGATGTCCCGATCTTCGCGCCCTCTCGCACGACCGAGCCTGGGCGAAGGTACGCGCGCGGACCGACCGTGACACGCGGCCCGATGCACGACCCCACGACGATCGACGAGTCGATCACGCTCCCGTCCCAGACCTGCGAGTCAACCACACGACTGTCAGGGCCGATCACGCAGCCGTCACCGACCTCGGTCTCGCCCAGCAGGAATGTCATCGGCTCCAGCACGACATCGCGTCCGAGGCGGACCGTCGGCGCCACCCAGACGAGATCGGGGGCGATCATCGTCACCCCCGCGAGCATGTGGGCCTCGTTGATCCTGCGCTGCATGACGGCAGCCGCCTCAGCAAGCTGGACGCGGTTGTTGACGCCGAGCGCTTCGCGAGCATCCTCAGCTTCCACGCCCACCACGACACGACCGGCATCGACGAGCAGGCGTACGACGTCGGTCAGGTAGAACTCGCCTTGTGCGTTGTCGTCGTCGAGCTCGTGGACCACCGAGAGCAGCGTCTGCGCATCGAAGCAGTACGTCCCCGTGTTGATCTCGTCGATGGCACGCTGCTCGGGGGCGAGGTCCCGATCCTCGATGATGGCAGCCAAGCCCCCGGTCCCATCCCTCACGATCCGCCCGTACCCCGTCGGGTCGTCGAGCCGGGCCGTGAGGACCGCTGCCGCTGCGCCCGCACGCTCACGCGCGCTGATGAGGCGCTCGATGGTCTCGGGCCGGACGAGGGGCGAGTCGCCGGAGAGCACGACGAGCGATCCTGTGACCTCCGCGAGCGCCGGCGCGGCGCAGATGACAGCGTGACCGGTGCCGCGCTGCTCGTCCTGCCGGACGCACGTCTCGCCGAACAGGAGTGCCTCGACGGTCTCCGCTCCATGACCGGTCACGACGACGATGCGCTCACACCCAGCGCGTCGCGCCGCGTCCACGACGTACCGCACGAGCGGGACGCCGAGGATCTCGTGCGCCACCTTCGGAAGATCGGACCGCATCCGCGTGCCTTCACCCGCCGCCAGGACGAGTGCAGTCGTGGTCATGGCGAACCTCTCCGTCGCGATGGATCGGCAGGGCGGACGGTGGCTGGGGCGGTAGGATTCGAACCTACGCATCGAGGATCCAAAGTCCCCTGCCTTACCGCTTGGCTACGCCCCAGCGAGCGACGCCCGTGCGCTCCGGGCGTGCGAACCCGAAGCGAGCGCACGGAGTATACCACAGCGGCCCGAGAGCTCGTACGGCTTCAGACCTCCTGGAGCGCGGCGGCGGCGTGGGTGAAGGCCTCGACGCCGCCTTGCGCCTCGAACTCTGCGAGCACGGCGTCCTGGATCATCTGCCGAGCAGCCGAGTTGATCGGGTGGCAGACGTCACGGAACTCCCCGGTCGGCAGCTTACGCGATGGCATGGCGACGAACAGACCCTTGTCGCCATTGACCACCCGCAGGTCGTGCACGACGAACTCGTCATCGATCACGATGCTCGCGATCGCGCAGACCTTGTTCATCGCAACAGGCCGCAGTGTCACCTTGGTGATCCTCATGCGCGTTCTCCCTCGGCACCGCCTTCGACGTAGAGGTTCGCTCTCCCGCAGCGAATCCCTGCCTCTCCTCGCCGCGTGGCGGAGCGGTACGTCAACGGACCCGCCGCACCCCGGCGTCCGCCGTGACGGTCGCGCACGACCACCAACCCACCGCCTCGGCCTCACGAGCGACAGCCTGCGCGACGGCATCATCCGAACACAAGCCCGCGACGGTGGAGCCGCTGCCGCACAGGATCGCACCGAGGACACCCTCGCGGGCGGACAGCCACCGCTTGATGGCACCGACCGTCGGTACGATGCTCTCAGCAGCCTCATCGAGGTCGTTGCGCATCACGCGAGCCACACCTCGAGCGTCACAAGCACGGAGGGCGGTGATGAGCGGCTCGAGCGAGGGTCCGCCATGTCTCGGCGGCAGCCGGTCGAACGCCGCGTAGGCCGCGGGCGTGGGAACCCCTTCTTCGGGACGCACGAGCACGAGCGACATACGACAAGCAGGGAGGCGTTCGGCGAGGACATCCCCCCTGCCGGCGAACAGCGCTGCACCGCCGTGCAGGAAGAAGGGCACGTCAGCTCCAAGCGAACACGCGATCTCGGCGACCTCAGGAGACGCCGCATCGATCCCCCACAGCTCGCACGCACCGACGAGTGCTGCGGCCGCATCCGAGCTCGCGCCACCGAGACCTGCTGCGGCCGGGATGCGCTTCTCGATCCGGACAGCGATTCGTGGTTCGCGTCCGACCGCCGAGCCCAGTGCGCGGATCGCCTCGGCTGCGAGGTTCTCCTCGGGGGAGACCCCGGGATCGGGCTCACACGATACGGTGAGGTCGTCAGCCTCGCTCAAGGAGATGGTGTCGACGGGTGCGGCGAGCGTCTGCAGTACCGTCGTGACGTCGTGGTAGCCATCCGGTCGCCGTCTCCCGACGGAAAGATACCAGTTGAGCTTGGCGGGAGCCTCGTAGACGACGGCGCGGAACCCCCTTGCCTCCCCCGAGAGGATCACCGGCTGCGCACCCGTCCGAACATGCGCACCGTCACGGATCCGTCAGTTCAGCCACGGGAACACGCACTCGCCGGTGTCGCAGTGCGTCAGTTCCACCGTGCCGGTGAGGATGTCGACGTAGCTGTACGAGACCCGCTGCGTACGACCGCGCTTCTCCTCGACGGAGAGCACGAACAGGCTCGGGTGGGTCTGAACCAGCGTGCCCTCGCGCTCGAAGATCTTCGACCTGCCCATGTTGGCACGAAGACGCATGCGGGTGCCGGTGAGATTCTCGAGGTCAGCGCGGATGCGCTGGACGACTTCCAGCTGGTTCATGGTTTCCATGGATTCCTCCTCAGTCCCGAGAAGTATACCGTCCCGGAGCGAAAAACTCAAGGTAGAAGGCCATATCCATGCAGTGAGTCCCCGAGCATGATGAACGTCGCCGGCGTGAGCGTCTCGGCGCGCACCGATGCGTCGACGCCCGCGTCTCGCAGGGCGGCTTCCACCGATGCGGCAGGTGCGTCAAGTGCGCTGGCGAGTGTGTTCCTCAGCGTCTTGCGCCGTTCGGCGAATGCCGCCTCCGCAGCCCGCATGGCGCGCGAGAGACGGATGGCATCCGCCGTGTCGTGACGACGCACGAGCTTGACGACGCTCGAGTCGACCCGGGGCGGAGGAAGGAAGCAGCCCCGACTCACCTCGAGGCGTCCTGCGACGGTGGCCAGAAGCGCGAGCTTGACCGTGTAGGCGCCGTAGTCCTTCGTGCCAGGAACCGCCGCGATCCTGTCCGCGACCTCGGCTTGCACCATCACGGTGGCGACTTCGAGCGTCGGGAGGCTCGCGAAGAAGCGCAGGATGATCGTCGCCGCCACAGCGTAGGGGAGATTCGCTACGAGCGCGGAAGGAGCACGTCCGCCGGGCGCCATCAGCGCCTCAGGTGTCACCTCGAGGGCATCGGCGAACACCACACTCACGTTGCCCGCTCGCTCGACGATCTCCGCCAGGGCCGGGGCGAGCCGCTCGTCCCTCTCGACAGCGACCACGGAGGCCGCATGGCGGGCGAGCGCCTCTGTGAGCGTCCCGATGCCCGGACCCACCTCGACGACGTGCTCAGAGCCGACAAGTGCGGCGAGCTCGAGGATCCGGCCGACCGTGTTGTCGTCGATGAGGAAGTGCTGCCCAAGACGCTTGCGTGTCGTCAGTCCGTGCCGTTCGAGCACGGCGATCGTCGCACGCGGCGAGGCCAGCGAGGAGTGTGGCACGAAGACCCCTTACGGGAGGATCGTCACGGTGACCGTACGGCGACCCCACGCCAGTGCGGTGCGCCTCGCAGCCGATTCACCACCGGCCCAGAAGCACACGTCGATGCGATTCCCGTCGATCGCACCACCCGTGTCAGCCGCTATCGCATACCCGTACCCAGGGACGTACAGCTTCGTACCGAGTGGGATGACGCGCGGGTCCACTGCGACGATGCCCCATCCATCGGGTATCTGGTACGCCCTGAGCTTGCGCTCGATCACGGCGAGCCCGCCACAGCCCGGGTCCCATGGTGTGTAGGCGGTGGCGACGACCGTTCTGCGCGTACCGCCCTGCGGCGCCGCTGCGCTGCTGCGAGCGCCACCCCTGCTCGCCGCCGCGAACAGCCGCTTGGTCGGCTTGCGCGTGCCGACAAGGACGACCTGCGGTCTCGGCTCGGCGATGATCCGCTGCGCCTTGAGGTAGCGTCGGCCCTCGACGCCGCCGGTCACGACCACCTCGAAGACGCTCAACGCGCGCCCGGGCTTCCCCTGCGAGACGATCCTCCTCGTGCCGAGCGGCAGTTGCGGATCCGGCTTCTCCACCACATCGAAGGGGATGTCCGTCTCCTGCTGCTCGATGCGTAGGAAGACGTCCTTCGCGACGATCGTCATGCCGTCGATGAGCGGCTCCTCGATGGACGGCGTGACATCGAGACCGAGGGAGGGGTCCAGGCCAGCCGCCACGAGCGCATCCGCGACCGTCGAACCGACGACGTCGAGCGAGAGCTTCTCGCCATCACATTCGAGCGTCACTGGCCTGGCGTGCCTCACGACGATGGTGGTGCCATCCGCGACGAGCTCTTCGAGCGCAGGCGACACCACGTCGTTCGGCCGCGGACTGATGCCCGCTTCCGCGAGCACGTCGCGCACCGTCTCTGCGCTGGTCTTGTGATAGGCGACCTGCCCGTCGATGAGCAGGGTGACGCCCTTCCTGGCCCAGATGAATCCGGATGCGATCGGTGTCGTGACGATGGCTACGATGAGTGCGAGTGCTACGAACGGAGTCCTCAGGTGATGGGCCGGTTGCGCCGGCTTGCCCATAGAACCCTTCCGTGTCGGCTACATGACGATCCAGCAACAGGCTGGAGACTCGACCGATTATAGCCGAGCACCCAGACACCAACAACGGCAGCGCTCACACGAGGTGACGAGCGGTCGAGACGGTCGCCGCGAGAGCCCCATGGGCCGCGAACGGTCACCTTGCCGGCTGAACGGACGTCAGGCTTCGATGAGCGAAACGAGCTGCACTCCGGACGCACGCGCCTTGGCGAGGTCGTCTCTCCGAGCGAGGATGTCATCGCGGCCATCGACACCTTCGACCACGTGCTCGAACGCCGCCCGTACGCCGATGATGGCGAGGAAGCTCGCGAGCGTGGCCCGAGCGCCATCCGCACCGAAGGGGTCACCTGAACCGCCCACGAGGAGGATGCCGCCGGGTCGCTTCTCGCGCGCCGGTTCGCCCAGCACGTACCGGCGTGCCCAGTACGGCTGCACGCGGTCGATGAGCGCTTTGAGCTGGGCCGGAACGCCAGCGAAGAAGATGGGGCTCGCCACGACGATGGCCGCAGCGGCATCCATGAGCTCGTTCACGGCATCCATGTCATCGCGTATGACGCACCTGCCCGTCACCGAGCAGGCGTTGCATCCGCGGCACGGCGCGATGCGAAGTTCGGAGACGACGATCGTACGGACCGTTGCCCCAGCACCCGAGGCCCCCTCCAGGCACGCCTCCAGGAGCCGGTCGCTGTTCCCGCCACGCCGTGGACTTCCTGCGATTCCGAGGACGAGTGGTCCGCTCATCGGTCCTCCCTGCCCACGAAGAGCTTCCGCGCGTTGTCCAACACCGTCGCAAGGAACGCGGGTGGCTCGACGCCCTTGATGCGCGCGATGGTCTCCGCCACGTGTACCACGAGCGCTGGTTCGTTGCGAGCGCCCCGGTACGGCTCGGGGGCGAGGAACGGGCAGTCGGTCTCGGTCAGCAGCCGGTCCACCGGCACGATGGCTGCAGCCTCTCTGATGGCATCAGCCTTCTTGAAGGTCACCGGGCCGGCGAAGGAGATCATGCACCCGAGCTCGAGGAAGCGCTCGGCGATCGCCGCGTCCTCCGTGAAGCAGTGGATGACGCACCCCGCTCGAGGCATCGCTCCCTTGAGCATCGCCCAACCATCGTCGTGAGCCTCGCGCAGATGCACGATCGCGGGCAGGCCGCACGCATCCGCGAGCTCGAGGTGCTGCTCGAAGACGGCACGCTGCACATCGCGGGGCGAGTGGTCGTAGTGGTAGTCCAAGCCGAGCTCACCGAGAGCCACCACACCCGCGATCGAGGCCGCTTCGCGCATCCTATCAGCCATCGATGGCGTGAACAGGCGAGCATTGTGAGGGTGGACGCCCACGACCATGCGAACCTCGGGAATGGCACTGGCATCACCCTCGTCGGCGAGCAGCTCCTGGGCGCGTTCGAGCCATGCCGGCAGCTCGGTGAGGGTGCGCGTGTCCTCGGACAGGTCGACGACGGTCACGACGAGCGCCACCCCTGCACGCGCCGCGCTCGCGAGCGCGCCAGCCGGGTCGTCGAGCATGTCGAGGTGCGCGTGCGCGTCGACGTACACGCGACGCATCGCTACACGCGACGTCCCGCTCACGCTCACTCCTCGAGGATGCGCGGGAAGAGCGGCTCGCCCTTCTCAACGGGCAGACCCGCGGGCAACCGGCCCCATGACGCCTCAGCAGCGATGTCGGTCACCCCGGTGACCTCGGGAAGACCGAGCCGCCGCCAGACCTCGTTCGAGGTGCGCGGCATGACCGGCGCGGTGAACAGCGCTGCGATGCGGACGGCCTCCAGGGCGCTGTACAGGACCGCAGCCAGGCGGTCCGTCTCGCCAGCCTTCGCGAGGTTCCAGGGCGCCTCGGCCTCGATGTAGCGGTTCGCTCGCTTGATGAGATCCCAGGTCGCCTCGAGGGCACCAGCGAAGTCGAGGGCGCTCATCGCCTCCTCGTAGCGCGCTGGCAGCTCGGTAGCGCTCGCCTCGAGCTCCTCGTCGGCGGCCGTCAGGACGGTCCGCTCGGGCGCCGCCGGGGTGCGCCCCTCCAGGTACCGCTCGGTCATGTTGAGCAGACGCGAGACAAGGTTGCCCCAATCGTTGGCGAGGTCACCGTTGTAACGTTGCACCATCGCCTCCATCGAGATGGAACCATCCTGTCCGAAGGCGACGTCACGCAGGAAGTAGTAACGGTACGCATCCACGCCGAAGCGAGCGACGAGGGAAGCGGGCGTCTGGACGTTGCCCTTCGACTTGCTCATCTTCTCGCCACGCGCGAGCAGGAAGCCGTGAGCGAAGACGGTCTTCGGCGGCTCGATCCCCGCTGCCATGAGCATCGCCGGCCAGATCACGCAGTGGAAGCGGATGATGTCCTTGCCCACAAGATGGATGTCCGCCGGCCAGTAACGCTGGAACCGTGTGAGGTCGTCGCTGCCGTAGCCGAGCGCGGTGACGTAGTTGAGGAGCGCATCGATCCACACGTACGTGACGTGGTCCGGAGCGAACGGCAGGGGGACGCCCCACGAGAACGTCGTCCTCGAGATGGAAAGGTCCTTCAGCCCACCCTTCACGAATGAGATGACCTCGTTGCGGCGGGTCTCCGGCTGGATGAACGGCATGCCTGCCGCCTCGCGCTTTTCGTAGAAGGCGAGCAGGCGCTCCTGATACGCCGACAGTCGGAAGAACCAGTTGTCCTCGCGGACGAACTGGACCTCGCGCCCGCACTGCGGGCACATGCCGTCAGCGAGCTCCTCCTCGGACCAGTACGTCTCATCCGGAACGCAGTACCAACCCTCGTAGTGGCCCTGGTAGATCTCGCCTCGCCTGTGCAGCTCCTCCCAGAAGGCTTGGACCCCGCGAACGTGACGCTCCTCGGTCGTGCGGATGAAGTCGTCGTACGAGATGTCGAGCATCTCCCAGGTCCGCTTGAACGTGGGAGCGATGCTATCGACCCATGCCTGCGGCTCCATCCCCGCAGCCTCGGCCGCCTGCGCGATCTTCTGTCCGTGCTCGTCGAGGCCCGTGAGGAACTTCACATCTTGCCCGGTCATGCGGCGGTAGCGTGCGATCGCGTCCGCGGCGATCGTCGTGTATGCGGTGCCGAGGTGGGGCTCTGCATTCACGTAGTAGATCGGCGTCGTGATGTAGAACGTCTTACCGCTCATCGTCGTCTCAGGCTCCAAAGATGACAGCTGCCGTTTCCCATGTTTGCCGTACGATGCGCATGGGCATTCATGGAAGTGCAGACCTTCCTTACGGGCATCCCATGATAACGCACACGCGCCGTATTCGTTCGACGAGGGAGACCGCCATGGCTGACACGGGTATCGTACGCAAGGTCGACGACCTGGGACGGATCGTCATACCGATGGAGATGCGCCGCACCCTCGGCATCAAGGTGCGCGACCCGCTCTCGATATCACTGGAGGGCGACCGCATCATCCTGCGCAAGTTCAAGGAGATGTGCGTCGTGTGCGGCACGACCGAGGACCTGCTCGAGGTCAAGGACCGCAAGATCTGCTCGGCATGCGCGAAGGCCATCAAGCGCTAGCGCGCATCCTCGATCGTCCGACGATACAGGGCGTTTCGCGCCACGCCGTGGCGCTGCGCGACCTCACGCACGGCGTCCCTTTGTGACCGTCCCTCACCCATGAGGCGCTGCACCTCGCTGACGAGCTCGCCCGGGTCAGGGGCTGTGGGTCTCAGGCTCGCAGGTCGGTCGATCACGAGTACCACCTCACCCCTCACCTCACGACCCTGGAAGCCGCGGGCGACCACATCGGCGGGACCTCTGACGACCTCCTCATGCACCTTCGTGACCTCCCGGACGACCGCAACGGTGCGATCCGGAAGCACCCCTGCAAGCGACGCGAGCGTCCGCACGAGTCGGCGAGGGGACTCGAAGAACACGAGGGCGGCATCGAGCTCCGCGAGCGCCTCGAGCCGTCGCCGGCGCTCACCCTCGGCTCGCGGCAGGAACCCACCGAAGTAGAACGGCCCTCCGCCCAATCCACTCGCAGCGAGCGCTGCGATGACAGCTGAGGGGCCCGGGAGCACCTCGACCGGCAGTCCCGCCTCAAGGCATGCGTCGACGAGCTCCACGCCCGGGTCCGAGATCCCCGGTGTACCAGCATCGCTCACGAGCGCCACATGAGCGCCAGCGTGGATGCGTTCGACGAGTGCGGGTGTGCGCTCGCTTGCCGTGGCGGCGTCGTACCGCTCGAGCGGCGTGTGGATGTCGTAGCGCGCGAGGAGCTTGCGCGTGACGCGCGTGTCCTCGGCGATGATGACATCAGCGGCGCGCAAGGCATCGAGCACACGCAGCGTCACGTCGCCCAGGTTGCCGATGGGCGTCGCACAGACGGACAGCAGTCCGCGCTCACGCGCCATCGGACGGCTGGCCCTCCTCCTGCGGGGCCGGAGCCTCGGTGATGACAGGCGGTGGCGGTGGCGGTAGGTGGCTCGGCGCAGCAGAGGCACTCGCTCCTGCGACGGCGACCGCGGGGACCTCACGGCCGGTCATGCGCCGGAAGAACACCGTCCAGGCGCTGGAGACGAACGTCGCATAGATGGCCGACGGGAGCAGTAGCACCAGGAAGAGGATGCCGAGGAGCGCCATCACGAAGCCATACCGTTCGGCAGCGGCCAGGCCGATCGCTGGGATCATGAACGGGACCGCGAGGGCGAGAGCGACCACTCCGAATGCCATGCCAGGTAGCAGCATCACGAGCCACATCACGAAGGCGCCGCGCCTGGCGCGCAGGTCCCGCCACCCGGCAGCGATCGCACGACCGAACGTGACGTCGTCGAGCACGCCGTAGCGCAAGGCGAGCTCGTAGATGATCGAGATGATCACAGCCGCCACGACGAGCACGCCCACGAAGATGGGCAGCACGAAGCACAACCCTGCCACGAGACCGACGCCGGCGGCCTCATCGCCGAGCATCGCGCCGCCGCCGACCATGCCGACGATCACGATGACCATGATCGCGATGAGCACGAAGAACGGGACCCATAACGCCAGCCCCGTCATGAACGTGCGTCCCCAGCGCGCGAACCCGATGCGCCATGCCTCCCTGAGCGACGGCGAGTGCCCCTCCGCTGCCTCGTTCGCGCCCCAGATGAGTCCCGCTTGCGCTGCCACCGACAGCACGAAGAACACGAATCCGATGACGACGAGCCATCCGGCCACGAACAGGACGAGACCGAGGTTCGCCTCGATCCAGCGGCTGAGCCGACCGGCTGCCGCACCATCGTCGGTACTGAAGGCGTTGCCGCCGCCTCCCGAGGACCCCACCCCGACGAACAACCCGAGCACCCACAGCGCCTTGTAGCGCCACGTGATGTTCCACGCTCGCTTCAGGATGTCGAAGTGATCCACGCCCGCCCCCTCATCGGTTCCGTGTCACGAGTCCGTGACCTCGACGAGCTCGTACCGTCTCGACCCGAGCCCCATACGCTCAGCGTAGGCCATCGCGTGCGTCCCGTCGACGCCGGTGATCGCCTTGAACTTGTCCTCGCCCGGTCCGAGCCCCTCGCCACGGGTCCCCGGTAGACCCCTCGCGGCCACGACGAGGTCGTAGGCGGCCTGATCGATGGCGACGATGTCAGTCGATGCGAGCACGCCGATATCCGGCACGACCGGGGCGTCCGAGAAGTGCCAGCAGTCGCAGTCGGGCGAGACCGCCGTGACGAACGACAGGTGGACGACCTTCCCCTCCTTGCCCGCGAGCGCTCCAGCGGCGTGCTCGACGATCTTCTCCTGGAGCGCCTCGGGCGTCGTCTTCCACTGCGTGGCGATGGCGCCGTATGGACACGCGGCTACGCACTCGCCGCAGCCGTAGCAGAGCGCCTCGTCCACGTGCGCGACACGATCCGACCCCACCGCGATCGCCGAGACCGGACACCACCGTGCGCATCGGGCGCAGCCCGTGCACGCCTCGGCGTGCACCTCAGGACGGAAGTCCGCATGCATGCGCTGCTTCGCGCTCCTGCACCCCAAGCCCATGCCGACGTTCTTGAGCGCACCGCCGAAACCGGCGGCCTCGTGACCCTTGACGTGCGTGACGACGACCATCGCGTCAGCGTGGATGGCAGCAGAGCCGATCCGCACCCGATCGAAGTGCTCGCCCGTGATGGGCACCTCCACCGCGTCCCGTCCGTCGAGGCCGTCAGCGATGATGATGGGTGCCTCGATCGTCGCGAACGAGAAGCCGTTGTGGATGGCGCACGCGATGTGATCGACGGCGTTCGCCCGCTCCCCGCGGTACAGGGTGTTCGCGTCCGTGAGGAACGGCTTGCCGCCGTGCGCCTTCACGCGCTTGATCACCTCGCGCAGGAAGACCGGATGCACGAAGCCCGTGTTGCCCGCCTCGCCGAAGTGGACCTTGACCGCTACGAGGTCATCCTTGCCCACCGCCTGCGCCAGACCCGCGCGTTCGAGCAGACCACCTGCACGGGCGACGAGGCTCCGCTTGCGCGTCGTGCGCATCGGCACGAAGTACACGGTCGATGTCCTCATCGGGTCAGCCCCTCACGCGCGTCGTGCTCATCGAAGGCGAGCGCCGCAGCACCGAGCACGCCTGCATCGTTGCCGAGCGCCGCCTGCACGATGCCGACGTCGCGACGTCCAGCGAGTGCCCGCATCGAGACGACCTCCGCCGCGCGCTCGACGAGCATCCTCGCCGACTCACCGATGCCCCCACCGACGACGATGAGCTTGGGGTTGAGCAGGTTCACGATGCCGACGAGAGCCTCGCCCAGCACCTCGCCCGCCTCGAGGAGGATCGTGCGCGCGACCTCGTCACCTGCGAGCGCGGCCTGTACCACGTGCTCGGCCGTGACCGCTTCCGCATCGCCGCCCGCCAGTCGCCGGATCTCGTCGCCCCGGTATGCGCGAGCGGCCTCACGACCCCGCGCCGCGAGCGCTGGGCGACCCAGGTACGCCTCGAGGTGACCGCTCCCGCCGCAGGGGCACTGCGGGCCATCGAGTCTGACGACCATGTGTCCGATCTCACCGCCGAGGCCGCGACTCCCACGGTACGGCGCCCCGTTGAAGAACAGCGCGCCGCCGACCCCCGTGCCGAGCGTGATCATGACGAAGTCGCGGACCCCCTGCGCGGCACCGAAGCGAGACTCGCCGAAGCCGGCGCAGTGCCCATCGTTATCGAGGACGACATCGTGCTTCATGCGCGACATCACGAGCGATCGGACGTCCACCCCGGCCAGTGGCAGGTTCGTGCAGAACTCGATGGTCTGCCGAAGGAAGTCGACCTGTGCAGGGAGTCCGATGCCGACGCCAGCGACCTCGGATGGGTGGACGCTGGTACCGACCTCGTCGATGAGCTCGATGATCGCGTCCACGATCGCGAATGGCCCGTTCTTCGGCGTGAGCCGGCGGGACTCCTTGATGATGCGCCCCTTGCGCTCCACGAGGCCGGCAGCGATCCTCGTTCCCCCGACGTCGACTCCGACTGCATACGTCGTTCGCATCTCGCCTCCTCGGCACGATGTCTGCGCAGCGGCCCTGCAGGCACGACGCCTCGATGATACCGCACGGCCACCCGGCGGGGAGCGCCTGGAGCCGCCACGCTCAGTAGTCCCAGATGATCCCTCGCGTCTTGATGAGGCCGAGTGACTGCATCTTCTCGAGCATGCGCTTCTCGCTCACCCCGAACAGTCGCGCGAGGTACCGATAATCGTTGAACCACTTCGCCGCTTGCTCGCGCACCATGAACGATGGCGTCACGAGTTCCGCGGAGATCGTGTCAGCTTCCCGATGCGTCATCGCGGTATCGCGGGGATAGCCTGTGCTCGGATCATCGAGGACGATGAGGAGATGCCCTAAGAGGTGGCCGATCGCAGCGTCCTGGATGGGTCGGTCCTTCGCCACGTTCAGCAGGATCGCCGGCATGCCATCTTCTGCCACGAGCGCCGCGGTGAACCACGGCGGGAATTCCACACGCATGATCGGGATGCCGAGGTGCTCAGCGATCGCCGGAACCGGTACGGGCGGCTCGGTGATACCGGCATCCCGAACCGCGCGCTCGGCGAGCTCCTCGTAGTACCTATCGCTGCGCAGGGGCACGATCGCTCCTCGGATGATCGCGGTCCATACCCACCGCTGTGGCGCACATACTATAGTGACGACTATAGAGCATGTACCGGCTCGACGGCCCTCCGACGCCGAGACCCTTCGCCTGATGGCGAGCGAGGCCGGAGCGGACGCCTGCAACGGAACCGGGATGACCGAGAGGGCGCCGTGCACGATCGAGACGCGCGGGAACGGATAGAGCAAGCCGAGGAGGTCGTGCGGCTCCTTGCGGCTGCGGTCACCGCCGTGCGCCTGTACCCACCGACCTCACCGTTGCGTCGTGCGGCGATCGACCGCCTCGTCAGCGCCACACGCACCCTTCCTGCCGCCAGCACCTTGCAGCTCAAGGTCGATCGAGAACGCTTCGTGCTCGGCGGCACGGCGATCGCCAGCTCTGTCGGCGGCGTCGCAGCCCTGGCCGAGGCGCTGCACGCGCTGCAGGTCGGTCAGCTCATCATCACGCCCAGGGCGACGGAGGCCGAGGTCGCCGTCTTCCTCGACGCACTCACGCAGGATCCCCGAGCACTGCGCGCGTCGGGCGGCCTTCGCGAGGCACTCGTGACCGCGGGCGTCAACGGTCTCGCCGTGATCGAGGTGACCCTGCGCGCGTCATCCGAGGAGGGGCTGGCTGGTGTGGACCTCACCGCGGCGCCGCTCGAGGAGATCGCTCGACACACGCAGGCCGCAGCGCAGCAGTGGGCACGGCACGCACCGAGCGGGGATGCGGTCGACGAGGTCGCGCGCGCCCTCGACGACCTCGAGGAGGCCGCCCGCGACCTCGCAGCGACGCGCATCGCACAGGCGCTCCTGCGACTCGATGAGTCGACCCGTGCTCGCGTGCTCGCGGCGGCGCTCACCGCCTCTGCTGACGGACGGCGCATGGATGGCATGCTCTCGGTCGTCGCCCGGATGCGACCCGCAGCACTCGCCCGTCTCCTCAGGCTGGCTGCCGAGATGGCGCATACCGCTCCCGACGACATCGCCCGTACGCTCCAGCTACCACCCGGGCTGCTCAAGGAGGTCCTGGCGCTCCTCATTCCCGCGCCTCGATCGGAGCAAGAGTGCGGCGTCCCGGCGAGTCCGGACATCCCCGGGATCGTCCGCGAGGTCGAGGAGAGCACCGAGGTCGACCAGATGCGAGTCGAGGAACTCATGCGCGCGAGCACCCAGGAGAGCTCCGCTCGACGCGCTGCGTCAGCTGTCATCGACCTCGCATCGCGTGACCCGAGCGATGAGACGATCACGGCGCTCGGCGACGCTGTCGCGCTCGCGCTGAAGGCCGGCGCCTTCGATGTGATAGAGCCGGCGTTCGCCTGCCTGGACGAACTCGAGCGGAGTGCCGCGGCCGCGAGTGCGCTCCGCGTGCGGATCCGCCTCGCTGAGAGCCTGTTCGACACGCTGCCGACGGTCCCTGCGCGGTACAAGGACGGCGTCAACCGCGTGCTCGGACGCGCGGTCGAGGCGCTCATCCCGTACGCGAGTCGCACCGTGCGCGAGGGCGAGCCGACCGCTGCGTTCGCCGCGATCGATGCCCTAGCGTCCCTCAAGGATCGCCGGCTCGTGAGCGTGATGGCTCAAGCCCTCGAGCATCTCGATGTCGCCGTGCGCACGAGGGCGATCGACGTGCTCGCGGACACGTACCCGGATGGCGCAGCAGCCATCCTCGAGCGTGCGCTCGCGCACTGGGACGACGAGACCCGACGCGCGGCCGTGCGCGCCATCGGGCGCGCTCACGTGCAGAAGGCCGTGCCCGCGTTGCTCAGGATCCTCGATGACACGTATCCTCTCGATAGGAAACACGAGCTCAAGAGAGAAGTCATAGGCTGCCTGGAGACGATGAACACGCCACAGGCGATACCGACGTTGCGCCGCATCGCTCGCAGGCGCTTCGTGTTGGGAAAGCGGAACCGAGAACTGCGGTACCGAGCGCAACGGGCGCTCGCGGTACTCGAATCCGAGATCGAGACCAAGGGGAGATGAACCCGTGACCGACGAGAAGACCCCGCCGGCCGATCGCCTCGAGTCGAACGAGGAGATCGCTGCCATGGCCATGCCGGCCACACGCACGCCGTTCGCGACCGCGAAGCGCCTCGAGCGGGCCAGGGACCTCGCCCGCTCGCTCGCGGTCGCCGTGACGAACGCCGGGCTGTACCCCCCGACGCACCCCCTGGCGAGGTCTTCCATGGAGGACCTCGCGCATGCCGTTCACGCGGTCTTCGACCTCGGCTTCGAGGAGGTCACTCTCAACATCTACAAGGGGACACTCTTCATCGAGAATCACGTCCTGCCTGAGGAGAGCGTGACGTATCGCAAGCTCATCGAGGACCTCCTCGCTCGCGGCATCTCAGCCATAACGCTCACGCTCCAGTTCTCCACTGACGATGCTCGCGCACTCGTGCAGCTCATCGGCGACGCCTCGATCACGACCATCGACGCCGCCAAGCAGTTCCTCGCCAGCAAGGGTGCGAGCGGGGTGAGCGTCTCGGAGACCACCGCACTCGACGAAGCCCGCAAGGAGGCTGAATCTCAGGCCAACAAGGCGGAGGCTCGAGCGACCTACGATCGAGGCATCGAGGTCATGCGGGATATCGAGACGCAGGTGAAGCTCGGTAGGGTCTTCGAGGTCGAGCCGCTCCAGTCACTCGTGAGCTCGCTTCTGGACTCCCTTTTCAAGGACCCTGCGGCGGTGCTCGGACTGACGGCCATCAAGAGCCACGATGACTACACGCTCAACCACTCCATCAATGTGTGCATCCTCGCGTTGTCCCTCGGCGCGTCACTCGGACTCGACGCGGATTCGCTCAAGTCCCTCGGACTGTCGGCCCTGCTCTACGACCTGGGCAAGGTGCGCATCCCCGAGGACATCCTCAACAAGGAAGGGCCGCTCACGGCTGACGAGTGGCAGATCGTCAAGAGTCACGCCATCGAGGGCGCCAACCTGCTCAAGCGCATCCAGCTCGTCGACCAGATGCCCATGATCGTCGCCTATGAGCACCACCGACGCCACGACATGCAAGGGTACCCGGAGACAGCAGAACCGCGCGAGCAGCACCTCTTCTCGAAGATCGTCGCCCTGTGCGACGCCTACGACGCGATGACCACGCGCCGCCCGTTCCGCCGCGAGATCCGCCCGGACAAGGCTCTCGCGGTCCTCATGCAGGGTCGGAACAAGGCGTACGACCCCTCGCTCACCAAGGCGCTCGTCGCGATGCTCGGCATCTACCCGATGGGAGCGGTGGTGAGGCTCTCAGATGGCACGATCGGTGTCGTCTTCCGCGTCAACCGGGACGATCTGCTGCGGCCCCGCGTGAAGCGCCTCATCGACGCGGATGGCCGGTGGCTGGAGTTCCCGGAGGTCGTCGACCTCCGTCTCGTGGCACCCGATGCTGGCGGCTTCGCCCTGTCGATCGAAGAGTGCATCCCCGCGTCGGAGGCCGGCATCGATGATGTCTGGCAGTACCTGTAGCATCCGAGCGGGAGGGCGCTCGCACCCTGCGAGCGCCCTCCGTGGGTGTCAGGGCCGCTCGACCACTGGCGGCTAGCGGAAGTCCGGCTCCAGCACGTCGAGATCGGCTTCGCCGGGGAGACCCATGCGATCGAGCTCCGCTTCGATGGCGCGAAGCTCACGCTCGATCGCTTGGAGCTCAGCCTCGTTCTCGGCAGGCACGCGAGCTGACGGTGCCGGCTGCGTGACCTCCACGCTGGACGTCTCTACGTCAGCCGGTTCCATGCGTCCCGCGTCGATGGATGCGCGTTCGAGAGAGCGCGAGCACCCGGACACCATCACGGCGATGAGTACGGCGAGAAGCGCAGAGACGAACCGCCGCATCAGTCGGTCTCAGCCTCGCTCTCGCCCTCAGCGTTGCCGACGAGGGTCGTGGCGATGCGCCTCAGCTCGTGCGCCCCTTCGCGCAGCTTGATGCGCGACTGCTTCAACAGCGCCACAGCCTCGCGGCCTTCGCTGCGCGCCTGACGAAAGGCAGCCCTCCGCTCAGCCCGATTGGGGAGGTCGGCGATACCCTGCAGCGTCTGCACGCAGACCTGCTCACGCTCCCTAGCCTGCTGGAGGAGCTGACGCGACTGATCGATGAGCGCTCGCACCTGCGAGACGTCAGCACCCAGGCTCTCGACCTTGCTCGCGAGCGTCTCGAGGCGCGCTTGCTTGCGCTCGAGCACACGCACCGCTTCGTCGAAGCGGGCCTTGCGTGCGCGCAGGACGTTCGCGATGCGATTGCGCAGGTTGTCCACCGGCTGACCCTGCGCGGCCACCGTCGTGCCGAGCGACCGAAGGGCCGCACCACCCTGTCCACGTTCAGCGTGTGCGAGGGCCGGGAGGCCGAGGGCCACCACGAGCGCCAACGCGATGATCACCTGCATGCGTGTCGTCGTTCTCACCGCTCCCACCTCACATCGAACCGGGGCATCGTGCTGTAACCCACCATGACGCTTATCGGTCATGTGCATTGAGCTCGACTTCAGCGCACGTTGCGTTCATGTTGTGTCTCGGTCGGCCCGCGGGAGCGACACCTCGAAGCGTGCCCCGCCGAGAGGCGAATCATCCACACGTATCGTCCCATGCATGCATGCCACCAGTCGGCGGCAGATAGCAAGACCCAGACCCGTGTTGACGCCCTGAGCGGCGCGTTCCTGGTCCAGGCGATAGAAGCGCTCGAAGATCCTCTCGCGTTCGGCGACAGGGACGCCGGGGCCGGCGTCGTCGACGATCAGGTGCCACGTCCGGTCATCGGCCGCGGCATGGACGTGCACCTCGCCACCGTCCGGGGAATGGCTGACCGCGTTATTGACGAGTGCGGAGGCCACCTGCAGCAACCGTGCGTCATCGCCCAGTGGCCGCGCCCCGTCAGGGGCCAGGTCATCGACCCGTACGCGTACCCGTTCGCTCACGTGACGCACGCGCAGCGCCTCAGAGAGCCCCTGCACGTCCACGGGTGCACGCGAGACCTCGATGCGCCCCGCATCGAGATCCGCCAAGCTGAGCAGCGCCGTCGTGATCTCGCCCAAGCGCTCGGCCTCCGTGCGGATGATGCCGAGGAACCGCTCCCGGGTACCCTCGTCGCTCACCGTCCCGTCGGTCAGCGCCCGCGCGAACCCTTGGATGGTCGTGATCGGCGTCCTGAGCTCGTGCGAGACGTCTCCGACGAAGTGCTGCTGCGCCTCGTACGCGCGGGCGAGTCGGCTGGACATCTCGTTGAACGAGCGAGCCAGTGAGGCGATCTCCGCATCGCCGCCGATGTCCACCTGGTGCCCCCACTGCCCCGCAGCGAGCGCCTCTGCTCCCGCCTCGAGTGCTACGAGCGGTGCGGTGAGTCTCTGCGCCACGTGGCCTCCGAAGACCCACGCTGCGCCGAGTGCCACGAGTCCGCTCACGAGGAGGAGGAGCTTCATCTGGCCACGCGCGCGGGCGATCTCCTCGACCGGCTGCAGCCCGACGAGCCAGCCACCGTCGGGAAGCGGTGCCGCGACGATGAGCACGCGCGTCCCGTCGACCGCCCGAACGGTGCGCATCGTCCCGTCGTGTCGCCGCCCACCGAGCGCGTCGATCGCTATCCGCTTGCTCGCATCCGTCGGTGACGTCGAGAGGAACACCCGTCCTTCGTCGTCGACGAGCGCGAGGTGCGCGCCGATGAGACCGGCTTGCACGCGGAACAGCCGTTCGCGAAGCTCGCTCGGCGTCGCATCACCGAACGGCCCTGCGGCCGAGATGCCGGCTGCTATGGCTCGCACCTGCCTGGTCAGTTCGTCCGCCCGCACGTCGACCGTGTAGCGCATCCATGCAGAGATGAAAACGACCGCAGCGACGACCGTGGCGAGTGCCGCGACAGCGACGGTCGCCAGACGGGTGCGCATGACCACGGACATGCCTGGTCGCACGCGGATCACGAAGCATCCTTCCGTACGCGATACCCAACACCCCGCACGGTCTCGATGAAGCGCGGCTCGGCAGCGTCATCGCCGAGCTTCTCGCGTATGTGCCGCACGTGCACGTCGATGCCGCGCACGTCGACGAAATCGGTGAAGCCCCAAACCGCCTCCAGGAGCTGCTCCCTCGAGAAAACCACGCCCGGTTTGCGCATCATGGTCGCCAGCATCGCGAACTCCTTGGCGGTGAGCGCGACAGGCCGTCCGTCCACCGTGACCTCATGCGTCGTCGGGTCGAGCACGAGCCCACCAACGGCGAGGGCGGTATCACCCTGTTCCCGCGCGGCCATGCTCGCACGGCGTAACTGCGCCCGCACCCGGGCGACGAGCTCGGGCGGCGAGAACGGTTTCGTCACGTAGTCGTCAGCGCCGTCCTCGAGGAGCGCGACCTTGTCGAAGTCGGTGTCACGCGCGGACAGCATGATGATCGGCACCTCGGAGAACCGCCTGATGGCGCGACATACCTCCCGCCCATCCATGCCGGGCAGCATGAGGTCCAGCACGACGAGGTCGTACGCTCCCTGCCGTATGCGCTCCAGGGCATCGATGCCATCCGACGAGTCATCCACGGCCAAGCCCGCCGCAGCGAGGTACGTCCGTACGAGTTCGCGGATGTTCGGCTCGTCGTCGACGACCAAGATCCGAGGCATGCCGTCCTCCTCGCTCCATCCCGCAGTCTACAACGAGCCGGATGCCATCGACGATGCTCGAGTCCTATGAGAGCGGGTCGCCGAAGTACCGCCAGTGGATCAACCAGAACGACGTGACGCCGTGGAGGTGTGGGGTGTAGCGGTACAGCGAGTACGTGGCCGCGTTGCGCGGGTAGACGGGGTTACCATCGATGCTGAGCTGGACCCCGGGACTCCAGAGCCGTGCATTCTGGTCGAGGGCTCTCGCACCGAAGTAGATCTGCTTGCCGAAGCCCTGATACTCCACGAGCGTCGAGCTGTCGGTCTTACCGCAACCCATGGCCCAGTCGAGGGCGTACTGCGACGGTGTGGCGCGAGACAGCAGCGACTGCTCCTTCTGCAGCGTGACCAGGATGACCCTCGGCGAGACGTTCCAGACCTGCGCCGCCTCGGCGATCATCTGCGCGGCAGTCATGAGCACCCCCGCGTGGTTTGGCCCGCGGTACGATTTGAGCGCGCCCGGCTGCTCATCGAGGAACGCCTGGATGTCCTGCTCGGTCATGGATGTCACGTCACGGAAGGCCGTCTCCGAGATGACGAGATCGGGGTCGAAGTCACCTCTCGGTTCCCCCGCTTGGCGCTGCCGCATGAGCTCGGCGATGTCCTCGCCGATCGCCTCCACCCGCGCCTGCTGCTGCTCGAGGGCAGCCTCGATCTCGAGCCTCCCTTGGTCCGCCTGCTCTTGGAGCGAGGCCAGGTACGTCATGCGATCGAGCAGCTGGCTCTGCTCGAAGAGCAGCTGTTGACGCGCCAGACGCATCTGCTCGATGAGGTCGGCGTCATACTCGCTCACGCGCGACAGGTAGTCGAAACGCTCGATGAGGTCGGTGAGCGAACGGGCAGCGAAGAGCACCTCGATGAGATTGGTGCCGCCCGTCCGGTAGACCTGTGTGATGCGCTGCCGGAAGACCTGCTTGCGGCGCGCAAGCTCCATGTCGGCCTGGGCCACTCGGCTCGTCGCATCGGACACCTCGACACGCGTCTGCTCGATCCGGCGACCTAGGTCGACGTACGCGGTGATCTGGCGCTGGAGCTCGACCTGCAGGCGCTGCACCTCAGCGAGTGCCGCCTGTCGCTCCGCCTCCTTCTGCTGGATGGCGGCATCAGTCGACGGTGTCGCGAACGCTCCCGGCGTCCCCGCGACGATCGCGACAGCGAGCACGACGCAGATCGCCTGCGCACCTCTCGCCGATCGCGAGAAGCCTCGCATCTCACGTCCCATCTGACCGAGCGCCTCCGACGATCCTGACCGTCCAGACAACAGATGATAGCAGGAGCGCGTGGTGTCCTCCCGCCCGAGACGTATCGTGCATGGGTATCTACTGGCCAGGAGCGCTCGTCCGGATCATCCGTTGAAGGACGCCGATGGGCCTGATCGATATCCTGTGGATCTTCTTCTTGCTCTCAGCGCTGCAGCCAGCGATGCAGCGTCGGATGATCGAGGCTTCACGTCGACGCATGATCGCCGAGATTCAGCGTGCACGAGGCACTCGCGTCATCTTGCTGGTGCACCGGCAGGAGACGATGAGCCTCCTCGGCTTCCCGCTCATGCGCTACATCGACATCAATGACTCGGAGGAGGTCCTGCGAGCGATCCAGATGACCGACGACGAGCAGCCGCTCGACATCGTGCTCCACACACCCGGCGGCCTCGTGCTCGCGGCGCTCCAGATCGCTCGCGCCATCCAATCGCATCGAGGTAAGGTCACCGTCTTCGTGCCACATCACGCCATGTCGGGAGGGACGCTCATCGCTCTGGCAGCCGACGAGATCGTGATGTGCCGACACTCCGTGCTCGGGCCGATCGATCCCCAGGTCGGACAGCTCCCGGCAGCGTCGATCATACACGTCGCCGAGCACAAGCCCCTCGCGGAACTGGACGACCAGACCCTCATCCTGGCGGATGTGGGCCGAAAGGCGATGCGACAGCTCGCCGACGCGGCGACCGACCTCCTGCGGAAGCACATGAACGAGAATCAGGCCCGTGAGACCGCGACGAAGCTCGTCAGTGGCACGTGGACGCACGATTACCCGATCTCGGCTGATGAGGCGCGTGCGCTGGGCTTGCCGGTCTCGACGGACATGCCCAAGGAGATCATGCAGCTCATCGCCCTCTATCCGCAGCCGATCCAGCGACAGGGTGGGGGTGTCGAGTACCTCCCCGTACCCGTCGGGAAGGACGTGGGGCATCGGTGAACCGCCATGACGATCCACGTAGCAGCGACGAAGCGAGCCTGCGCTTGCTGAAGACAGTCGTCGTCACGGACTCCGCTGCCGGCCTGCCCGAAGACGAGGTGACACGACACGGCATCACCGTCGTCCCACTCCACCTGGTACAGGATGGCCATGAGATCGCCGCGAACCTGGACGACATCATGGCACGGATCGACTCGGGAGGACCGATCCCCACGACGGCCTGCCCTTCGCCCGAGGAATTCGCGCGCGCCTTCGGCGAAGCAGCAGCCCGCGCCAAGGATGTGCTCGCCGTGCTCATCTCCTCGAAGATGAGTGCCACCTTCTCGTCAGCCCAGGAAGGTGCCCGTCTGGCAGCCGAACGCCATCCCGATACCCGCATACGCCTCGTCGATTCCGGTTCCAACTCCATGCAAGAGGGCTTCGCTGCACTGGCTGCCGCGGAGTGCGCTGCACGTGGCGAGGACATCGATGCCTGTGAGGCGGCGGCCACCTCATCCATCGCACGCAGCCGCTATCTCTTCGCACCGGAGAGCCTCGACCACCTCGCGCGCGGCGGGCGCATATCGGGAGCAGCCGCCCTCGTCGGCAGTGTGCTCAAGATCGCCCCGATCCTCACCGCGACAGACGGCACGACAGGTGTCGCGGGCATCGTCCGGTCGTACGCGCGAGCCCTGACCCAGATGGCCGCCATGATGGCTGAGGATGTGCGTTCACGGGGTCTCGCCCGCGTCGCCGTCCAATTCGTCGGGAAGCGAGATGCAGCGATCCGCTTCGCTCGAGAGCGGATCGAGCCGATCGCCCGCCGCCCCGTTCCCGTCCTGCCCGTAGCGCCTGTCATCGCGGTGCACGTCGGGCCGGCGGTCGGTCTGGCGTACGAGACCATCGAGCCTCCGGCGCACAACCTACGAGTGGCCTGGAGGTGATGCGATGCCGTCGACTGAGCTCGCCCATACGCTCGCGGGGGTCGTCGCGCTCGTGTTCGCGTACATGACGGCGTGGTTCCTCATCGCTCTTGCCGTCGGGCGCAACGACGTCGTCGACATCGCCTGGGGACTCGGCTTCATCGTCATCGCGGGCTGGCTCCTCGCGCACGCCGACGCGACACCTTCGCCCCGCCAGATCATCGCGAGTGTGCTCGTCCTCGTGTGGGGCGGCCGGCTCGCATGGCACATCGCACGCCGCAATCTGCGTCCGGGCGCCACGGAGGATACTCGCTATGCCGCGTGGCGCAGAGCGTGGGGGCGCTGGTTCGTCATCCGCTCCTACTTCCAGATCTTCATGCTCCAGGGACTGTTCATGATCCTCATCTCGATGCCGATCACGGTCATCGCCACGAGCCCGCGCCCGCTCGGAGCACTCGACGCGGTGGGGATCGTCGTGTGGTGCATCGGCTTCGCCTTCGAGGCGATCGGCGACGCACAGCTCGCTTACTTCCTCGCACGGCCGGAGAACCGCGGCCGGATCATGGACCAGGGGCTGTGGGCGTACACGCGACACCCGAACTACTTCGGAGAGGCCACCATGTGGTGGGGTCTGGGGATCTCGGCTCTCAACGCTCCCGGGGGGCTCGTCGCACTCGTCGGGCCCGTCACGATCACGTGGCTCCTCACGAAGGTCTCCGGGATCCCGCTCCTCGAGCGCAAGCGAGAGGGAGACCCAGCCTGGGAGGCGTACAAGGCCAGGACGAGCGCTTTCTTCCCACGACCACCCCGCCGAAGCGAGCAGGAGCGCGCCTAAGGACGGCCGCATGCTCGTGGGCGCGCATCGAGCATGCGCAGGACACGTACGGAGGGTCGAACCATGCCGGTCCGACCCTCCGATCGATCCCTGGTGGCCAGAGACGGACTTGAACCGCCGACACGGGGATTTTCAGTCCCCTGCTCTACCAACTGAGCTACCTGGCCCCTTAGCGCTCAAAGACTGTACCCAACGCAGGCGCCGATTTCAAGTCACGGCCGCCCCGGGGAGCGTCGCCCGGTCGAGTCCCTTCCGGCACCGCGCCGCACGCTACCGCTCGACGAACGTCCTCAGCTGGTCGAACACCCCGTCCGAGACCGCCCCAGGTCCACCGAAGACCGCGATGCGGTCGAGGTCGCCTCGCCTCTCATCCAGGATGGCCCTCGTCTCAGGGCTGAGTGTGGTCGGGTGCGTCAGGAGGAGGACGCCGCCCATGGCGCCGCATCCGATGCCGCCAGCGAGCGCGTCAGGGAAGTTCGTCCCGGTCGCCACGCCGACGAACGCCCATGAGGCCCAGCCGCGCTCCACGGCATACGCCGCGAACTCCTTGGCCGTCTCGTAGCGATTGATCCCGGCCTTGCGCACCACGCTCATGTAGCTCGGCCCACCATTGAGAGCCTTGATCTCGTTCTCGACAGCATCGCTGATGGCACCGGTGCCACCCGCGATGCAGACGTTCGTCACGTCGTGGTCCTCGATGAAGCTCGCCGCGCCGGGCACGAGCACGCTCGGCTTCGTCAACAGCACCGGCATCCGCTGCGTGAAAGCAGCGGGCGATACCGCGAGCGCATCGGCGAAGGCGTCCCCCCGCACCACGAAGACCCCGGGGACCGGACCGACGAGGCTCCAGACCTTCTCGGCGCACGCATGCGAGGTCTCGTACCGGTCATCGCCCCACACGCGCTCCACCGCGAAGCCATACGAGGTGAGCTCCTCCTCGACGGACGTGCTCACCGCACCCGGACCACCGACGACGTAAAGATCGGTGATGCCCATCGCGATGAGGTGCGCGATGGCCTCGGTGGGCACGTAGTCCCTGTGCACGAGCAGGAGCGGAGCGCTGAGTGCACCTGCGAGCCCCGATGCCGAGAGCGCATCCGCGAATCCGAGCCCACTCGCCAGCACGGCCACGCTCGAGCTCGTCGTCGTGCTGCGTGCGATGGCCTGACCGGTGGCATAGCGGTTCGCTCCTGCCAACCGGAACGCACTCGGCGCATCGATCGTGTACGTCAGCCGATAACCCCCGTGGTTGAACCACGCTTCGACATCGAGGTAGTAGGTGCCCGCCCCACCGGGCGGGACGACGAACTCCAGGGTCTCCGGCATGACGTCCGATGCGGTGTTCGTCATCGCTATCCAGGCGTCATCCATCGTGATGTCGCCGTCGGTGTCGACGTGGCTGGCCGTCGACGGGTACAAGAACAGCTCCGCTCCGAGCCTCGAGCCGGACGTCCGCGCGACCGTCGCTGTGAGGCGTTCGCCCTCTCGAAGCTCGACCCCATAGACGTCACAGCCGTCGACGGGCTTGAAGTCCGTCTCGTCCTTGGAGACCACCCAGGCCGAGCTTGCCCACCCATCGACCGGCGACGAAGGGAGCGGGAGCCCAGGGATGTCGTCATTCAGATCGTCAGGGATGATATGCCACGTGATGGTATACTGGCCGGAGCCGGCAGCAGCCCAGACGTCCAGGTAGTACGTCCCAGCGCCGTAGCCGAGCGATGGGTCGGCCTTGAACTGCAGCGTGAAGGGATACCGGAAGCCGCGGTCGTCGGCATCCGAGTAGGCGATGGAGAAGTCGTCGTTCACGCTCATGGCATCCCGATCGAACAGCCACAGGTCGAAGTACGTGCCTGCAGGCCCCGTGATCGTCGCGACCAGGATCTCACCCTCACCGAGCGTCACCTGGAACACATCATCCGTATCGGTGGCGGCGTTCACGGTTCCCGTCGCCGAGGAGCCAGGCGGCAGGGGAACACCCGGAATGTCATCATCCGCGGAAAGCGGCACCACGAGCGGCGTGATGCGCGCCGGCTTGGTCCTCGTCATCGGGGCGGTCTGCCGCCGCATCGTCGTCGCCGCAGGTGCCCCGAACCCCGACGAAGGAACGAGCGCCGCCACGAGAGTCGATATCGCCACCACAGCCGTGATGCGTAGGCGCGTCATCCTCATCGAGCAGACCCCCTTCGATGCGAAACCGTCCACCCCGAGCCTACCACACGAACCCGCGTGCTGAAGCGAGGAGCAGCAGCGCCTCGGCGAGCGAGGCTCGCTCCAGTTCGGCTCGGTCGACGCTCTCGTTGGGCGCGTGGATGGCACACGAGCCGTCCTCGGGCCCCCACAAGATGACTTCGGCACCCGGGATGGCACGGGCGAATGCGCTCACGAGTGGTATCGACCCGCCCGAACCCATGCGCGTCGCAGGCTTCCCGTACGCCTGCTCCAGCGCACGCTTCGCGGCCTCGTACACAGGACCGCTCGCGTCCGCAGCGAACCCAGGGCCGACCGCACCAGGGGTCAGGCGCACGCGCGCGCCCCAGGGCACAGCGGCCCGAAGGTGCTCCTCGAGCAGCTGCTGCGCGCGGGTGGGGTCCTCTCCGGGCGGCACGCGCAGGCTCACGCGCGCCCGCGCCTCTGACACGAGAGCGTTGCGCGAACCCGCCACTGCAGGCGCATCGATGCCGATCACGTTGACCGACGGGCGCGTCCACAGCCGCTCGCCGAGAGACCCTCGCCCGATGAGGTCCACGCCATCGAGGACGCCGGCCTCGGCACGAATGTCGGCTTCGCTCGGCTCATGGCCCACCCACGGGGTACCCTCGATCCCCTCGATCGCACAGACGCCGTCGTCGTCCACGAGCGAGGCGAGGGCGCGGATGAGCGCCATGAGCGCATCCGGGACAGGGCCGCCGTAGGTGCCCGAATGCACGGGTGCTGCGAGCGTGCGGACCTCGACGATGAGGTCGGTCACGCCGCGTAGCGATGTGGTGAGCGTCGGTTCGCCGACTCGCCAGTTGCCCATATCCGCGACGATGATCGCATCGGCCGCAAGCTCGTCTGGATGCGCGAGCACGTACTCCTCGAGCCCGCTTCGACCGGTCTCCTCCTCTCCCTCGATGAGCACCTTCACGCCGACACCGAGCGCGTCTCGAAGCACGCGGAGCGCCACGAGGTGCATGACGATGCCCGCCTTGTCGTCGGCGGCGCCCCGCCCGTACAGGCGTCCGTCACGCTCGGTGAGCTCGAACGGCGGCGAGAGCCACGCGTCCTCATCCCCCGGTGGCTGCACGTCGTAGTGCGCGTAGAGCAGCACGGTCGGGGCACCTTTGGGGGCCGGGACCTCACCGAAGACCGCGGGTGGCCCGTCGGGTATCCCGACGGTCCGAACGGAGCAGCCGGCTCCCTCCAGGAGGCGGGCCGTCAACCGCGCGGCCTCGAGCACCGGCTCGGGATCGAAGCCCGGGAACGCGATCGACGGGATGGACACGAGCTGCCGCAGGTCCTCGATCGCTCGCGGCATCTCCCGGGCGACGGCCGCCTTGAGCTCCTCGGGTGTCATCGCTTGCTCCTACTTGTCACAGCCGAGCGTGCCGCCCTCACCGTAGTCATGGCGCGCCATATCGTGGATGACGATGTGGACAGCATCCGGTTTCGTATCGACCGTCTCGACGATCGCCTCGGTGACACGCTTGACGAGCGCGCGCTTCTGCTCGACGGTGCGCCCCTCGTAGAGATGGATGTGAACGATCGGCATGGCAGCCTCCTTCCGCTGGATGCGTTCGAGTGTAGCAGCCGTCGGTCTCCCTGTCCTGCTGGCGTGCACAGCGCGACGGCGTGCGCTATCGTTCTGTCAAGGGAACCCGAGCACAGCGTCAGGAGGGCCGATGGCGAGCATCGTGTGGGACCCCTCACTCGAGACGGGCGTGGTCGACATCGACGATCAGCACCGGAGCCTGTTCCGCCTCGCAAGTGAGCTCCAGGCGGCGATCGAGAGCGAGGCGTGCGACGACGAGACGATCGCCAACGCCGTCTATGCGCTCACGGATTACGTGACGCAGCACTTCGCCGATGAGGAGGACCTCATGCACGAGACCGGCTACCCTGCGTCCGGACCCCATCGCGCGCAACACGAACTTCTGGCCGGCGAGACGCTACGGTACGTATCCCGGTACTTCAACGGCGATGCTCTGGCCGCATGCGAACTCGCACCGTTCGTGATGCGTTGGCTGCGGAATCACATCCTGAACACCGACGCACGCTTCGCTGCCTGGTATCGGGAACACGCGAACGCCTAGACGCCCGCCGCCGCGTTCGAGCGGATCAGGCACGACTGCGCTCCTTGAAGCACTCCCCGCGCTCGCCCGTCCGCCTTCGCGAGCGCCGTGTTTCGCCCGGTGGGGCGGGAGGTGCCGCCCTCGACCTCGTGGGGCACCCATAGGCCGCAGTCGTGCGCGCGTCCTTCGGCTCGAATCGCCCAGCCGCTCGGGCACGGCGTGAAGGGGACTCGCTCAGCGAGCGAGCGCAGCGACCACACCGAGACCCACCGCAGCGAGCGCGAGCAGGACGAGTGAGGCTTTGAACGCAGGCGTGCTGTTCGCATATCCGAGCCAGCGCCACTTCCAGAGCGCCTCCCGCTGCATCTCGGTGAGGCGGACATCGCGGGCCATCGGGGCTCCTTCGGTACGTCAACGGTGCCATCACGATGCATCGGCACCACGGAGTGTGGGGTTGAGGGGGATGGCGCGCCGAGGAGCGCCCTACGTGCGGCCGCCTCGTTCGGCGAGCAGCCACCCGAACCGCTCCGAGAAGCGCTCGCGGTCCTCCTCCTCGAACGCCTGTGGCCCACGTGTCCGCCGGCCCGCACGTCGCTCGCGCGCCTCGGCGTGCCGCACGGCCAGCTCGGCGTCGATCGTCGCAGCAGAGAAGACCCGGCCGCGGGGGCTGATGGCGGCAGCTCCCCGTCCGAGGGCCATCGCCGCAAGCCCGATGTCCTGTGTCACCACGACGTCTCCCGCGCGGAGCCGTTCGACGATGGCGAAGTCCGCCGCGTCCCGACCGCCGGGGACCGTGACGGTCTCGACGCCGGCGCGCGAGGCGTACCGCTCCAGGTTCTGCGTGCTGTTCGCAACGACGACCACGGACCACCCGCGCTCACGGGCGATGCGCAGCGCGTCGCGCGTGACCGGACAGGCATCGGCATCGATGAAGACGGTACCCATGCGTCGAGGATAGCGGAAGTCGAGTGCGCGCGACGGGCGTGCCGGGAGCTGGACCGCATCGGCCTACCACGCCCCAAGACGCGAACGAGGCCACCTCGCGAGGCGGCCTCGGCTGCGATCATGGCGGGAGTGACGGGGCTCGAACCCGCGACCTCTGGCTTGACAGGCCAGCGCTCTAACCGGCTGAGCTACACCCCCGCATGGGTGTCCCGCGTACATACGGGCAGCAGACGGCATTGTAGCCACCGCCCGGCCGATTGTCCATAGGGGAGCAGGGTCTTGCGAGACCTTCGCTCCCTCACACCCCGAGCTCCAGCTGCCCGGCAGCAGAACCGTCGTCCCCATATGGTCGCACGCCGAGGATGGAGGTCATCTCGCGCGCATTGCGCGGCGCATAGTCGTACTTGCAGTTGTTGAACATCACCCACGTCACGTCCGTCTCAGCGGCGAGCTCGCGCACCTTGGGCTCCCACTCCCGAAGCTCCTCTGTCGAATACAGGTAGTCGAAGCGATCCGCCGCACTCGCGTGCTTCCCGATATACGCCTCGCGATTGCGCCCGTGCATGCGCACGTACGCCCAATCGGTCGTCGCGAGCGCGACGGGCGGCATCGTCGGTCGCCCCGGGATCTGTGGTGCGTCCACGCTCACGAACGTGAGCCCGCGGTCCGCAAGGAAGCGCCGGGTCCCGGAGAGCCGGCGACCCGTCACCCATGAGGGGTGCCGGAACTCGACGAGGAGGCGGATGCCGGCCAACCGATCGGCCGCGTACTCGAGGTAGGCGAGATGCTCGTGCATGCTCTCCCGGTCGGTCGCAGCGACGCGCGGTGAGAACTGCATGAGGACGCCACCGAGCTTGCCTGCTTGCGCTAGCGGTTCGATGAACGCCCGGAACGCATCGAAGGTGGCGTCGATGAGCGCAGGCGATGGGTCCTGTACGCGTCCACGCGCATCCACTGTGGTCACGAGCTCGCGCAGCTCGAGCGGGAGCATCCGCTCCTCCACGGCATGCCTCGTCATGAGACCGAAGGCCTTGACGTGGAAGATGAAGCCCTCCGGCGTGCGATCCGCCCAGTTGACAGCGACGATCGGACGCGGGATCGCGTAGAACGGCGCGTCAGCCTCCACGGTGTCGAAGTGCTCGGCGTAGTAGCGCAGCCGGGCCTTCGCATTCGATGCGACCTGCGGCGGATACCACGCCTCGAGCATCGTCTTGTCGGACCACGAGCAGGTCCCGATGCGGATGGAGCCCATCGCTCGCCCTTCGTCCGTCCCGAGAGCCGCTACCACGATACCGGAAACGCCGTGGGTCGCGTCAGCTCCTCACCAGGTGAGCACGGCTGCGTGGTCCCGCATGTAGTCTTCGAGTGCGAGGGGGACCGGCGGGGCGTGGTACGGCCACTCCCACACCAGCTCGGTGAGGTCCGCGAAGTTCTCATGCACCCACGTCCGGGTCGATGCGAAGTCGAGCATCGTGTCGAGGCGCGACATACCGAAAAGGCACGGCACGTCGTACGGGCCCGCGAGCACGCCGGGGCCGGTCGAGAGCACCTCCTCGACCTGCGCGAGGAAGACGTCGAGCGTCGAGGCCGTGAAGCCGGTCAGACGCGCACGCAGGTCCGCTGCGGTCTCGAACATGCCGACCTGCCGCATGTACCAATCGATGAGCGCGACTGTGCGCTCGTCGTGCAAGACAGCGAGGACCCCGCGCCGTGCAAGCTTCGATCGCAGTGCTCCGATCGTCATGCGCAGCGTGGCCAGCTTGACCCGGTCATGCTTGAGTGCGCTCGTCATCACGAACGGCGAGAGGAGCACGATGCGGCTCACGCGGCCTTCGAGATGCCGGAGTGTCGTCAAGGCGAGCAGGCCGCCGAACGAGAAACCCATGAGCGTGAAACGATCCGCGCCGAGAGTGTCAGCGAGCTCACCTACCGTCCCGGCGACCTTGCCGCTCGTGTAGCCATCGGGATAGGGCTCGCTTCGTCCATGTCCGGGTAGCTCGAAGATGAGTGCGCGGTAGCGCAGGCCGACGAAGCGAACGAGCGGAGCCCAGTCCTCGACGAGCGAGATGGTCGCCGGGACGATGATGACTGGCTCCCCCTCACCGGCCTCGCCCACATTCAGTGTCGTGCTCGGGAGCGTGATGCGGCGTGTCCGCAGCTGCGGGGCGTCCCTCTCCACGATCACCGGCCAGCGAGATACTCGATGAGCGCCGCTCTCTCCTCCGGCGTCAGACGCGCGCCCTTCGCCACCATGCGGTCGACGACGCGCTCCCATCCCTCCCGGTCGAACGTCGCGCGCTCGATGCGGTCCAGCCCGTGACAGCGCTGGCACCGCTCGGACAGGAGCTGCTCGCCTGCATGCGGGGCTTCCTCGTCGGGCATGGGTGTGCTCGCGCCACCCCCATCTGACGCACCCCCACAGCCGACGAGCGCAGAACCGGCGATGAGCAGTGCTACGATGAGCACCATGTGCGCGCGTGTCGAGCGATGAATGGCCATACCACCTCCAGCGTGCGAGACCGGGAGGGTGGTCGCTCGCGGGTGCGACCGCCGTTCTCGTGTGGTGACAGCATATCGTGAAACGGACGGGGGCGCCTCGCATGACGGACGGCTCGGCATCGCCTGACACACCGGCGATCGGCTCCGTCGTCGTGATCGAGCGCGCCACGATCGCTGACGCGGCGGAGATCCTCGCCCTCATCAAGCGAGCGTTCGCGCCGGTCGCCGAGCAGTACGAGTCGCCCGAGCTCCCGCCCCTCACCGAGACGCTCGGCAGCTTCCGTGCGCGCTTCCGCGACCACATCGTCCTCAAGGCTGTGGAGCACGGTCGCATCGTTGGCACCATCCAGGGCGTGGCGCGCGACGACACGTGCTTCGTGGAGCGCCTCGCCGTGGACCCCGCGTGCCAGGGCCGAGGTATCGGACGTGCACTCGCCCGCCGCATCGAGGAGCTCTTCCCACACGTGGCTCGCTTCGAGCTCTTCACGGGACATGCGAGCGCGGAGACGCTCTCGTTGTACCACTCTCTCGGGTACCGCGAGATCCGGCGGGAGCGCGTTTCGCCGCGCCTCTCATTGGTGTACCTTGAGAAGCCGCGCCCATGCCACCGGGCTGCGGGATCGCCGACACGGGGCCAACCCCGGTGAGCGATGCGAACGCTGCGGAGAGGAGACGGAGGAGTACATGGCATCCAGCGAGTCGAGGACGGCGGTCATCGCTGCAGTGGTAGCGAACCTCGCGATCGCCATCGCGAAGTTCGTCGCTGCGACCATCACAGGCTCCTCGGCGATGATCGCCGAGGGTATCCACTCGCTCGTCGACACGGGCAATGGACTCCTCCTGCTGCTCGGACTCCGACAGGCGCAGCGGCCAGCGGACCTCGACCACCCCTTCGGCCACGGCAAGGCCGTGTACTTCTGGAGCCTCATCGTGGCGATGTCCATCTTCGGCATCGGCGGTGGCATGTCCGTCTACGAGGGCATCACGCACATCCAGCACCCGACGGCCCTCGAGAACCCGCTGTGGAACTACGTGGTGCTCGGTATCTCCCTGGCCATCGAGAGCGTCTCCTTCGCGGTGGCCATCCGACAGTTCAACGCGGCTCGTGGTGACATGCGTCCGCTCGAGTTCGTCAGACACTCCAAGGACCCGAGCCTGTACACCGTCGTCCTCGAGGACACCGCGGCTATGCTCGGCCTCATCATCGCAGCACTCGGCGTGGTGCTGGGTCACCAGTTCGAGAACCCGCTGTTCGACGGGGCCGCCTCCATCGTCATCGGTCTGCTGCTCATGAGTGTGGCGTGGCTCCTCGCCTCGGAGACGAAGAACCTCCTGCTCGGCGAGAGCGCGGATGCCGAGACGGTCGCGTCGATCGAGCGCATCGTCGAGGCCGACCAAGCCGTCGAGCGCGTCGGCGAGGTCCTCACGATGTACCTCGGGCCGCACGAGCTGCTCGTGAACCTGAGCGTGCGCTTCGTGCCAGGACTCACCGTCGAACGCATGCACGAGGCCATCGAGCGCATCGAGCGGGCCATCCTCGAAGCGTACCCCGTGTGTCGCCGCGTCTACATCGAGGCCTCGTCGCTCACTGGGACAGAACAGCCAGCGGTCGAGACCTGCTGAGACGCTCTCGGCTCGAGGGGCCGCGATGCACCCTAGACCGCGGACTCCCGGTGCTCGAGGGAGCGCTCCGCCTTCGCCGCCTCGATGAGCGCAGCGATCGCCTCGAGGGATTCCCGGTGGTTGTACCGATGCAGGCGCAGTCGCCTGGCGTCGAGTGCGATGCGCTTGGTGCGCGCCAGATCGAGCTTGCTGAAGTGCAGCTCGTCCCACGCCTCGCGCGAACGCGATGCCCACAGCTGGCCCGCGATCCAGCGCAGGTCCTCGATCTCATCGCGCGAGAGCATCATCCAGTCGGCCCGCAGCCCATGCCGCCACCGCTGGATGCACCGCTCGACCGCTCGCTCCTTGCTCACCTCGTACATCCGGAGGCCGAGCGTCTCATCGTCCGTGTTCCTGACCCGCTCCATCATGACGTCCTCCCCGCCACGGTCGTGTGATGGGTTTCGTTCCGATGGCCGCATCCCCTACAAGCCTGAAGAAGCCCGTGCGGCGCTGAGCGGGGCTGAGGACGAGAACGCCCCGTCCACTCGTTCTCGGAACGGGGCGCGTGCGCGCGATGGTGGGCGATGCAGGATTCGAACCTGCGACTTCTTCCTTGTAAGGGAAGCACTCTCCCGCTGAGTTAATCGCCCGGGTCGGCGCCAGTCATTCTACCAGTACGCGCGGCACTCTCCGACATGCGCCGGATCGCCTGGCAGCAAGCGGCACGACCGAACGATGAGGCCCGCCCGCCTGAGGGCGAACGGGCCGCTTGCAGCTGGTGCCCCCAAGGGAATTCGAATCCCTGTTGCCGCCTTGAAAGGGCGGAGTCCTTGGCCGCTAGACGATGGGGGCGCTCTTCTCTTCGCACGGGCTGGTGGGCCGTGCAGGTCTCGAACCTGCGACCTTGGGATTAAAAGTCCCCTGCTCTACCTGCTGAGCTAACGGCCCGCACATTCCGTGCCAACGCTGCGCGCACCCGGCGCGAGCGCAACGCGTAGTGTAGCCGCTGGCCAGACGAGGGTCAAACCGCGGTCCTCGGGCCACCGCGTGATGCGCGACACATGCGGTACCATCACGATGTGCGTTCGGCACGCAAACAGGCACCCAGGAAGGGACCGTGATGCGCGCATTCCGCATCGATCTTGTGACGGTAGGCTGGCTCGCCCTCTCATCGCTCGCGGGGCTCGGCTTTGGAGTGGTCATCGATCTCATGTTCCTCGGGTCGCTGCGTTCGCTTGCCCAGACGCGCGGCTGGCGTGCGGCTCAGGTCTCGCTCCGTGGTCTCGGGCGCATCCCGCTCGTGTGGTTCGCGCTCGCTGGAGCCTCCTTCTATGCGCACAGTGAGACGCTGAGCGCACGCGCAGAACTCGTCGTCTCGCGAGCGCTGCTCGTCGCATACGGCGTGAGCGCCACGGTCGCTGCGACGCGCATCGCGGTGGGCCTCGTGCGAGCGTACGCGGTCTCGGCGGAGGGCCCGCTACCCTCGACGAGCATCTTCGTGAACCTCACGCGCATCGCGACCGTGCTGCTAGGGTCGCTCATCATCCTGAACGCTCTCGGCATCTCGATCGCGCCGGTCGTCACGGCCCTTGGCGTCGGCGGTCTTGCGGTCGCCCTCGCACTCCAGGACACGCTCTCGAACCTCTTCGCCGGACTTCAGATCGTGGCGTCCAAGAAGATCCGACCTGGCGACTACGTGGTGCTCGACTCGGGCCACGAAGGGGTCGTGGAGGACATCGCGTGGCGCTACACGACCCTCGCCACCCCAGCCGGCAGCCTCGTCATCGTGCCGAACGCGAAGCTCGGGCAGGCCATCGTCACGAACCAGTCGCTCCCTGCCTCGCCACTCTCGGTGGTCGTGGAGTTCTCGGTCGACCACGGCAGCGACCTCGACCGCGTCGAGACCATCGCGTCCCAGGTCGCGTCCGAGGTGATGGGCGAGCTCGAACCGACGCTCGACGACTACCAGCCCATCGTGCGCTTCCGTGGCTTGAGCGACGGACAGGTCACCGTAGCTGCGGTCCTCCGCGCTCACGACGTACCCTCACAGCACGTCGTGCGGAGCGCGTTCATCAAGCGTGTGTACGAACGGCTCACCTCGGAGGGAATCCCCTTCGCCTCGCGCGTCCTTCGCCTCCCGCCATCCGGGGGCTCCTGAGACGAGGCACGCCCTAGTGGCGGAAGTGGCGGTGCCCGGTGAGGACCATCGCCACGCCGAGCTCGTCCGCACGCGCGATGACCTCCTCGTCGCGAATCGAGCCGCCGGGCTGGATGAGAGCGGTGACCCCTGCTGCGGCCACGACCTCGAGCGTGTCAGGGAACGGCAGGAACGCATCGCTCGCCGCCACAGCGCCTGCCGCCTTGTCGCCGGCCTGCTCGACGGCGATGCGGGCGGAGTTCACTCGGTTCATCTGGCCGGCACCCACCCCGACGGTCACGAAGTCCTTCGCGAGCACGATGGCATTGCTCTTCACGCTCTTGGCGACCTTCCAGGCGAACAGCAGCTGCGCCATCTCCTCCTTAGAGGGAGCGCGACGCGTGGCAACGGAGAAGCTCGCCGGGTCCTCGCTGACGGCATCCGAGGTCTGGACGAGCATCCCGCCCTCGACAGCGCGCGATTCGTAGTGGCCGCCGGTCGGACGCACGCCGCCGGTCCGGAGCACGCGCATGTTCGGCTTGCTCGCGAGCAGTCCGCGCGCCTCGGGCTCGATCTCAGGCGCGATGATGACCTCCACGAACTGCTTGTTCGCGAAGATCGCCTCCACGAGCTCGCGCGTCACGGGCCGGTTGAACGCCATGACGCCGCCGTACGCGGAGACCGGGTCGGCGTCGTGTGCGCCAACGTCCGCGGCGACCGCCACGCCGCACGGGTTCGTATGCTTGACGATCACGCACGCGGGTTCGGAGAACTCACGCACCGCTGTCCAGCACGCATCCGTGTCGAGGATGTTGTTGTATGAGAGCTCCTTGCCCTGGAGCTGCTCGGCCCGAGCCAGCGTGTGCTCCCGCGCATCCATGAACCGGTAGAACGCCGCTTGCTGGTGTGGGTTCTCCCCGTAGCGAAGGTCCTGCACCTTCTCGAGACGGAAGCGCACCTCGTGCGGGAAGCGCTGCTCCCGATAGCCCGAGAGGTACATCCAGATCGCACTGTCGTACGCGCTCGTGATACGGAAGACCTCCGTGGCGAACGCTCGGCGGGTCGCAAGCGTCGTCGCGCCATCGTTCTCGCGCATCTCGGCGAGCACAGCTTCGTAGCAGGCTGGGTCTGTCACGACGGTGACGCTCGCGAAGTTCTTCGCAGCCGAGCGCAGCATGCTCGGCCCGCCGATGTCGATGTTCTCGATGGCCTCCTCCTCGGTCACACCCTCACGTGCGATCGTCGCCTCGAAGGCGTAGAGGTTCACGACGACCATATCGATCATGCCGATGCCGTGCTGTTCGGCCGCCGCCATGTGCTCGGGCACGTCACGGCGAGCCAGAAGCCCGCCGTGGACCTTCGGGTGGAGCGTCTTGACGCGCCCATCCATCATCTCCGGGAAGCCGGTGAGCTCCTCGATGGGTCGCACCGGAACACCCGCCTCGGCGAGCACCTTCGCCGTGCCGCCGGTCGAGACGATCTCGACGCCGAACTCCTCGGCGAGCACACGGCAGAACTCCACGATGCCCGTCTTATCCGTGACCGAGACGAGCGCACGCTTGATGGTGACGAGATCCATTCGCTTCAGGCCCCTTCCTCTCACGCGCCGGTGTGCTGCGTATTGTGCCTCAAGCGGCTCGCGGAGTCATGCCGGTACCGCGATCAGCGCCACAGGGTGCGCAGGCGTTCGTCGATGCGGCGCGCAGCGGTATCGTCCCGCCCTCGAAGTCCGCGAGCGCCACCGTACGCGTTGATGAGCACGACCTCCTCGGCGGCCTTCACCTCATCGACGTGCACGGACCGCTCGACGACCTCAAGACCGAGACTCGGCGCTTCGTCGCGGAGCCATGCGCGAGCCACCCCTGCGACGGCCGGCGGTGAGGGTGGGGTGATGAGGCGTATGCCGTCGCGCACGAGCACCGTCGCAGTGCCGCCATCGATGACCTCTCCCGTGTCACGGAGGTGGATGATGGCCTGGTCAGCGCCGCAGGCGGCAGCCTGCACCTGCGCGGCGTCATAGAAGGAGCGGTCGAGCGGTTTCGCCGCGCCCGGCGGGAGCGCAGGCCACTCGTCGACACCGACATGCGCGGGGACGATACCCCCAGGCACATCGAGCGAACTTAAGCGGCGATCGAGGGAGACCTCGATGGTGCCGTCCACCCTCACGGCGACGGACAGCCTGAGTCGTGAGCTCCTGGGGCCCGCGTACGACGCGATCGTCTCGTGCATACGCGACTCGACGACCTCGATGAGGTCCGCGGGCACGCCACCTCGCTCGAGCCGGCGACGGTGGTACGGCCAGAGAGGGACTCGCCCGTCGAGCGTCACACGACACGTCTCGCGCAATGAAGCCGCGAGAAGCCTCTCGCGGGGTCCTCGCTCCACCATGCAGTCACCTCGAGCTTGGCTCGTCGCGATGGCCTATGCCCCGATCGCCTGCTCGACGAGACGGATGAGCATCTCGCAGGACCGCAGCGCTCGGGCCGCATCAGCATGATAGCGCTCGTCGACACGGATGCCCTCATCGCCCCAGCACAGGAACGCGTGGACCTCGGCAGCTGCCGATCTTGCGGTGGGGCCGAGGACGACCTCGAGCGCCGCGCGCGCGGTACCCGCATCACCCCCCGAGATCGCGCCGAGGCCGCGGGCGAGCAGGAGCGCATCGGCCGCGTTCGCGAACGCCTCCCTGAGTGGTTGTGCGACCTCGTGCGGTCGAGAACGGTCGAGTGACTCCCGCGCTGTCTGTACCTGCAACACCGCGCGCTCGAGCGCTTCCGCAGGGTTGATGGGCCCGGTGACCGGACCGCGCCGCGGACCCAGCGTGACCCACCGTCCGCCCATGCTGCATCACGCCCCCTTCGGAGGCCCGCCGCAGCGCTCCCCCCGTCGCTACGGCGAGGCCCGCGTGTGCAGCATAGATGGCGCGTCTAAACAGGACCTTACCGCGGACGGACGTGGACCTTACGCCCTTCGATCGTCAGACGGCCCTCAGCGAAGAGTCGGACCGCTTCGACGATGAGCCGGTGTTCGACCTCGTGGATCTTCGCTTCGAGCGTCTCGAGCGTGTCCTCCTCCTCGATGCGAACCGGCTCCTGGCAGATGATCGGCCCGCGGTCGAAGTGCTCGTCAGCGAAGTGCACCGTCACGCCCGTCACCTTGACGCCGTACTCATACGCGTCCCGGATACCGGACGGCCCCGGGAAGGCGGGCAGCAAGGCCGGGTGGAGGTTCATCACACGTCCCTCGAAGCGCGACAGCACCTCGATACCGAGCAAGCGCATGTAGCCTGCCATGACGACGAGGTCGACCTCGTGGTCGAGCAGTGTCTGCGCGATGACTTCGTTGTAGGCGTGCGGCGAATCGAAGCGCGCCGGATCGATGAAGATCGCGGGCAGGCCCGCGCGCCGCGCACGCTCGAGCCCGTACGCGTCGCGCTTGTTGGATATGACGACGCCGATCGTGCCCTCGATGACGCCGCCAGCGACAGCATCGATCAGCGCTTGGAGATTGGTGCCGCTCCCAGAGATGAGCACGCCTACCGTGAACGGCTTCTCTGACGGAGCCTCGAAGAGCGCTTCTCCCTCGCTCACGAGCATGCCGGTCGGCTCCTCGCGTGTCACCGTATCCGTGCCTCTAGGCATAGACGACCGCCCCCTTACCCTCGACGATCTCGCCGATCTCGAAGACCGACTCACCCTCCGCCCGCAGCATCGCAGCCGCCTCGGCCGCCTGCTGAGCATCGCACACAAGCACGAAGCCGATGCCCATGTTGAACGTGCGATGGAGCTCGCCCTCGTCCAGTCCCGTGGCACGACGCAGGACCCCGAAGATCATCGGCTCGCGCCACGACCCGAGGACGATGCGAGCATCGCACCCCTCGGGCAGGACGCGACTGACGTTCTCCGTGATACCCCCGCCCGTGATGTGGGCCATGCCCTTCGGTCGCAATCCTTCTTCGAGCAGCGCGCGCACCGCTCGGACGTAGATGCGCGTCGGCGTTAGCAGCACATCCCCGAGCGCCGCGCCGCCGAGATCGAGGCGGGGAACACCGAGTGACTGCTCGTCACCCTCGACGAGCACTTTGCGTACGAGCGAGAACCCGTTGGCGTGCACACCACTCGAACCGAGACCGAGCACCACGTCACCCGGGACGATGTTCTCGCCAGTGATGATGGCAGAGCGATCCACGACGCCGACACAGAAGCCCGACAGGTCGTAGTCGTCCGGGTCCATGACGCCTGGGTGCTCCGCCATCTCGCCACCGATGAGCGCACACCCAGCCTGCCGGCAGCCCTCGGCTATCCCTTCGACGATCGCACTCATGCGCGATGCGTCGAGTCTGCCCACGGCCACGTAATCCAGGAAGAAGAGCGGCTCGGCGCCGGTCACGAGCACGTCGTTCGCGCACATCGCCACGAGATCGATGCCGATCGTGTCGTGCCGGTCGAGCAGCCGAGCCAGCTGAATCTTCGTGCCGACGCCGTCGGTGCCGCTCACGAGGACGGGGTCAGCCATATCCTTGATGGCAGCGGCCGAGAACAGCCCCCCGAAGCCTCCGATATCCCCTATGACCTCGGGTCGGTACGTCGAGCGAACCGCTGGCTTGATGGCCTCAACGGCACGCGCCCCCTCATCGATGTCCACACCGGCGTCGCGGTACGTCGTCTGTTCATCGTCACGGTCAGACACGGCTTCCTCCCTCGTCAGTGGCATCCATTGTAGACGAGCGGAAGCCGGATACGTGACGGGGGACCGAGCGATGCCCGGTCCCCCGCACCGATCACATGGCCCACTCAGAAGCCTGGACTCGACAGGATGTCGATGATCGCCAGGACGACGCTGTCGCTCACCGCACCCGGTCCACCGAGGACGTCCACGCGCTCGATGTGCTCTGCGTGCCACGAGAGTGCGTCGGCGGTCTCGCTGCTCAGCCGAGCAGGCTCCGTGAGCAGGATGACGCCACCCTTCTTACCGATCGCAGGACCGCCCGCGAGAGCGTCCGGGTAGTTCCGCCCGGATGTGACCCCGACGCGGGCGAAGCTGCTCCAGCCCTGCTCGACGCCATACTCGGCGATCGCCACGGCTGTCTCGAACCGATTCATCCCCGACAGGCGGAGCGCCTCGGGGAAGCCGAGCTCGAACAGCACCTGCTCGCCGACCGCCCCCTCGCCACCAAGCACGATGACGGAATCGAGCTCAAGGGCGTCAACGGCCGCGATCGTCTCGTCGGGAGCGTACGTGCTGCGCACGAGGAGGATCGGTCGCTCCGCGGCATACGCCAAGGGGCCGACGGCGAGCGCATCCGCGAAGCCGTACCCGTTGGCGACGAAGGCCTCACCTGCCCACTCGTCGCCGAGGAGCGCCTTCATGCGCTCGGCGACGAGTGCGGCTGTCTCGAACCGATTGCGCCCACCGATGCGCTCGACCGTCAAGCCCGAAGGCAGCTGGCTGACGACCGCTGGGGAGACCACCGCCGTGCCGCCGACGACGATGACCTTCGAGGCACCGAGCCGGATGATCTCCTCCGCCACGCCGGGAGTGAGCCTCGTGGGCTCCGTGAGCAGGATGGGCGCACCGAGCACACCGGCGAGCCCGGAAGCGCCGAGTGCGTCCGCGTAGCCAAGACCCGTCGCGAGGATCACCGTGTCAGCGCTTGGGAACGACTCGCGCGAGAGTTCGGCTGCCGTGGCGTACCGATCCGGTCCGAAGACCCGCACGACGCCCTCCGCGGGGGTGCCCGTGATGGCGCTGGATGCAGGTCCCTCGCGTCCGACGCCGTCGATCGCCGTCACCTTGAAGTGATACGTCTGGCCAGCCTCGAGCCCACTGACCGTATATGCGGGTTCCTCGGCGAGCATCTCGCCCGTGAGCTTGGTCCAAGGACCGCTCTCCGACATCGCTTGATAAACGTTCCACCCCACGACCGACTCGTCGTCTCCCGCATCCCAGATAAGGCGCACGCTGTAGTTCCAGTTGAGCGCGATGAGTCCGGTCGGCGCCTCCGGTGGCCGAATGTCATGGTAGACCGTGACCCACGGCTCGAACGTGTTCCCAGCCTCGTCTCGGAACGCGCACTTGATGACGGTCGGCCCATCGAGCGCCTCGAGCATGAAGGCCCGCTCGCGCGAGAACGGCTCCCAGTCCCCCCATCCTTCGCCCTTGTCGAAGCGCATCTCCGTGGCGCCCGTCACGTCGGCGACGAGGGTGACCTCGCGGCTCGTGGTGAAGTACATCTCCTCGCCGCTGACAGCGCTGCGCTTCAGCTCGGAACCGCTGATGCACACCGAGCCGAGCGGAGACTTCGTGTCGATCGTGATCCGGGTCGCGGCCGGTTCGGAGACGTTGCCGCTCGCATCGAGCGCGAAGACGGCGTAGTACGCGGTCGTCCCGTCTGGCTTGGTCATGATGTCGTAGTCCGTCGCATGTGCGTCGGAGCCGTTGTAGATGACGGCCGCCTGCGGATCATCGACAGCCGTCGGAGTGGCATCGGTCCGGCGGAGGACCATGATGCCCGTGAACTGCCACGCCGGCGGGTTCATCCACGACAGCACCACAGCACCCTCGCGCATGGAGGCCTCCAGGAAGGCGACCGGGCTCGGCGGGAGCGTGTCCGACACGAGCGCCTGTGCGAAGGCTCCCTCGGACCAGTTGCCATCACCGTCCACGGCATAGGCGGCGTAGTATGCCACCGCTCCGTCGGGGAGCCCGACGTCGTGGTACGCGCCATCCGTACCCTCGTAGACGACCGTGACGGCCGGGTCGTCCGGACCGTCAGGTGTCGCGTCGAGGCTCCGCAGCACGCGCGTGTATGCGAAGTCGGGATCGTCCGGGTCCGTCCACATCACGTGCACGTCCCCATCCCCGCCTGGTGTGGCCTCCAGCGCGCTCGGCGCACCTGGCGCGACGAAGTCCGAAGAGATCCTGACTCCCTTGACGTACGACCACCCGGAGGCCACCTCCTCAAGAGTGGCCCGGGCGCGGAAACGAGCTTCAGGGACACTCACGTCGGGCACGGTGAACGGGAGCGTCCCATCAGTCACCGGCGCAGCACCCAGCGGGGCGTACGCGTGTGCCTGCAGGACGAGGTCATCGATGACGAAGCTGCACTCCTGTCCCGGGGCCGGTGATGCGTAGAAGTTCACCCACACGGGGTACTCGCCCGATGGAACGGTCAGCTCGCCCTTCGTCCAGCCACTCGTGCCCTCGAGGGTGAGCGCGTAACCCGCACCATCCACGTAGACCTCGGCCCAACACGAACCCTCCGGACACGAGGTCATGCCCCAGAGCGAGAGGGTACCGCCACCCTCGGGCACGGAGATGGTCGTGACCGCGGATGCCCAACCCTCGGCATCGAAGGTCACGCCCATCCCGAACGACCCACCGTGCGCCGTCGAGGTGACGTCCCACGAGCCCTCAGGGAAGTCCCAATCATCCAGGACCCCGTCCTCGAAGTCCTCGGTCCACGCCTCGTACGGAAGCCCGATCTCGACCTCGACCGTCGCCTCGATCGAGCCTCCCGGCGCGGCGCTCCAGTCCACGCGCGAATCCGTGCCTGCGCGGAGCACGGTGCCGGTCGTCGGATACGTGATCTGCGGCTTACCGGGATACACGGTGAACGCACGCTCGAGATCGAGACGTCCGCCGCTGTTCACCTTGTTGTCGAGTGACGGCAGCCGTTCGGCGGTGTTCTCGATGCGCGCCTTCACCTCAGCCGGATCCATCCCCGGCGATGCTGCGAGGATGTGCGCAGCCGCACCTGTCACGTGCGGAGCCGCCATCGAGGTACCGCTGAGCGGTCCGTAGCCACCCATCTCGAAGATGACCTGGGCGCTGTCGTCCGCTGGAGCGATGACGTCGCTGCCCGTCGGCCACGGCCACTCCCACCAGACCGTGTACTCGGGCTTGAGGGCGCCCGTGATACCCGCGAAGGGCGTCCCCGCCGCACCTCGAAGTTCGCTGCCCCACGTGGTGAAGTCGATCGGGTAGACGTGGAGGTACTGCATGAACCACTCGTAGTCCCACGTGTCGGAAGCAGCCTCACCGCTCGCGAGTAGGAGCCGCCCACCGTTGTCGAGATAGGCGGCGATCACCGTCCGTTCCGCTTCGGAGAGCGCTTCCTGATCCCCCCAACCGCTGCTTGCGGCGCCGGTGAACCACACGACGACCTTGCCCTGGAGGGTCGAACGCGATGGCGTCCCGCGGTCCTCCACCGACCACGTGCTCACGTTCGTGTAGCCTGCGGCCGCGAGCGCGTCCGTGTAGAAGGTGAGTCTCTCACCGGGTACCTCACCGTGCCGCGAGGGGAGGCTGTCATCCACGATGACGATCGGTGCCGTCGTCGGGACACCCATCCGCGTGAGCGAGCCGGTGATGGCCTGCCGCCCCGCCGATGCCGGCTCGATCGCCTCGGGAGCGAACGCGAGGAAGGCCACCTTGTACGGCACGGCATTCACGTACACCCCGACGGCATCGTACGGCAGCGTGGAGGTGACCTCCTCGCCCGGTGCGGCGAGCTCGACCGTCTGCTCCCCGTAGTTGGAGAACCACGAGAGCTCGTCGTCGTGGTCGGTGGCGGCCACCGTGATCACGCTTGTCGCATCGGATGAGGCGGGGTAGAAGTACTCGGGGAAGTCGTCGACGTTCGCCGAGTCGTTGCCGGCTGCGGCCACGACGATGACGCCCTTGGAGGCGGCGTAGTTGAGCGCCTCTTCGATGACCGATGAGTAGCCCCCACCCCACGAGCAGTTGATGACCTGCGCGCCGTTGTCGACCGCGTACAGGAGCGCCTCCGCACCCTCGTACTCGCCGCCACCCCACGGCCCGAGGAACTTCACCGGCATGATGGTCACGGCATGGTTGACACCCGCGATCCCCTTCTCGTTATCACCGACGGCCCCGATGATGCCGGCGACGTGCGTCCCGTGCTGGTCACCATCCATCTGGTCGTAGACGGTGGCATCGTGGTTGTAGAAGTCGTAGCCGTGGATGTCGTCGATGTAGCCGTTGCGGTCGTCGTCCCGACCGTTGCCCGGTATCTCTCCTGCATTCCGCCAGATGTTGTCCTTGAGGTCCTCGTGCGCGATATCCACACCCGTATCGACCACCGCGACGACGACGTCCTTCGAACCGGTGCCGTGCGCTGCCCATGCCGCGAGCGCACCGATATCCGCGCCTGGCGTCCCCCCGGTCTGGCCCGTGTTCTCGAGCGCCCACTGCGTCTCGAAGTACGGATCGTTCGGGCGCATCGGCATGACGGTGGGTGCGTAGACCTTCTCCACCTCCGCCCGTGTAGCCAGGCGGAGCCGCTCGACCTCGGAGGCCAGCTTCACCGGTGTGAGCCCCGGGTCGGTCGGCTCGATGAGTGCATAGCCCAGCTTGTTGGTGGGCCGGACGACCTTGAAGCCGATGTGGCGACCTGCTGCCCGGACCTGCGCTTCCGGCACGCCGCGAGCCCAGCGCACGATCACCCGCTTCGGCTCCAGCGTATGGAGGGTACCGGGCAACCCGGTACCGCGCTCCTTCGCGGCTGCCTCGTACCGCGACGGCGTGACCTCAGGCGTGCTCGACTGCTTCGCGAAGCCCGCCGTCGGCACGAGACTCGCGACGAGTAGGAGTCCGAGAGACACCCTCACGACGCGCGCGGCATACCATCGTGGCCTTCTCATGATCCCCTCCCGGTCCGCTGTCCGTCATACCTCTCAGACGAGTGGCGCGAGGCCCCGGTTCCGATCGACGTCGAGCCACGTCCATTCCTCGGTCATCCTGCCAGCGTACTGACGATCGTCGCAGACGTGACTGACACCGTGGTGGCGATCATCGCCGCAGCGAGCCAGCCGGTGCCGAGCGTCACGCGCCTCCCGACCGCGATGCCGACCAAGACGGGCAGTATGTACCCCACCACGAGCGCCGTGAACACCCACGTCAGGGAGGTGATGATCGAGTCGGGTGAGAGCGCCTGCACATCGACGAGGTCCCTCGTGCGCGCGAGCACGCGCAGCCCATCGCCCAACAGCCATGCGAACATGATCGTCATCTCGCCGAGTGCGGCTCGGCCTCGCCCAGGCTTCCGCGAGCCAAGGAGCCCCGCACCGAGCACGGCAGCGGCAGCTGAGGCGAGCGGGTTGAACCGAAGACCGAGCGACGCGCCCACAGCGAGCGCGCGCAACGCGTCGGGCAGCGTCACGGGAGCGGCTCCAGGCTCAGCTTGCCGCGCCGCACCGCATCGGGTACCTGGATCGGGTAGTCGCCGGTGAAGCACGCGAGGCAATACTCGTCAGCGCAGCGGCCCGTGGCTGCGACCATGTCCTCGACCGAGAGGTACGCGAGCGAGTCAGCGCCGATGTGCTGACGGATCTCCTCGACGGATAGGCTCGCCGCGATGAGTTGCTCCTGCGTGTCCGTGTCGATACCGTAGAAGCACGGCCAGACGACCGGCGGTGAGGTGATGCGCATGTGGACCTCGCGTGCGCCCGCCTCGCGCAGCAGCGTCACGAGGCTCCGCGTCGTATTGCCGCGCACGATCGAGTCGTCCACGACGACGAGCCGCTTGCCCCCGATGACGTGCCTGAGCGGATTGAGCTTGAGGCGGATGCCCTGCTGCCTGAGCGACTGCGTCGGAGAGATGAACGTCCGTCCCACGTAGCGGTTCTTGACGAGCCCCTCGCCGTACGGGAGCCCGCTTGCTGCTGCATAGCCGACCGCCGCAGGAGCGCCGGTGTCCGGCACGCCGATCACGAGGTCCGCCTCGACCGGTGCCAAGCGAGCCATCGCTGCCCCCATGCGCTTGCGCGCCTCGTAAAGCGTGCAACCGTTGAGCACGCTGTCGGGGCGCGCGAAGTACACGAACTCGAAGATGCACAGGCTCGGCCGACCCGCAGGGACCGCCTGCTCGCTCTCCAGGCCGTTCGGACCGATCTTGATCATCTCGCCTGGCGCGACGTCTCGCACGTACTCCGCGCCGATGATGTCGAGCGCGCACGTCTCGGAGGCCACGGCCCATCCACTCGGGAGTCGACCGATCGAGAGTGGCCGCACCCCGTGGGGGTCGCGGAACGCGTACAGCGCCTCCTCGGACATGAGCACGACCGAGTAGGCCCCGGCGATCAGGCGCATCGTCTCCCTGATGCCGCCCCGGATCGACGAGTGGACCTGCGTGAAGTGGTCGACGAGCGAGGCGATGACCTCGGAGTCCGTCGTCGAGCGGAAGCGGAAGCCGTTCCCCTTGAGCTCCTGTCGCAGCTCCATGGTATTCACGAGGTTGCCGTTATGCGCCAGCGCGATGGTGTTCGGCCCGATGGAGGAGACCATGGGCTGCGCGTTCTCCCACCGTGAACTCGCGCCCGTGGTCGAGTAGCGCGTGTGCCCGATGGCCAGGTGACCCGTCAGCGTGGCCAGGTCGCTCTCCTTGAAGACCTGCGCGACGAGTCCGAGGTCCTTGGTGACGGTGAGTGTGTGGCCGTCGGCCACCGCGATGCCCGCCGATTCCTGACCGCGGTGCTGCAGCGCGTGGAGCGCGAAGTACGCCAGGCGTGCCACGTCCTCGCCCGGCGCATATACGCCGAACACCCCGCACGCCTCCTCGGGGCGGTCTGGGCGCGCGACCGCGTTGGTCGCACCCGGGATTCGGCCTGCGGGTCTCACGGCGCCTGACAGCATCGCCTTCGGACTCCTCGTGGGCTCGCACTGACGCCGCGTAGCATACCACGCGCTCGCGTGCGCCGCGCGCCTCACGCCTCGCCGTGCACCATGCGCTCGAGCGAGGACTCCCACGCCGCGCGCATCTGGTCGAGCGTCACGCGTGCGAGACCCTCGATCTCGAGCGCGTCGCCGCCGACGGTGCCGATCACCGCGTAGGGGACCTCGTTTCGGAGGCACAGCTCGATGAGGTCCTCGACCGCCTCCTCACGCAGCGAGACGACGATGCGACTTTGCGTCTCCGAGAACAGCGCGATGACGGGAGGCCAGTCATCACCGAGGTGGATGTCCGCACCGATGCCGCCAGCGATGCAGCACTCCGCGAGCGCGATGGCGAGCCCGCCATCCGAGCAGTCGTGCGCTGAGGCGAGCAGCCTGCGCCCGATGGCCTCGATGACCGTGGCCTGCAACGCGCGCTCGAGATCGAGGTCGAGTGCTGGCGGACGACCCGCCACCGTCTCGTGCACGAGACGCAGGTACTCGCTGCCGCCGAGGTCGTCGTCCGTCTCGCCGATGAGCACGACGACGTCGCCGGCTCGCTTGAAGCCCATCGTGCAGTGTGAAGCCACGTCGTCGATGACACCGACGCAGCCGACCGTCGGCGTCGGGTAGATCGGCTGCCCGAAGCTCTCGTTGTAGAAGCTCACATTGCCCGAGACCACCGGCACGCCGAACGCCCGGCACGCGTCAGCCAGCCCACGGACGGCCTCATGGAACGTGTAGAAGACCTCGGGCTTCTCCGGGTTGCCGAAGTTCAGGCAGTCCGTGATCGCCACCGGCCGACCGCCCGCGCACGCGACATTGCGCGTCGCCTCCGCGAAGGCGATCTGCGCTCCCACGTACGGATCGAGGTAGCAGTACCTCCCGTTGCAGTCCGCCGCGACTGCGATGGCGCGGTTCGTCATCTCACCGCGCCCCGTGTCGCCGATGCGCAGCACCGCGGCGTCGCTCCCTGGGAGCACGACCGTGTTGAGCATGACCTGGTGGTCGTACTGTTCATAGATCCATCTCCGGGAGCAGATGTTCGGGCTGGCGAGCAGCATGAGCACGATGTCCTCGAACTCGTAGCCGCACTGCGGCCCGTGCAGGGTATGCCAGTCGAACGCCTGCACGTCATCGAGGTAGCCCGGCCGCTCCATCGCCGGATCGTAGACCGGTGCGTCGTGCGCGAGCGTCGAGGCGGGCACGTCCGCGACGACCTCGTCACCCTCTCGCACCACGAAGCGCCCGGTGTCGGTCACCGAGCCGATGACCGTCGAGCGCAGGCCCCACTTGTCGCACACCGCCTGCGCGGCCGCCAGCTTCGTGGGCTCCACGACGGCGAGCATGCGCTCCTGGCTCTCAGAGACCATGATCTCGTACGGCCGCATGCCCTCCTCGCGCTGCGGCACCTTCGTCACGTCGATATCGACACCCACGCCACCGCGACTCGCCATCTCGCTCGCAGAGGACGTGAGACCCGCCGCGCCCAGGTCGCCGAGCGCGACGAGGAGCCCGGCGTCGAGCAGCTCGAGGCACGCCTCGATGAGCAGCTTTTCCTCGAATGGGTCGCCCACCTGCACGCTCGGGCGCTTCTCTTCGGCGCGCTCGTCGAACTCCTGGCTCGCGAGCACGCTCGCGCCACCGATACCGTCGCGACCCGTCGTCGAGCCGATGAGCAGCAGCAGGTTCCCGGGTCCCGCCGCAACGGCCCGGGTGAGCCGCTCTTCGCGCATGAGCCCGACGGCCATGGCGTTGATGAGACAGTTGCCCGCGTACGCGTCCTCGAAGTACACCTCACCGCCCACCGTCGGCACACCGATGCAGTTGCCGTAACCGCCGATGCCGGCGACCGCCCCGTCGAACAGGTAGCGCTGGCGCGGTTCCTCCAGCGGCCCGAACCGGAGCGAGTCGAGGCACGCGATCGGACGGGCGCCCATCGTGAAGATGTCACGGATGATGCCACCCACGCCGGTCGCAGCGCCCTGGTACGGCTCGATCGCGCTCGGGTGGTTGTGGCTCTCCATCTTGAAGGCCACCGCCCAGCCGTCACCCACCGAGATCACACCCGCGTTCTCTCCGGGGCCCTGCAGGACGTGCGGGCCCTCGGTCGGGAACATCCGGAGCGCCTTGCGTGAGTGCTTGTAACTGCAGTGCTCGCTCCACATGAGCGAGTACATGTACAGCTCGGTCACGGTGGGCGTGCGGCCCAGGAGCTCGACGACGTGCTCGTACTCGGCCGGCTTGAGGCCGAGTTCGGCTGCGAGCAACGGCGCCTTCTCGGGTGATAGGTCCACTCTGATCACAGACGCTCCTCGTCACGCGATGGTCGGGGCGGGGCTGTCGCACACACAGGTTCTCCCTCAGCTTCCTTGCGCACCCTCGGTGGTCTCGCACGGCGCATCCACCGGCCGCGCGGGAAGCACCACGCGCAGTAGGTACGTCACATCAACGACGATGGCGAGCACGTACGAGATGCCGAACACCGTGGCCGTCAGCTCGTGCTTCACGATGAAGGCCGCAGCGAAGGCCACGATGTACTCGGCGGCGAGCGCCGCCCACACGAAACGCACCCACGGGCGCCGCCAGCGTGCAGCGTCGCGACCGAGGGCGTGCACGATGACGAAGAGCGCCCCGAGCACGAGCACGAACGCCAGCCCGATGAGGAAGATAGCGAGCGGGCCGGTGAGCGACTCGGCATGCACTACCCCGCCGCCCCCTCCACGCGCCGCACGATGGCCTCGAACAGGTGTCGCCCGTCGGTGCCGCCCGTCACGGGGTCGACCGCCCGCTCGGGGTGCGGCATGAGGCCGAAGATGCGGCCGCTCTCGTCGCAGACGCCAGCGATGTCGTCGAGCGCCCCGTTCGGTGCGCTGCCGCCCGGCCTGCGCGTGCCATCCGGCTCACAGTACCGCAGGACGACCTGCCCGCCGTGGTTCAGGCGGGCGAGCGTGTCCGCGTCGCACACGTAGTTGCCCTCGTTGTGGTTGATGGGGATGTGCAGCACCGTGCCCGGCTCGAGGTCGACCCACTGGCAGGCGCTCTCCTCAACGCGCAGCGGCACCGTCCGACAGATGAACTTGAGCCCGACGTTGCGCAGGAGCGCACCGGGCAGCAGGTGGGCCTCGGTGAGGATCTGGAACCCATTGCAGATGCCGATGACCGGGCCGCCGCGCTGCGCGAACCGGACCACCTCACCCATCACCGGTGAGAAGCGAGCCACGGCGCCGCAACGCAGGTAGTCTCCGTAGCTGAAGCCACCCGGCAGCACGACCGCATCCAAACCGGTGAGGTCCGTGTCTTGGTGCCAGACGTATCGCCCCTCATGCCCGAGGAGGCTGAGTGCGTGCATGACGTCCTGCTCGCAGTTCGAGCCAGGGAATACGACGATGCCGAAGCGCACCGGTCAGTCCCCCTCGTGCCGCACGATGCGGAAATCCTCGATGACGGGATTCGCGAGCAGGCGCTCGCACATCTCGCGCACGCGCTCCTCGCTCGTGCCGTCCTCGACGTCGAGCTGGATGTACTTGCCGATGCGCACGGACCGCACCTCGCTGTACCCCAGGTTCTGCAGCGCTCGCTCAGCGGTCGCACCCGGCGGATCGAAGATGCCTTGCTTATACGTGACGAAGATCTCGAAGCGTGCCATCCGTGCCGTCCCCTTCACTCGTCGCTCAGGTCCACCTTCGCTGCAGCAGCGAGCTCAGCCTCGCGCTTCCTGACCGCGACGCGGAGCATGTGACGCGCGTACCAGCCGAGCGCGAGTCCTCCAGCCCAGCAGAGGATCGAACCGTACGCGAACCACGGGATGTCTCGGTGCACGCCCGCGGACCAGCGGGCCGGCCCTGCGACCTGCTCGAATGACAGGAAGAAGCCCACGATGCCGAGCGCCCCCATGACGAGCGCGGCTCGCCACAGCACGATGTGGACGCGCACATGCGCCGGGATGCTCGACTGGCTCATGACCTCTGCTTCCCCTTGGCGCGCTTCTGCTCGGCGATGAGCTCGTTGCGCAGCTTCCGGATGATGCCGAGCTCGATGTACATGCTCGTGACGAACGCCCCCATGAGGATCGCCAACCCGAGTCGCTGTGCGGTCGCGCTCGCTTTGAGCGCCGGGACGAACTCGACGAGCACCGTGGTCGCGATCATGACGCCGAAGAAGCCCCACCAGATCCGACGCCACCGCTTGATCTCGGGCGATGTGGGTAGCATCGGGCGGGCCGACGTACGCGCCTTAGCGGGCGTCGTCGCACGAGCGGGCGTGCTGGGAGCACCGCCACGCTCACGCTTGGGCTTGAGCGACGAGGCGCTCCGGCGCGTGGAACCGACCTTCGCGTCCTTCCCGTAGCGCGGGTTCAGAGGACTCCGCCTCGCCACCTCACACCCCCACGGGCACGAAGGGCTCGCCGGTGATCGCCTCGTAGGCCTCGACGTACTTCTCCGCGGTCATGACGATGACGTCCTCGGGCAGGTGCGGTGCTGGCGGCTTCTTGTCCCAGCCGCTCGCCTCGAGCCAGTCGCGGACGAACTGCTTGTCGAAGCTCGGCTGACCGTGACCGGGCTCGTAGCTGTCGGCTGGCCAGAAGCGCGACGAGTCCGGCGTCAGCACCTCATCGATGAGGGTGACCTCACCGTCGATCAGCCCGAACTCGAACTTCGTGTCGGCGATGATGATGCCTCGCGTGCGCGCATACTCCGCCGCGCGGGAGTACAGCTCGATCGACACATCGCGCAGCCGCTCGGCGTGCTCCCTACCGATGAGATCGACCATGCGCTCGAAGCTGATGTTCTCGTCGTGCTCTCCGACCGCTGCCTTCGTCGAGGGGGTGAAGATCGGCTCCGGGAGCCGGGAGGACTCCAGCAGGCCCGCGGGCAGCGGCTGACCGCAGACGGTACCGCGCTCCTGGTACTCCTTCCAGCCGCTGCCCGCCAGGTAGCCGCGCACGATGCATTCGACGGGGAATACCTCTGCCTTCCTCACGAGCATCATGCGACCCGCAAGCGAGCTCGCGTACGCCCGGAAGTCCGCTGGCAGGTCCGCCGGATCCGCCGAGATGAGGTGGTTCGGCACCGTATCGGCCAACTCATGCAGCCAGAACAGCGATATCTGCGTGAGGACCTGACCCTTGTACGGGATGGGGTCGGGCAGCACGACGTCGAACGCGCTGATCCGGTCCGTGGCGACGATGAGGAGCCTGTCACCCAGGTCGAAGATGTCGCGCACCTTACCGCGAGCATCAGGGGCGAGATCGATCGACATCTGCATCCCTTCCGTGTGGTGCCGTCATACAGCGAGGCGACCCTCGACACCACCGTATTGTACGGGAAGCCGACGGAGCGTGGGACCTTCGTCGACCGACGCACGCGGTGTGAACCGATGAGCATACGGGTATACATACGCATCTGCACACGCGCAGGCGACGAGTCCGCGTCATCTGCGCTCGGGGAAGGGGGATCCCTCATGTGGGAATCGACGTTCACGGCCTCCGAGTGGCAGACGCTCCGGTTCGCCCTGCTGTGGGCGTTCTTCGGCGTCGCACTCTCGGACAAGAAGGTCGAGAAGGCCGAGCTCGAGGTTCTCGCGAAGGAGATCGCCGAGGCGGGTCTGTACAAGGACTCGCTCACGCGCGAGGTCTTCGGTTCGCTGCAGAGCGACTTCGGTGGCACCATGCAAGCGTTCGCGGCCGACAGCCGCAAGGCGCTCGACGGCCTGCAGGAAGCGGGCAGGATCGTCGACGCGAAGGCGCCGGGGAGCGCGAACGACTTCAAGCGCAACATCCTGGCGGTGTGCACACAGGCGGCACAAGCGTGCGGCCCGTTGTTCGGCGACAAGATCTCTGACGACGAGAAGTTCGCCATCGCGGCAGCGGCAGTCGCGCTCGGCTATCAGGTGTAGTGCCCTCGAAGAAGTGCCTCGCGCCATCGTGCCAGCGCTCTTCGCGCGTCGGAATGGCACACTCGCGCGTACGTACGTTCCCGTGACGCACGCGCCTACGAGAGCACGTTGGACATGTGCAGCACCGCGCCCTGCATGACGACCTCACCGAACCGACGAGCCGCCGCGACGAGCTGCTCTTCGCTCAGGCCCTCCTTGATGACGATGTCGTAGTCCGCCCAGACGACCTTCGAGTTCTGCTCGGGAACGCACATCCGCACCATCACCATCTGGTCGTTGAATGCGTTCGCGGCCTCCACGAGCTTGCCCCGCGACACGAGACTCTTGGCCCCGAGCACCGTCGCGAACTTGAGGAGCTCCTTCTCCGGCATCGGCTTGACGAGCACCTTCAGGCTGTTGATGCGCGCGATGAGGTCGCCGTCGTCATCGACCGTGCACTCGATTCCCGCATTCGCGAGGATGGTCCGCACCCTACCGACCGTGAGATTCGCACTGCTGATCATGTGTACCTCTCCCCTCCAGTGGCCCTCGGTCATGAGCGCATCGAGGTCGGCCTCGGAGCCGATGGCCCTCTGTGGTCGCCGATGGGCTCCAGACCTCAAGAGGAGACGGTTCCGTGTCGACGCGGGATACCCCCATAGAAGCGTTGTACCCCCCGCTCACGGCACCCAAACCGTTCGGCGCAGACCACGCCTACCCCGGCGCGTCTGCGAACCCGGCCTCAGCGAGGTAGTGCTACCCGTTCCAGCGCGCTCGCATCGAGTGGGCGCAGGCGCGCGGTGATCTCGAGCAGAGCCGAGAGCAGGTTCGCGATCGATGGTTCGGGCTCCATCTCCACGACACGGGGCTCGCCCTCGATGCCACCGAGCTCAGCGGCACGTTCGAGCGCATCGCGGTACGTCCCGATCCGGTCGACGAGCCCGAGGTCCTTGGCCTCGGTCCCGAGCCACACCCAACCCGTCGCGAGCTCGGCGACTCGCTGCCGCTCCATCCTGCGACCCTTCGCCACGTCCGTGATGAACCGCTCGTAGACGAGGCGCATCTGCCGTTGCAGCATCGCTGCCTCGGTACCCGTCACGCTGCGGTACGGGCTGCCGACGTCCTTGTGCTCGCCCTCCGTGAGCACGGTGAACTCGACGCCGAGCTTATCGAGGAGCCCCGAGACGTTCGGGATCTCCATGATGACGCCGATGCTGCCCACCGAGGACCCCGGCGACGCGACGATCTCGTCGGCCTGGCTCGCGATCATGTACGCGCCGGATGCGCAGATGTCCCCCACGCTCACGACGACCGGCTTCCCGATGGCAGCGACCGCCATCGCACACTCCTGCGAGGCCGCCACGGTACCGCCTGGTGAGTCGACGCGGATGAGGATCGCCCGCACGCTGTCGTCGTCCTCGGCCCGCTCGAGCTGCTCGAGGAAGCGCTGCGGCGTCACGATGCCGTCGACCGGACTTCCCGTCCCAGCGATCACGCCGTCGATGTGGATGAGTGCGACCGCATCGCCGCCCACTCCCGCATCGGATCGGGCGAGCGCCACGAACAGCGCCGCGCAACCGCCGACCACGATGAGCGCGATGAAGACCGCGAGCGCGATCCACCAACGGCTCCTGCCGGGCGGCGTGGCTCCAGCAGGCGACGCCCCCACCATCGCCGGGGGGCGAGGAGGTACGTCCACGGTCGAAGGCTGCTCCATCGTCACTCCCACGGTTCACGGTACACGCTCGAATCACATGCTCGACCCAGCCATCCGCGCCGTCAAGCCGTTCGACCCGGATCAGCCACCGATGATGCCCAGGTACGCGAGCGCTGCCGTGCCATGGAAGCACATGCCGGCGAGTAGGACGAAGGCGACGCCCTTGTGGACCGTGAGGTGCATCCTGCCCTTGAAACGGATCTTGCGGAGCCCCTGGAGCACCTGGAAGAAGGAGAGCACGAGTAGTGCGCTTCCCCCTCCGATGAGCATGGCTGGGGTGATGGTGACACCGAGCAGCATGCACCCTCCTCTCGGAAGCGAGCCGGCCTACCCGGTTCGTTCCCCAGACGGGCGCGCTCGTGCGCACCGATCGTCAGACGGCGCAGGCGCCTCCCCATCGACACAGGTTCTCAGCGAGGACCTGCGGCAGCTCGCGCACGAGGTCGGAGGCGTGCGAGGCCGGTGTGACCGCCGCCAAGCGGCCGGCCTCCCGGTTCGCGAGGCACGCGCAACGCGCAGCATCCACCGTCGGGAAGCCAGCCGCGAGGAACGCTGAAGCGAGCCCGGTGATCGTATCACCCGTCCCGCCGATGGCCTCGAGCTCGGGAACATCGGGCTCCTCGATCCACTCGATCACCTGGCCCTGCGAGACGACCGCATCGCGCGCGCCCTTGATGATGAGCACCCGAGCCGACCCTCCACGCTCGAAGGCGAGCCGAGCGATCTCGACGGGGTCGTACGCCTCGGTTCCGAACAGGTGGTGTGACACGTACGCCGGGTGCGTCACGTTCGGGTCCGCGAGGAAGCCCGCCTCGCCCACGTCCGGGGTCATGAGCTCGAAGCGCGAGGCGAGCCCGGTTGCCTTCGCCGCGTACATGCCGCCGGCGTCCGCCACGAGCGCCGCATCCGGCACGAGCCGGCTGAGCCGCTCCACGGCATCCCGCATGAGCGCCATGATGGGCTGCATGTAGTGGAACGCGATGACGTCCGGTTCGTACCGCCTCACCGCATCCTCGAGCCGGTGGAAGACGGCCCGGGTACCGTCACCTCGCCCGATATCACCGCCGACGAGGGCGACCGGTGCAGGGATACCGAGGTGCGCGGAGACCTGCGCCGCAGCCCCGAGCATCGCAGAGGTTCCCTGCGAGGAGGGTACGGGCACGCCGCCCACCGCGATACCGCACTCGGCGCGAAGCGTGACCTCACCCTCGAGGACCTCCCCGCCGCTCACCGGATAGGTCGCCACCGCAAGCAGCCTCACGCGCCCTCACCCCCGACGAGCTTCGCCGCTTCCGTGAATGCGCGGTCGAGCATGAGACCGCACAGCGTGTATCCGAGCTCCCGCGGCCGCGAGGCTTCTGCAAGCGAGCGACCGACGAGCGCGAGATTGAGGTATGGGATGTCGGGACACCCGCCCCCTGACGTGTTCACGATGAGCCCGGTCTCCTTCTCGATGGTGATCTTCATGTTGCCTGCACGCACCATGAGCCACGGACCGAAGTCCACCGTCGTCACCATCTCGCCGAGTTTGGCCGAGCCCTCCATGTCGTCGACCCAGTCGCGCACGTGCACGTGCGCCTCTTCCAGCGCGCGCGCCGCGCCCGGATACTCGACCCGTGGCACCGCGCAGGCCAGGTCGCACCCCGCGCGCAGGTGTGGCGGTGGCGCGACGAGCGAGACCTCGTGGCCGGCACGCGCGAGCACGCGCTCCGCTGCGAGCGCCTCGTTCACCTGGTCGAAGAGGAACAGCCCGAGCGCCTCATCGGCGCTCGGGTGTTGCGCCTTCTCCTTGCTCGCTTTACGCGAGAACAGTCTCACGAGCGGACCCCCGTGATGGTGTACTCCTCGCCGCTCTCCTCGATGGTGACGGTGTAGCCCGAATCCGAGAGGAGCGCCGTCACGTTCGCCTTGGCCGTGCCGCTATCGGCGAGCACGACGATCTCGGCCGGATCGTCCTCGAGCGCCTTCTTCGTGAACATGAGCGGCATCGGACAGGAGAGGCCGCGCACGTCGATCTCCTTCATCCCTGATCTCCTTCCCTACGCCGAACGCTTCCTGAAGGCGAACGCGATGACCGCGAGCGCGACCGCCATGACAGCCATCGCGGGCCACGCGACGGGCGCGAGACCCTTCGGGCTCGAAGCCAGGTCGAACCAGTGCGTGAACGCGGCGCCTGCGAGCATGCCGAGCACCGCAGCGGTCGCATCCGCGTCACCCTCAGCGCCCATGATCATCTGCCGCAGCGGACAGCCCCCCAGCATCACCGCCGCCAGGGCGGCGATCGCCATCGCCGTGAAGTTGCCGAGCGCATCCGTGTGCGCGACCGGCTGGCCCTCGAAGCCGAGGTTGTACTGACCGAGCATGATGTTCACGACCGTGGCGCCGATCACGAGACCGACAACGCCCATCAGCAGGTCGAACCGGCGCACGAGGATCGCGTCACGGATGCCGCCGATCGAACAGAAGCGGCTGCGCTGCGCGACGACGCCGACGGCCAGGCCGGCGACGAGCGAGACGGCGAGTGCCGCGCGCTTCCCGCCCGGCATGGGCTTCGTCTTGGCCACTGTCTCAGCGTCGGCGAGCACCGTGCCATCGGGTGCCACGACCGCACCGTCGACGATGGTCGCATCCGCCGGCTTCACGACCGTGAGCTCGTCGCCCTCGGGCACGACGACGACCTTCCCTGGCACGACCGCCTTACCGTTGGCCGGCGTGAGCGTCGCCCAATCGGGTTTGCTGCCGTACTGCGTCATGAGCGCGAACGCGAGCAACACGATGCCGAGCGCGGGGAGCAGCCAGCCGGTCCAAGCAGGCAGGTGCTTCGCTCGCCCGAGGTTGTAGCCGCTCCTCAGCACGACGATACCGACGATGACACCCGCGAAGATGCCCAGCACTCCCCACAGAGCGTTCAGGTCACCGCCACCGAGGCGCAGCCATGCCCGAACCGTGCAGCCCAAGAAGATGAGGGCCGCAGACATGAAGATGAAGCCGAGGACGAAGCGCACGACAGTCGCGCTCCCGCCGCGCGGACGGAACTCACGCGTCGCGAGAGCCGCCACCGCAGCGCCGATGAGGATTCCGATGATCTCGGGCCTGATGTAAGCGACCGCGGCTTGGTTCGTCCATCGGCCCACGAAGAACCCGACGGTGTCGCGCCAGAAACACGCGATGCACAGACCCATGTTCCCGGGGTTCCCTTGGCTGACGAGCCACGCGGCGACCGCGCCGATGAACAGGCCAGCCGCACCGACGAGCCACCCGGTCGGACCGATGATGCGCTGTTTCGACATGCTCGCCCCCTTATACCACGAATCACTTTAGCAAATGAATAGCATAAGGGGTGCCCCTCTTCAAGTATTCGAAGATCGAATCGTGGCGAACGGCGACGCGGCAGGCTACGCGACGGGGAAGTCCAGGGCCGCGATGAAGCGCTCTTCGAACCTCGGGTCGCCCGCGAGCGGCACCGTACGAACGAGGCGAGCGACCCGCTCAGCCTCGCGCCATGCCTCACGCGAGACGAGCGCAGCGCGCGCACCAGCGAGCGCCGTGTTCCCGACGAACCGCACGCGGTCCTGCCAGCCATCGGGCAGTGCGCCGATGCGCACGAGCGCACGTGCATCGACGTGCAGCCCGAACCCGCCGGCGATGACGACCTCGGCGACGCCGCCAGGCTGAACCTCAGCCACAGCGAGCAACACCTCGAGGGCCGCGCGCACCGCACCCTTGGCGAGCTGCAGCGCGCGCACGTCTCGCTGCGTCAACACGACATCAGCCGCTTCGTCCACCACGAAGACGCGCCCGTCATCGCGCTCGCGAACGCGCCCGCCCACAGCACCGGGCACATCCGTCACGAGCCTGCCGCTCGCATCGAGCACGCCCGCATCGAGCAGGACCGCGAGCAGGTCGAGCAGTCCCGAGCCGCAGATGCCGAGCGGCGGGACGCCGCCGATCGTCGCGAACGCGATGTCGTCCCCCTCGCGCCACACCCGCTCGACCGCACCCGGCGCAGCACGCATGCCGGACGCGATGCCGCCGCCCTCCAGCGCTGGTCCGGCCGCAGCCGATGCTGCGAGCAGGCCATCGCTGCCGGCGAGCACGATCTCACCGTTCGTGCCCAGGTCGAGGAAGAGCGCGCGCCCCTCGCGCTCGTGCGCACGCGTGGCGACGAGACCGGCGACGACGTCCGCGCCGATGAACGCTGATGCACTCGGCAGCACGAAGCACGCGGCATCGCCGAGCTCGTGCATCCCGAGCTCGCGCCCCGTCGTGGTGACCGCGTCGAGCATCGCGCCCTCATATGGCGCACCTGCGAACGGGGTCACGTCGCACCCCAGCAGCACGTTCATCATGACGGCGTTGCCGACCAAGGTGATCCGCCCCACGTCAGCCGGCGCGAGGCCGCGGGGCTCCAGCGTGCCGACGATGAGCCGCTCCACCTGATGCACGAGAGCGCGCCGGAGCACGTCGGTCCCCTCCCGCACACCCGCGCTCACGCGCGACATGACGTCCGCACCCCAGGGGTACTGCGCGTTCAGCATCCCGGTCCGGGCGACCTCATCGCCGTTCCGTCGGTCGACGAGCGAGACCGCGACCGTCGTCGTCCCGACGTCGACGGCGGCACCGAACGGTCGCTGTGCGGCGCGCGCCTCCTCGCCAGGCTCCAGGGGATCGACCGGCCATGCGGGCTCCAGTGTGCTCTCGCTCACGACGCGCACGCCACCGGCCACACCCACGCGAACGTGAGCATCCCCGATGATGCGTACGCGGCACGCCAGGCGCACGCCGTCGGCGAGCGAGCGTTGACCGAGCAGTGCGAGCTCATCGCTCGTCGGCGCAGCGACGGCACCGTCCACGCGCACCACGCACCGCCCACAGCGCCCGCGACCATCGCACGGGGCGTCAATCGCGACCCCCGCGAGACGGGCGGCATCGAGCAGCGTGGCGCCGACGGGCACCTCGACCGTCCGGTCGCCAGGCTCGAACACCACGCGCACCGTGTCCATGTCGCCTCCGCTCGCCGCCGGGACTGTCGTGATTGTACGTCCTCCGAGACGACCTCGACGGTAGGACGCACCGACCTGTGCACTTCCAGCGCATTTGGGCCTATGATTGAGTCACGTGCCAGCGGGAGAGGGAGGTCACGATGCGTGTACAAGGGAAGACCATCGCGGTCACAGGCGGCGGGAACGGCATCGGACGTGAGGTCACATTCGAGCTTCTCAGGCGCGGCACCCGCGTCGCGGCGCTCGACATCAGCGAAGCGGGGTTGGCAGAGACCGCACGCCTCGCTGGCGATGACGCTTCGCGTCTCACGACGCACGTCGTGGACATCACCGACAGACAGGCGGTCGAGGCGCTGCCGGGGGCGATCGTCGACGCGCACGGCCAGATCGATGGCCTCATGAACATCGCCGGCATCATACAGCCGTTCGTGCTGCTCAAGGACCTCGACTACAGCGCCATCGAGCGCGTGATGAACGTGAACTTCTGGGGGACCGTACACACGGTCAAGGCGTTCCTGCCCTACCTGCTCGAACGGCCCGAGGCTCACATCGTGAACGTATCGAGCATGGGCGGATTCGTCCCGGTGCCCGGGCAGACGGTCTACGGTGCGAGCAAGGCGGCCGTGAAACTCTTGACCGAGGGCCTGCACTCCGAGCTCGCAGAGACCAACGTCCGGGTGACGATCGTGTTCCCCGGCGCGGTGGCCACGAACATCAGCGTGAACTCGGGTGTCGCAGCGCCCACCGAGGGTGCCGCGCAGCGAGAGTCCTCCACGATCAAGACGACCCCACCTGACGTCGCAGCCCGTCAGATCATCGACGGCATGGAGCGAGACGCCTTCCGCGTGCTCGTCGGCTCGGACGCCGCGATGATGGACCGCCTCTCGCGGCTCTCGCCCGAGAAGGCGGCCGCCATCATCTACAAGCAGATGAAGGAGCTGCTGCCGAAGTGACGGAACCGCACATCCCGATGCGGGACGAGCGCAAGCGTCTGTCGGATGCTGAGACCGAGACGATCCTGCGCGACACGACCTCTGGCGTGCTGGCGCTCATCCACCCCAGCGGGTTCCCCTACGCGGTGCCTCTGAGCTTCACGTACACCGAGGGTCGCTTGCTGTTCCATGCAGGGGTCGCCGGGGCGCTGCTCGACGCGATGGCGCACGACGCACGTGCGTCGTTCTGCGTGGTCGCCCAGGACGACGTCGACCCAGCGATGTTCACGACCCGCTACCGCAGCGTGATCGCCTTCGGGCGCATTCGCATACATCACGGTGACGACGAGCGGCGACAGGCGCTCCTGGCCCTCGCCGCGAAGTACGCACCCGAGCACCTCGATCGAGCCGATGCGGAGATCGAGCGGAGCCGGGATCGGGTCACCACGTTCGAGCTCGCGATCGAGAGCATGACGGGACGCGCGTCGATCCACATCATCCGTGAGCGGGCCGCAGGGGATGCGAGCGCTTGACCGGACCGCACGTACCCGCATCTCCGGGCGCGTTTCGCCCCGCCCGGTTCTAGCTCTTGCCGCCCTCGAACACGAGGATCGACCGGCCGCTCTCATCGAACAGCGTGAGCTTCGAGCCTGCGACCTCGCATCGTCTCGCCCGCGCGAGCAGGTCCACGTACGCCGCTTCGGCACGCATCGCCGGCTCGGGACCCGCCATCTCGGTCATCATCAGCTCACCGACCGAGAACACTCCGTCCGCACGCGCCGTGTAGGACCCGCCATACGTATTCACGCCGCTCGTGCCACCGATCCGCCCATCGACGAAGGTCGCGGTGATCGTGATGCTCGCCGGATCGATGGCTTCCGAGGCCGCCTGGACGAGGCGCCACGACGTGCCATCCAGCATGCTCGTCGACGAGCATGACACCAGCATGACCACCACGACGATGAGTACGGTGCCGACCTGCGCGACCCTGGTTCTTGCGGTCATGACGACCCCCTGATCACCTGGCTCGACTCGACGGCACGGCTGTGACGCAGATGACCCTTGCGCGCCGTCGTGCCAGTAAGCATGACCGCTCGTCAGCGCGTCGTAAAGCGCCAGCACGCCGCGGCCGATGCACCCCTTGGTCGCACGAAAGGCTAACCGCTCAGAAGAGTGGGGCGCGGAGCCACGGGTCCCTCGCGGACAGCCGGGTCGCCGAATGCGGATGCCCGCCTCGAAGCGTCACCCCCCTGCCCCGAACGTGGTTTACGCACGACGTCTGTCAACAGGGAAGTGATCGCTATGTACCACGCGACGAGTCATGCGGCGGCGCGCGCGCGCGATCGCGCTGGGGCGCAGCACCACCATCGCACTCATCATCGTGCTCAACCTCGTCCTCGCGCTCCTGCCGACCGTGCGTGCACTCGGTGCGAGCGATGTTGCGGAGAGGGGCGCGGCGGCGCCCGACCGGTTCCTCGTCCGCTTCAAGCCGGGCACGCCTGCCGCGGAGATCGCCGCGCTCGATGCGCGAAACGGGGTGAGCTAGCGCGCTGCGATCGAGCGCATCTGGGTCCGCGTGCTCACCGTCCCGAAGGGGCGCACGATCGAGCAGATGGTCGCCGCGTACAAGCGAAACCCGAACGTAGCGTTCGCTGAGCCGGACTACACGGTGAGCGCGTGCCTGACCCCGAACGACCCGTACTACGCCGGGCAGTGGGGCCTGCCCATCGTGCATGCACCCGCTGGCTGGGACATCGCAACGGGGAGCACGACCCTCAAGTCAGCACTCGACTATGCGAGCAGCAGGGGCGTCGTGCTCGTGGCCGCGATGGGGAATAGCGCCACCTCGGCCCCGTTCTATCCCGCCGCCTATCCGAATGCGATCGGCGTTGGGTCCACCAGCAAGGCCGCGCTGTCCTCCTTCTCGAACTACGGCACCCACGCGGAGCTCGTCGCACCTGGCGAGTCGATCCACAGCACGTTCCCGGGGAACCGCTATGAGCGCCTGAGCGGGACCTCGATGGCGACGCCGTTCGTGTCGGGCCTTGCCGCACTCATGCTCGGTGTGGACCCCAGCCTGAAGTCCGACGCGCTCCGCACGATCCTCCGCCAGACCGCCTCCGACATGGGCGATGTGGGTTGAGACCAGTACTTCGGTTACGGCAGGACCGACGTGGTGGCTGCCCTGGCGGCGCTCGGCGGAGCTCCCGCCCCGGATCCGGCTCCCGAGCCCGCGCCACAGCCCGAGCCTGCGCCTCCCGCACCGGCCGAAACCGTCGCCCCGACGGCGGCCATCACGAGCCCGGCCGACAGGGCCGTCGTCTCAGGCGTCGTCACGGTCCGCGCGACGGCGAGCGATGACGTGGGTATCGTGTCGGTGCAGTTCTACGCGAACGGCACGCTCATAGGCACCGCTCAATCCGCGCCGTACAGTGTGAGCTGGAACACGAAGCGCCTGAGCGGGTCGTTCGTCCTCACGGCGGTCGCCCATGACGCAGCCGGGAACACGACCACCTCGCAGCCCGTCACCGTGACCATCGGCACCACGAAGACGCCTCCCAAGAAGTGACGGTCGCACGATGGGCAACGGCGGAGGGCCCGGCACGGTGCCGGGCCCTCCTCTCATCCGCCACCCCGCACAGGCCAGACGGAGCGGCGGTTCGGGCGCCTCGCGTCAGAACGGAAGCTGGCACGGATCGTACGGGGTCACCGCGTAGTCGTTGTTGTTGAGGCCGTCGCAGAGGTCCTTGTAGAACTCGGCCTCGTACCGATCGATGGGCACCCCCGCACGCCACTGAGCGACCAAGCTCTGGGCGTACGCAAGCGCGTCGTCGATCGAGACCCACTCGCCGTCGATGATCGCACCATACCCCGCGTAGCTCGTCTCCCTGTACGCGATGTTGGTGAGCGTTGCAGAGAGCTGGGCCGCGAGCATGTTGCCCATGTCCTCCGCGGTCGCTTCCTCAGCCACGCTTGGTAGGCGCGGATGTCAGCCGCACTCCAGCCGTTCGCGGCGAGGATGGCTGCGCCGTTGTTCTTGCTCCAGAAACCGATCGTGTAGCCACCGGTCGTATAGACCTTGCACACATTGCCGAAGTCGAGACCGGTGATGATCGACCCGTCCTCGACCTCGATGGTGTACGTGCCGGACTCAGGCGCGGTCTGCATCCCGCACGAACCGGCCGGAGGCTCAGCCTCACTCACGACGTACACGCCCTCGGTCAGGTCGTGGAAGGCGAACGTCCCCGTGTCGGACGTGTAGACGGTCTCTGTGTAGGTGTCGCTCGTGATGGTGATCGGCCAACCCTCGATGCCGGGCTCATCGACATCCCAGACACCGTTCATGTTGCGATCGTAGAACTTCGTGCCGGAGATCGTGTTCTGCGGAGGAGGCGGTGGCTCCTCACCGACGGTGAAGCAGAACACCAGGTTGCTCAGGTTCGCCTGCTAGCCAGCATCGTTGTCAGGCGCTCGCAGCCCGGTGTCCGCGTACACGCCCCCGAGAGCGGTGTAGTCGTAGATCCAATGACCGTCAACGGAATACTCGTTGGTCGCCGACCCGCCCTTCACCGCGACCTTCTTGACGAGCATGCTCGACTCGAAGTCGAAGATGGTCTTCCCGGCGTCATTCTCGTACACGCGAACCGTGACGTAGTCGCCATCGAACCACTCGGTCCACTCGCCTGGCTCGACCTGTCCCCCTTCAGCCTTGTACTGCAGATCGCACTCGACGAAGTGGCAGCCTCTCCCGATCTCGCCAGGGTACGGTGGCCGCGGGTCGACGAGTGCCGCGTACGCGCTGCCCGTCATGGCGAGCAGCATTCACCCCTGCCAGCACGGCGATCCAGGGCCTTCTCAGCCTTCTCATCACGCTCATCACCCCTCCCGCACATCGGCTTCACCTGGCCGCAAGAACGGCAAGACCGACCCTCCTGGGTCGGTCTTGTCACTCACTCCCCACTGGCCTCGGGTGACCGCGATCTCAGCCAATGGATCATCATGCCCCGGTCGGCCGCATCCGCGGCCTCTGCTCACTGCATACTCATTCGTGACGCACACCAACATGAGGCCGATGCACGGCCCCTCCGGGCGGCGCGACGGCTCTCTTCATCGCCCGAGTGGGCACGACGCCCGCGTCCGGCTCTGGTCGCGCTCCTTGAGCCTCAGTAGTTCTCGCACCACAGCTCGTAGTACGCCTGCGGGTGCTTGCAGGCGGGGCAGACCTCAGGTGCCTCGGTGCCCTCGTAGACGTAGCCGCAGTTCCGGCACTTCCAGTACACGACGCCGTCCTTTCTGAAGACCGTGTAGCCGTTCACGTTCTCGAGGAGCTTGCGGTACCTGCGCTCGTGGTACGACTCCACCTTCGCTATCTCCCGGAACGACGCCGCGATCTCCGGGAATCCCTCCTCCTGTGCGACCTCAGCGAATGCGGGATACAGCGTGCCCCACTCCTCGAGCTCGCCCTCTGCGGCAGCCAGCAGGTTCTCGGCCGTCGTCCCTATGACGCCAGCCGGGTACGTGGCGGCGATCTCCACCGGGCCTCCCTCGAGGTACTTGAAGAAGACCTTCGCGTGCTCCTTCTCGTTGTCCGCCGTCTCCGTGAAGATCGCGCTGATCTGCTCGAAGCCCTCTTTCTTCGCGACGCTCGCGAAGTACGTGTAGCGCATACGAGCCTGGCTCTCGCCGGCGAACGCCTTGAGGAGGTTCTGTTCCGTGCGTGTTCCCTTGATCGATGGCATGACTCACTCCTTCCTACTCGCACGAGGGCGCGCACGAGGCGCGCCGGTACACGCGTTCATACCCAGTGGCGAGCCGTCAGCAACGCGTCTGACCGCCACACGACCCCGTCCGGTGCTTCTCTGCGATAATGGAGCTGGTCGTCACAGCGCGTTCGAGGAGTGAGGATGATACCCCGCTACGCCCGTCCCGAGATGGCCCGCATCTGGGAGCTCGAGAACAAGTTCGCGATCTGGCGAGAGATCGAGGTGCTCGCCTGCGAGGCACAAGCCGAGCTGGGCGGCATCGGCATCACGCACGAGGAAGCCGCCCACATCCGCGCGACGGCCGCGTTCGACGTCGCAAGGATCGAGGAGATCGAGCGCACCACGAATCACGACGTCATCGCGTTCCTCACCAGCATGGCCGAGCACATCGACGCGGGACTCGGTCCGGGCGACCCGAAGCCGAGCCGCTGGGTGCACTACGGCATGACCTCGAGCGATCTCGGTGACACGGCGCTGTGCTACCAGATGACACAGGCGATCGACATCCTCATCGAGGACGTCCGACGCGTCGGCACGATCTGCCGCCGCCGCGCGCTCGAGACGCGCGACATGCTGTGCGTCGGCCGCACGCACGGCATCCACGCGGAGCCTATGACGATGGGGATGAAGTTCGGCCGCTGGGCGTTCGCCATGCGCCGCGCCCTCGATCGCCTGGAGCGCACACGCGAGGTGGTCGCCGTCGGCGCGATCTCTGGCGCGGTCGGCAGCTACAGCAACATCGACCCGTTCGTCGAGCGCTACGTGTGCGCGAAGCTGGGGCTGACACCCGAGCCCCTCTCGACGCAGGTCATACCGCGCGACCGTCACGCGCAGTTCCTCGCCGTGCTCGCGACCGTGGCTGCCACAGCCGAGGAGATCGCCACCGAGGTGCGCGCACTCCAGCGCTCAGACACGCTCGAGGCCGAGGAGCCGTTCGCTGCGGGGCAGAAGGGCTCGAGCGCGATGCCGCACAAACGCAACCCCATCACCGCGGAGCGCGTGTGCGGGCTCGCGCGCGTCGTCAAGGCGAACGCGCAGGTGGGCTTCGACGACGTCGCGCTGTGGCACGAGCGCGACATCAGCCACTCCAGCGCCGAGCGCGTGGTGCTCGCGGACTCCTCGATCGCGCTCGACTACCTCCTCGACAAGCTCGCGTGGATCCTCGATGGGCTCGTGCTCTACCCCGAACGCATGCGCGCGAACCTGGAGGCCACGCGCGGTCTCATCTACTCGAGCCGCGTGCTGCTCGCTCTCGTCGACGCGGGCATGAAGCGCGAGGATGCGTACCTCATCGTGCAGCGCAACGCGATGCGGGTCTGGGAGGACATCCAGCTCGCGAGGAGCGGGCCGAGCTTCCGCGAGGCAGTGGAGGCCGATCCGGCATGCCCCCTGGACGGGGCCGCTCTCGACGCCATCTTCGATCCTCGGGCGTTCCTCTCGCGCATCGACGTGATCTTCGAGCGCATCGAAGCCCTCACGTTCTAAGGAGCGCCGAGCGCGTCACCGGCCGCTCGGCCTCTGAGTGTGGACCCGGCACCCTCAGACGCCCTGGAAGCCGTGCTCGACGATGTCGGTGACGTCATGCGCGATGACGAGCACGGCGTAGACCTGGCCGGCATCCGAGAACAGCGGGGTCAGCGACATGTCCAACAAGCGACTGCCACGCTGAGGCGACGAGCGCTTCCGGTGCTTCATGGCGATGCCGGTCGCCGCCACCTGCTCGATACGCTGCTGCAGCGGCTCCATCACCTCAGGAGGATAGTCGAGCTCCCGCCAGTGGCACCCGATGACCTCGACGGGATCGTCACCGAGGAACGCCGCTGCCGCGTGATTGATGTAGAGGTAGCGCCCGTCCGACGTGAAGACGAACACGATCTCGGGCGCGAACGCGAGTAGTTCAGCAACCGCATCGATCGGGCTGTGGTCGCGCATGTGAGCCTCCCTGCGTGTGAGTCATCCTCGTTCGTGCGGGCTCATCCATCGTAACGTATGCGTGTGCGCTCCGACAGTCAGGCGGCTCACGCTGGCCCAGAGCGCGGGCTGCCAGCTCCGCACGCGGCCCCCGCGCCCCTGAGGCACCATGCGCCGCGTCACTCGCGCCGCTCGTCCGCGCCGGCTCCTCGCTCGCGACGATCCGCGCGCACGACCCGCCACGGTCGGCCTGGCACGGTCGTCAGGTGCACGGGCATCGGCGTCGTCCAGCCGCGCTGCACGGCGAGGATGCGGATCGCGAGCGTCGTCGCCGCAGCGACCGCTGCCGCGACGGGCTTGACGAAGTTCAGGTACGTGACGAGGAAGACGTAGAACGCCGAGCCCAGGACGGCCGCCGAAGCAGAGAGGGTACCAGGCCGCATGATCTGCGGCGTCTCGCCGCACAGCACGTCGCGGACCATGCCGCCACCGACGCTCGTCACGACGCCGAGCAGGATGGCGGGTATGACGGTGAGTCCCGCGCTGAGCGCCTTGTCCGCGCCCACGACGGCGAACAGGCCGAGCGAGAGCGCGTCGAGGTAGAGGAAGGGACCTTTGAGCTTGCGATACACCGGGGAGAAGAAGAACCCGAACGCTGCTGCGAGAAGCGCGGTCGCCAGGAGGTACCAGTGCTCGAACGCGGCGATACCGTGCTTCTGCAGCAGCACGTCTCGCAGGATACCGCCACCGAGGGCGTTCACGATGGCGAGGATCGTCATGCCTGAGATGTCCATGCGGCGCTCATCAGCATGCGTGGCACCGGACAGTCCGCCGACGAAAGCGGCCGTGATCTCATAGAAGGCAGGGACGCGCACGACGGTCGCGGTCACCGGCGCGGTGGTCGTGATGCCGGAGGGGAGCGCGCTCGCCACGAGGCTCGGGACGACCGTCGTCACGATGCTCACGAGGCTCGTCGGCTCCGAGGAGACGGTCGCTGCCTGTGCGCCGGTCGCGACAGCCGAGGCCGTGGCGGCGACGCTCACCGTGGCCGCGCTCGCGATCAACCCGTCCATGCTCGCACCTCACCGCTTGTGGATGAGTCGCCCGAGCAGCGGGACATCGACCTCGATCGCTCGCTCGGGGCACATCTCCTGACAACAGTAGCACCGGATGCACCGCGTGTGGTCGTGCCGAGGCGGACGACGGTCGGCTGGCCCGAGTCCAGGCGCCCAATCCACCGCCTTGGGCGTGACGGGGCAGACCGTGACGCACGTCCCGCACGCGGTGCAGCGGTCCTCGCGTATGACCGGCTTGGGGATGAGGAAGCGCTTGAGGAACCAGTCGCCGCTGCGCCCGATGCTCGCGGTCGGAGCGGCGCTGCGGTTGACGCGGAAGTCGGCGACGACGAACGCCTCGAGCGGGTCACCGACGTACGTGACGTCGCTCGCCGTCCCGAGCCCGAGCCGCTCCCCCGCTGTGATGGTGCCGACGAGCGCGGGGTCAAGCGTCGCGATGCGGGCGAGCGTCGCGTCCACGGCGACCGGGTCGCTCGATGCGATGATCGCGCCCACGTGCCGCGGGTCGCCCGAGCGCGGGCCGTTGCCCTCCATCGCGATGATGGCGTCGGTCACGACAAGGCGCGGCGCGATGAGGCGGTTGAGGTCGACGAGCATCGCGCAGAAGCGCTCGAGGTCGGGCATCCGCGCGTGGAACTCGCCCTTGCGCATCCCCACGATGCAACCGAACTGGTTCTTGACCGCGCCCGTGATCCGCGTGAGCCCGTGCGTCTTGAACTTCGGCAGCGAGATGAGCCCGTCAGCCTCGATGACGCCGTTGGCCAGGAAGAAACCCTTGACGACCGTGCCTGCCGGGAACGAGAGGTTCCGCCCATCGGTGAAGTCGGCGAGTGCCACGCCGAGACGCTCGGCCACCTGTGCGATGCCTGCCTTGCGAGCGGCCCCGCCCGGCGAACCGAAGCCCGGGGAATCCCCGTACGTGACGGTCGCCCCCGCCTCGAGCACCCGGCGCGCCACCGCCTCGAAGACCGCAGGGTGCGTCGTCACGCAGTCGTCGGGTGCCGCACCCACGAGCAGGTTCGGCTTGAGCACGATGCGCTCGCCTGACCGCACGAAGCGCTCGATGCCGCCGAGCAGCTCGAGCGCTCGCCCGACGGCAGCTTCGACCCGCTGCGTGTCGTAGTCCTCACACCGCACGACCGCGACCGTGGACATCGCCACCTCCCATTCGGTCCGCTGGAACGCGTCGTCGCACCGCCGACGCGCTTCGTATCGATGGTAGCGGTTCCGGACCGGTCGGCGACCGCTCGCAGTGGTGGTACATTCCGTCGGGGACCCTCGTTTCGTCGGGCGCCTCGGGCTCAAGCGGCCATCTCACGGATACGAACGACCACGACACCGCCGAGCCAGTCGATGCTGAACGGGTGGGTGGTCAATGGACGCTGAACACGCGCACCACGAACACACGTCGACGCATCACGGCGCTGGAGGCGGAGGAAACGGTCGCCACGCGGAGCACGCTCCCGAGACGTTCCGGCGCACGTTCTGGGTGTCCTTGGTGCTCACCGCGCCGGTCGTGTACTGGTCCACGCACGTCCAGGGGCTGCTCGGGTATCGTGCTGTTCGGTTCCCGGCCTCCGAGTGGATCCCCGCGGTGCTCGGTACGGTCGTGTTCGTCTACGGAGGGTGGGTCTTCATCAAGGGCGCCTATCGCGAGCTGGCTGAACGGCTCCCGGGCATGATGACACTCATCTCCCTCGCGATCACCGTGGCGTTCGTCTTCTCGTGGGCCGCCGATGTCGGACTGATCGAAGCCGAACCGCTGTGGTGGGAGCTGGCGACGCTCGTCACGATCATGCTGCTCGGGCACTGGATCGAGATGAGCTCCACCGCGCACGCGCAAGGCGCTCTCGACGAACTCGCCAAGCTGCTGCCCGACACAGCCGTCCGCGTGACCGTCGACGGCGAGGAGCGCGTTCCCACAGCCGAACTTCGACTTGGCGACATCATCCTCGTGCGCCCAGGGGAGCGGGTGGCCGCTGACGGCCGCGTCGTGAACGGGAGGAGCGACGTCGACGAGTCGATGCTCACCGGTGAGTCGAGACCGGTCGGGAAGGCGGAGGGCGACGCGGTGATCGCTGGCACGATCAACGGACAGGGGTCCCTGCGCGTCGAGGTCACCAGCGTAGGAGACGCGACGAGGCTCTCTGGCATCATGCGGCTCGTCGCCGACGCGCAGGCCTCCACGTCGCGAGCACAGCTCCTCGCGGACCGAGCCGCCCGTTTGCTCACGGGTGTTGCGATCGCTGCGGCGGCCATCACGTTCGCGGGCTGGCAGCTCGCAGGAGCGCCCCTCGATTTCGCGGTCGTGCGCGCGGTCACGGTCCTCGTGATCGCGTGCCCGCACGCTCTGGGATTGGCCGTCCCGCTGGTCGTGGCGATATCGACCACGATCGGCGCCCGAGCCGGCCTGCTCGTGCGAGACAGGCGGGGACTGGAGGAGGCGCGCGATCTCGATGTGGTCGTCTTCGACAAGACCGGGACGCTGACCCTCGGGGCGTTCCGGGTCGTCGACATCACGGTGGCAGGATCCCTCTCCGCGGATGCGGCCCTCGCGATCGCCGCCGCGGTCGAAGCGGACTCCGAGCACCCCATCGCACGAGCGGTCGTCGCCACAGCCAAGGAGCGCGAAATCGCCTTCGAGAGCGCCGGGGACTTCCGCTCATTCCCAGGCAGGGGAGTCGCTGCTACCGTCGCTGGCACGACGTACCACCTGGGCGGGCCCTCGCTCCTCGAGGCGGAGCGGATCACCGTTCCGCCTGCCCTCGCATCGGCTGAGGCTCGGGCATCGGAACGAGGGCAGACCGCCATCTACCTGGCTCGCGGCTCGCAGGCGCTCGCTGTCTTCGCGGTCGCTGATGCCATCCGCGAGGAGAGCCGGGAAGCGGTACGCGCGCTCCATGAGCGCGGCATGGATGTCGCGCTGCTGACGGGTGATGCCAGCGCGGTCGCAGAGGCGGTCGCCGAGGAGCTCGGCATCGATATCGTGTTCGCAGAGGTCCTCCCCGAGGACAAGGCCGCCAAGATCCGCGAGCTTCAGCGTGGGGGTCAGCGGGTCGCGATGGTGGGCGACGGCGTCAATGACGCGCCCGCACTCGCGACGGCGGATGTCGGCATCGCGATCGGCGCCGGCACCGATGTCGCGGTCGAAGCCGGTCACATCGTGCTGGTGCGCTCGGATCCGCGAGACATCCCGAGGATCGTCGCATTGTCCCGTGTCACGTACCGCAAGATGCTGCAGAACCTCTGGTGGGCCGCGGGATACAACATCTTCGCCATCCCGCTCGCCGCCGGCGCTCTCGCGGCGTGGGGCGTCCTCCTCACCCCAGCCATCGGAGCTGTGCTCATGTCGGCGAGCACCGTGATCGTCGCGATGAACGCGCAGCTCCTCAGGAGGGTGCGGCTGTGACGACCGCCTGCGGGGTCCACCGCCTCGCCACGGCCATGGAAGCTCGTAGCGCGGCCGGATATGTCCAGCGTGCATGAGACGGCCGCGGCTGCTAGGCTGTTCGAGCGTGTCGTGCACGTGGACACACCGCCCACCTGTCCGCCACCGAAGGAGGTACCCGTGCGGGTCGTACTCGCTATCGCGGTGGTTCTGCTCGGCGTGATCGTGCTGCTCTGGATCGGGCTGCAGGTACGCCCGCGTCCGTTCGATCCCGCCTCTTCGCCGAGCGGACCGCAGCGGACGGTGCCGCTGCCCGACGACTTGCCGTCACCAGTGGTGCGCTTCTACCGCGAGGTGTGCGGCGACGAGGTCCCGGTCATCACCTCGGCGGTCATCTCGGGGCGCGCGACCGTGCGACCGTTCGCAGGGATACCGCTCCCCGCGCGCTTCCGCTTCATCCACGATGCCGGCAAGGGCTACCGCCACCACATCGAGGTGACGCTCTTCGGGATCCCGATCATGACCGTGCGCGAGCGCTACGTGGACGGTATCGCACGCATGGAGCTGCCGGTCGGCACCTTCGAGAACGACCCGAAGCTCGCCCAAGGGGCGAACCTGGGGTTGTGGGCCGAATCCATATGGCTGCCCGCGATCTTCGTGACAGACCCGCGTGTGCGATGGGAGCCCGTCGATGAGGCGACCGCCGTGCTCGTCGTGCCCTTCGAGGGAACCGACGAACGCTTCGTCGTGCGCTTCGACCCGGCCAGCGGCCGCATCCACTTGTTCGAGTCGATGCGCTACAAGGGCGTGGACAGCGATGACAAGACGCTGTGGATCAACGAGGTGCTCGAGTGGGGCGAGGTCGACGGACGCCTCCAGCCGACGAAGGCCTCGGTCACCTGGTATGACGATGGACGCCCCTGGGCGGTCTTCGACGTCGAGGAGGTCGTGTACGACGTCGACGTGAGCGAGTACATCCGTGCGAGCGGCCCGTGAGCCGACACCACGCGTGGTGCTGAGCCACGGACCGACGCGACCCCCGTGCGCGCGACGCCGGAATCACGTGCGCGAGTGGTCCCTCGCCCGCCATCCCCCTCACGCCACGTCGCGGCGCGAGAAGACGACCGCGCTCGCCACGAGCGAGACGACCGCGATGCCCGTGAGCACCCACCACACGCTCGACTCCACGGTCCCGGCGTCGATGATGGTGCCCGGGTCCCAGTACCGGAAGATGTTGGCCGGCTCGAGCGCGTTCGCCCAGTCGGCGTTCTCCGCGAGCACGTGCAGCAGCCACATGACGCCCAAGATGCCGCCGAGGACACCTGCGGGCTTGCCGGATTCGCGCGATGCGGCCGCGGCGAGCATCGCCACCCCACCGATCGCGAGCAGCAGCAACGTGCCCACACCGGCGAACAGCCACAGGTGCCCCGCCTCATACGCGATGTCGTACGCCTCGGCCGTGAGCTGGATGGGCACGACGGTCGCGAGCACGAGGACGATGACGTAGACCGCGAGCGCAGCGCTCCTCGAGACGGCCACGGCGCGACGTGAGATCGGCTGCGCGAGCAGCAGCTCCATCGTGCCCGCGGCGATCTCGCCCGCGTACGACTTGAGCGCGAACGTCATCACGGCCGCGCTCGCGATGAGGATCCACATGAAGCCGAGGTACTCGATGGCGAGGAAGCCGCCGAACGTGAAGATCGACAGACTGCGGCCCGAGAAGAACGCGAGGAGCTCCTTGGGCATGCTCGAGATGAGTTCCTTGAGGTCGGCTTGCGACATGTACGGGAAGTACCACACGATGAACGCGGAGTAGAACGCCAACCCGACCGAGTACCACAGCAGTGCGGTGCGACGCTGGTACAGCGTCGTCTTGAACAGGTGCCAGCTCACGACGCCTCACCACCTCTCACATCACCTGCGCGGTAGTACTCCATGAACACATCCTCGAGCGAGGCGCGGGTGATCTGCACATCCACAACGTCGTACTGGGCGAGCAGCGACAGCAGCGCGCGCATCTCGCCACCCTTGACCGTCGCGCGCAACATGTGCGGTGAGGGCTGTTCGACGCCGGAAAGACCCGGTACGCCCGCGAGGAGCTCGGGCGCGACCGGCTCGGCGAACGTGACCTCCACGTCGCGCATGCGCTTGGCGAGCAGCCCTGCGATGGACTCCTCGGCGATCAGG
>FWPV01001155.1_pt1 | contig 75962 bp, 78 predicted proteins | sample 2228371 | NCBI WGS metagenome assembly FWPV01 (sample SAMEA103939776, study PRJEB20133) | metagenome
GGTTAATCCGCAGCACCTCGAGCGATGACGAGAGAGCCTACTTCGATTTGCTTAAGCGCATTGACCGCGCAAAATTGCTCAGAGTGCAGCAAGCGGGGCGGAGTCGTGAGTATTTCCGGGCATTGAGCAAGGGTTTGCAGGCGACCCATCTTTACGGGAGGGTGGCAATCGCCGATTTGGGGAACATGCGTCATCCCGATATGGCTGCCGAGCTGGCGGATTTAATCATCCGCCTGGAGAGCGCGCAGGCGGTCTTGTGTTTTGGGGTGCACGATGATATCCTTTACTTCTCCCTGCGCACCAAATCCCTCGATCAGGATGCCGGCTTACTCGCCCAGAGGATTGCCCATGGATTCGGAAAAGCCGGTGGGCATGGCGCGATGGCAGGAGGGCAGGCGGCTTTGAACGACCGGTCTTCCAAATGGCTGGCAGAAGAATTAAAATCTCGCTTGCTGGCAATGATGGGAGAAGAAGATCAAGGCGAGCCCTTGCTGGATACCCCCGAGTGAGCTCGATGAACCTTTGACAAAGCCGGATGTGCGTGTTAAACTCACCTTACTTTGTTATCTTATGACGCTCTCCGGAGAGGGCGTCTTTTGATGTGATTTTTTGATGAGAACCGTTGACTGGGATGACCAAAACAAGCAGGTGCGCTTAATTGACCAGCGCCTGTTACCCGGCGAATTTCAAATCGTTTCTTACTCTGATTATCGCCTCCTGGCAGTCGCCATTCGGGAGATGGTGGTGCGCGGCGCGCCGGCAATCGGCGCGACCGCGGCGTATGGGCTAGCCCTGGCAGCCCTCAATTCCACCGCCCCTGATGCGGAACGCTTGCTGATGGAATTATCCCAGGCGGCTCAAACGCTACATGCCGCCAGACCGACCGCCGCCAATCTGGATTGGGCGCTGGAGCGCGTCATGCGCACCGCCAGACAGGTGGATGGCACTGTGGATGAGATGCGCCAGGCAGTTCTGGCAGAGGCGCAGCGCATCGCGGATGAGGACATTGAGATTAACAAACGCATGGCAACCTACGGGGCAACGTTGATTGATGACGGCGACACTATTATCCACCATTGCAACACCGGGGCTTTGGCAACCGTAGATTGGGGCACCGCCCTGGGCGTCATTCGCATGGCGCATACCCAGGGCAAAAAGGTGCATGTTCTGGTAGATGAGACGCGCCCCCGTCTGCAAGGGGCGCGCCTGACCGCCTGGGAGTTGGAGCAATACGGCATCTCATTTGAAATCATCTGCGATAACGCCGCCGGCTATTTCCTGCGCTCGGGTCAGGTTCAGAAGGTATTTTTCGGCGCCGATCGGGTGGCAGCCAACGGCGATGTCGCCAATAAAATCGGCACGTATATGCTGGCATTGGCGGCGCACGATAACGATGTGCCCGTTTACTGCGTGGCGCCGGTATCCACTGTTGACCTCACCATCCAACATGGCGGATTGATCCCCATTGAGGAGCGTCCTCCCCAAGAAGTGCTGGATATCCAGGTCAAAGGGCAGCGGGTTGCGCCAGATGCCGCCAGGGCGCGCAACCCGGCTTTCGATGTCACCCCCCACCGCCTGATTCGGGCGATCGTCACAGAAAAAGGCATCGTTCATCCCCCCTTCGAACGCCGTCTGAGTGAGATCATTGAACAGAAATAACCAAAAAATCTTCAATCAGGTGCAAGCATGAACATCCTTCTGACGGGCTCCGTCGCCTTTGATTATTTGATGATCTTCCCGGGATACTTCCGCGACCACATCTTACCCGATAAGCTGGAGACCATCAGCCTTTCCTTTCTGGTTGAAAATATGGTACGTCTGCGGGGCGGCACCGCTCCGAATATCGCCTACACCCTGGCATTATTGGGAATGCGTCCACACCTGTTCGCTGCAGTCGGTGAAGATTTCGAAGAATATCGCGCCTGGCTGGAGAGCAAAGGCGTGGACACAACCTGGGCGCGAGTCATTCCGGGGGTGTTCACCGCCTCGTTCTTTGCCAACACCGACCGTTCTAACGCCCAGATCGCCAGTTTTTACCCGGGCGCGATGGCATACGCCTCACAGTTATCATTATATGACCTGGGCGATGACAGACCAGAAATCGTGATGATCTCACCCAACGACCCTGCGGCGATGGTGCGCTACGTGGAGGAGTGCCAGGAAATGCATATCCCCTACCTCTACGATCCCAGCCAGCAAATCGTGCGGTTGGACGCCAAAGACCTGCGCCGCGGCATCACAGGGGCGCATGCCCTCTTTTTGAACGACTACGAATTCGCCCTGGTACAAAAAGCCACGCGCATGTCGCCGGCAGATATCGCACAGCACGTTGAATTCATCGTTGTGACCCGCGGCGATCAAGGAGCGATGATTTTCAACGGAGACGAGCAGATTAACGTGCCCGTGGTGCCCCCGATAAAGATTACCGATCCCACCGGTGTGGGTGACGCCTTCCGCGGCGGATTTTTGACCGCCTACCGCCGCGGCTTGGACCTGGAAACCTGTGGTCGGGTCGGCGCGCTGGCTGCCACGTACTGCCTGGAACAACAGGGTCCACAGGGTCATTCTTACACCCGCCAGGAGTTTGTCGAGCGCTACCGCACCTATTACGACGATCAGGGCAAACTGGATGTGCTCCTGACGGATGAAGAACAACCCTCTTCTCAATCTACTAAAGCCTGACACCAATCTTATAGAACATGGAGCTACGAATGGAAAACTACGATATCAAAGACATCAAACTCGCCGAGGGAGGTCGCCGGAAAATCGAATGGGCAGAACGCGAGATGCCCGTCCTGCGCTTGATCCGCGAGCGTTTCAGCAAGGAACAACCCTTGAAAGGCGTGCGCCTTTCCGCCTGTCTGCACGTGACCACCGAAACCGCCAACCTGATGCAGACCTTGCACGCTGGCGGAGCAGACGTGGTCCTGACCGCCTCAAACCCCCTCTCCACCCAGGATGATGTGGCTGCCTCTCTGGTCACCCATTTTGAGATACCGGTTTTCGCCATTAAAGGCGAGGACAACGTCACTTATTACAAACATATCAACGCTGCCCTGGATCATCATCCTCACATGACCATGGACGACGGCGCCGATCTGGTCAGCACCATGCACAAAGAGCGGCGCGAATTGCTGGCGGAAATGATCGGCGGGACAGAAGAGACCACCACAGGCGTGATCCGTTTGAGGGCGATGGCTGCAGATGGCGCGCTGAAATTCCCGGTGATCGCGGTCAATGACGCCATGACCAAGCATTTCTTCGACAACCGCTATGGGACCGGGCAATCCACCATTGACGGCATCATTCGGGCGACCAATACCCTGCTGGCAGGGAAGACGTTCGTGGTTGCCGGTTATGGCTGGTGTGGAAGAGGTCTGGCGATGCGCGCTCGCGGCATGGGCGCCAATGTGGTCGTCACCGAAGTGGATCCTCTGCCTGCCCTGGAGGCTGTGATGGACGGTTATCGCGTGCTGCCCATGATAGAAGCGGCAAAGATCGGGGATATTTTCTGCACCGTCACCGGCGATATCAATGTCATCGATCGGGTTCACTTCGAAAACATGAAGGATGGCGCAATTGTGGCGAACTCCGGGCATTTTAACGTTGAGGTGAACATCCCGGCATTGGAGGCGTTATCGGTCGAAAAGCGGTTGGTGCGCCCGTTTGTTGAGCAATATATCCTGCAAGATGGACGCCGAATCAACCTGCTGGGCGAGGGAAGGTTGATCAACCTGGCTGCCGCCGAAGGACACCCTCCGAGTGTGATGGATATGTCCTTTGCCAACCAGGCGCTGGCAGTCGAATACATGATGAAAAACGCGGACAGGTTGGAAAACAAGGTGTACAGTGTGCCTGCCGAGATTGACAAACAGATTGCCCGCCTGAAACTGGACGCCATGGGAATCAAACTGGATACTTTAACAGAGGAGCAAATCAAGTATCTCAACTCCTGGGAAGAGGGCACTTAAACGACCGTGTTAAGCGGTTTTAATTTGACACTCATCTCTATCGGTACTATAATTTTTGTCAGCAAGCTCATGTCATCAGCTTGCGAAAAGGAGGGAGATAAAAGATTTCAGTTCAGGTGAGTCCCGTTTCGAAAAGGCTGTCACATCGCGTTGCATCGCTGCCTAAGAGATTTTGATTCAATTCATCAGGAGGGCAATAAAATGAAGAAAGCTGTAATTGCATTGATCAGTCTGGTGGTGCTGATCGCTATTCTGGCGGCTGCCAATCCATTCCCGGCGACGTTGAAGGTCATCAATCAAACCGATGGGAATGTGATCATCAGCATGGCATACCCCTACTCATTCCTGGTCGTCAAGCCAGGCGCTACCGCCAAATTCACCATCGCGCGGGGCAAGTACGATGCGCTGGTGACCGCCTGCGGCAAGACCAAATCTGGCACGATGGACCTGAACCACAACCTGAAGCTGAACTTTACGCCTTGCGCCGCCTGGGGCAATAAATACGCCCCGCGATATCTTGGCGAACCAACCCAGGAGAAACCCAACTGGAATCGTTCGCCGGGCGTGGCTGACTTCCGCTTCCAATATTAACATCGACAGCACAGGTTTATTATGTAAGCGATATGAGAGGCTCTACCCCAGCAGTAGAGCCTCTTTTCATCTCAGGTTTTAGTTGTCTGCTGGATTATAATCAGCTCAAGTTATGGAGAAAGCCAGGCTCGAGCGTTACCTGTGGCATTACGCCTACCTTTTCCTGGTGGCGGGATTGGTGATCGCCCTGGATCAGGCGTCGAAGTTGTGGGCGCGCTCGCTTTTGGATGTCGGAGAAACCCTGGAACCCATCCCCGCCCTGGCTGATTATCTGGCTATCATCCACACCTTCAACACCGGCATGGCGCTGGGCATCCTGAGAGGCACCAACGGTTTGTTCATCGCCCTGGGCGAGATCGTCTGCATTGTCATATTATTTGTGTATCCAAAATTAATTGAGAAGCGCAACCCCGCCCTGATAGGCTTGGGGATGGGGTTGATACTGGGCGGCGCGCTCGGCAACATGATTGACCGGATCACGCTTGGTTATGTCACCGATGTCTTCCTGGTGAGTTTTTTGCCGGTCTTTAATGCCGCCGATGTAGCCCTGGTCTTTGGTGCGATTTTGCTCTGGCTCAGCCTGCTATTCGATAAAAGTTAGTCCTGATTTTCGTTTCCCCTCTCCGTCTGATTGCTCAAAGGGTGATCAAGGCGCGCCTGAGGGGGGCACGACCTGCACCTCGATGAAGATCGGATCGCCAAAGGGTTCTCCGGCGGGGCTAAACGCCTGCCAGGCGCTGCGGTAAACGTCTGGCTGTTCCGGCGCGGTGAAAACCAAACGGATTGAAACCTGCGTCCCGCCGCGCGCCGGGTACAAAGCCTGCTCAGGAGAAAGCCCCATATCCGCCCCGGCAATCAACTTCAGCCGGTAATGCCCATCCCAATTGCATGTGCCGCTATTTTCAACCAGCCAGCGTTTATCCAGGATATCGCCGGGTTGCACCAGGGTGCCATCCGGGATGGTCTGATCCTCGACAAAGGTCAGGTTGTTGCTGCAATCGGGGGTGGGGGTTGGTTGGGGTGTGGGAGATAGCTGGACCTCACTGACAGGCGGAGAGGGCATGAATGGCGAGGTAACGGTCACGGCAGCGGTAGGAGGGCGATAAAAGGGGACTTCCGTCTGGCGCACGCCCAAAATGTCACCCAGCCTCGCGCAGGCGCTTAACGTCACACAAAGGCAAATAATACCGAGGGTGCAGGCGAAGTTACGCCCGGCAAGGCTGGGGAAGTTCATCATCCGCTTCAATGTTGATATCGGGTGAGGGAGCTCTACATCTCATCATCCTCCAAACCCGCTTCGTCGCCCTCACCGCTGAACGGCATGGGCAACGCGCCGCTGAGGGCTTGCTCCCGAATTGCCAGTTCAATCTCATCAGCCAGGTCGGGGTTCTGGTGCAAGAATTCTTTGGCGTTTTCTCGACCCTGACCCAGGCGGATATCGCCATAGGAATAGAAAGAACCTCGCTTGGAGATAATATCCAGAGAGGTCGCCAGGTCGATCAAATCGCCTACTTTGGAGATGCCCTCGTTGTACATGATGTCGAACTCGGCGGTGCGGAATGGCGGCGCCACCTTATTTTTGACCACTCTCACCCGGGTGCGGTTACCGATAATCTCAGATCCCAGCTTAATGGACTGAATGCGACGCACGTCCAGGCGCACCGAAGCATAAAACTTTAGCGCCATACCGCCGGTCGTCGTCTCCGGGTTGCCGAATACCACCCCGATTTTCTGACGGAGCTGGTTGGTGAATACCACCGCCGTATTGGTCTGCTTGATGGCGCCAGAGAGCTTGCGCAGCGCCTGCGACATCAGGCGGGCTTGCATGCCCATCGGCGAATCGCCCATGTCGCCTTCAATCTCAGCCCGCGGCACCAGAGCAGCCACCGAGTCGATCACCACCACATCCACCGCGCCAGAACGGACCAACGTTTCCGTTATCTCCAGCGCCTGTTCTCCGGTATCCGGTTGGGAGATAAGCAAATTTTCAATGTCCACTCCGCAACGCGAGGCGTATCCGGGGTCAAGAGCGTGTTCCATATCCACAAAGGCGCAGGTGCCTCCCATTTTTTGAGCTTCGGCGACGATATGTTGGCAGATGGTGGTCTTTCCTGAGGATTCCGGACCATAAATCTCGGTGATACGCCCACGCGGGATACCGCCAATACCCAGAGCAATGTCTAGCGATAGCGAACCGGTGGGGATAGCTTCCACCATCATGTGGTGGGCTTCTCCCAGGCGCATAATCGCGCCGTCGCCAAATCGTTTGGTAATATCTCCCAGAGCCTTGTCCAGCGCAATTTCTTTCGACCCTGATACTTCCTCACCAGCGGGGGTTTGTTTTCGAGCCATAGTCTAATTTACTCCTGGGCGAAATAGGATAATCTAGCGCAATTATTTATCTAAGTGTAGCACAAATGTTCTGGCTGTCAAGGGGTGGCAGACGGGGTTTCTGGCGGCGGGGTAAAATTAATCACTGGCGTGGGCGGAGGATCGGTTTTAATTCCGTAACTCCCTCGAAATGTGAAGTAACTGACCATTCCCGGGCTGATGGTGATATCGGTGTTGTAGGTTGATCCATCATAAGGGAGCCAGACGGTATAATCCCCGGCTGGCAAGTCGCCCATAACCAGGTTCTCCCGATAATAGGGATCGCTGTTGACCGTCCCCTCGCCATAAGATTTGACGTACCAGGTTTGCCCGTTTTGTTTTGAGATCACCGTGACCAACTGCCCGGCGATGAGAATGCCCGAATTGTTCGTCAGGCGGGCTGCCAGGATGCCCCAACCCTGCGGCGGCGCCAGCCATAACTCCGGGTTGCGGCTGACAAAGTAATTATTCCTGCCGATGCGCACCTCGAAATGCAGGTGTGGTCCGGTGACTTTACCGGTCTCACCGCTCAACCCAATCACCTCCCCGGCTTCAACGTGCTGCCCAACCAGCACATCCACCCGTTCCAGGTGCCCATAGACCGTGTATAACGAATCCCCCTGGTAGCCAAAATCATGTTTGATGGCAATTGCCAACCCATAAGGGTCGGTAATGTCTTCCACGCCGCGATAGAGACCGTAACCCGCCCAGGTCACCCGCCCAGGTCCAGCCGCCAGCACCGGTGTCCCCAGCCGGGCGGGGATATCAATGCCGGTATGGACAACGCCGGGCAGGAAAACGCCTCCGTAGCGATAATCCGCTAAGGGCCAGTTGATTTCATCGGCAGCGATGGGACGAGTAAAAAAGAAATGGTCATTGGGGGTGGGCGCCCATGGGGTGGGGTAAAGCGGTGGGCGCCAGGCGGAAACCGGGGCGCGGGCGGGGGTGGGAAACACAAAGCGCAACGGGTCCGGCGCGGGGCTGGGCAATTCAGGCGCAGCGGCAGATGTATATTCCGGAGAATCGGCGTCGGGAAGAAACACGGCGGTCGGTGAAAGGCTGGGTTGTGGGGAAGGAGCAGGTGTAATCTCCTCCACCACCGTTGGAACTGGATTCTCGGATTGGGAGGAGGGCAGGCTTTGTGGCTGGCAACCCGTCGCCAACACTGCTATGATGACAAGGAGATCAAGGCAATGCCATCTCATCGGGTAGGGGTAGCGACCGTGGCTGTGGGCGTACGGGTGGGTGTGGGGGTACGCGTGAGCGTGGGCGTACGCGTGGGATAGGGCGTGCGGGTGGGGGTAGGGGTGCGGGTGGGGAAGCGGGTTGCGGTTGGGGTAAAGGTGGGCGGAAGCACCGGGGTGGGGGTCGCCAGGGCTTCAGCCGGGTATATCTCCTCCATGGCAGCCTTCCAATCGCGACCATCGCTGGCGACAAAGACATTGAAACGCGCCGCAGGAAACGCCGAACGCCAGGTAGTCAGGGCAGGCAGTCGTTCCCAACCAAAACTGGCAGCCAGTTGGGTGAAATCCAGCCAATAACCAGTGGGGGTTTGGGTGCCCAAAGCGCCCCCTTGCTCATAATAGCGTGGATCGCCGCTATAACGGGCGTTCAGGTTCCAGGGAAGACTGTGGAGGGGCATCCCCTGAGAGCCATCCTGATAACGCGTCCGCAGATAGATGCGCCAATAGGTCATGGCGCCGATATCCTCCCGCACCAAGACCATCCAACCGGCGTTCAGCGGCGCGGGATTGATGGCAATGGCGCGCCCGGAGTACAGCCAATCCCCCAGCAAGCTGGGGTACATGGGCGAGGTGAGCGGCACAAAGGCATTTTCCAGGCTGGAGAGAAAATCCCAGCCGATCAACTCCACCACCGCCCGCCTCAGCGCCTGATAAGACTCATCCACCATATCGTTCAACATCGGGTAAGGCGCTTCAACATCTTTCAACTCAACCACCCGCTGGCGTCCATTCGGCACCTCCGCCAGAGGGGTCAGAGCCGCCTGCCAGACGGGAGTGGGGGTCTGTCTGGCGGCTGCCTGTAAGGGTTGAGGGAGCGGCAAAGAAAGCTGGAGCGGTCCCCAGGTGATCCCTTCGATGCTGCCCGGCAGCTCCAATGGCGGCAGGAGCAAATAGCTCGAATCCGCCTGGAAACCGCTCAGATAATGACGATTGGGCGTGCTTAGCGAGGAGATCAACATCTGACCCGATGGATCCCAGGCTAACCTGTCACCGTTGCCGACCTGGCGAGCGCTAGAGCCGGTTGTGGAGAAATCCAACACATTGATGGTCTGGTAGCCTTGCCCGGATGAGGTCCACGCCAGGCGATTACCGTCTGGAGACCAAACGGGATAACGGTCCTGAGCGATGGGGTTGCGGCTGACATTCTGGAAACGGTCGTCAACTTTATCCAAATCCGCCAGCCAGATTTCATCCTCGCCGCTGCGATTGGAAACGAAGGCGATCCTGCGTCCGGTCGGCGACCAGGATGGGGCGTAGTCGGCTGCCGGGTGATTGGTGAGTCGGATCGGCTGCCCACTTTCGTATTCTGCCGAGAGGGGCAAAATCAACAATTCCAGGCTTTGTTGCACCACGGGCGCCTGAGGGGTCGCTTTTGAGGCGCGGTTGCTTTGGGGGGTGGGAGTGTATTCTGGCTCAATCTGTTCGGATAGATAGGTTTCATACACTAACCATTGTCCATCCGGCGACCAGGAGGGCGATCCGTCGTACTCGGGAGTATCGGTCAGGCGAGTCACCTCGCCGCTGAGCAGATCCAGCAAATATAAATCCCAATAACCATTGCGGTTGGAACTGAATGCCAGCTTTGTGCCATCTGGATTGAGAGCCGGGTGGATATCATTCCAGGGACCATCGGTCAAGCGGGTGAAGGGCAAATGTTGAGGATGGTAGGCGAAGAGATGAGCGTACATCCCCTCGTACATGGAGAAAATGATCGTCCCCCCGACCGGGCTGGTCTGCGCTGCCAGGATACTTTCTGGTGTCGGGGTAAAAGCCTCAGGCTGGCTGACGAGCGGCTCGGGCGATGGCGTGGCTGCTGGTTCCTGGACCTGCTCTGTTTGGGTTGGGGGGGACGTAGGACTTTCCGTCGGGTGAGGCGATTCGTTTACCGTCTGGCTCGGGGTGTTGACCTGAGCGGTGGCTTCAAGCAAGGCAGCGGGCGCAGATTGACCATTATTCCGGGCTTGCGCCTGCGCTTCCTGGATCTGTCCAAAAACACGCCCTCCCAGAATGATCCCCGATAGCACTAAAAAAAGCACAACCAGCCAGATTAATAAGACCCGCCGGCTGATTTGCTTATGATGATCCGCAGGGAGTACATGGCTGGTTTGGAAAAGGTCCGCGCCATACTGACCGATATTCTTCTTCTTCAACCCTTTCTGAGGAACTGCCATGATGGCAATCTATCTCCCTGTAAGGCAAAGCGAACATTCAAGGGATGCGCATTCTCGCGATACTAACTTATGCTGCGGGCATTGTAGCATGAGGCAAAAACAGCGTCAATTACAGGGGATACCCTTCCAGTCTTCAATCTTGTTAGGTACACGTCCGCGGATTCCGGCAAAGCAATCCCTGATAAAGAACGCGCAATGACCTGGGTCGTTCTAAACCAAACATCTCCGCATTGCGAGATTAACACCATGCAATATCCATGCCAGGGAGTCCCTCCAGGTTGAGACCCGGGCGTTCACACCGATTCCAAGGCATCAAACGTCGGAAACAGAAGTACAGGAAACTAATCCAGGGTGAAATTGGCGCTGGCGCGGTCAACGATAAGCTGCTTTTGAGGCTCGGGTAGCAATTCTTGCCCGGAGCCGGGGCTTTCGGGTTCTTCCGGGTAGGAAATCAAGACAACGGCGGTACATGGTCCGATCAACTCTGCCCCGCGCAGGTGGACGGTGAATTCCATCTTGGGTTCGATCATCTCGATGATACTGACACTTGCCAGTTCTTCGCCCCTGGCGTTGGAGATATTGATCTCGCCATTGGGTCGCTTCTGAAACGGGGTGACCTCAAGAAAGATATGCACCCGGCGTTTATCTTGCCAGGGATGCGCCTCAAACTGGCGGATGCGCACCTCGTTTGGAGGCAGCGGAATATCAGATGGGTCGCTGAAAAAGATATCCATTGGTTGATACCTGTCCAGGGAAAGGGATTTTAATAAATGCAATTATAAGCGGAAATAGAGACTACCCAGAACAGCTCCCACTTAAAGGCATCCGTATCACCCCATTAATAGCCATTGGTCAAGAAAAAAATCAGGAGCGGGCGCAAGGTCGCTCCGCTCCCCGATCGGATGATATCAGCTCCGGCAAGTCATACGCCGTTAATTTCACATCCCTGCCATAAAAGCCAAACCGGCGGTGCCCGGACCGGCATGCGTGCCAACCACCGGGCTGACCTCTGAAATGAGGCTTTCGACTGCGTCGAGACGAGCATTAGCCATCTCCAAAAGCTGAGCTGCCTCATTGGGAGCACTTGCATGCAAGGCAGACAGACGCACCGGTGCTCTCCCTGCCACCCGCTGGGCGATGATTTCCACCACCCTTTGCAGCGATTTACTCCGAGTGCGGACGCGCTCTATCGGTTCTACCCGTCCGCCGGTGACTTCCAGGATCGGTTTCAATTGCAGAGCGGTGCCTAAAAAGCGCGTCCCCCCGCCGATGCGCCCTCCACGATGGAGGAACTCCAGGGTATCCACGGCGAAAATAACCCCAACATGACGTCTGGCTTTCTCCGCCAGAGCTTTGCACTCCGCCAGACCAGCTCCGCTCTCCGCCAGTTTGGCGACCTCCAGCACCTGAAACCCCATTGCCATGGCGGTGGTCTCCGAATCGACGATTTCGATTTTTGCCCCGGGGAACATCTCGCGCGCCTGAACGGCAGAATCAATCGTGCCGGACAGCTTGGCAGAAATCAGAATCGCCAGAACATCTTTGCCCTCGTCCAGTAACTGACTGAAAATCTCTTTGAAATTTGCGATGGTCACCTGAGAGGTGGTGGGCATGACGCTGGCAGTCTTCAGTCGGTTATAAAACTCATCCGGTTGGATATCCACCCCATCCCGAAAAGTCTCATTGCCCCAGATGAGAATCTGCGGCGCAACGATGATGTTGTGTTTAGCCAGAATATCTTTCGGGATGTACGCGGTGCTGTCGGTAACAATGGCTACCTGCGACATATCGCCTCCTTTGGACTAAAAATCCCATGCCAGCATAAAGCACGGTCTTTCGAGTATGCTTAACACTGACTTGAACCTTAAGTTACGCAAATATATCTCCACAAGAAAATATCATTTCAACTTTTGAGGGGATGTCAATCTCGCTGAGCGACAAACATTTGTCAGGTGGTTGACCGGTTTGACCCTCCATGTTAAACTAAATGTTTGCCATGCGTCGAATATTTCTTGTTTTAACCACCTTGCTACTGCTGGTCAGCGGGCTGATAGCGATTCCCACGCCTGTGGGTCAAGCCCAGCAGTTCCTTCCCACAGCGACCGGTACACCCACAATAACGCCCACGCCGGTACAGGTGAGCATTCAATCACCCCGAGATGGTCAGGCTGTTCAGGGCAAAGTCGTCATCCAGGGGAATACCGCAATCGAGGGCTTCAAATCCGCCGAATTAAGCTTTACATACAGCGATGCGCCTCTTCTCACCTGGTTCTTAATCCTCACCGCCGACCAGCCTGTGGCGAATGGCATCCTGGCTGAATGGGATACAAGCACCATCACCGATGGTCTTTATGATTTGGAATTGAAGGTGAGGTTAGAAAATGACGAGGTGTTGACAACCCGGGTAACGAAGCTGCGCGTCCGCAACTATACCCCAATCGAAACCGACACGCCCACCCCCGTGACCCCCACCGCGACCCAGGTGCCGGGAGATACCCCCATCCCCAGCCCTACCGCCACGCCTACTGAGACACCCATCCCCCCAACCGCCACCGCGCTGGCTCCCAACCCCGCCGAAGTCACTCGCCTGGATGTGTCCCTCAGCCTGGGGAAAGGCGCCTTGCTCAGCCTGGGGTTATTCGCCTTGATTGGCATCTATGTCTCCATCAAGAACCTGCGGAAACGCTCCAGACCCTGATACCGATTCATAAGACTATGCTGCAAAACCAAAGCGATCCCCCCCCAAATAAAAAGACTTACCTGATTGCCGGGCTGGGCAACCCGGGTCGAGAATTCCGCGCAAATCGCCATAACGTTGGCTTCATGGTAGTAGACAGGCTGGCGGAACGTCTGGGAACAACTTTCTCTCGCCTGGAGTCGAAGGCGCTTGTCGCCAGGGCGGAATATGACGGACATCGGCTTATCCTGGCAAAACCGCAGACCTTCATGAACCTCTCCGGTCAGGCTGTGGCATCGCTGGCGCGGTTTTATCGGGTTCCACATGAAAACCTTCTGGTAATCTATGATGATGTGGACTTACCTTTCGGCACAATCCGCCTGCGCCCCGGCGGCGGTTCGGGCGGTCAGAAAGGGATGGCTTCGATCATCGAGCGTCTCGGCACCCAGGATTTTCCACGTTTGCGGATCGGGATTGACCGTCCCCCCGGCAGGATGGACGCAGCAGCCTATGTACTGCAGAATTTCAATCCCGGTGAAGTCGAGACCCTCCCGCTCATCCTGGATCGAGCAGCAGATGCAGTTTTGCTCTTCATCACCCAGGGGCTGGCAGCGGCGATGACGAAATTCAACGCTGCCTCTGAGGCGCAGGAGGAAGAAGCCTGAGGCAGATCGAACTTCCCTGCGCGGTGCAATCCAAAACAGGCATTCCGGCTATGGACTTATCGCTAAGCTATATTCTCGAACATATCCTTACCACCTCACAGGAGTTTATCCGGTCTATCGGGGAGAAACTCCCGATGGGCGCGCAACCCGTCTCATTGGGTTTGCGCCGATCGGCGCGTTTACCGGTGCTGGCGGCACTCTATTCACAAGTTCAGCGCCCGATCCTGCTCATCACCGACCGGGCAGACCATGCCCTGAACCTTTACGATGAATTGAGCTTGTGGCTGCCGGAAGCGCCGCGTTACTTGATACCAGAACCGAATCCATTGTTCTACGAGAAAGCGCCCTGGGGTGAAAATACCCGCCGCGATCGCCTGGCTGCTCTGACCGTGCTGGCGTCTTACCACATCCCGGGCGCGCCAACCCCACCCTCTCCGCCGATACTGGTGGCTTCCGGGCGCGCCCTGATCACCCGCACCCTGCCCCGTCGAGAATTTTTATCCGCGACGCGCACCCTGCGCCCAGGGCAGACTTTCCAGACCGAGGAGCTGGCGCGCAGCCTGCACCGCCTGGGCTATCAGCTGGTCAACACCGTCATCTCTCCAGGGCAGTACGCCCGTCGCGGCGGTATCCTGGACATCTGGACCCCTGCCGATGCTCAGCCCAGCCGTCTGGAGTTCTTTGGCGACGAAATTGACACCTTGCGTTTCTTCGACCCGGCAACCCAACGCACAGTCGCCCCGCACGACCGTCTGTTGCTCACCCCCGCGCGCGAGTTCCTTCTCCCGCTCCACGAGACGCCGCAAGCAGAACCCGAGGAACTGATTGAGTTCCACATCCCTCTGCTTCACCCGGCGCCTGCCAGCCTGCTGGATTACCTGCCGCGTCAGGCGCTGGTTGCCATAGACAACTACCAGGCGCTTGAAGATGCCATCACCGACCTGGAACAACAGGCACTGGAAGTACGCCGTGAAGCCATCGCCGACGGCACAATCAAGGATGACTTCCCAATTCCTTATCTGACCTGGACAGAACTGGCAGATACCCTCCCCATGCCCAAGACCCTGGAGTTGGGTGCCTCAATTGCAAACCAGACAGAGGATTCCACATCTCCGTTGAGTGGTATCGCCCGGCGCTTCGAGCCTGAACCGCGCTTTGCCGGAAGGCTCAAGCCCTTCATCGAATTCCTGGCTGAACGTACCAATCGAGGAGAGCAGGTGGTCATTGTCTCCAGGCAAGCCACCCGAATGACCGAACTCTGGAACGAGAGTCGCAGCCCGGGCTCTCAATCTCCAGGGCTGGTGCGGTTCATCCAGGGAAGCCTCGCCGAAGGCTGGGTATATACCGCTCCAGACACAGCGCCTCTCCACCTTTTTACCGACGGAGAAATTTTCGGCTGGCGGCGTCCGGAACCGCGTCAGAGACCACGCCCGGTTGCCGAATCGCCAGAAGCCGCCTACGCCGATTTGCAGGCAGGCGACTACGTCGTCCATGTGGATCATGGCATTGGCATTTTCATCGGTCTGGTGAACCGCACCATTGACGGCATTGAGCGCGAGTATCTGTGCATCGAATATGCAGACCAGGCGCAGTTGTACGTCCCAGTGCACCAGGCAGATCGTATCACCCGTTATATCGGCTCAGACGGGCGCACGCCTGCCCTCAGTCACCTGGGCAGCAGCGAATGGCGTACCACCAAATCTCACGTGAAGGAAGCCGTCCAGGAAGTGGCAGAAGATTTGCTGGACCTGTACGCCAGGCGTAAAATCATCCGTGGGCATGCGTTTTCCAAAGACAGTCACTGGCAGCAGGAGCTGGAGGCGAGCTTTCCCTATGTGGAGACCGCCGACCAGTTGCGTGTTCTGGCAGAGGTTAAACGCGATATGGAGATGGACCGTCCCATGGACCGCCTGATCTGCGGCGATGTGGGCTATGGCAAAACCGAGGTCGCCCTGCGAGCCGCCTTCAAAGCTGTGGTGGATGGAAAACAGGTTGCCATGCTGGTGCCGACCACGGTGCTCGCCCAGCAACATTATCAGACTTTCTGCCAGCGCCTTGCTGCCTTTCCGGTGGAGGTGGAGATGCTCTCGCGCTTCCGCACCCCGCAGGAACAACGCGATATCCTGGAAAGGATGGAGAGAGGCGCGGTGGACATCGTCATCGGCACCCACCGCCTGCTCTCCTCGGACGTGCGCTTCAAAGACCTGGGGCTATTGATTATAGATGAAGAACAACGCTTTGGCGTAACCCACAAAGAAGCCCTGAAAAAGATGCGCACCGAGGTGGATGTGCTCACCCTGACGGCGACGCCCATCCCGCGCACCCTTTACATGACACTGACCGGTGTGCGCGATATCTCAACCATCAACACCCCTCCCGAAGAGCGCCTGCCGATCATCACTTATGTCGGTCCATATTCTCCCAAGCTAGTGCGACAGGCAATCTTGCGCGAGTTCGAACGCGGCGGGCAGGTCTTCTTCGTCCATAATCGGGTGCAGACCATAGGCGCCATGTGCAACCACCTTAAACAGCTTGTCCCCGAAGTGCGGATTGCCATCGCTCATGGACAGATGCCGGAACATGAACTCTCTGAGCGCATGCGTCAATTCAACAACGGCGAGGTAGATGTCCTCTTGAGCACCTCAATCATCGAGTCCGGCTTGGATATTCCCAATGCCAACACCCTGATCGTCGATCGTGCGGATACCTTCGGTCTGGCGCAGCTCTATCAGCTCCGCGGGCGAGTCGGGCGCGGCGCACAACGCGCCTATGCCTACTTCTTCCGTCACGCTCGCCGACCTCCAACAGAGGAGGGGCGCCAGCGCCTGGAGACGATCTCAGAGAACACTCAGCTTGGGGCAGGCTTTTCAATTGCCATGCGCGACCTGGAAATTCGCGGCGCCGGCGACTTGCTTGGCACCCGCCAGCATGGCTATATCGCTGCCGTCGGTTTTCATTTATACACCCAGCTCCTGGGAGAAGCAGTCCGTCGCCTGCGCTCTCAGAGCGACCTGCCCCTGGCGCTTTCCGCCTCCGCCGGGGTGAAAGAAATCTCGGTGCCGGTCAATGTGGATTTACCATTTGCCGCCAGCATTCCTGCCAGCTACGTCCCAGAAAAGGGCATGCGCCTACGCCTGTACCGTCGCATGGCGGATGCGCGCAGTATGGCGCAAATTGACTCCCTGGTCGAGGAATTTAACGATCGCTTTGGACCACCACCCGAGGAAGTGCAAAACCTGCTGTTCCAGTTAAAAATCAAACTCCTGGCAGAGAAAGCCGGGCTGGCGTCGGTGAGCAGTGAGAATGGTCAGCTCGTCTTGCGCTTTCCTGAAGGCGAAGTCCCTCAGGATCTCCCCTCGCCGGGTCCTGGGGTGCGCATTGGCAAAACGGCTCTCTGGATACCGTATCACACCCTGGATGATTGGCGAAGCTTCCTCATCGAAGTCCTGGAGCGGCTCAGAAAAGAACCCCTGAAACCAACCTTAGAGACCAGCGATGAAATTCCTGCCTGATGGTATGCCGCCCTCAAAGCGCCTGCTGGATTTGCTCATCACCATCCCGGGCTTGCTGCTCCTTTCTCCCATCATGTTGGGGATCGCATTGTTGGTGTTGATTAAACACGGAAAGCCGATCTTGTTTCGCCAGCTCAGACCCGGATATCGAGGGGAACCGTTCTACCTCTATAAGTTTCGCACCATGCGTGATGCGCGCGACCCTGATGGCAATCTCCTGCCGGACGAGCAGCGCCTCACCCGCCTGGGGCGTTTTTTACGCGCCACCAGCCTGGACGAACTGCCCGAGTTGTTTCACGTCCTGCGCGGCGAGATGAGCCTGGTGGGTCCACGTCCGTTGTTGATGCAATACCTGCCGCGCTATTCCCCCGAACAAGCCCGCAGGCATGACGTCCTGCCCGGCATCACCGGCTGGGCGCAGGTTAATGGGCGCAACGCCCTCACCTGGCAGGATAAATTTCGGCTGGATGTCTGGTATGTGGACCACTGGTCGCTGGGATTAGATCTTCGTATCCTGCTGCTCACCTTGTGGAAGGTAATCAGGCGGGAGGGCATCAGCCAACCCGGGCACGCCACTGCTCCCGAATTCATGGGGAATGAGCCTGCCAATATACCCGAAACGGCTACCTCGGCGGAATTCAATAACCAACCCGGCAACGAAAGCGGATGATATGATATCTTTCATTGTTCGCTATCACTCAGACCCGCATATCGAAATCGGGTCGTAGGCTACGAATGCATCTGTTATGATGATCTCTATGGAACCTGACAACCACAGCCTCTACCGTTCCATGTATCGCATCCGGCGCTTCGAGCAGACGGTGCTGGATAACTTCTCCAAAGGCGTCTTTTCCGGCACCACCCATACCTATTTAGGGCAAGAGGCAAACGCCGTGGGCGTGCTCAGCCATCTGGCGCCTGAGGATATTGTGGTCAGCAACCACCGCTGCCACGGGCATTTTCTGGCTTATGGGGGAGAGGCGCGGGCGTTGTTCGCCGAGTTGATGGGTAAAGCGGATGGCGTGTGCGCCGGACGAGGCGGTTCGCAGCACATCCATTGGAAAAACTTCTATTCAAACGGCATCCTGGGTGGCACAGCCCCTCTGGCGACAGGCATGGCGCTGGCGGAAAAGCTAAAAAACAGCGGGGCAATTGTGGTGACTTTTCTCGGAGATGGCGCCCTGGGCGAGGGCGTGGTGTACGAGGCGCTGAACCTCGCCAGCCTGTGGCAGGTTCCCATCCTGTATGTTCTTGAAAACAATCATATCGCCCAAACCACACCGATCGAGCTGGCTCTGGCGGGCAGCATTACCGGGCGCTTTGCTGCTTTCAACATCATGGCAGTCGAATTGGATAGCAGCGATGTGATCGAAATCCAGGCTCAAGCCGGAGAACTTATCAGCCAGGTCCGCAAGTTCTGCGCGCCGCGGGCATTGATCCTGCATACCTGCCGTTTTGGTCCCCATTCCAAAGGCGATGATACTCGCCCTGAAGCAGAGCTAGACCGTTTGCGCTCCACCCGTGACCCGCTCACCCTGCATGGGGCGAGGATGGAACAGGGGAGCGTCCAGTCCATCATAGCGGAAGTGGATGAAGAAATTGAACAGGCATTTCAACAAGCCCTGATGGAGCCACGCCAGCCATCGGGCGCGCCTCTTGAGAACCGATTCGAAATCAAACCACTCTGATCACCCATGCCCACTGTACTTGACTCACTCAACTCTGCCTTGCATCGGGCTTTCGCCGCCAGCCCAGAGGTTTACCTGCTGGGCGAGGATATTCTCGACCCCTATGGCGGCGCATTCAAGGTGACCCGAGGTCTATCCAATGTCTATCCCGAGCGGGTGTTCACCACGCCGGTATCGGAGGCGGGCATCACCGGTTTGGCAGCCGGGATGGCGCTGCGCGGCTTACGACCGATCGTTGAGATCATGTTCGGCGACTTCACCACCCTGATTGCCGACCAGCTCATCAACCACATTGCCAAGTACGCTTATATGTATAACGGTCAGGTGCAAACCCCGATGGTCATCCGCACCCCAATGGGAGGGCGGCGCGGCTACGGTCCCACTCATAGCCAGACCCTGGAGAAACTCTATCTGGGGGTGCCAGGGTTGCAAATCCTGGCGCCAACCAACCTGGGCGATCCCGGCGGGCTGCTCTATGACGCCATCCTGCTCAGCAGCGACCCGATCCTCTTCGTCGAAAACAAGCTGTTATATTCACTCCCGATTGACAATGTGGATAACCTGACAGAGTTTGATGCAAAGATCATTTCAGCCCAATTCAACGGACTCCCAGCCCCGGTCTATTCTCTGAGCGTGCGCGGCGCGCCAGCAGCCAGCCTGACCATCTGCAGCTATGGCTACATGGCTGAACTGGCTCGTCAGGCTATTTTAAGACTGGCTTATGAACACGAAATTTTCTGCGAGTTGCTCATCTTCACTCGCCTCGCCCCTTTTGAGCTTGAACCGCTCATCCTTTCGCTCCAGCGCACTCACAGTCTGTTGTCGGTCGAAGAAGGGAGCGCTACCCTGGGTTGGGGAGCCGAAATCCTGGCGCGTAGCCTGGAAAGACTGGGGTCAACTTTGCGCTCTGCCGGAAGAGTAGCCGCTAAAGATGAGCCGATTCCCGCCTCGCCTGCACTGGAGGCGAGCGTGCTGCCCGGCGTGGACGAAATCATCCAACAAGCCCTCAAGATCGCACACAAAGGGTAAAATTACTCAACAACGCCTCTATGCCCACTCCAATTACAATCCCCCTGGTAAACCCCAATGAGCCAGAAGCGCTGCTGGCAACGTTATTTGTTAACGAGGGACAGCACGTGACCACCGGTGAACCCCTCTGCACCCTGGAGACGACCAAAGCCACGGCTGAGGTGCACGCCGAGACTGACGGTTATGTGGTTGGATTACGCTTGCGGCAAGGGCAAACCGTGCGTGCTGGAGATGTTCTCTGCTATCTGGCTCAAGACCCCGACTGGCAACCTCCCCTGGCGGAACCATCGCACCAGGCGGCGCCTATCGCGACATCCATCCCTCCTGGGATGCGCATCACCCAACCCGCCCTGGAGAAAGCGCGACGGTTGGGAATAAGGCTGGACGAGCTTCCCATCGGTCCACTCATTACCGAAGGCGATATCCAGGCACTGGCTGAAAAAACCCCTCAGGCATCTGCCGCATATCCCCCACCAGATTCGGCATTTGACCCAACTGCGATCATTGTCTATGGCGGCGGCGGGCATGGCAAAGCGCTGATTGAGCTGCTGCGGGCGTTGGGCAGTTATCGTATCGTCGGCGTGATTGACGATAATCTTCCCGGAGGGAACTCGCTCCTGGGGGTGCCGGTGTTGGGCGGGGCTGAGGCATTATCTCGTTTGCACCAGGATGGCGTCCGACTGGCTGCCAACGCTGTGGGTGGCATTGGCAACCTGGCTGTGCGGATTGAAATCTTCCAACGTCTGGCACAAGCGGGATTTACCTGCCCGGCTCTGGTGCATCCCACCGCGTTCATCGAAGCCAGCGCGGCGCTTGCCCCCGGAACCCAGGTTTTCCCCCACGCTTACGTGGGCAGTGAGGTGGAGGTCGGCTTCGGGACGATTATCAACACCGGGGCGATTGTCTCACACGACTGTAAGCTCGGCAATTATGTCAACCTCTCGCCCGGGGCGATATTGGCAGGGGGCGTGCATGTGGGTGATGGCGTCTTAATCGGCATGGGCGTCACGGTGAACCTGCTGGTTCGCATTGGGCGTGGAGCTCGCATTGGCAACGGCGCAACTGTCAAAAACGATGTACCCGAAGGTGGTCTGGTGCGCGCCGGCGCGATCTGGCTTGAATAGACTGGGAGAAAACATTGAGACAATCGAAGAACAACCAACCCCTCATCCCCATGTCCTCTCCCGACCTCACGGAAGCAGAGCGTCAGGCGGTAGCCGCAGTATTGCTCACCCCCAATCTGAGCATGGGAGGGGAGATACTGGCTTTTGAGACCGCCTTCCAGGAATACACCGGCAGCAAACATGCCATCGGGGTCAGCTCCGGCACCGCCGGATTGCACCTGTGTGTACGGGCGGCGGGCATTCAGGATGGCGATTGGGTGATCACCACCCCGTTCTCCTTCGTCGCTTCAGCCAATGTGCTCCTCTTTGAGCGGAGCGTGCCGATTTTTGTGGATGTGGACCCCATCAGCGGCAATATTGACCCACAACTCGTGCAACGCGCCGCCGAAGACCTTTTAGCCGGCGGCTCTGCCAGCCAGAACTGGTTGCCGCGCCGCGGCGCGCAATCCGGCTCGGGGCTGAAAGCCATCCTGGCTGTGGATGTCTTCGGTCAGCCGGCGGATATGGACGCTTTACGCGCCGTCAGCAGTCGGTTTGGGCTAAGGTTAATCGAAGACGCGTGCGAAGCCCTGGGAGCGGAGTACAAAGGGCGCAAAGCCGGCATCTTGGGAGATTACGGGGTCTATGCCTTTTATCCGAACAAGCAGATCACCACCGGCGAGGGGGCAGTGATTGTCACCGATGATGATCGGGCTGCCGATTTGATGCGCGCCATGCGCAACCAGGGACGGGCGCCCGGCGATACCTGGCTGCAACATACCCACCTGGGTTACAACTACCGTCTGGATGAGATGAGCGCTGCCCTGGGACGGGTGCAGTTAGGGCGGATAGAAGAGTTGCTCCAAAAGCGTCAGCAAGTGGCAGACTGGTACGCCGAACGCCTCTCAGAAATCCCCGGCGTGGAAATACCACAAGTGGTCCCAACAACCTCGCGGGTGAGTTGGTTCGTTTATGTGGTTCGATTCCCTCCCGCCATTGACCGAGATAAAGTCGCCGCGGCTTTGGGAGAGAGGGGCATACCGGCGCGACCGTATTTCCTGCCCATCCACCTGCAACCCTATATGGTGGAGCGCTTTGGCTACCAGGTGGGCGATTTCCCGGTGACCGAGGACCTCGGTCGGCGCTCCCTGGCATTGCCTTTCTCAGGCGTGATGAGCGAAGCGCAGGTGGACTACGTGTGTCAGGCGTTGCGCCTGATTATCCGCTGACCCTGTAGATCAGTTGTTGTTAGCAGGGAAGACCACCTCTTCCTTGCCAGCCAGAATTTCCTGGATGCGCTGCACCACGATATCCAGGTGCTTCGGTTTGTGCACGAAGTCCAAATCATCGGTGCGGATGGTGAGCACCGGGCAGATATCGAAGGTCCTCATCCAATCGTCGTAAAACGATTCAAGCAGCGCCAGATACTCGTGGGTGATGCCGCTCTCAATCTTTCGTCCGCGGCGCTGGATACGCTCCATCAACAACTCCACCGGGGCTTTCAGGTAAATCAACAAATCCGGCGGGGGCAGGTGGTCCACCACCAGGTCAAAGACTCTGCGGTAGGAAAGATAGTCTCGCTCGGTAATGTTATTCATGTGGTGCAGGGCGCGGGCGAAGATATGCGCGTCTTCGTAGATGCTGCGATCCAGGATCGCCGATTGAGGGCTCCTGGCGTACTCAAGATATTGTGTGGCGCGATGCCCCAGGAAGAAAATCTGCAGGTGGAACGACCAGGCGCGCATATCCGCGTAGAAATCCGACAGGTAGGGATTATCCGCCACCGATTCAAAGGCAGTTTCCCACCCCAGGCGTGAACCGATGCGCTCGGTCAGCGACGTTTTTCCGCTGCCGATATTTCCGGCGACGAGCACAAGACGTTTGACCATTTACCACTCTCCAGCATAGATGGTGGAATAAGGCTTCACTGCCCGGTTTGTATAAGCCCAATGCAGCTCCACAAGCTGGCGCAGATGCAGCAGGTCATGCCCGACCCAGGCGGCAAACATATCGCCCGCGGTCATTTGCCCGAATGGGGTGATGCATAACGTCCCCCAATCCGGGGCGTTCAATCCCTGTAGCCAGACCAGAGATTTTTCTCTTTCAAGCAGGAAATTGTCCACAGATTCTTGCAGGTTGCGCTGGTTGTACTTCCTTTCAACCACCCAACCCTGAGGGTCAATTGGCTCCCAGGGCTGCCCTGGACGAAACAGGATGTATTCCAGACGCAGCCGAAAATCCTGCCGTTCTTCATCATACAGGTGATTGATCACTTCCAGGATAGACCAGGATTGGGAATCGGGTTTCCAACGCGCCTGCTCGTCCGAAACCCAACGACTGAGGCTGGCAATGGATGCCGCGTTGCTTGCCATCTGGGCTGAATATGACTGTATCTCCATCGTTTTTCACCATGCCTTTCTCTATTGGCGCGTTTGGCTTAAGACCTGGCAGAGGACTTGCCTGACCAGGCTATTTTAAACCCGGATGGAGTCCAGTATTCTTAAATTTTAGGCGAGGCTAGCACTCACTATAGCCACAGGAATAACATTTACGACAGCCTTCCTCATTCACCACGGTCGCCTGCCCACACTCGGGGCACAAATCGCCGAATTTTAGCGGTATCTGTCCGCTCTGGCTGCCGTATGTTGCACCGCCAAGCGCCGTTTCGCTCATGAAACGATCGCCGTTGCTGCCCTTACTGTCCGGATCGTCTTTTCCTGCATCGCCGGAAGCGGACAACCCCGTCTCCTCCAGGTACTCCGCCAGCACCTGAGCCACCCCATCTGGCAGAGAGCGGACGCGGTTGGGACCAAATCCCAATGAACGCCCACCGCCGATGCCGGAAAGCTGCCGCCAGACCTCTTTCAGCCGATCGCGCGGGGCGATCGGTGAAGCCAGGCGCAAAATATAGGAGATCAACCGACCAATCGCCTCGGAGACAGCCGCGGTATCCGAACCAGCCTTGGCGGTATTGATGAAGACCTCAAAAGGTTGATTGCCGCCGTTTTCATTGATGGTGACAAACGCCTTCCCCAGGGGAGTGCTGATAGTGTAGGTATAACCGCGCAGGCTGCGTGGGCGTGGCTTCTTCTTCTCATGCCACATCACCAGTTGCTCGCTGGTTTCCTCTGGAGAAGCAAGGATTGCCGCTTCTGGCTCAACCTGTTTCTGTTTGGCGGTGGCTTTAGTTTCCAAAACGACCTTCTGCCGGGAACCGGTCACATATACGGTGATACCCTTACAACCCAGCTCCCAGGCGAGCTGATACGCCGTCGCCACATCCTCCTCAGTGGCGTCTGAGGGGAAGTTGACGGTCTTGCTCAGGCTGTTGTCCACAAATGCCTGCAATGCCGCCTGCATGCGCACATGTTCCTCGGCGCTGATATCAGACGAGACGACAAACGTGTGTTGGATATCCTCTGGCACTTCCGGCAGCCCCTGGCAGGTGCCAACCTCAAGCACATGTTGGATGATTTTCTGGCGGGTGCTCTCATCCAGACCCGCCCGGATCAAAGCGCTTTCGAATGCCGGACTGGTGTAGGTGAGTTGCAGATCATTGCCATTGTCATTCACATGGCGGATATACGCCAGGGCAAAGACCGGTTCACAACCATAGCCTTCGCAGCCCGCCACAGTCGCAATCGTGCCAGTTGGAGCCACGGTGGTCTGAGCGGCGTTGCGAATCCCATAGCGCAGGATGCCCTGCCTGACACGCTCCCAATCCAATTCAGGGCGACCAAAACTGCGCCGGTAGGGTTGGATGGGTGCCGGAGGCTGCCATTGCAGATTCGCCGGGTCATAGATGCTCCCCTCAATTGCCGGGAATGGACCGCGCTTCTCAGCCAACTCAATGCTGGTCTGCATGGCGTGATAGCGGATGAATTCCATCACCTGAGCGCCGAATTCCTGCCCTTCTTCGGAGCCGTAGCGGATGCCGGCATGGTACATCAGATCAGCCAGACCCATGATGCCCAAGCCTATCCGCCTGGCGCGAAATGCCGCTTCTTTCAATTGCGGTACCGCAGGGACATAGGCATTGGCTTCAACCACATCATCCAGGAATATCGTCGCCAGCCGGACGTTCTTCCGCAATTTCTCCCAATCCACCCGACCATCCGGCGCGCAATGCTGACCCAGGTTGATCGAACCCAGGCAGCAGTTTTCATAAGGTCCCAACCACTGTTCACCGCAGGGGTTGGTCGCTTCCAGCTCGTACAGATGTGGCACCGGGTTGGAGCGGTTGGCGGCATCCAGGAACAACACCCCAGGCTCGCCATTATGGTGCGCCTGGCTCACAATTTTTTCAAACAATTCACGGGCTGGCACGGTTTTATATACCTTAACAGGCACGCCTGCCGCCTCCGCCTGTTCCAGTGTCCCATGAAATTCGTGGTACTCAGGGGCGCTGACATCGGGGAAGCGCAATTCCCAGATATCATCGTTCCGCACCGCTTCCATGAAATCGTCGGTGATGCCGACCGAGATATTGAAATTGGTGATGGCGTTTTCATCGGTCTTGCAGGTGATAAAATCCTCGATGTCCGGATGATCCACCCGTAAGACCGCCATATTCGCCCCGCGGCGGGTGCCACCCTGGGCAATCTCGCCAAAGGCTTTGTCATAGACGCGTAAAAAGCCCACCGGACCGGTCGCCTGCCCGGCGGAGGACTTTACCAGCGTAGCTTTTGGGCGCAGGCGAGAGAAAGAAAAGCCATTCCCGCCGCCGGTTTGTTGGATGAGCGCTGCGTCGCGCAGGGTCTGGAAGATTCCAGCAGAATTTCGCCCCATATCGTCGGCGATGGGCAACACGAAACATGCCGCCAGTTGCCCCAGAGGCGTACCGGCTCCGGTAAAGGTGGGCGAATTCGGGAAGAAGCACTTGCCGGTGAGCAGGTGGTAATACTCTCGCGCCCGGCTCAGCACATCTTCGCCCCAGGCTTCCTCCACTTTTGCCACATGATAGGCGACCCGCCAAAACATCTCCTCGACCGATTCGACGGGATTGCCGTCTTTGCCGCGACGCACATAACGCCGAATGAGCACTTTGCGCGCGTTTTCGGTTAAATCCACCCCGGTAAGGTCATCCGGGAGGGGCGGCGTTGGTAAGAGACCATTCTTTAGCTCTTGGGCTGGAGAATCGTGTAACATGGATACTACTCCTTCAGAGATGTCACGGGCGATAATGCCGGTTGTCTACCCCCTTATACGGCGGGGCACCTATAACAATTCAACCTTCTAAAAGACGATCGATTTCGCTCCGGATTGCCTTCAGGTCGTCAAGTTTCAGATAGACGATGGCATACCGGATATAAGCAATCTGGTCTAATGCCTTCAAGCCTGCAATCGCCATGTCCCCCACAACACGAGATGAGACCTCAGCCTTCCCCATCGCCTGGAGCGTCGCCTCAATCTCCCCCACCAGGCGGTCAATATCCGCCGCTGAAACCGGTCGTTTGGCGCAAGAGATACGGATACCCCGGGCTAGCTTCTCTCGGTCAAATTCCTCGCGTGTGCCATCTTGCTTTATGATTAACGGGGTCGCCATAATCGGTCGCTCATGAGTGCTGAAACGCTGACCGCAGTTTTCGCATTCGCGCCGTCGGCGGACGCCACCTCGTGAATCATGGGTGGTGTCAATCACTTTTGAACTATCGTGTTTGCAATACGGACAGCGCATGAGACCCCGCGATTAATTAGAACATTTGTTGCCGCCATAGGTGGGGGCATATACTTGTAATATCGTATATATTGGGTGGGAAGCAGGCAAAATTGTAGCACACTTGAAATCGCTTGGCAAGGTCTAAAAGTACTGTCTAAGATTAAAGTTTTTCCAGACCAGCTAACAAAATTGATAGCTGAACCGGAACGACATCTCTGCGACGGAAATGGATGCGACGAGGCAGATTACTGAGTTGGCGACCTGGCTGTTGATCCCCCTCTTCGGCAAACAACCAGGAAAGCCATAGCAATTTTGGGTCACTCTCCCCACCCGAAGGCATTGGTGAGGAGAGTGACCCGCGCAATTGCAGCCGCCGACTGGCAGCCGGGAAGAACCGGGAGGAGGACCGATTCATCCCAGCCGGTGTGCAAGGTCTCGAGAAGCGGTGGGCGAATTCCGCTATGACCCTGCCGGACTCATCGCCATTTACAGGCTGCATCTAACACTCTATTCCACCGGCATTCCTCACAATCCGAGTTCGCTAACTGCCCGGTAGGAGTTAATGCCGGGGCAACCAGATTTTTATCGTTCAACCCTGTCTATCTGCCGCGATTCCTCAAGAAGGTCGGGATATCCAGGTCTTCGGTATTAAAGGCACGCGGCTGAAAATCTCGCGTTGGCGCGACCGGCACCGGCGCCTGCCCCAGGTTGGTGGCACGTTCCCGGGATTCGATAACGGGCTGTTCCACGATCCGTCGTGGGACGCCGGTGCGCTCAAAACCGGTGGCGATGACGGTAATGCGCACTTCGTCCTTCATGTTGGGATCAATCACTGCGCCAAAGATGAGGTTGACATCCGGGTGAGCGGTTTCCTTGATGATCGCCGCCGCCTGGTTGACCTCAAACAGGGTGAGTTCAGGTCCGCCGGTGACATTGAACAAAATACCGCGGGCGCCATCAATGGTGATATCCAAAAGCTGGCTGGAGATCGCCGCTTCGGCTGCGATGCGGGCGCCATCCTCCCCTTTGCCCACGCCAACAGCCATCAACGCCGCCCCACCCTCCGACATGATCGTGCGTACGTCGGCGAAGTCGAGGTTAATCAAGCCCGGGACGGTGATCAGTTCGGAAATGCCCTGAACGCCCTGGCGCAAGACGTCATCCGCCATGCGGAACGCCTGTTGCATGGTGGCGCGCTTATCCACAATCTGGAGCAGGCGATCGTTCGGAATCACAATCAGGGTGTCTGCCTGTTCTTTCAGCTTGGCAATCCCAGCTTCTGCCGCCTGGATGCGCCGTGAACCCTCAAAGGTGAAGGGACGGGTGACCACGCCGATGGTCAGAGCGCCCACCTCTTTTGCCACCTGGGCGATGATCGGCGCGCCGCCGGTGCCGGTGCCGCCGCCCATGCCGGCAGTGATGAAGACCATGTCTGAGCCTTTGAGCACTTCATAGACATCTTCAGCGGTTTCCTCGCACGCCTTGCGACCGGTTTCTGGATCGCCGCCAGAACCCAGACCGCGGGTGAGCTTTTCTCCCACCCGGACGCGGGTTGGAGCCTTCGAGAGCATCAGCGCCTGGGCGTCGGTGTTGATCGCCACAAACTCAACACCCTGCAAGCCCTCGGAAATCATCCGATCGACGGCATTGCAGCCGCCGCCGCCCACGCCAACCACTTTGATCTTGGCGAAGGACTCCAGTTGATTTGGTACATTCATATCTTTTGACATACAAAAATCCTCCTCATTGAGATTGAGATTTATGGGAGCAGGCGCTTAAAGATATTCTTCAGCCTGTCCTTGAACACCCCATCGGTCTGAGTCTGGAAGCTCCGTCTGCGGATGCCCTCCTGGGGTGAAAACTCACTATACAGAAACGCCCAGCGCAGCAATCCAACGCTGGTTGAAAACGCCGGCGAGTCCAGTTTATCGGTCATGCCCACCAGATTTTCCGGTTTGGCGATGCGCACCGGCACACCCAGCATGCGGCTCGCCAGGTTCTTAATGCTGGGCAACAGGCTGGTGCCGCCTGTCAGCACCACCCCCGCCGGTAAAAGACCATCGTACCCTGAGCGCTTGATTTCCTGCATCACCAGCCCAAGCATCTCCTCGACCCTGGCTTCGATGATCATCGCCAGCTCCTGGCGGTTGACCTGCACCGCGGTTTCTTCGCCAAAGGGTTTGACGTTGAACGACTCTTGCGGTCCTACCTCGGACTGGAGCGCATGCCCGTGCTGTATCTTGATCTCCTCCGCCTGGGTCATGGGCAGGCGTAAGCCATGCGCAATATCGGAGGTGATGTGATTGCCGCCCACGCCCAGCACCGCGGTGTACCAGACATCGCCGTCAATGTAAATCGCCATATCGGTCGTGCCGCCGCCGATGTCACACACCACCACGCCCATTTGACGTTCGGTTTCGCTCAGCACCACCTCGCCTGAGGCAAGCGGGTTCAAGACAAACTGAGATACCTCCACCCCAGAAGCCCCCACACACTGGCGCAGGTTTTCGACCGATGCGGCTGAAGCAGTGATGATATGGGTCTCGACTTCCAGGCGGTAACCATGCATCCCAACCGGCATGCGAATCCCTTCCTGACCGTCCACGTTGAAACCGCGCTGGATCACGTGGATAATCTCGCGGTTGTGAGGGATCGCCACTGCCCGAGCAGCATCAACTGCCCGCCCGATATCCTCCTGGTCTATCATCCGCCCGGTCACGCCCACAACCCCTCGGCTGTTCACCGAAGACACCTGCGAGCCCGCCAGGCTGACCAGGGCGGAGTTGATTTCATAGCCAGAGGTGCGCTCCGCCTTTTCAATCGAACGCGATACAGCCTGAGAGGCGGCGCTTAAATCCACCACCACCCCCTTGCGCATCCCCTGTGAAGGTTCGATGCCCACACCCAGTATGCGAATCTGACCTGGCGCCTCTTCCCGCGCCACCAGAGTGCATATTTTCGTTGTACCCACATCAATACCTACGACGATCGGCTCTTCCATCCGAGGACGCTCCCTGAGCGTTACCGCTCCAATCGATAATAGGGCAGATGCACATGCTCGACGCTGATTAGCGCCGGTGTGATGCCCTCATCTGCCAGTTTACTGGCGAGGGTTTTATAAACCCGCAGTTTCATGTCCATATTCCCTGTATCGCCAAAATAGACTTCCCACCCTTGAGCGTCCCTCCACCCCAAACCACGCATGGGATCGTACATGATGGGGGTGTTCTTGGGCGCCTGGGCGCTCATCGAAAGGATGGCGGAAACCATCTCGACCGGCATGAATTGATTCAAAGCATTGCTCCCCAAATCCGCCTCGGATATCGGCGGGGCTCCGTGCGCCTCCACCACAACCGGTGGGATGGGGGCATTGGGGTCTCGCATTGGGAAAGAGACGCCGTTGGCATCAACCAAAATCGTACGCCCATCCTGTCGCCATGTCAGAATCGGTTGTCGCTCTTCCACCTTCACCAGGACCTCCGCCGGTAAAGCCACAGCCACTTCTACAGACGAGAACTCCGGGAAAGCCGTCTCGAGTTTCTTGCGTAACTCCTTAGCGTTGATGGTGAAAATCGATTCGCCGCTGATGTCCAACACCGCGCTGACATCCTGGCTGGAGAGGCGTTGCAAGCCGGTTATTTTGGCTGATTGGACGTGGTACTGGGGCGAACTCCACAGGTGATAGATCAACACCCCGAGCGCAGCCACCAGCAGGAAAGATACCAACCTCCAACCGAACGCCACCTGAGGGATAGAAGGCAAGCGCATCTCCACCCCTGGCATGCTCAACGCCACGTCATAGCGCCGACGGGGTTTGCCCTTGGCGCGCGGTTTGGCTTGCCAGGTCAGCCCATCCAGGTCTGTCCCGCGGATCAGCACTGGCGGGAAGTGGCGCTCCTCATAGTGGTGTTCCCTGAACTTCACCGGACGAACCGGCTTGCGCGTCCGCGGTTCAACCCGACGGGGTTTTCTCACCTTCTTCTCCAGCGTAGATTCGGCAGAACGTCTCATTCGGATCATTTACCAGCTCCTTGGCGATCGTATCGGCGTTCGGTTTGATCCCGTTCAGACTTGCGTTCCAACGCCAGCTCAATCAAACGATCAATCAGTTCCGGGTATGACACCCCACTGGCTTCCCACAGCTTGGGATACATGCTGATTTTGGTGAAGCCAGGGATGGTGTTAATCTCATTCACGTACACTTGTTGCGTTTCTTTATCCATCAAGAAATCCACCCGAGCCATCCCGGCGCAATCGGAGGCTACGAATGCCCCCAAAGCCAGCCGTTGCACTTCGGCTACTGCCTCCGGCGAGATCGGCGCCGGTATCAGCAGTTCAGAGCGCTCATCGTGGTATTTCGCCTCGTAGGTGTAAAACTCCGCCGCAGGGATAATCTCTCCCGGGATTGACGCCTGGGGTTGATCATTGCCCAGCACGCTGACCTCAATTTCCCGGGCGTTAACGCCTCGCTCCACCAGTATTCTGCGGTCATAGCGCGCCGCATCCATCAAACCTTCCATCAGATCCGATCGGCTGCGACACTTGCTCACTCCAACAGATGACCCCAGATTTGCGGGCTTAACAAACAATGGATAAGCTGAAACCTGTTCGGCTCGATCCAAGACCGATTGGATATCCCTGGCAATCTCATTCCGACTGAACACCACCGATTCGACAACCGGGATGTCATGGGCGCGCATCACATCCTTGAACACACCCTTATCCATGCCCAACGACGAGCCCAGGACACCCGCGCCCACGTATGCCAGATCTGCCATCTCTAAAAAGCCCTGAAAAGTACCATCCTCGCCAAAAGTGCCATGCAACACCGGGAAGATCACATCCAGCTCGGTCAGCTTCTCCAGAATCTCCCCGCCATCCACGCGGCGGATGCCAAACAATCCCGGGCGGGTGGGATCGGGCAGCATACTGACCGATTGCAAGGATTCCAGGCGACCGGCTTCCATCTTCTCAAGGACATCCTCGCCAAACAGCCATTCCCCATCGTGGGTGATGCCAATCTGGGTGACGGTATATTTTTGGCGGTCAAGCGCCGCCAGGACAGAGCGCGCCGACATCAACGAGACTTCATGCTCGCCAGAGCGTCCCCCAAACAATACGCCAACCCGAATTTTGCCCACAAATTGTTTGACCATATCTCCGTTTATTCTTCCATCTCCCAATGGCATCTCAGGGTTTACCATCAGCCATTGTTAACCGATTGCCAATCTCCTACCAGTTCAATCTCCAGTTCCAGTTGCACTCCAAACTGCTCGTACACAGCCCTTTGCGCCAATTGGATCAGCCGATACACATCTGTCGCCGTCGCCTGACCCAGGTTGATGAAGAAATTGGCGTGCAGGTCGCTGATTTGGGCGCCTCCCAGACGAGCGCCTTTCAAACCCGCAGCATCAATCAATCGTCCGGCGTAATCGCCAGGCGGGTTCTTGAACATCGAACCCATGCTGGCGCCCGGAGGCTGGGTGCGACGACGTTGAGCGGTGAACCCTTCCATCCTGGTTCGGATGTTGTCCGGATCGTCGTGTTCCAAAAGCAGCACCGCCGCCAGCACAATCGCTTCCGGGATGATAGGATATGATCCGGCGCTTGTTCTCATCTCTAAAGCTCGCCTTTTCAAGACGCTGCTGCGATACTGATACTCGAGACGGTCCACTGTCCAATCTTCCTTGCCATATACTCGGTGCAAGATTTCTGCCACGAGCAAATTGCCTGCCATATCGCCGCCGTGAGCGCCAGCGTTGCCGACCACCGCTCCGCCGATCGTCCCCGGGATGCCCACCGCCCATTCCAAGCCAGCCAAGCCACGAGCTGCCGCCTGCCGGGCGAGCAAGCCCAGATTTGCGCCTGATTCCGCTCGAACTGTGGGTGGCGTCGTTTCGACGTTGAAACGCACTTCTCTGGCTCGGTTGATCAGCACCACCCCTCGCACGCCGGCATCGCTGACCAGCACATTGGCGCCTCCACCCAATATGACAAAGGGTATCTGCAAGCGCCACAGGCTGCGACAGGCGTTCATCAGCTCGTCTCCCGAATCCACCTCCAGCAGTGCATCCGCCGGACCACCCAGCCTGGCAGAGGTGTAACGCGACAGGGGCACATTCTCTTGCAGCTTGCCCGGAAATGCCTCCCGTAAGGATTGCAAACCATAACTGTTCAGGTGGTAAGGTTCAAATTCATTCAAGCCAGACATTCAGGCTTTTTTCAACAGATTGATGACTTTGAGAACCGTTTCCCGTGAGGGGAGTTCGTTTGCCAACTCTCCAATGGGCTGTTCGCCCTGGGAGTCAGCTTCGTCGCTTTGGATAAAACCCATCAGTCTTAGAAACTCCCGGATGACAGGATCGGATATCTCATTGATATTGATTTCAGTTTTTTCAACATTTGCCGAAAACATCGCATCAACCGCCTGAGTGAACGGATTGCACAATCTGGCTGCTGATCTGATCAGCATCGCCGGCGGAAAGGACGATCAGCACCGAGCCAGGGCGCAGGTTTCTCAACAAATAAGCCACACTCTCATCCAGGCTCTCCACATAACGTGCGTCTGGATGGCGCATCGCCTCCACCACCTGGCGGGATGAGAACCCGTTGGAGGGTGGAGCTTCACGCGCGGCGTAGATCTCCGTCACCAACACATGGTCAGCCGCTCCGAACGCCTCCACGTAGTCGGACATCAACATCCTTGTTCGTGAGTAGGTGTGCGGCTGCCAGACCGCCCAAATATCGCGCTGCGGATACGCCTGGCGGGCTGTCTCCAGGGTGGTTCTGATCTCGGTCGGATGATGGGCGTAATCATCAATCACAGTAATGCCATTGACCTCGCCACGCACTTCAAACCGCCGTCCTGTCCCCTGATATTCAGCCAGCGCTCGAGCTGCCTCAGGGACGGACAGATGGAGCGAATCAATGACCGCCAGAGCTGCCAGGGCGTTGCGGACATTGTGGACGCCCGGCACCTGTAATCTCACCTGCGCCAGACGTTCATCCCCGCAATAAAGCGCAAAGGCATATCCTCCACCCTGCTCAGGGGTGAGATTCCGTGGGTAGTAGTCCACCCGAACCCCTCCAGCGACTGGTTCCAAGGCGTAGGTGAGGGTCTTCTTCCCAATTGTCTTCATCTCAGCCAGCAGTTGGCTCGCCCCGCGATCATCCTGACAGGCGATCAAGCTCCCGGCAGGTAATATTCGCTCGGCAAACGCCCGGAACGCCTGGTCAAACGCCTGGGGTGAAGGAAAACAATCCGGATGGTCATATTCGATGTTGGTCACCACACCAATCCAGGGGCTTAACCCCAGAAACATGTAATCGTACTCATCTGCTTCGATGACAAAGTACTCTCCCTTGCCGGAGTGGGCATTGGCGCCCAGGTTCTTAGCTACCCCACCGATAATGAATGATGGGTCTGCCCCCAGGGCAGTCAGAAGCCAGGCAACCATGGCTGTGGTGGTGGTTTTGCCATGAGTGCCGGCGATGCCAATGACCCGATAGCCTCGCAGCAAATCGTCCAGGAACTCAGCCCGCTTCAGCACCGGGATACCCAGAGCGCGCGCTTCCTGCACTTCCACATTCTCATCCGGGATGGCGGAGGAACGCACCACCACATCAGCGCCGTGCACATTCTCTGCCTGGTGACCGAGATACAGCCTGGCTCCGGCTGACCTGAGTCCCTCTGCCAGCGGCGAAAGCTGGCGATCGGAGCCGCTGACCAATTCGCCGCGCTCCAGCAAGACTCTGGCAATTGCCGAGAGACCACTACCGCCGATCCCGATAAAGTGAATATGCCTCATCCTGACGCCCGCTCAAATAAATACGACCAAAACGAACAAGAACGACACTGCCACTGCAAAATATATGGTTGCGCTGTTGTTGGCAATCAACAGCTCCGGAGGTAAGTAATTCAAAATGACCAGGTCGCTGGGTGGCGGGGTGATGTTGGGGGCAAAGGGATATTTCGCCAATGCCATGAAATACCATATCGAACCGATCACCAACCAGCCGTTAAGCGCCCCGAGGAAGAAACCCAGCAGAGCGTCCGAGAACTTTTCACGCACCAGGCGCCCTTGAGCGATACGCGCCAGGTTGGGCGTCTGGTACCCAAAAAATGCCAGGAATAAGACGATGGACGAATAAATCCAAAAAGTGGTCGGACTGCCGCTTAATAAGAAACTCCTCAACGCTGATGGCGCAAAGCGCTGCAATATGGCGATGATGAACAAACCGACCACCACCGAGAAGGTCACCAGTAACTCCTTCGCCCAGCCCCGCATCGCGCCAATAATGGCAAACAACACCACCATAATCCAGAAGGTGAATTGCAGTGTAATCATTCTGCACCTCGTCTGCTCAGTGCCAGTGAGCCAAGGAGCCCGGCAATTTGTTGGGCTGCATCGGGCTTTGCCAGAGAGCGCATTGCCGCTCCCATGTCTGCCAGTTTACGTTTATCCTGCATCAGTCCTCGGACAGTGTTCACCAGCTTTTCAGAAAGCTCGCTATCGGCGATGATCAGCGCCGCCCCGCGCTCCTGAAGGTATTGGGCATTGACCAGTTGATAGCGCCAGGCATAAGGATAAGGCGCCAGAATCGCCGGCAAACCGAACAGCGGATATTCACCCAGGCAAGAAGCCCCTGCCCGGGATAATGCCAGATCCGCAGCAGCTAGAGCAGCTCCCATATCCTCGTGCAAGTATGGATACGCCCGGTAGCGTCCCAAAACTTCAGGGGATACTTTCAGCGATAGCTCAGCCTGAACCTGTTCCACCTCGCTCCAATCCAGACGCCCGCTGATATGCACCACCTGCATTTCGGGCAACAGCTCCGGCAAAGCCGTGAAAAGCGCCCGGTTGATGGAGCGCGCCCCACTGCTCCCGCCAAAGACGAGCAGCACCGGCAGATCCTCAGCCAGCCCCAGAGTTTTACGCCCACGAGCTTTGTCCCAGCCCGCCAACTCCGGGCGCGTCGGGTAGCCGGTCACGTAAATGGGAACGCGACGAGGCAGGTATCTCCGGCTGGTTTCCACCGATACCGCGATCCAATCTGCCAGACGCGCCAGCGCCTTCAGCGCCAAACCGGGTTCGATATCCGGCACAAACAGCAAAATCCGCGGTCGTTCTCGCCATAGACCCCGAAGGCGAGCCGCAACAGCCATCGGCACCGCCAGGTATCCACCGGTGAAAAAGAGCACCTCGGGACGAAATTCACCCAGGATGCGCAGCGAAGCCAGTAAACCTCGCCATAAGCGCGCCAGATTCCCCGGCAAGGCGCGCCAGCCGACGCCATGGACGCCAGCCGCAGGGATGCTCTCAAAGGGCACTCCAGCTCGTTTCACCAGCTCCGCATCCATGCCACCCTCGCTCCCCACCCACAAGGTTTGCAGGTCTTGGAGGGCTGAATGGCTGACCGTTGCTCCAGCCGGCATCTCACCCCTCGCTGCGCTGAGTACGGCGAGCGCGGGATAGACGCCGCCGCCGGTCCCACCGGCGCAAACTAACAACCGCACTGAAAGTCTTTGCCTCCTCTTCCTGAGTTTCCACAGATAAACGAGAGATATTCAACAATATCCCGATCGCCATGAGCGACACCACCAGATTCGAACCACCGGCGCTGATAAATGGCAGGGCGTTCCCGGCGATGGGCAACAAGCCCACCATCACCGCCATATTGATCAACGCCTCCATCACCAGCCAGATGCTCAATCCTGCAGCCAGCAGGGTGCCAAAACCGTCGGGCGCCCTGCGGGAAATGCTCAAGCCTCGCCAGAGCAAAACCACGTACAACAGTATCAAGATCAAAGCCCCGATCACTCCGGTCTCCTCGCCGACCACAGCAAAGATGCTATCCGTGGGAGGGACGGGCAAACCGGTCAGTTTGGTTTCTGAATTGCCAATGCCCACCCCAAACCAACCGCCCTTGACGAACGCTTCTAGAGAGCGCTGCACGTGGTACGAGCCTTCGAGCGGATTACGCAGCCCTGCCAGGTAGCTGGTCACCCGCGAGCTGCCGGTCGGATGGACGGCAACGATCACCCAACCAAAAGCCAGGGTTAACAACAGCAGGAAGCCGATTTGCCGTAGATCGCCGCCCGCCAGGAAGAACATGATGCCTCCGATGAGCAGGATGGTGATGGCGGTGCTCAAATCGGGCTGGAGAAAAATCAAGCCTCCCACCCACCCCAAAATCGCTCCCAGAGGAATCAAGCCAAAGCTGATATCCCCAAGCTTATCCCGCTTGGAATAGAGCCAGATAGCCAGATAAATAATCATCACCAGCTTTGCCAGCTCAGAGGGCTGTATGGAGCCTCGCACCAATGTGCGCATGGCATTGTTGCGCGCATCGCCGATGACAAAGACGATTAACAACAACACGATCGTCCCCCCCATCATCCACACTGCTATCTTGCCGAGAAAGCGATAATCGAGAAAGACCAGAATGGCGGCGGCGACGCTGCCCAGGAAAAACCATAACACCTGGCGTTGGAAAATCTGCGAGGCATTCCCAAACAGGCGGAAGGAATAATCCCAACTGGCGGAATAAACCATGAGCAGCCCAAAAATCCCCAGGGTCACGACCACAATCAGCAGGATGACATCGAACTTCAAATGCACCGGTCGGCGCGGTGAAGTCTTTTTCAATTTTTTATCCTTTTTTAGAGCTGCATCACCAACTGCTTGAAACATTCTCCTCGCTCCTCAAAGTCTCTAAATTCGTCGAAGCTGGTCCCTCCCGGCGAAAGCAACACCACCTCTCCCGGACGGACTACCTGGGCAGCCACTTGAACCGCCTGCCTCAAACCACCACAGCGAGTCATCTGCAGGCGCCCAAGACCTTGCCCGGTCTCCATTGCCTGGATGATCTTCCCGGCTGCCTCGCCAAACACAATCAGGTGCCTGACTCGCTCGCGCGCCAACGCAGCAAACTCTTCCCATGGCAGGTCTTTATCCCGACCACCCACCAACAACACCAGCGGCTCATCAAATGAGCGCATGGCGGCGATAGTCCTCTCAGGCGCAGTGGCGATCGAGTCGTTATACCAATCTGCCCCGCCCCAGGTGCGCACAAATTCCAGGCGATGAGGTACTCCACCAAAGCCGCTCACGCCCTCACGGAGCGCCTCTGGCAGCAGATTGGCGGAGAGGGAAATCGCGCAGGCTGCCAGGACGTTGAGCAAGTTATGTTCGCCGCGTAATCCAATCGCAGAGCGGGACATCAACCAGGTGACCTCGCCTTCATTTTCAAAGAACAATTCGCCCTCTCGCACGAACGTCCCCGGGGTGGCTCTCTTCTCGGGCGCCTGGAGACCGAAGGTCGCCAACCTGCCTCGCACCAAATCAGCCAGACCCCAGGCGCCCGGATCTTCGCGCCCCAAAACCGCAATCCCTTCCGAAGTTTGATGCTGCAGGATTCGTGCCTTGGCTGCGGTATATGCCTGCATACTGCCATGGCGATCCAGGTGATTGGGCGTGATGTTCAGCACCGCCGCGATCTGAGGTGAACGGGTCATGATCTCGAGCTGAAAACTGGATAGCTCCATCACTGCCAGATCTCCCGGGGAGATTTCATCCACCACCGATATCAGGGGTGAGCCGATATTTCCACCCACCCAAGCTCGCCAGGAAACCCCTCTGGCTCGATCCGCTTCAGCCGCAGCCTGGACCATGCGTCCCACTAGGGTGGTGGTGGTGGTTTTACCTGCTGAGCCGGTGATGCCGATCACCCTGCACGGCGCCAACTCCAGAAAAATCTGCGAGTCGTTGGACAGGGGGATGCCGTGCGCTCGAGCCTCTTTCACAACCGGCAGCGTCAGCGGTACCCCTCCCGAGATGCACAGCAGGTCAGCCCCTTCCAGAACTTCCAGTGGATGCCCGCCGCAGACCCATTCCAACGGGTAAGCTGTGCGCCCTTGGAGATCCGCCAGGGAGGCTTGCGCCGCCTGCAACTCCTCCAACGGGCGCAGATCGTTCAGCAACACCTGCGCGCCGTGGAGGGCGAGGTAGCGCGCCAGGGCTAAACCCTGACGGGCTGCGCCCAAGATCACCACTCGCCTGCCATCCCAGTCAATCAAGTCGCTTGCCTCAACTATTAAGGTTCAAGAAATCTCATACAACTGCCAATGCCACTGCCAACATCGCTGCCAGCAGGCTGATCAACCAGAACCGCTGCACAACCTGCGTCTCGCTCCAACCCATCAGTTCAAAATGATGTTGGAGAGGCGCCATTTTGAACAGACGTCGCCCCTCTCCGTACCTCCTGCGGGTGTACTTGAAGTACGATGTCTGCAAAATCACGCTGAGCAAGATGCTCATCGGGATGATGGCAATCAACGGCAACAAAGCCCACTGCCCGGTCATCAGGGCGACCACGCCCAACGTTGCGCCTAACGACTGCGATCCCGTGTCACCCATAAATAACTCCGCTGGATGGACGTTGAACCATAAGAAGGCAAAAACCGCGCCAACCAGGGTGAAACAGAAGCGAGCCAGGAACGCCTGCTGTTGCATCAAGGCGATCGCGCCGTAGAAAGTGAACGCCGTCGCGGAGATCAAGCCAGCCAACCCATCCAGTCCATCGGTAAAGTTCACCGCATTGGCAAAACCGACCATGATAATCACAGCCACCGGCACATACAATATCTCCGGTAAAGGGATCTCTCCTTTTATGCCCGGCAGATACAGGTTCGGCACATCCAGCACACGATACAAACCAATCGCCGCCGGCAGGGCAATCGCCACCTGGAAGATGAATTTTGTCCGGGCGCGCATGCCTTCGCCTCGCAAACCTTCCCAGTCATCCACCGCTCCCAAAATCGCAAACAAAACCAACACGCCCAGGGGTAACAACACCGACCGCCCCAACACATTAAAGCCAATGAGGGAAGCTGCGTTGAGCAGGAAGGTGATCAACAGCACCGGCAAGACGAACAGCACGCCGCCCATCGTCGGAGTGCCCATCTTGGTGATGTGACGCTGTGGACCCTCGACCCGGATCGTTTTGCCCACTTTGAAGTGCCTCAAAATGCGCAAGAGAGGCGGTCCCCAGATGGCGGTCAGCATGAAGCTGATGCCCGCTAACGATAGCGCAATTGATGCCTGGGTCATTGGCGGTATTCCAGTGCAGCTACGATTCGGTCCATACGCATCCCATGCGATCCTTTAACCAGAACGATATCCTCCTTGCTCAGCCGGGGTTTCAAATACTCGATTGCCTCCGGGACGCTCTCAAACTGGACAACCGCTTCCCGGCTCAATCCGGCGTCAATCGCCGCCTGAGCAATGATCCGCGCCAGCTCACCAACCGTGACCAGCTCATCCACCACTTCGGCGGCGCGCACTCCAACCATCTCGTGCCCTCGGCTCTCATAGGGACCCAGTTCGAGCATATCGCCCAAAACTGCCACCCTCCGCCCGCTCAGCTCTTCCAGCAGATTCAATGCCGCCAGGGTGGACTCCGGCGAGGCATTGTAGGTATCATCCAGGAGCAGGGCGCCGCTCTCACTCCGCACAGCAACCAGACGCAACTGGGCGTGTCCGGTGCGCAGACCGTTGATGATTTCCTGCCAGGTCAAGCCCTCCACCAGCCCCACCGCGGCTGCCCGGAGCGCGGTGTGCACCGAATGTCGCCCAATCAGGGGTATCCGCAGGTGCAAGACCTCACCGTGATAGTGGAGGCGGAAACGAATCCCTTCCAAGCCCAAGCCCTCGATTTCATCAGCCCACAACTCGGCGTGGGGGTCAAGCCCATAATACAGAACCCGGGCGTGCGTCTTCTTTGCCATATCCCGCACCCAGGGATCGTCATAGTTCAGGATCGCCACGCCATCGGCAGGCAAGGATTCTACCAGCTCCGCCTTACCCCTGGCGATTTCCGCCTGTGAGCCTGCTCGCTCAGCGTGCACCGTGCCCACATTGGTCACCACACCCACCTGGGGTAGCGCGAGATCGCACAGGAAAGCAATCTCACCCGGGACATAGAAACCCATCTCCAGCACGGCTGCTTCGTGCCCGGCGCTCAAGCGCAGCATCGAAACCGGCAAGCCGATCTCGTTATTCATGTTGCCTGGATTTTTTAAGGTGCGATAACGCTGTTCCAATACCTCAGCCACCAACTCTTTCGTGGTGGATTTACCCACGCTTCCCGTGATGCCGATCACCCTCAGGTCCAATTTGCGTCGCCAAAAGCGGGCGATTTGCTGCAGACCTGCCAGGCTATCTGGCACCAGCAAGCAGAAAGGCATTTCTGGGATGGGCGTCGTCCCTGGCTGGAAGGGTTGGCGTAAATCCAACACCCGAAATTCACCCTGGGGGATGCGCTGCACCAAAGCCAGGTTCGCCCCACGCTCAAATGCCGCTGCAACAAAATCATGCCCATCTGCCTTCTCACCTTTCAATGCCACAAACATCGAGCCTGGAATGACCTGCCGGGAGTCAATGCTCGCTTCGGTGATCACCTGACTCGCCTGCTCTGGGCGCAAGCCGGTCAGGGCTTCCAGGACATCTGCCAAGGTCAACATACCCGTTTAGCGCAAAACCCTTTAATCCAATCCTCTCTCTCCGTCGGGCAAGCCATCGTGGCTGTCTCACTGACTCAAGAGAGCATTCCGCACATCGTCTGGCGGAATGTCCATCAACGTCACCAATCTTTCTACCACTTCCGCAAAGACAGGGGCAGCCACCTCGGAACCCCAGATAGAGGTTTTTGGTTTTTCCAGCCAGATATAGACCACAAAGCGGCTGTCCGGCAATGGACCCCAGCCCACAAAAGAGGCATTGGTGACATTGCTGGTATAGCCATAGGGGGTGGGTATTTCGGCTGTACCGGTCTTACCGGCTACCCGGTAACCATCCACCAGCGCGTCCGAGGCTTCCAGTTCGAGCGAGCGAGCCAGCATTTCGGTCAAGGTGCGAGCCGTCTCGGCAGAGACCGGCATCCCCACCAGACGCTCACCTGTTTCGTATTGGTGACCATCCTTAATGATAGAGCGCACGATCCGCGGCGCCATCATCTTGCCATCGTTGGCAATTGCCGAGACCGCCGCCACCATTTGCAGGGGAGTGGCAGACACGCCTTGCCCGAAGGCGTTCGTCCCCAGGTCGGCATCATACCAGTCTTCGTCTCCGGGGACTTTGAGCCTGCCGGAAGCTTCGCCCGCCAGTTCAATACCTGTCTGGCGACCGATGCCAAAAGCGTCCATGTATTCATAAAATTTTTTGGTGCCAATCTGAGAGGCAATCCACGCCAGACAGACGTTCAACGAATGCTGCATGCAGCCCTGCATGTCCTGCGGTCCCCATGCGCCGGAGTTCCAGTTGTAGATGTAGGTGCCGCCGATTTCAAAGACCCCCGTATCCACAAAAGTTGTGTCTGGCGTGACCGCTTTTGAATCCAGCCCCGCCGCCATGGTCAACACCTTGAATACCGAGCCGGGTTCATACGCCTGACTGATCGCCCGGTTGAAAGGCGTCTCGCCTTTGAAGATTTCGTTATATTTCCAGTATTGGTTCAGATTCAGGCGGGGGGTGGTCGCCATCGCCAGAATATCGCCGGTTTTGGGATCTTCGACCAGAATGGTCACTGACTCAGCCCCGGTGTTATCCAGAGTCTGGTCAACCACATCCTCCATTGCAGCCTGGATTTCCCGATCAATGGTCAGCACCAGGCTGGCGCCATCTGGAACCTCCGGCAACTCCGCCACTCGATTCGGGTCTGTCGGAACCAGCACCACTTTCGGCTCGCCAGCGAGCAGGTCATTGTACTTCGCCTCCACGCCAAAGTAACCGCGAATCCTGCCTTCCTCATCCCTTCCAACAAAGCCCAGCAAATTGGAAGCCAGATCGTTTTCGGGGTAAGAACGCTGTAGATGCTGAGTGTACACCAGACCATCCAGACTGGGCGCATCTTTCTTTTTACTATCGCCGTAGTTCTTTTCAATCTCTTCCCGATACTTCTCTAACTGATCGATCTTCTCCTGGGTAACAAAATCGGTCAGGACGGCATGCACAATGCCATCTTTGCGCTCAGGATTGACCTCTGCCAATACTTTCTTGTAATCCAACCCTAACGCCACGTTCAAGGTTAAAGCGATGGTGTGGGGGTTTTTCACCTGAGGGATTTCTGCCGCCACTTCATAGACGGTGGTATTTCCCGCCAGGAGATGACCCCAACGGTCGTAAATCAAACCGCGAGCTGGATAGATGGTGCGGGGTTCAAACAAATAATTTTTACCTCGGGCGATGAAAAGCTGCACTCGCTCGGTGTCCAACTGGATGCGAATCACCTGCCAGACGATAAACGCTGCCAACACCGATAAGAGCGTCCCCAGCAGGGTAAAACGCCAGACGTTGTCGGTTTTCACGGCTTCACCTCCAAAATCCGGCGCACAGCCGGTATCAGGCGTTCACGAAGCCAGTCGAACAAAGATTCTGTATAATCAGCCGGGAGGCTGGCAGCCACAATCACCGTCGGTTTTGGCGGTGGGGCAATAACCGCCTGCTGCCGGGGGATATACCCAGGCACAACCAGATATGTCACTTCGTATCGGTCAAGCTGTTGAAAACCCAAATCCAGGGCGCGTTTCTCCATCTCATTTGCCGATGTCACCAACGCCAGGCGAGTCTTCAGATCGGCGTTGACCAGATTAAGCTTTTCAATATCCGCTTGCATCATCAAAATTTCACGCCCGTAGGTGGCTGCCCGCGCGGTCACATTCAGGTATATCCCGGCTACCAGGGCAGCCAATACCAAAATGAGCAAAAACAGCCCCAGTATCTGCAACTGTTTTCGCCAGGGTGCCTGTGAGTATGCCTGTGTGAGCTGTCTCACACCATTCATATCATCCTCCTGTTTCGGGATGCGGTCTGGTGAACGACCGGGGAAGCCTGAGCCTCAGACCAGTTCAACAGTCCCTTGAACAGGTTTGCAAGTGTTGTGCCAATATGATTCGATAGCGTTTATAGTTTCTCCACTACTCTCAACCGCGCGCTACGCGCTCGCGGATTTTCCTTGATCTCTGATTCCTGAGGCTGGATCGGTTTGCGATTTACCAGCCGCAGGCTCGCTTTGTGCCCGCAGGTACAGACCGGTTGTCGAGGTGGACAGAGACAGTTTTTACTCTCTCGGACAAAAAATTGCTTGACAATCCGGTCCTCGAGCGAGTGAAAGGTGATAACTGCCAACCTGCCCCCCTGAGCCAGGGCAGATACCGCCTGAGGCAGGAATTCCTCCAGGGCATCCAGCTCACGGTTCACCGCAATGCGCAGAGCCTGGAAGGTGCGCGTGGCTGGATGCATCCCCGGTCGCCCTGAGCTAGTTGCTCGCGCCACGATCTGCGCCAGTTGCCCGGTGGTCTCAATCGGTCTGCCTCGCACAATTGCCCGCGCCACGCTTCGGGCTCGGCGCTCCTCTCCATAGCGATAGAGCAAGCTTGCCAGTTCATCTTCGGGCAAGCTGTTCACCAGCTCCGCTGCACTGACCGGATTGTCCGGATCGAAACGCATATCCAGAGGCGCATCCGCCTGGAAAGAAAATCCTCTCTCCGGCGTATCCAACTGCATCGAGGACACGCCCAGGTCCAGCACAATCCCGTCCACAGCCTGCCATTTCAGGGCAGCCAATTGCCTGGCAAGGGTGGTATAAGAAGCCCGCACCAGGATGACGCGTGCGCCAAATGTGGATAATTTCTGGCGCGCGAGCTCCAATGCTTGCGGATCGACATCTAACCCCAAAAGCTGTCCATCCGGCGAACTGGACTCCAAAATACCCCAGGCATGCCCCCCTGCACCCAGGGTAGCGTCAACATAATAGCCACCCCGCTGCGGGCTCAAAGAGAGTATAATTTCATGGTAAAGTACCGGACGATGCATGGATATCTCAGTGGAGGGATATCCGGCTTACCTTACCCAGATGAGATGTCAAACACTGCAAACAGGTCAGAGTTGGTGTCGGAGTCTTGTAACTTGGCAGCCTGTTCGCCCCAATTTTGAGGAGACCAGATTTCAAAATAATCGCCCCCACCGACAACAACCGCCTCACTATCCAGGTCGGCAGCCTGACGCAGAAATTGTGGGATAAGGATGCGACCAGATTTATCCACCTCTAACCGCTCACCGTTCGAGAAAAGCAAGCGCCTGAGTAAACGGGCTTTGGGATCGGTAACGCTCATCCCCCTGACCCGCTGCGAGAACGCCTCAAAAGCAGCCACGGTCATCACCATCAGATTGCGGTCAAAACCCTGGGTGATATAAGCCCCCTCCTGCAGCAAATCTCGATAGCGAGCTGGGATTGTCAGGCGACCTTTATTATCAAGATTGTGTTGGTATTGACCAAGGAACATCTGTTCTATCCTGACTTTAATTGCAGAACGCCGGATTCATCCGGCGCTCCACTTATTCCCACTTTCTCCCACAATCAAACACAAGTATATACGAAATCACTTTTAAAATCAAGAGGACTTTTCAGATTCGATAGCCAACTTTAGGACTATTTTTGAAGATCATTCGCATGACGCTGGCTGGTAACCTGTCCATCCACCACCGACGCGCCTCATCCCCACATCCCAAAGGAAACCTCGCATGACCAAAACCTCAAACTACCCAGACTACTCCAGCCTCTTCTCCGGTTTGGATGTCAAAATCCCTTTATTGGACGGCTCACTCCAGCGCTACATCAACCTGGATAATGCCGCCTCCACCCCTGCCTTCGCCAGCGTAAAGAGCAAGGTCAACCAGTTCCTGGAATATTACAGCAGCGTGCATCGCGGCACAGGGTTCAAGAGCCAGCTTTCCACCCACGCCTACGAAGAAGCTCGGCGCATGACGATGGAATTTGTCGGCGCAAGGTCGGATGAACATACCTGTATCTTCGTAAAAAACACCACTGAAGCCATCAATAAGCTGGCGCATCGCTTCCCTTTCACCGCCGAGCGGGATGTCGTCCTCACCAGTGGTATGGAACATCATTCCAACGACTTACCCTGGCGAGCCGCGACCACAACCATCCATGTCCCCCTCACCCTCGATGGGCGTCTGGATGAAGGCGCGTTCGATATGGCATTGGAGCGTTATCGCTCCCGCCTCGCCCTGGTGGCGATCAGCGGCGCCAGCAACGTCACCGGTTATCTCAACCCCATCCATCAACTGGCAGAAAAAGCGCACGCGGCTGGCGCTCAAATCATGGTGGATTGCGCCCAGCTTGCCCCCCATCGGGCGATTGACATGCGTCCTGTGCAAGACCCGGGTCACCTGGATTTCATCACCCTTTCCGCACACAAAATGTACGCCCCTTTTGGCAGTGGAGCGCTGATTGGGCGGCGGGATGTATTCGAAAACGGCGATCCGGATATGGTGGGTGGTGGAACGGTGGAGATCGTCACTCTGGAGAGCGTCGTTTGGGCAGGTCCGCCCGATCGCGAGGAGGCAGGCAGCCCGAACACAGTGGGAGCCATCGCTTTGGCTGCCGCCGTCCGACAATTAGAAGCTGTCGGTATGGAAACTGTAGCGGCGCACGAAGCCGGCTTGACCGCTTACGCTCTGCAACGCCTGGCGAGAGTGCCCGGGATTAAGATCTATGGAGATACCAACCCAGATCACGCCGCCGCTCGCCTGGGCGTGATACCTTTCAATTTAGAGGGTATGTCGCACTTTCTTGTGGCTGCCATTCTGGGGCACGAATTCGGCATCGGTGTGCGCAGCGGCTGTTTCTGCGCCCATCCATACATATTGCACCTACTCCGCCTGAACCCGGCAGAGGCGTCTGCCCTGCGCCAGCGGATGCTTGCCGGAGACAAATCGGATATGCCGGGAATGATTCGGGCTTCGTTTGGGCTGTATAACACAATCGAAGATGTCGAAGCGCTGGTTGAGGCGTTGACTCGCATCGGTCAGGGCAAATACAGCGGGGTGTATCATCAACAGAGAAGCAGCGGAGAGTACATCCCAGAGAATTGGAACCCGCAATTCACGCAATATTTCGCATTCTAGCGATAGCAGGCTATTCGATTGGCGAGCAAAGAACAAGAACCAATCAGGGATACAATAAAAATGGAATATGGGAAAGTGCGTTTCCCAAAACCCATTTTCGTGACCGTGATTTATCTCGGCTTACGGACAACCCCCGTCTCGCTCCATCGAGTCCATCACAGCCACGGCAGCGATATTGACAATATCCCGCACCTCATCCCCGGTTTGCAAGACATGGACTGGGGCTCCCATCCCGAGGAGTATTGGTCCAATCGCCTGGGCGTTCCCCAATCTTGCCAGTAATTTATAGGCGACGTTGGCTGCTTCCAGCGACGGGAAGACCAGCACGTTGGCGTCTTTCACCTGGCTGAAGGGGTAGCGGTTCTCGACAATCTCCGGCACTACCGCCGTATCCGCCTGCATCTCTCCATCCACGGCAAAGTCCGGGCATTTCGAGCGGATGATCTCAACCGCACGGCGGACCTTTTCAGCCAGTGGATGAGGCGTGCTGCCAAAGTTCGAGAAGGATAATAAAGCCACCCGTGGTTCAAGCCCAAGCTGGCGGGCGAATTTAGCCGCCAGACAGGCGATCTCTGCCAGATCTTCTGCACCCGGATCAATATTCACCGTCGCATCGGTGAACAGGTACACTTTGCTGTTGACGATCATGATATACACCCCGGCGGCAATCTTTGCCTCAGGATGGGTATGATGGATTTGCAGGGCTGGACGGATGACCTCCGGATAGCTGTAAGTCAAGCCCGAGACGAAGGCGTCTGCATCTCCCATTTTGACCATCATCGGACCGAGGATGTTCGGCTCACGCATACGCTTGCGCGCTTCTTGCAGGGTTATCCCCTTGCGGTTACGCATCTCATAGTATGCGCGCACATATTCCTCCAACCGTTCGAACTTCCAGGGGTCAATCATCTTAGGACAGCAATCCAAACCCAGTGTTTGGATTTTCTCCTGGATCACCTCTGGACGTCCGATCAGGATGGGATCACCGATCTTTTCATCCTGTATACGGGCGGCGGCGCGGATGATTTTTGGCTCCTCCCCCTCTGCGAAGACCAGGCGCTTCTTCACCGGGCAGCTTTGAGCTTTGTGCAGGATGTAATGGCGCACTTGCTCACCCAATCCCTGACGGAAGGCGAGCTGCTCGCGGTACTCGTCAATGTCTATCCTCCGTCGGGCGGCGCCCGTCTCCATCGCAGCCCTGGCAACCGCGGGCGCTTCCCAGAGCAGGACGCGCGGGTCGAGCGGCTTGGGGATGATGTAATCCTCGCCAAATTTAAGGCTTTCCAGACCGTATGCCCGCAATACGCTATCTGGCACATCTTCCTTGGTCAATGCCGCCAGCGCCCGGGTCGCAGCCACTTTCATCTCCTCGTTGATCGCTCGAGCGCGCACATCCAGCGCCCCACGGAAAATGAAAGGAAAGCCCAGGACATTATTGATCTGGTTCGGATAATCAGAACGACCCGTCGCTACAATCGCGTCTGGGCGTGCCTCTTTTGCCAGTTCATAACGTATCTCCGGGTCAGGGTTCGCCATGGCAAAAATCAAGGGGCGTTCTGCCATGGTTTTGACCATCGCCGGTGTGAGGATATCAGCAACCGACAAGCCGTAAAATACATCTGCCTGGCGCACCGCATCTTCCAGTGTGCGGGCATCCGTATCCGCAGCAAAGCGTTCTTTATATTGATTCATCCCGTCTTTGCGCCCGCGATAGACCACACCCCGCGTATCCACCAGCAAGATATTCTCACGAGTTGCGCCCAGACGCACCATAAGTTCAGCGCAAGAAATCGCTGAAGCACCCGCCCCTGAAATCGTGATGCGCACATCCTGGATGTTTTTGCCCACCAACTCCAGCCCGTTCAGCAAGGCTGCCCCTGAAATAATGGCGGTGCCGTGTTGGTCGTCATGAAAGACGGGGATATCCAGCATCGCCTTGAGAGTCTCTTCGATGTAAAAGCACTCTGGCGCTTTGATGTCTTCCAGGTTAATCCCGCCAAAGGTGGGGGCAATTGCCGCCACCACCCGAATCAGTTCATCGGGATCGTGGGTATTCACCTCAATGTCAAACACATCCACATCGGCGAACCGTTTAAATAGCACCCCTTTCCCTTCCATCACCGGCTTGGACGCCAGCGCACCTCGGTCTCCCAAGCCTAATATAGCGGTGCCATTGGAGACAACCGCTACCAGGTTGCCCTTGGAGGTGTATTCATACGCCAGTTCCGGGTCTCTCTCAATCTCCAGAACCGGGACCGCCACGCCCGGAGTATATGCCAGGCTGAGATCCCTTTGTGTGTCCATGGGTTTGGTCGGCACCACCGAGACTTTGCCTGGCTTTCCACCCAGGCGATGGTATTCCAGGGCTTCTTCACGGGTGATTTTTGTCATAACACACTCCTGTAAGATCAATCTGTTTTCCCAAGTTTTCTTTTGTCAAGTTACCCGATTATAACTTCACCTCTTCCTGCTCACCTGCCTTTTTTAAGAAATTATTTCTAATCGAGCTGGATGATGCATCAAAACAATCATCTATGAGCGTGCATCGCTCTCGTCCCAAAAAAGGTCGCAATGAAAATCGGATATAATGTATAATGTATATAATTAAATCGGTTTCGTTTGACCAATGACCGTATCTTTGGATAAGATTGAAACGAGCATTTAGAGATTTGTGTACCTTTCAAATTGTTGGCTCATTCACTACAAAAAATTCCCTCAGGTTGGGATGGCGCTCTTGATCTATAGCCAACCCGTCACCGAAAAGGATCTCGGAATTTACGAAAAACCTGAGGGAACCTGAAAGCAACAGTCTGATACCGGGGTAGTGATAAAGCTAACAAAAAAATTATTGCCTGCCGCAGAGATATTTGTCCGCAGGACAAACCCGGTGGAGATCATCACGAGGCGCTTTGGGTAGGCGCAGCTCATCCAGAAAACCTCTGGTCATCAATCAAACCGGGCAACTCCTGATTTATTCACTTTATTCAGGCGGCAACGGTTGCGAAGAGACGCTCAGTTAATCGTGATTGTCGTGGTGCGTTATGATTTTATCTGTCATCCCGCGCTAAGCGGATGCAAATGGAATTGGGCGACGGTGCGAATGACCAACCCACAAACATAATCACCGTATTCAATCATCCGATAGGTCGGCAAGTATCGGTGTTATTTATCATTGATATTGAGCCGGTAAGTGATTAGCTTGCTGCGCCTATCCACAAACTGAGACGATGTGAACCAGTCCGCAGCCGTATTCTCTGGAGGCAGGGTTACGGCTGTTTATATTTAAATGGGACGAAGAATTACCGCGATCAACGTGCAAAAACGCAACCCCCAACGGGTGAATATCTATCTGGATGGCGAGTATGCCTTTGGTCTTTCGCGCATCGTGGCAGCATGGCTGAGCGTCGGTCAAGAACTTGATGACGAGAAAATCGCCGCCCTCCAGCTTGAGGATTCCCGAGAGGTCGCTTATCAAAGCGCCCTCAATCTCCTTTCCTACCGCAGCCGCAGCGAGTCTGAGGTGCGCAACCACCTGATCAAGCGCGGCGCCGATGAAAGCATCATCCAGTCGGTGCTGGAGCGACTGCAACGAAGTGGTCTGTTAAACGATCAACAATTCGCTCAAGAGTGGGTCGAGAACCGTAACGAGTATCGCCCTCGCAGCCGGCGCGCCCTGGTATTTGAACTCCGGCAAAAAGGCGTATCCGATGAAGCCATACAGGCAGCGGTCGAGGAGCTGGACGAAGAAGAGCTGGCATACCAGGCTGCCCAGAAGAAAGCCAGGCAATTGAAACCAATGGATTGGCTCGAATTCAAACGAAAAATGTATGCATTTCTATCCCGCCGGGGCTTCAGCTACGAAATTGCCAGCCCCGTCGTCGCCCGTCTCTGGCAAGAACAAAATCGCGACCGCCAGAGCAGTAATATTGATTATGATGAGGTTGAGACATGAATGGTTTAGCACTATGGTTGCCCATCTCCATCCTGGCTTTGGTGGTAGGGATGGGATTGGGTTATCTGATCAAACAATCCTTGGTTGAACGTGAGCTTCAAAGGCAAAAAACAGAAGCAGACCGCATTTTGAAAGAAGCTCACGAAAAAGCACGCATTCTTGAACTACAGGCGAAAGACCAGGCTTTAGAGATACGCCAAAGCGCCGAAGCCGAGGTGATCCGGCGACGCAACGACCTGAGCCGCGAGGAAGATCGTTTGCAAAAGCGTCGCGAGGAGCTAGATCAGCGCACCGATCGCCTGGAAAAACGAGAGCAGATGCTGAACAAACGCCAGAGCGCTCTGGATAAACGCAGTAATGAGATCGAAAAAATGTACCAGGAGGAGCTCGAAGAACTCCAGCGCATATCGCAGATGAGCGTTGAAGAAGCTCGAAGTATTCTTCTGGCAGAGGTAGAGAAAGAAGCGCGCAACGATATGGCAAAGATCATCCGCCAAATTGAAGCCGAGGCGCGTGAGGAAGGTGAACGCCGGGCGCGCGCGATTATCACCACCGCCATTCAACGGGTGGCGTCTGAGCACGTCTCAGAAATCACCACATCCGTGGTCCCGCTGCCGGCAGACGAGATGAAAGGTCGCATTATCGGGAGAAATGGGCGCAATATCCACGCATTCGAACAGGCTGCAGGTGTGGATGTCATCGTGGACGATACGCCCGAAGCGGTGACTATCTCTTGTTTTGATCCTGTCCGACGCGAGGTTGCTCGTCGCGCTTTGAGCAAACTGATCGTGGATGGGCGCATCCACCCGGCGCATATCGAGAAGGTGCTTAAGAACGAGCAAAAAGAGGTGGATCGGGTGATTGCCGAAGCCGGGGAGCAAGCAGCCTTTGACGCCGGTGTGAGTGGGCTGCATCCTGAGATTATCAAAATGCTCGGTCGCCTCAAGTTTCGCACCTCCTATGGTCAAAATCAGCTCGCCCATGCGGTAGAGACAGCGCATATTGCGGCTGCCATCGCCGCAGAACTGGGAGCAGATATTGAGGTTGCCAAAGCGGGCGCTTTGCTCCACGATTTGGGCAAGGCGATGGACCACAACGTCGAGGGGACCCACGCTCAAATCGGCGCCGATTTCGCCAAACGCTATGGCGTCAATCCCAAGGTGGTGAACGTCATCGCCTCCCATCACCATGAGGTTGACCAGGACTCGCTTGAGGCGGTGATTGTGGAAGCGGCTGATGCGATCTCAGGCGCCAGACCCGGGGCGCGCCGCGAAAGCGTTGATCAATACATCAAACGCGTTCGCGCCCTGGAAGACATTGGCAATTCCTTCAAAGGTGTCAGCCAGACTTACGCTCTCCAGGCAGGTCGCGAAGTGCGCATCTTTGTCAAGCCGGAGGATGTGGACGATCTGGCGTCCACTCGCTTGGCGCGGGATATCGCCCGGCAAATTGAAGAATCCATGCAATACCCCGGACAAATCAAGGTCACGGTCATCCGTGAGACCCGGGCGATTGATTACGCTAAATAAAGTCAATCAATCAGGAATGGGTTTGTCCTTCTCTCCCTGCCCACGCTCGTCTCAGAACCGTGTCCTGAGAGCAGGCGAGTTTCATCGGGCAGGGAGAGAATTTGCGTTTGGATGCTGCTAATCAGCGTATCGTAATCTCCGCCCGGCAAATCCGTGCGTCCAATTGACCCTTGAAAAATCACATCCCCACAAAAAACAACTTTCTCATTTTGACAATAAAAAACCACATGCCCGCGAGTGTGACCCGGGGTGTGCCTGACCTCGAACTGATTCTCGCCAACCCGCAGGGTATCGCCATGATGCAATGAAATGGTCGGTTCTGGACCCGGGTCAATCTTCATGCCGAAAAAAGGCGCTCCACCCTGCATCCGCCACAGGGGATAGTCATCAGGATGCATGGCTACCGGCGGCGGTGGATTTAACCGGTCGACAACGCCTCCAGCTCCCGCCAGATGGTCAAAATGGGCATGGGTCAACCAGATGCTCCCAATCCGCCAGTTCCTACGCCTGGCTTCAGCGACAATCACCTCCCCCTCATCGGCAGGGTCTATCACCACGGCATCGCCGGTGCCTGGGTCGGCAATCAAATAGGCATTGGTCATCACCGGACCAAGAGCGAAATTTACAATTTCAAGCATAGCCAAATTGTAACCAGAATCCCTCACAATTGTATGCTCTTTTCCGAATCGGACTGACAAAGATAATCGCTGACCGCCAATGGGATGAGGGGGACTACCCATACCATATAACTGGTGAACATCACCGGGTTGAAGAAAACGAAAACCGCCATCACCAACAGAACCGGTAGATATAATCCCAAGTCTCGTTTCCAGACAACCCAATATATCAGTAAAAGCATTGCCCCCATTGGCAGACGCGCTGCAATCCCTTTCAGCCCGATGTACGCGTCTATGGAATACACATCAAATGACGCCATCGCCAGTCGGGTGGCTGAAAAAAGGATAGACCGAATAAAACCCTGCCAATTCCAAATCAGAAAAGGAAGTGAAATAAGAGCTGGAATACTAGCCATCCAGAATACAGCCTTACCGATTTTCTCCCAGGGCTGATTATGGGACTCTTTCCACACCCAAATTACAAAGAGAGGCAATACAATAATCCCTATATGCTTTATCCCAAGCGAGAATCCCAGGAACAGATAAGATAGCAACCGTTGTCTGCGAAAACAATATAACGATAATAGCAAGAAGAAGACTGCCACAAAGTCAATATCGGCTGTTTTCCCAACGTGCAACGTCCAGCGGTTAAACAGCCAGAAGAGTGAGAAAACCAGAGAAAGGATAACGAAATTCTTTTTTACGGGAATATAAAATAGAAGGGATGCGATCGAGAGATTAAATAACAGAAAGATTACTCGCCAGAGGGATAGCCAAGCTCCAAAAGTGGTCAGCCCGGCTGCTTGAGTTACCCAGGAAAAAAGATACATTACAGGTAGGTATGTGGAGTACTTTTGATTTACCAACATATCTCCCGAGAGGATGGACTCATAGGGGTTGATGCCATTGAGCAGACTTTGTCCATTCAAGAAGACATAGTAAATATCTTCCTTCCTGGGAGAGCCATAATTCCAAAACTGTAAATTCACCACAATCCCAAAAATCAGGACCAATAAAAACAGTGATAGGACAATCAGGCTTTTGACCCGATTTTCAGACCGAATCAGGCTGATGAGAACCAATCCGATCAGGCTTATGGATATCAGCCAGGCGAAAAAGGGAATCATCCATGCTGGATAAACCGGACCAAAGAGAGTGGGAGAGGCGGATAGGTAAAAAATCGCGCCGAGGATGAAGAGAACCAAGAAGATGCCAAACAATACAGCCGGTATAGGAGATAATTCGAGAAGGTAATCAATGAACCTCCAGGTTCTTTGAACCATGGGTGGCAAGAATAAGGTGGCTGCCAGGGCAAGAAATGCCAGTGAAACAACGCCCAGGATTGTGAGGATCAATATTGGCAAGAAGCTGCCACCTTCCCCACCAAACTCGGATGGAGAAAAACCCCGGAATAACAAAATCCAGCTGATACCACTGATGACCAAACCGATCAGTGATAAAAATCGAAATATCCACAAACGTGTCATTTTACGCTCGATAGGGGAAAGATGAGCCGCCTCATAAAATTCCCAAAACGGATGGTGCACATCTTTACGTCGTTAAGACGCCACTCAAGATCATCACAGAGAAAATCAGGTGCTGGTTAGCCTGAGCCTGCCAGCACCTGAGATTCTGACTGATGTATGGAGAATTGTCAATCTGTTTTCGGTCCGAAAAACAAATCTCCCCGGATTAATGCGCCAGATTAACCAATCATACGCTTATTCCATTGGCATTTGATTGGTATTGCTCGAGGGACATTTGATCCCATCTCCATAGACGCAGGTGTTGTGAACGTTCCACCAGCCATCCGCAAAAACAAAGTCTGGCGGTTCACCGGTCACATTTGGATAAGCCCGATCAATCCTGACCCGCTCTTCAGGCCACATCCAGTTGATGTCTGGAACGCTAAGCAGCCTGAGATCACCCTGGTGAATCTCCAACCCCTTTCCTAGCACCTCGAGGTATGGATCAAAGAAGAGACCTGTGCCATGCGGAGCGCTGATTTTCTCTTCGTTGAAGTATGACAGGTCAAAAGGTCCGGGCTTGTAGAACTCAATGCTCAGTTCAGCGGTGCGCTGAGTAATCACCAAAGGCTTATTCTCGAAGGCATTGATCACTTCGCCCACTGCCGGGAACGCATCGCAAGTGCAGGGGATGACCACAAAGTCGTTTTCCTGTGAGGCGATAAACGGCGTCTGGGTAGAGCTGACAGTGTGACCATTCTGATCTCGAATCGTCAGCGTCGCAACCCCATTCGAAGCAAAAGTATTGGCTGGGATAAGTATATGGAAGGCATGTGCTCGGACGCCGCCACGGGCGCGAGGTGTGATAGCGAAGTTAATCCGATACAGATCTTGAGTATTCTCATCAACTAGCAGCTTTGCATCAATATTCGCCACCCAGTCATTGTAGTCAAAGTCCATGTCGGGACGATCAAATTCCAAATCCTCGAAACCAATTGTCATTGGAACGATGGCGGATACTGACTCCTCCCTCTCCATATTCGGGAAATAGACCTTGTAGAGAGCAATCGTTACGGTTGCATCGTCGGAGTCCTCCACCGGATAACCTTCATCGTCGTGACCAGAGGCAGTCACCGTGTCAATCTCGACATCGCCGGCATTCCCGCTCACCATTGCAGTGAACTGGCAGGTATAGCTGGCGCCCGGCTGAATCGTCTGTGGGACGGAGCAGGTGCCCTTACCGTTCAAATCCCCGTGAATATCATCTATCAGCGAGGTGATCGTCACCGGATCGGTCGGGCTGCTGTTGTTCGTCACCACCACGGTAAAAGTGACTTCGCCGCCGGGGGCGCCAACGACTTCGGGATTCGCGTCTTTTTGCACATCGATCTCAGGGAAGCCATCATCCGTAGTGATCGTCACTGTGGCATCGTCAGAATCCTCGACAGGGTAGCCTTCATCATCCGTCCCGCTTGCCGTCACCACATCTGTTTCGCTATATCCGGCGTTACCGGTCACCGTGGCGGTGAATTGACAGGTATAGGTGTCGCCGGGCTGAATGGTCTGTGGCACGGAACAAGTCCCTTGCCCGTTCAAGTCGCCATGGATGTCATCCATCAACGAGGTGATCGTCACCGGATCCGTCGGGCTGCTATTGTTTGTAACGGAGACTGTGAAAGTAACCACCCCGCCTGGTTCAGGAATCAAGGTGGGATCTGCTGTCTTAATCACCTCAATCTCGGGGATGCCATCCTCATTAGGCGTGATCGTCACCGTCGCATCATCCTCATCACTCACCGGCGTGCCCTCATCGTCCGTACCGCTCGCCGTCACCACGTTCGTCTCCACATCCCCCGCATTCCCGCTCACCAGCCCACTGAACTGGCAGGTGTACGTCCCCCCTGGCTGAATCGTCTGCGGCACCGAGCATGTCCCCTGCCCATTCAAATCCCCATAGATACTGTCCACCAGCGAGGTGATCGTCACCGGATCTGTCGGTCCACTGTTGTTCGTCACCGACACCGTGAACACCACTTCCCCGCCCGGCTCTGGCACGCTCTCCGGCTCGGCGGTCTTGACGACATTGATCACCGGATCCACCGGCGTGATCGTCACCATTGCGTCATCCGAGCCGCTTACAGGCCAGCCTCCATCATCAGTTCCGGAAGCTGTCACTGTATCAACCTCAACATAGCCAGCATTTCCAGTTACCTGAGCTGTAAACTCGCATGTATAACTTGCGTAGAGCGGGATTGTTTGCGGGACCGAACACGTACCTTGCCCGTTCAGGTTACCATGGATGTCATCTACTAAACTTGTGATAATCAAAGGGCGATAATTGGTACTTACATTTGTGAGCACAACAGAAAAGGTTACTTGCCCTCCTGGTTCTGGAATATGGGTTGGATTTACATTCTTTTGCACTAAGAGAATTGGATGTAATGGAGAAATTGGATTTACCGATCTCATTTCATCACTCACATAAAGGTTTATTTTTTTTATTCCATTACCTTGTGCATATCCAATCCCAATACTCAAAATCGATGCCAGTAATACAATCGTCATAATTACTGTAAATTTCTTCATGATCTCCGTCCTCCAAATTGATAATGTTTCCCTAGAATGATCTTCCCGTGTATTTGCTTATATGAGCAAATTGATACAGCCTTGATTAACCCATAAAATATTCCCCTTACGTGGCTATACATCTCCCAACCAACAAATTAAAAAACCGGCGTTATGGCCGGTTTCGCCTCTGGCTCCCCAGAAATCACTCCCGGCTTAAACCGGGATAAGCGACCAATTCTGATCTCTGGATCGTCGCCTCCAATAACTACATGGTCTACCAGTTATTAAGAGTACTGAATAATTAATATCATATTAATTATACCTAAATAATCTAATTTATCAACCTTTTCACCCCCTATTTATCCAAATCTTTACCTGTTAATCCACGCTTTACAGTTATATTTTAGCTTAAATTTTCCAATCTGTAACTGACTGATTTCTGATAAATTCCAATTCGATTTTATTGGTTTTCTGGCAAAAGCGTGCTACACTCAAAGAAAAAATACATCTATACCTTCAGTCTGTTTAATAATTCCTCAAAGCATCAATGGAGTCTTATGTTCGATTTGCTTTATTACATCATCATCGGTTTGCTTGCCGGTTGGTTGGCAAGCAGGATTATGAAGGAGCCCCGACTGGGTCTGATCGGCAATATCCTCGTTGGGATTATTGGAGCCATTATCGGAGCCTATATCTTTGAATTTTTCGGTATATCAACCGGCGGGATCATCGGTTCTCTGGTGAGCGCGGTGATCGGGGCTGTGATTTTGCTATACCTGATTCAGACCCTGCGCAAATTAGGATGAATAAACCAATATCCATCTTGGAAGAGGAACTTTTCCCGTGAGAATCACAAATATCTTATTGATCAATGCGATACTCTTTATCGCCCTGGGCATCGCCTTTGCGTTGTATGGTCCAATCATTATCAACGCATACGGCATCCTCAATTTTACTGAAGCGGATGGCGGCGTCTATTGGTTCACCGCTTCGTTTGCACGACTAGCCGGAGCAGCTCTGTTCGGTTATGGATTTTTGCTTTGGGCAGTGCATGACTTAATCATCAACGATTCCGCGACCCCCGAAAAATACCGGAAAGTCATCCTGGCATTGCTGATGGGCAATATCCTGGGTTTATTCATTGCCGTCGTCCAGCAGTGGCAAATATGGATCAATCTTGCTGGCTGGTTGACAATCGGGATATTTATCTTGTTTACCATTGCCTATGCTTATTTCCTGTTTAAGGGTACAGACTGACCTGGTTATGCTCAACTTACCTCAGGCTTCTCCCGAATTACAACTACTCTACCCCGATGATTGGCAAGATTATGAACTGATTGATAGCGGTAGAGGGCAAAAATTAGAACGGTTCGGACCTTACACCTTCATCCGCCCTTCGGACCTTACACCTTCATCCGCCCTGAACCCCAGGCAATCTGGAAACCTGCCCTTAACGAAAAGGTCTGGAACTCTGCCCATGCCATCTTTCAACCCACCCGAGAAGAGAGCGGTGGATACTGGCAATTCAGGCAACCGGTTGAGCCATCCTGGACCATGCATCGCAAGAGTATCACCTTCAAGGCTCGAACCACCTCGGGCAGACATTTAGGCATTTTCCCCGAGCAGGCAGTTCATTGGGACTGGATCGCCGAATGTGTCCGTGTGGCTAAGCAACCGCCGCGGGTGCTTTGCCTCTTTGGGTACACCGGACTTGCCTGCCTGGCTGCCGCCGAAGCGGGCGCAAAAGTGACCTATGTGGACGCTTCCAAAAAAGCCCTGGAGTGGGCGCGCCACAATCAGTCGCTATCGGGATTGTCAGATCGCCCCATACGTTGGCTGCTGGACGATGCAATTAAATTCGTCCAGCGTGAAGCCAGGCGAGGTGTACAATATGAAGGTATGATTCTTGACCCGCCAAAATTTGGACGAGGACCGAAGGGGGAGATTTGGGACTTCTTCAAACTCATTCCCGAACTGATGGAAACGTGCCGGGCTATTCTCAGCCCAAAACCTGATTTTGTCGTTATCACCGCCTATGCCATTCGCGCCTCTGCGTTATGCCTTCACTTCGGCTTACAAGATATGATGAAGGGTTATCGGGGGAATGTCACCAGCGGCGAACTGGCTCTCAAAGAAAAAAGCGCCGGGCGTCTCATCTCGACCGCTATCTTCAGCCGCTGGCAAAGTGTCGAGTAATATACACTCTTTCACCCACACCCATTACAAACAACCTGTCTAGCGAGACCCTATGCTTAGCAAGTTTAAACATCTACTCATTGGCAGTCCTTTACCCACCTATCAACTGCATGAAAAACGTCTGAATAAAATTCGCGCCCTGGCAGCATTTTCACCTGCTGCGCTCTCATCCATTGCCTATGCCAATCAGGAGATTTACCTTGGTTTAATCATCGCTGGCGGCGCTGCGTTGAATCTATCCTTACCCATCAGTCTGGCAATCACACTATTACTTGGCATCGTTGCACTTTCTTATTATCAAACCATTTACGGTTATCCATCTGGCGGGGGGTCTTACGTCGTTGCACGCGAAAACCTGGGGACTTTGCCCGGTTTGATCGCGGCAGCAGCTTTGATTATTGATTACATTCTCACCGCCGCCGTCAGCCTGACCGCCGGCGTCGAGGCAATTGCCTCAGCATTCCCGGAATTATTACCATATCGCATCATTATCGCTCTAATTATCCTGGTAATTATCACCCTCGCCAACTTGCGCGGCTTGCGCGAGACAGGATCGCTCCTCTCAATTCCCGTTTATCTGTTTTTGTTCTCGTTTCTGGTGGTCATTGGATACGGCATTTACCGCCTGCTTACTGGCGGTCCCGTGAGTTGGTTGGATACAGCACCTCCAGCCACCCACCCCCTGACCCTGTTGTTGGTGCTCAGAGCATTCTCCACCGGCACCACAGCTCTGACAGGCATTGAAGCCATCAGCAATGGTGTACCGGTCTTCCATCCACCTGAGGCGAAAAACGCAGGGCGCACATTAGCTGTCATGGCGCTCTTGATGGGCATCCTGTTCGTGGGAAGTATCGGTCTGACCCAATTTCTCGGCGTGGTCGCTGGTCCGCACGAGACAATTTTGTCTGCGCTCGCCCGCACACTATTCGGAAATAACTTTGTCTATTACTTTGTCCAGTTTTCAACTCTGCTGATTTTGGCAGTAGCCGCCAATACCAGCTTTGCCGGCTTCCCCCGTCTTGCGGCGATAATGGCTTCGGATGGATTCCTGCCTCGCCAGCTTACGTTCCTTGGCGACCGGTTGGTGTATTCGAATGGGATTATTTCCCTGGCTCTCACCTCCGGGTTTCTAATTGTACTCTTCGAAGGCAGAAGCCACGCCCTGATTCCCCTGTTTGCAGTGGGCGTGTTTCTGGCTTTCACTCTCTCCCAGGTTGGGATGGTCGTCCATTGGCGGAAAGAGGGTTCACCTGGTTGGATATTTAAGTCAATCCTGAATGGGGTTGGCGCCATTGCCACAGCCACCACCGCATTGGTGGTCGGTTTCAGCAAATTCACCCAGGGCGCCTGGATCACTCTCCTTCTGATTGCCCTGTTGGTTTATATATTCTATACCATCAACGGTCACTATCAAACAATTCGGAAGGAACTTAGCCTGCGTGGATTACCCCCTTCGCTCAAGCCGACGCCGATTCCGCGCATCGTGGTCCCTATATCCGGCGTCCACCGAGCGATCATCGACGCGGTGGATTTCTCGATTTCGCTTTCAAAAAATGTCACGGCGGTCTATGTCGAGCTTGAGCCAGGCAGTGGGGAGCGCATCACTGAGTCATGGAAACGTTGGTTCCCCGATATCCCCCTGATCATCCTGCAATCCCCCTACCGCTCGATCATTGGTCCAATACTCGAGTTCCTGGATGAGACGGATAGAATACATAACGATGGACAACTGGCAGCAGTGGTCATCCCGGAGTTTATCCCCGCCAAAGCATGGCACAATGTCCTCCATAACCAGACATCCCGATTATTAAGAAATGCCTTGCTCTACCGAAGGCGCAACCTCGGGTACCAACGCGTGATTATCGATATACCCTATCATCTCAAACGTTGATCCCATCCGCCTACAGCTTCAGATTCCAAAAGCTTTTCATAATATCTGGTAATATTCACTATCGAACATCATCCACAGACTTCGGCAAAACCAATCTTCAGGAGGTAATTATCATGGCAGATGTACTCGATTACAAAATCTTCGGTGATGACCTGCAACTGGTAGAGGTGGAACTCGACCCGGGAGAAGGCGTACGGGCTGAGGTAGGCACAATGACCTACATGGAAGACGGAATAGATATGCAAACCGGCACCGGCGGTGGCATCCTGAAAGGCTTGAAACGGATGGTTACCGGCGAGAGCTTCTTCATCACCTCTTTTTACAATAAAGCCAACACCAAAAGCCGGATCGCCTTTGCTGCCCCATACCCGGGAAAAATTATCCCCCTTGATCTAGGCGCTATGGGAGGTCGTTTAATATGCCAGAAAGACTCTTTTCTGTGCGCTGCTCAGGGGATAGAAATAGAGGTTGCATTTACCAAGCGTCTTGGGGCTGGCTTTTTTGGCGGAGAAGGCTTTATCCTGCAACGTCTGGAAGGCGACGGTTTGGCTTTTGTGCACGCCGGAGGGACGATCATCGAAAAAGATCTTGCCGCCGGTGAGAAGTTGCGGGTGGATACGGGTTGTCTGGTCGCCTTTGCTCCAAGCGTGGATTACGACATCCAGTTTGTGGGTGGGTTTAAAAACGCCCTTTTTGGAGGCGAAGGACTATTCCTTGCTACCCTTACCGGACCCGGTAAAGTCTATTTGCAGAGCCTGCCGTTTTCGCGTCTGGCAGACCGGATCGCTGCCGCCGCCCGTTTTAACAAAAATCAGGGCGAGTCAAGAGGCATCGGCGGAATTGGAGGCGATATCCTGGGCAATATCATCAGCGGTAACAAATAAATCACAGCTCTGACCTGAACTCAGCTCAGTTTTTCCTTACCGCATCAAATCTACTTCTGCTTGGCGTTCTGCCACAGGCTTTCCATCTCATCCAGCGAGAGATCCGCCACAGAACGCCCCTGCGCGCGGGCGCCAGCTTCGATCTGGGCAAACCGTTGTCGAAAGCGTTGGTTTGCTTCTCGCAATGCGCTTTCTGCATCCACCTTAAGCCAACGCGCCAGGTTTACCACTGCAAAGAGCAAATCCCCCACCTCGGCAAATCGCCCAGAATCATCGCTCGCCGCTTTGACCTCCGCAATCTCTTCCTCCAACTTTTCATACACCCCCTCAATCTTCGACCAATCAAAACCAACACGGGCGGCGCGATCTTGGTATTCGTAAGCCTGTACCAAGGCGGGCAATGCCAGGGCAACTCCGTCCAGCAAGCTGGCTTCGCTTTTGCCATTCTCTACTCGCTCAGCTTCTTTCAACTTTTCCCAGTTGTGCAAAACCCCCTGTACATCTTGTAAGCTCAAGTCGCCAAATACATGGGGATGACGGCGCACAATCTTGGTGTGGATGCCCTGCAATACATCTGCCATATTGAACTCGCCATATTCGCTGGCAATTTGCGCATGCAACACAATCTGCAACAGCAAATCGCCAAACTCCTCCCGCATGGCTAGCGGATCATCCGCATCCAACGCTGAAAGCACTTCATACGCTTCCTCCAAAAGATGGGTACGGAGCGTCTGATGAGTTTGCTGGCGGTCCCAGGGGCAACCCTCGGGAGCGCGTAAATGGGCAATAATCTCCTGAAACGCCTCAAACGAACTGGCTGGATGCAACGGAGGCAGGTAGAGAACCGTCAGCAACCCAATATGGGGACTGCGATCAATTTCATACAGAGCCAGACTCTCAACCAGCTCGCTTTTCGTCCCTGCGGCGTGAACCAGTTTTACAGGATACTCATCCGGATAACTCGCCATCAGCGTGAGCTTGACATCGCTTGCCACTGCCTGCGAGTGGATCTGGGCGATCAGCGCCGGGGCGTTGGGAGGAAACGGCGGCACATGCAAACGCGCCAATTCCAGAGCATCCATCAGGGTCATTTGAGGAAATGGATCCAACCCCAGCGCGCTCATCACCGGCTCCAGAAAGCTGAGACCATTGACGACCTCAATCGGGATACCCTGCTCTAAGGCACGACGATATATTTCAGGGCAGGTTGCTTCGGCAATGAAGGGATGTCCCGGCACGGCATATACCACGCCCTCGGCAGTTTCACCCAACGCCAGAACCTGCTCGACTATTTGCGAATAAACCTCCTCAAATGACTCGCCAGTCTCGTACAGGTGATCAAAACTGCGCACGTCCAGGTTTTCCGGCAAGGAGGAGACTACCGGATGCTGTATGGTGCGCAAATAAAGTCGGGTGCTGCTGTTGATTCTATCCCAGGCTTGCCGGGTGAGGAGTTCTGCACCCCCGGGACCTAAACCCAGGAGGACGATGCCGGTCTTTGTTTTACTCATTTCATACCATCCGTATTAAAAAACGTAATGCGTATTTTTTCAACCAAACACGCATTACGTAAATACCACCTGAGACTCCCTATCAGATTCAGATCATGATCTCAGCAAACCAGTGCGTATTCCAGATAGAGAGTTTAGCGCTTGGTATAGGTCGGAGCTTTGCGCGCTCGCTTCAAGCCGGGCTTCTTGCGCTCTTTCACGCGCGGGTCGCGGGTCAGGAAGCCGCCTTTGCGCAATGCGCTGCGCAAATCCGGGTTGAGCAGCAGCAGGGCGCGGGCAACGCCCAATTGGATCGCCCCCACCTGACCGCTCACACCTCCGCCATTGACGACAACGGTGATATCCAGTTGGGCTGGATTCTCACCCGCCGCGTTGAGGGGCGCCATGATGGCTTCCACATCGCCCAGGCGACCAAAATATTCCTTGACCGGTTTATCATTGACCACAAACTGACCCGAGCCAGGCATGATCCGCACCCGAGCAGTGGCTTCTTTACGGCGACCTATTCCTTCGTAATACTGTACAGACATAATCTCTCCTTCAACCCATGCTTCCGCTGATGACAGGATTAAGCATGAAAACTTGCCTTTGACCAAAAGTTCGGCTTAGAGCAAAATCGGGTGAAACCTTATCCCAGTGGTTTCGGGCGTTGAGATTGATGCGGATGCTCTGCACCGGCATAAATCTTCAATTTCTTAATCACCTGGCGACCGAACTTGTTATGCGGGAGCATGCCCCATACCGCTGCCCGTAACACTCGGTCGGGGTGTTTTTGCAATTGATCCCGCAGGCTGATCTGCTTAAGCCCTCCCGGGTACTGGGAATGACGATAATACATCTTTTCGGTCATTTTGTTTCCAGTCACAGTCACCCGTTCTGCGTTGACCACGATCACATGCGCGCCCGTATCCACCCCAGGGGTGAAATCGGGCTTGTGTTTCCCAAGCAAAACGCTGGCAATTCTGGCAGCCAGGCGTCCCAGATTTTGCCCGTTGGCGTCCACCACGAACCATTCTTCCTTGACATCACCCGCTTTTGGATAGTAAGTCTTTTCCACTTCGTATTTCTCCTTTCTCCACTTACAAGTCTTCTCCAGGTATTCACTCGCTCTTCGATCTAGCCCACAAGGGGTTGGAGGTCATCCTTTGCTCCCTTGGTTTGCCGGTACTCCACAGCCACCAGGAACAATCCATGGGGTGGCGCCAAGCCTTGGATAACCGTCTCCGGCGGACTCTCTAACAACCGTTTGAGATCCTCGAGGCTCATCCTTGCCTGCCCCACCAACACCTGGATATAAACCAGGCGCCGCACCATGCGATACAAAAAGGCATCAGCAGTGATGTCGAAGATCAGATCCGGATTTTGCCACTGAGACTGCAGGCAACGCCAGCTCGCCTCAAAAACATGCCGGATCGTGCCGCCCCCCTCGCGCGGAGGTGTGCCAAAGGCAGCAAAATCATGCTTTCCGCGTATAAGCTCGGCAGCTTGCGCCAGTCTATCCAAATCCACCTCTGGATACACCCGCCAGGCAAATCGTTCGCGCAAAGGATGGCGCAATTCCTGGCAGAAGATATGGTAACGATAAGAGCGCGCAATCGCTGCATAACGCGGGTGAAAATCTTCGTCCACTTCAGTCACCTGAAGGGCGGCGATTTCCATTGGCAAATTTGCATTCATCGCCGAACGCAGATCCGCCGCGGTGTGCCTCCAATCCAGGTCGAACGCGATGACCTGTCCAATGGCATGCACTCCGGTGTCGGTTCGTCCCGCCGCCAGAATGGATTGACCATTCCAACCTAACACACGCAACGCTCTTTCGACCACCCCCTGAACAGTCTCCGCGCCCACCTGGCGCTGAAAGCCCTGGTAAGGTGTTCCATCGTAAGCGAGTATAACCTGGTAACGTGCCATGTGCTGTCAGCCTTGGCTGTCAGCAGCTTTCCCTCAGCGCTGGCGACTCCATAACCTGAGCCTGGGCGCTGAACAATGCTGATTAATCTTCGACCAGTTCCAATATCACCATCTCCGCCGCATCACCCTGACGTGGACCCAGTTTCACAATCCGGGTGTAACCGCCGGGTCGATTCTCGTAGCGAGGGGCGATATCGTCAAATAGCTTCTTCACCGCATCCGCGTTGCCCAAACGGGCAGCCGCCAGTCGGCGAGCATGAACAACCCGCGCCTCACCTGCCTTGTTGCCTTCCTTAGCCAGGGTGATCAGGCGCTCCGCCTGCCCGCGCACCGCCTCGGCTTTGGCGCGTGTGGTGCGAATGCGTTCGTGCTCAAAGAGCTGCTTTATCAGCGTGCGCCGTAAGGCTGCCCGCTCATCTTTGCCTCTGCTTAATTTTTTACCTGCTACTCTGTGTCGCATCCCATCTTACTCCACTTCGCTGTCGTTTTCGTCCTTGAGGTAGCCTTTTTCACGCATCTTCTGGCGCAATTCGTCCAGGCTTTTCTCGCCAAAGTTCCGGATGGACATCACAGCTTCCTCGCCTTTTTCGAGCAGTTCGAGCACCTCACCAACCGTGGTGATGCCCGTACGCTTGAGCGAGTTGAAGACACGCACCGACAGATCCAGATTTTCAATCGGCGTCTCGATCATCTCGCTGGTCAGGCGGCTACCTTCTTCGATTTCTTCGGGCTTGATTGCCAGCGATTCCGGGCTGATACCAGCCAGGTGACGCAGATGTTCAATCAAAATTCTGGCGCTGGTGCTAAGCGCCTCTTCCGGTCCTATTGTGCCATCTGTCCAGATTTCCATAACCAGCCGGTCATAATTCGTGCTTTGTCCGACGCGTGCATAACCCACTTCCCAATTCACCCGACTCACCGGGCTGAAAATGGCATCCACCGGCAATTCGCCGATGGGCAGCTTCCCCGAGCGCTCATCCGCCGGCGAGTAGCCATGCCCGCGTTCGACCGTCATCTCGATTTCCAGATTGGCATTGCTATCGTCCACCGTGAACAAATACAGATCCGGATTGATGATCTCTACTTCAGGCGGAGCGATAATATCGGCAGCCGTCACCGAACCGCTCCCGCGCACCTCAAGATGCAAGCGGGCGGTGTCAACGTCGTGCATTTTTAACCGCAATTGTTTGATTTGTAGCATGACCCGGATGACATCCTCGCGGACGCCCGGGATATCACTGAACTCGTGCTGCACATCTGCAATGCGGATGGAGGTGACCGCCGCGCCCTCCAAAGAAGAGAGGAGCACACGGCGGAGCGCATTCCCCAGGGTTGTACCATAGCCACGCTCGAGCGGGCTGATGATGAACATGCCGTAGTTGCGCGCTTCTGCTTTGCGCTCAATCTTCGGCGTTACCATATTTCCTAAACCTATCACGGTTCACCTCATCCCATCAATGGGTTGTTGGGGGGTAAGTTCGCTACAAATTAACCCGACGACTTAATCTGCCAGGCGAACGGTAACGCTCTACCCTCCCAAAACCAACTAGCGTGAATAATACTCAACAATGAGCTGTTCATGCAGGTTGCCGTCAATCTCGCTCCGCTCCGGTAAGCGCAAGACTTTGCCAGATAGATTCTTGAGATCACGATCCAACCAGGCTGGTACAGTTTTATCTTCTGCCAGGTCCGCCAGTTCTTTAAAGTAAGCGCGACGGCGGGACTCTGGGCGCACCGAAATTTCATCCCCGACGGAAACCAACATCGAAGGGACATCGGTACGGCGTCCATTGACCGAAAAATGTCCATGGGTGACCAACAAACGAGCCTGCGCCCGGCTGTTGGCATAGCCCAAACGGAATACCACGTTATCCAGGCGCGATTCCAATATCTGGAGCAGATTCAAACCGGTCAGACCGCGCCGCTGCAGAGAGACCTCATAGTAGCGGCGGAATTGGCGCTCCAATATGCCGTAAATTCGGCGCGCTTTCTGCTTGGCGCGAAGCTGGCGATTATAGTCAGAATCGCGCCGACGCCTGAACTGCGAGCTTTTCCCGTGTTGACCGGGGGCATAGCCGCGTCGTTCAAAGGTGCACTTCGGCGTAAAACAGCGGGCTCCCTTGAGAAACAATTTCTCTCCCTCCCGCCGGCACAATTTACAAACTGGCCCACGATACTTTGCCATATCTAATTTCCTGCTTCCTTCCTACAAATATTACACGCGGCGCTTCTTGGGCGGTCGGCATCCGTTGTGCGGAACAGGGGTGATATCTGCGATGGAGGTGATCTTCAATCCAAGCGCCTGAATGGCGCGAATCGCCGATTCGCGTCCCGGTCCAGGTCCTTTGACAAAGACATCCACTTCTTGCAGCCCCATTGCCATCGCCGCTTTGATCGCCTGTTCCGCAGCCAGACGAGCTGCAAAAGGCGTGCTTTTGCGCGAACCCTTGAAACCAGCCGAGCCGGCGCTACCCCATGCCACAGTGTTGCCAGCCGAGTCGCTGATGGTGACAATGGTATTGTTGAAGGTTGCCAGAATATGCACCTGCCCACTGGACAGGGTTCGCTTTACTTTCTTTACGCCCTTACGACGTGTTGATCGTACACTCTGTGCCATAAAGCCTCACTAAACTCCTGTTGTTAATGGCTTGACGCTAAGGCGCACCCCTCAACCCGGGTAGGGAAACCACCGTTCTTCGGTAAATCTCCAGGGTCTCCAGGTTGCGCCTGCACCCGGGGTGTTCATCCTCTGGTCGGACAGCCGCTGGGAGGAAGGATCCCAATCCAACCAGTGGAATATAACCACCAGGATTATTTCTTCTTCGCTCCGCGCCGCCGTCCGCGACCAGCAACCGTCTTTTTCGGACCCTTGCGCGTGCGGGCGTTTGTATCGCCTTCGACTTTATAGTTGTTCACGATGTAATCGCGTAAAAGCGCCACCTCGGCATCGGTGAGGTCTTTTACGCGTGTATCCGGGTTAACCTTGGTCTCCGCCAGGATTTTTTGCGCTCGAGGCAGTCCAATCCCATAGATGTAAGTTAACCCAACTTCCACCCGCTTGTTGCGCGGTAAGTCAACACCTTCGATACGTGCCATATGATTTATCCTTGCCGCTGTTTATGTTTCGGATTTTCACAAATCACATATACAATGCCATTGCGCTTGACAATTTTGCACTTCGAACAGCGCTTTTTAACAGACGCAGAAACTTTCATCTTGCTTGCTCCTTCCAAAAAGCTGCTTATTACCAGCCGAAGTTTCCATTATACTCAAAACCAATTATTTCGTCCAGTTCTGATGCGACACCCTATGGTAAGGTCAAAATCAGGGGATCGCCATCCGTGATCGCCACGGTGTGTTCAAAATGAGCGGTCAGCGAGCCATCCAAAGATGCCACCGTCCATTGGTCAGGTAACACCCTGGTGCGTTGGGTTCCGATCAACACCATCGGTTCGAGCGCGATGGTCATTCCCTTCCGCAGCAACATGCCCCTGCCATTGACGCCATAATTGGGCACCTGTGGTCCTTCCCACATCTCTCGCCCTACTCCATGTCCGGTGTACTCGCGGGTGAGGTGGTAACCATGCCCTTCCACAAATTCCTGGATCGCCGCGCCCACGTCTCCAACGCGATTCCCTGGACGAAGCTTATCAATCCCGATACGCAGCGCTTCTTCTGTGATCTCGATCAGGCGCCGGGCTTCATCAGAAATCTCGCCTACTCCGGCGGTATAAGCGGAATCACGTATGGGTAAGCGCCCAACACACCCAGGAATGCCGGTTTGGCGTGATGTTTACGGATCACTTCCGCCGCAGCAGCATCCAGTTCTGCAGTGGACACGCCTGGACGGAGAAGCTCGCGTGTGGCTGCCAATGCCAGGGCGTTTATCCGCCCTGCCTCACGCATGATGGCGATTTCCTCATCGCTTTTGAGGTAGACTCCGCGCTGTACCGTCATCATCAGATATCCGACGCCAGCGCTGCAAGCAAGTCTGCGCTGACCTGCTCAATCGCCTGCGTCCCATCAACTTCCACCAGCTTACCCTGCTGCTTGTAGTAATCGATTAACGGTTGGGTCTGCTCCAGGTAGACCCGGATGCGGCGCTTGACCGTTTCGGCTTTATCATCGTCTCGTTGGTAAAGTTCGGACCCGTCCACATCGCATACGCCGCCGATTTTGGGCGGGTTATATTTTTCGTGATACACATGCCCCTGCGCCCGGCATGTCCAACGACCGCTGAGGCGCTCAATCAGCACTTCTTCGGGGACGCTGATATATGGCACATGGTTCACCGCGCCCCGGAATTCTGCCAGCATCTCGTCTAACGCAGCCGCCTGGGCAGGCGTGCGCGGGAAGCCATCCAGCAGAGCCCCAGGGGTGCAATCTGATTCGCTGAGCCGCTCGCGAATCATGGCGATGGTGACATCATCCGGCACCAGTTCACCCCTGTCCATGTAACCTTTTGCCAGTTTGCCCAGCTCGGTCTGATTCTGGATATTGCTGCGGAAGATATCTCCGGAGGAGATATGCGGCAACCCCAGTTTCTTCGAAACCAACTGAGCCTGCGTGCCTTTTCCGGCGCCAGGTGGACCGAGCAGAACGATATAAACCGGCATCCTTTGCATCTCCCTAGCGGATCAGTAAAGCGTCGTCGTAACCGTGCAGTTTGAGCTCAGCCTCAATGTTAAAGAACAAATCTCGCACAACGCCCACCACAATCAGCAAACCCGAAGACGAAACCAGGAGTAAACGCGAGTTTGCCCCACCGATGGGTAAAAACAATCCCAGCAACCAGGGCAGGATGGCGACGAAACCCAGGAACAGAGCCCCCGGCAACGTGATTCGGCGCAGGACACGGGTCAGGTATTTTTGGGTCGGTGCGCCGCGGCTCACGCCCGGTATCTGGGCGCCAACCCGCTTCAGGTTCTCACCGTAATTCTGTTGTTGGAACAGGATATCGGTGTAAAAGAACGTGAAACCGACGACCATGATAAAGTACATTATCCAATAAAAAGAGCTATTGCCGCCGAAACCGTTATAGATGGTGGTGGAAACGCTTTTCACCCACGCCACCTGAGAGTTAACGAAGAAACCCGCGATGATTGCCGGGAATGTCAGCAACGATTGGGCAAAGATGATCGGGATCATACCCGCCATATTGACCATCAAAGGCAGGGTACCCTTGACCGGCATGGACATGCATGCGGTTGCCAACTCGCCTGCCGGGGTACATCACCGGCACATTGCGCCGTCCCTGTTGCACGAACACGATGGCAAAGATGATCAACACCAGGATGACCACAATCACGATCAACAAGAACAGCCGGGTTTGCTCGTCTGAGAGCAGGCGGGCGAGGTTGGTCGGGATCGAAGCCACAATACCGGCGAAAATAATCAAAGACAAACCCTGATTGCGTATGCCGAACTCAGAAATCAATTCGCCCAGCCAGATGGCAAACATCGTCCCGGCAGTCATACTGATAATCACCGCCAGGGAAGGGACGATGTTGCCAGCGGTAAAGCCAAAATTATCCAAAATTGGCGCCCCGCCGGCGAACGAGTTGAACAGATTAATCTGACCGACTGCTTGCAGGGCAGCCATTGGCACAGCCAGATAGATCGTCCACTTCTCCATCCACTTCTGACCCTCACGCGGATCATCCTGCATCCGCTTTTGCAAAGCCGGGATGATCGGCACCAGAAGCTGCAGAATAATCTGGGCGGTGATGTAAGGATATACACCCATCGCCAGGACCGAGAAATTGGAGACCGTCCCACCGGAGAGCAGGTCGAGCAAGTTGATGAACGTCGACTCAGCTCCCCCACCCGCCATAATCGAGGCGATCACATCTCGGTTCACACCCGGCACCGGGATGTGCGCCGCAAAGCGATAAATCACCAGGATTAAGAGGGTGATGAGCAGCTTTCGTCGGATGTCTTTTGCTGACCAGAGATAGCGCCAGGCAGACCGCTTCATATAATTAGCTCCTTAATCATCGGAGTTCAGATGGTTGCCTTGCCAACCCCGGCAAGGCAACCATCTACATCTCCAGGATTTCCACCCGCCCGCCGGCTGCTTCAATCTTAGCCTGGGCATTCTTGCTGATGCGATGAACACGCACGGTCAAGGCTTTATTGACCTCGCCGCGTGCCAGGATCACCACCGGATTGCGCGGGTTACGCAACAATCGGGCAGCTTCCAACGTCTCCGGAGAGACCAGGCTGCCTGCCGGGAATTCATCCAGTTGATCCAGGTTGACCTCGTTGTACTCTATCCGATTCAACGGGGTGAAGCCTTTGCCGCGCACAAACGGGAGACGGCGGAAGAAGGGTAGATTGCCGCCCTGATGATACAGCCGAGGCAGACCACCCGAGCGCGCCCCCTGCCCTTTGGTGCCGCGTCCGGCGGTCTTGCCCTGCCCGGCGGCGATACCCCGTCCAACCCGTTTGCGGTCTTTTTTACTTCCAGGATTGGGTTTCAGATCATTCAGTTTCATCGTTATTCCCGTTCTTCCACTTCTACCAGATGGGCTACCTTGGCAATCATGCCCCGAATCACGGGAGAATCCTCATGCTCCACTGTCTGATGCATGCGACGCAGCCCAAGTGCATATATGGTTTCCTTCTGACGCTTCGAGTACCCAATCGGGCTTTTGACCAACGTCACCCGCAGGTATCTCACGTTTTTCGCTTTTTTCTCAGGCATTTTTTCTCCGCTCCCAGAATGGAATAACATCTTTAGGAGACTTCCCACGGATAGCCGCGACCTCCTGAGGCGATTTCAACTGATCCAGGGCTTTCATCGTAGCATAGACAACGTTGAGCAAATTGCTGCTGCCAAGGGATTTGGTGAGGATATCAGAGATTCCAGCCGCCTCAACCACGGCGCGCACCCCACCACCCGCGATGACGCCGGTGCCGGGGGAAGCGGGTTTCAACAACACTTTCGCCCCACCGACCTCGCCAATCACCTCATGTGGGATTGTGGTGTTGAACAAGGCAATCTTGTGCATATTACGTCGCGCCTGCTCCGAGGCTTTGCGCATGGCGTCGGGGACAGCGTTGGCTTTGCCGGTGCCGACGCCCACATTGCCACGGTTATCACCCACAACCACCGTCACCCGGAACGAAAAGCGGCGTCCGCCCTGGACAACTTTAGCCACACGCGCGATATCAATGATGCGTTCGTCAAATTCTGGTTCAAATTCGGAATAATCCGTCATGTTCTGCTCCATCTTCGCCTTAGAATTCGAGCCCTGCTTCGCGTGCGCCATCTGCCAGAGCTTTCACCCGACCAATGTAGCGGAAACCGCCTCGATCGAACACCACGCCGGTAATGCCTTTCGATTTGGCGCGCATCGCCAGGGTTTTACCCACCAGGCGAGCCTGTTCAGTTTTCTTCAGACCAGCCATTTGCTCGCGCAACTCATGGTCAATGCTGGAAGCCGCAACCAGGGTGCGACCCGCTTCGTCGTCAATGACCTGCGCATAAATCTCCGCCACACTGCGGAACACATTCAAGCGAGGTCTCTGCGGCGTACCGAAAACTTTTTTGCGCACACGCTGATGGCGGCGCTGCCGAGCAACGGAACGTGATTTTTTAGCGCTCATAAATTACACCTTACCTGACTTACCAGCCTTACGGCGGATTTTCTCATCTAAATATTTAATGCCCTTCCCTTTGTAGGGTTCGGGCGGGCGTACCTTGCGGACGTTGGCAGCAACCTGCCCTACCAGTTCCTTGTCATAGCCCATCACCTTGATCTGGCGCGTGCGTACATCCCAATCGAAGGTGATGCCCTTTGGGGGCTCCATCACAATCGGGTGTGAATACCCCACGTAAAGGACCAGGTTTTTACCGTCCGCAATCTCGGCGCGGTAGCCCACGCCGTTCACTTCCAAAATTTTCTCAAAACCGGCGCTTACACCCGTCACCATGTTCGAAATCAAAGCCCGAGTCATCCCGTGCAGTTCACGGTACATGCTCTCATCCGAAGGGCGTTTGACCAGGATTTCGCCATTCTCCATCACAATCTCAATGCTGGACGGGAAGGTGCGTTCCAGTTCGCCCTTTGGACCTTTGACTCGCACTGTGGAGCCTTTGATTTCAACCTCCACGCCTTTTGGTATTACCACCGGCATACGACCTATTCGAGACACTATGACCTCCTCCAGGACTTCGGTCGCTCAAAGCTCAGGAAAACCAGCGCTGATGCGCTCCGGTTCTTCAAGCCTGACTCCGCGCCACCGACTCTCCCGTTCACCAAACTTTGCAAAGAACTTCGCCGCCAACGCCAAGCTGACGCGCCCGCTGACCGGTCATCACCCCTTTTGGGGTGGAGATGATGGCAACGCCCATCCCCGACAACACCCAGGGGATGTCCCCTTTTCCGGCGTAAACACGCCGTCCAGGTCGGCTTACCCGCTCCAAACCGGTGATGACCGATTTGCGCTCACGCCGTTCACCGACATATTTCAGGCGAATGCGAAGCACCTTATGCCCGGGTCTCTCTCCGTCCACCACCTCATACGAGGAGATATAGCCTTCCTCTTTCAGTATCTTTGCAATGGCTACCTTCAAGTTCGAACTTGGCATCGCCACCATCGAATGACCCATCATGATCGCATTCCGAATGCGGGTCAACATATCGGCAATTGGATCGCTTACACTCATGAGATATACCTCCACCCGGCTACCAGGAAGACTTCACAACACCAGGGATTTTGCCCTGCAATGCCAGTTCACGGAAGCAAATCCGACACAATCCGAAGCGGCGGATATACCCGCGCGGGCGTCCACAAACTTTGCAGCGATTGCGCACCCGGGTGGGATATTTTCGCCGCATTTCACGATATTGCATACACTTTTTCGCCATTGACTACCCTTCCTTCTTGAACGGCATGCCGAGCATTTGCAGCAGTTGCCTGCCTTCGTCATCATTGCGGGCTGTGGTGATGATGCTCACCTCCAAGCCGCGCAGCTTGTCGATTTTGTCATACTCAATTTCCGGAAAGACCAGTTGTTCACGCAAGCCCAGGGTGTAATTGCCGCGCCCATCGAAAGCGTCGGGGTTCACACCGCGAAAATCTCGCACCCGCGGCAGCGCCACATTCATCAAGCGATCCAGGAAAGACCACATGCGCTCACCGCGCAGGGTGACTTTAACCCCAATCGCTCGCCCTTCGCGCAGTTTGAAGTTGGCGATGCTCTTGCGAGCCTTGGTGATAATTGGCTTCTGCCCCGTGATCTGGGTGATATCCGCCACCGCCGCGTCCAGGGCTTTGGCGTTATCCAACGCCTCGCCAACCCCAACATTCACCACAACCTTCTGGATGCGCGGCACCTGCATATCGTTGCTCAGATTGAGCGACTTTTTCAGGGCTGGCGCCACTTCCTTCAAATAACGTTCTTTCAATACATGTGCCATATTTTTACACTCCCAGCCAGCCTATCAGTCAATCAACGCCTGACACTTTTTGCAGACGCGCACACTCACGCCATCCTGGCGTTGAATGCCGACGCGGGTGGCTTCGTTGCATTTGGGGCAAACCAGCATCACATTCGAAATGTGAATCGGTCCTTCAAACTCAATGATCCCCGGCGCAAGCGCCCGACGTCCCTGAGTTTCCACCCGACGTTGGTGCTTTTTGCGCATATTGACGCCCTGCACCACCACTCGCTCTTCGTCTGGCAGGACCTTAATCACTTCGCCTCGTTTGCCCCTGTCCTCGAAGCGACCACTGATTATTTCTACGGTATCGCCTTTTTTAATTTTTACCTTCACGGCTTTCGCTCCTGCATTCACCAGCTCTAAAGTACCTCTGGAGCCAGCGAAACGATTTTCATGAATCCTTTTTCACGCAACTCGCGCGCCACAGGACCGAAAATGCGGGTTCCCTTCGGATTGCGCCCATCCTGATCCAGGATCACGGCGGCGTTATCATCAAAGCGGATGTAGGAACCGTCTTCACGGCGCCATTCCTTGGCGCAGCGCACAATCACAGCCCGGACGATATCGCTTTTCTTGACCGAGCCTTGCGGGGAAGAGGATTTTACCGTAGCAACCACCACATCTCCCACCGCGCCATACTTACGGGTTGAACCGCCCATGATATGGATCACGAGTAGCTCGCGAGCGCCGGTATTATCTGCAACCTTCAGACGAGATTCCTGCTGGATCATGTTTACGCCTCCAACTCAGGCTCGCCTGCGGCAACATCGCGGCGGAGTATCTGCTCAACAACCCAGCGTTTGCGGCGCGACAGGGGCTGGCTTTCGACAATTTGCACACGATCGCCAATCTGGCACCCCAACTCATCGTGCGCCATCACCCGCTTACGGCTGCTGACCACTTTTTTATACAAACGATGTCGGAAAGTACGGTTGATTTCGACCACCACCGTCTTATCCATTTTGTCACTGGTGACAACCCCGATCAATCTACGTCGAGTATTCATACTTCACCTTCTATTCAACCGCCTCGCCGCGTTCTCTGAGCACAGTCAAAAAACGGGCGATCTCACGGCGAGTGTAGCGCAGCCGGGTATAATCCTTCAGCCCGCCAATCGCCATCTGAAAACGCAAATTCATATATTCCTCGCGGGCGTCATTCAGTTTCGCCCGAATTTCGGTCGTGGACAGGTTTCTGATCTCTGCGGGTTTCATGCCTCGCCTCCTACCTGGTCATACCGACCCACGATCTTGGTTTTGATGGAAAACTTGTACTGAGCCAGTCTGAGCGCATGCTGAGCTACATCCTCAGGCACGC
>FWPV01001156.1_pt1 | contig 75839 bp, 70 predicted proteins | sample 2228371 | NCBI WGS metagenome assembly FWPV01 (sample SAMEA103939776, study PRJEB20133) | metagenome
AAGGGCCCTGGAGGGCCGAGAGGTGTCAAAACAATGGGAATGAGTGTCGCCCTTTACAGAAAACTGGAACGGGTCGGTCCGGATCTTCGGGATGCACTTTTGACTCTCTTTGAGGAAGTGGAGCGCAATCGCGAAGAATCCGTGACCAAGCGAGAGTTCAACGAACTCAAAGAAATCGTGCGAGATTTGGCCGAGGCTCAGCTTAAGACCGAAGCGCGTTTAGACGGTCTGACACTGAAGATCGACCAGCTGGCCGAAGCTCAGAAGTGCACGGAACAGCGCGTTGAGGAACTGGCCGCAGCTCAGAAGCGCACTGAAGAGCGTCTGGAAGAGCTGGCTGAAGCTCAGAAGAAGACGGAAGAGCGCTTAAACAGCCTGACAGTTAAGGTTGAAGAGCTGGCCGAAGCCCAGAAGCGCACGGAGCAGCGCGTGGAGGAACTGGCCGCAGCTCAGAAGCGCACCGAAGAGCGCCTGGAAGAGCTGGCTGTAGCTCAGAAGAAGACGGAAGAGCGTTTGGACAGCCTGACAGTTAAGGTTGAAGAGCTGGCTGAAGCCCAGAAGAAGACGGAAGAGCGCTTAGACAGCCTGACAGTTAAGGTGGAGGAGCTGGCTGAGGCCCAGAAGAAAACAGAAGAGCGTTTGGACAGGCTCACAGTTAAGGTGGAGGAGCTGGCCGAAGCTCAGAAACGCACGGAAGAACGCCTGGAAGAGCTGGCCGAAGCTCAGAAGCAAACGGAAAAGGAAGTGGCCGCACTGGCCCGTGGACTCAAGGCCACCCGGGAGCAAGTCGGTGGACTGGCCCGCAGCATGGCCTATGCTCTCGAAAACGAAGCGTACCGAAAACTTCCGGCCCATTTGTCATCTTTCCACGGCATTGTGGTCCAGGACCGCATCATTCGAGCGGACGTCGCCGACGAAGAAATCAACTTTTTTGGTCGCGCTCAGAAAAACGGCAAATCCGTGATTCTCATCGGGGAATCGGTGCTTCGGCTGGATGATGCTTCCAAGCTGAAAAGCCTTCAAGCGAAGTTGGAAAAGGTGAGCGCCCTGATGCCGGAAGAGCTCATTCCCCTGATCGTGACCCACTATGCCAAGCCAAAGGTTTTGGAAAAGGCTCATGAAGCCGGTATCCTGGTCATTCAAAGCTTTGAGTGGGATTGATGCCGCCTCATTAGAGCAACGGGTGGAAAGGGCTTCAGCGGAGCCTCTTTCCACCCTGTTCACAATCGCTGGGAATCCTGAAGAGGAGCGTGCCATGCTTTCGCCCCACCCCTACCAGATGGCCTTGATGGGATTTTGGTTCAGCGAAAGCCAAAAAACGGACCTCTTGGATTATGCGAAGGACCTGGAAACCTATGCGACCAAACTGGAGCAGGAACTGGACAAGATGCGGGAGGAAAACGAGGAACTTCGTCGACAATTGAGCAAAGCCTTGCGTGAAAAAGATGAAATCCGAAGAGCGTTTGAAATCTACACAAAGATTCAAAGCGTCAAGAAGGAGCGCCCAAATCGGGAGACGCTTTCGGATGCAGCACCTCCCAACAGCCCGACCGACACCCCGCTCCCGAAAGGTTTGGAATGGATCGAAAAAAGACGCCGGTTTCGAGAAGACATGGAACGAATGTTTCGGTTTTTGTCGAAGTTTTTCGGAGCCGATCAAAATCCTTTCCTTACATCCCGTGGCATGGCTTACCGGGAAAAAATCCTTCTATTCGTTCGACACCTTTCCAAACAAATGAATGAAATCCTCTGACGGCCCTCAAGATACGAAATCTTTCAAACCCACTATCGTTTTTCAGTTCAAACATCTGCTCTTGCGCGGGCGCTTCCCCGCCGTTGTATCCTCCCCAAACATGAAACACATGATGCAAGTGTTTTCTGCCCAGATCACTGCCGGTGATGGGTTTCAAGAAAAAAATATTTTCATTGTCACTACTCGGACACTCTTTGGGGGACCAGTCTTTTTATAGGAGGCCATCACGATCCCCGCCGAGGCTTCAAACCTACGGCACGAAAAAGGAGGAATCGATCATGGCCAGAGTCTCAGAATTTATCCCTAAATCACTGTCGCTGGGAAAAATCACCCAGCACGCCTCCATGGGAATGCTTTCCATCCAGGACGGCGAAGCGGTCCATGAGTTCGCCACGGTGATACTCTTGGACGAGGCGTTGGAACAGGGATGGGCCGAAATCACGGAAACCGACGAAGCCGGTCAGGTCCCTTTCCTTCGCATCAAAAACCGCGGCCAAGCCCCGATCCTGATCCTGGACGGCGAGGAGCTCAAGGGAGGGAAGCAGAACCGTATCGTCAACACCTCCATTTTGGTGCTTGCAGGCATGACCCTCACCATACCGGTTTCATGCATGGAAGCGGGACGGTGGCGGGCCATGCGCAAGGACTTTGAAGCCGCCAAAGCCGTCTTTCCGGCCAGGTCTCGCCTTCGCCACAAGGAAAGTGTGACGGCGTCCCTGAGACTTAACAGGGGCTTTTTCAGTGATCAGCATGCCGTGTGGGACGAAGTGGCCTGTCGGCTTGCGGAAGTGGGAGCCCATTCGGCAACGCAAGATTTTCAAGAAGCCCGTAACCGTGCCGATGGGCACATGGAAGAGTACCTGGAAAAACTCAAACCCGAGTCCAATCAAGTGGGAGCCATCTTCTTCGGACCCCAAGGGCTTCTGGGTGCAGAACTCTTGGGATCAGAGAAGCTCTTTCAAAAGGCTTTCCCCAAGATCCTGAAAAGCTTTGCGTTCGAGGTGCTCTATGGGCCGTCGGATCCTCCTTCGGGCGTTGAAAAGACCGCTGAGTGGTGGCGCGGCGTGCTGGACAGTCCGGTCATGCTTTTCCCATCTCCGGGTGCCGGAAACGATCTTCGAGTGGACGCGGCGGAGATTATCGGATCCGGTCTGGTATGGTCGGAAAGGCTGCTGCACTTTTCATGTTTTCCCGGTGCCTCGAACCGAAGGGATTTTCTTGTGGGGCAGACGACACGGCGGGTTTCGGTTTCCGAGCGAAGACGTCGCATGGGCCAAAGGGACCGCAATGGTGTGTCTTGACATTGGAAGCAGCCCGCGGTCATAGTGTTTGAAAATGCTTTCCGCGAGGTTCGCCCACGCAAGGGCGAACCTTCACCATGGAGGTGCAGACGGGACCGGGGACAGAGGAGGTTGGATGCGTGTTCAGTGCCGAGGAAGTGCTCAAGATGGCCGTTCGCATTGAAAAGAACGGCGAGAAATATTACCGCGAAGCCGCCCAAATGCAAAAGGATCCTCAATTGCGAAAAATTCTTCTGGATCTTGCTGACGATGAAGCCCGCCATGGCGAGTGGTTCGAAAATTTCAGGGAACGTCTCGGCAAGCCCGAAGGGGAAGAGCTCTGGGTTCGGGAGATAAGCGGCGATCTCTTGCAATCCATGATCGGGGATCAGACCTTCAGTCTTAAGGAAGTGAATCCGGCGCATCTGGACAGTGTGGCAAAGATTCTGGAGACGGCCCTGGAATTTGAAAAGGACAGTATCCTTTTTTACGATATGCTCACGGGATTCATGGACGAAGGGGAAAGCGCTCGAACCCTGCAGGAAATTATCGAGGAAGAAAAGCTTCATGTGGAAATTCTGGAAGCACGCCTGGAGGCTCTGACCCTTCGCAGCGAGGCCGCATCCTCCGCATGAATTTTGGAGCAAGCGCTGTCGGCCCGCAGGCCGTAGCCGGCAGGGGCAGATCCGTGTATCCGCCTGCGAAAAAAGGCCCTCCCAGGAATTCTTGACATTTCATGGAGATTTCGTAGGGGCGGACCGATGTGTCCGCCCCTGAAGGCACGCTGCAACTGGGGCGCCTATGGGGCGCACACACCGGTGCGCCCCTACAAGCACGTATTTCGGCAGCGAATTCGAACCAAGCCCCTGCAAATCCACCCTTGGCCGGGTTTCGACCCAAGTGCCTGCAAAGCCACATTTTGCGTGGGGGTTTCGAACCAACCGGCCGAAAACCCACCGTGAACGTGCTGCAAGGCATGGCCGGTATGTCGAGCCGTTTTCGTAGGGGCGGACCGATGTGTCCGCCCCGAAGGAACGTCGGGAAGGGGGCGTCTGTGGGGCGCACACACCGGTGCGCGCCTACAAGCACGAATTTCGGCAGCGAATTCAAACCAAGCGCCCACAAACCGATGCCGGTTCCACGCCTTAGGAATGTCGTTCGGGAAAAACCGGCCTACCGAGGGCTCGAGGGGCTCGCGCCCTGAGAAACCTCAAAAGCCTTCCCACCCAAGGCCGAGCCGCAGCCCAGCGTTCCATTTCAGGCCGTTCCGCCAGGTGCATAAAAGCCAGCGTAAAAATCATGAGCGGAAAAGGAGCGGTTTGAAACACCTGAGAAGGAATGCTCGGCCAAAGACCCTGCAGTGTGATTCCCAGCATCTGCAGCAAAGCGAACAGATAGGCTCCAAGAGCCACCTTCAGCGGATGCCAGCCTCCAAAGATGACCAAAGCCAAGGCGATCCACCCGATCCCTTCAGCCCCTTGAGGCCGTCCCCATCCCGGCTTCACACTCAAGGAAAACGCCGCTCCCGCAAGCCCCACAAAAAGACCTCCAACCACGGTATACAGAAATTGCACTCGTGTGGCGCGTGGATTCCACGGGCAAAGGCAGCTCCGGGATTTTCTCCCACGGCCCTGAGGATCAAACCAAACCGTGTCCGATAGAGAAAAACCCATGTCATTCCAATGCACAGCACCGAGACATACGTGACCACCGTGTGTTGGAACAAAGAAGGGCCGAGCAGCGGCAAATCTTTAAGAAACGGTACAGGGATCGTGGGCACCTGAGGTCCCGGCAGACGGGCATAGTTATTGCCCAAAAAGTAGGCGAGATCCTTGGTCATAAGGGTCAGCACGAAGCCTACGGCCACCTGCGATTGTCTCAGGTGAAGGCTCATGAAAGCCACTACAGCCGCCGTGAAGGCTCCCGTAAGGGCTCCGGCGCCAAAACCCAGGATCAGAGACTGCGTTTCCGAAGCCGTCACAAAAGCCGCCATGGCCGCCAGAAGAATGGTGCCGTCCAGAGAAAGATTGATGATGCCGGCCTTTTCCGTGAGTGTTTCCCCCATGGCGGCCAAGACCAAAGGAGCTGCCCCTGCCAGGAGACTTGCCACAAAAAGGGAAACATGCCAGTCGTTCACGAGGCGTTTCTCCTTCTGGAGGCCAAGCCCTGGACCGCCAAAGCCGAAAGCACAAGACTCCCCTGAATAACCCCGGCAAGCGAAGAATCCATGCGTAGCATCATGGGCAGTTGAATGCTTCCCACATTCAAGGTCGCAAAGAAAAAGCAGATGACGGGAATCGGCTGCCATCGTTCGTTGGCCAGCATGACCACCAATAAAGCCAGGTATCCGTATTGGCTGGAAATATTGGGAATAAGCCGATGATAAACCGCCAGGGCTTGGTAGGCTCCGGCCAAACCGGCGAGTCCTCCCGCCAGGAGCATAGCCACCAGCATCCATCGGGAAGGACTTAGTCCCAGAAGATACGAAGCCTGCGGGTTTCGGCCGATGGCTTTCAGGGCCAGTCCAAGGCGTGTGGTTTTCAGGGTCCAGGCGGTGAGGCCCAGGAAAGCCATGGCGGCACCCAGAGCGTAAGGGGAAACGGCCCATCCGGTCAGGCCGGGAAACCAGTAGGCTTCCGGAAAGGTTTCCGTGCCGCTCATGCTGGCAATACCCGGTTGTTTCCAGGGACCGAAGATGAGCCATAAAAGAAGACCTGTCGCCACAAAATTGAGGCCCAGACCGGCAAAGATCTCGTTAACACCGGCTCGTGTTTTCAAAAATCCCGCCCCAAGAGCCCACAGACCGCCACAAAGACCGGCTCCCAAAAGCGCCGCAGGCAACACCAACTCAGGAGGCGCTCCGTTGAACCAGCGCACCATGGCCGTAGCTCCCACAGCCCCCAAAACCACCTGACCCTCCACACCGATGTTCCACAATCCGATCTGAAACGTGTATAGAAGACCAAGAGAACACAGGGTCAAGGGTATCCAGACTCGAAAAACCTGGGCGACTTTTCCCCAGGATCCCAAAGATCCCAAAAGAATATGGCGGTAAGCGTCCCAGGGGGAAGCGCCGCTCAGGGCCACCATGGCGGAACTGAGCCCCAGGGCCAAAACCATAGTCCAAACAAGGCGCCGAAGGGGTTCTCGAAAAGATTGTGGCTTCATAGCGTCCTTTGGCCTCAGAGCGAGACACGGCCGGCAATGGCACCGGCCACTTTGTCGGGGTGAGCGTCCCGAGCGTCCACATCCAACAAAATGCGCCCGTTAAAAAACACCAGCACACGGTCCGAAACCATAAGAATCTCGTCCAATTCTGCGGAACTGAAAAGGACGGTCATGCCTGAATTCGCCAGTTGCAGAAGATGTTCCCAAACCCAGTGGGTCGATTCCACATCCAAGCCTCGAGTGGGCTGTTCCAGCAGTAACACGGAAGCTTTCGAAGGGATGAGCGAAAGAAGCAGGCGCTGCTGGTTTCCACCGGAAAGGGAGTCCGCATGGGATTCACTTGATCCTCGAATGCGAAACCTTTCAATCTTTTCTTCGGCCATGTGGCGTGCCTCCTGCCATGGGACACGCCATGTGGAAGGACAAGCCGCGAGAGCCACATGTTCCGTGAGGGTGAGTCCTGGGATGAGCCCTTCCTCCAGTCGTCCTTCCGGCACGAAAGCGACACCGCGCCGACGAAAGGCATGGTGATCCCATCTGGTGCAATCTTCACCAAAGAGGCGAAGGCGACCCGAGACAGGCTTTTGCAACCCTGCGGCCAGCCTCAAGAAAACGCCCTGACCGCTTCCTTCCAGCCCGGCCAACCCCACCACTTCACCTCGGTAAAAGGTTGCCGTCGCTTCCCGCAGCCCCGATCGACCTCCAAGCCCGCTCACGTTTTCAAATTCCAAGCTGATGTGCTCAAAGGATCGAGCCGATTTCTGCAAAGGAGCCGGAGGCGTGCCGAACATGAGGGTAAGAATTTCTCGAGGATCAAAAGGAGCCTTCAGGGATCCCGTCACCTGCCCTTGGCGCAGGACCGTCACCTGATCGCATAAGCTTTCCACATCCTCGATCTTGTGCGAAACCAAAAGCACCGTCTTGCCGTCTTGAGCCACATGCCGTAAGGCTCGAAAGAGAAGTTCCTTTTGTGCCGTGGAAATGCCTGTGGTGGGTTCATCCAAGATAAGCAGACGGCATCCGAGGGACAGCAGGCGGATCAGTTCCAATTGCTGACGTTCCCCCAAAGTGAGGGATTCCAGGGGAGCTCGAGGATCCAGGTAAAAACCGAAATCGCGGCACAGGGATTCCAGGGTTTCCGCCCATGCCTTGGAGGATTTTCGGGGAGAAGGCGGCTGTCCCACGATAAAATTTTCCAGGACCGTCAGAGACGGAAAATCCGAAGGTTCCTGATAGAGCATGCCGATGCCGGCTTGAAAAGCTTCGGCGGGATGGGCGAAACGAACAGGTTTTCCATCAAGGAGAATATCTCCGGAAGATTTGGAAATGGCCCCGGCAAGGATTTTCATGAGGGTGCTCTTGCCGGCTCCGTTTTCTCCCAGAACTCCGTGAATGGTTCCGGAACGTACCAAGAGATCGATGCCTCGATTGGCATGCACCGTTCCGTAGTATTTGTGGATTTTTCGAAGTTCGATGTCCATGAAAAAGGTCCAAAGAAGATGTGTCAAAACATCAAATGTTATTCGGGCCGTCCCCCGTTTGGGATGACGACGAAGACCGCGTTTTAGGGGCCGACACATGGGTCGGCCCCTACGGGCAATATGGTTTCATCCGGATGGTCCCATATTGCCGGCCGACCCAGACAGGTGACACATGGGTGTTTCCTGTGGGCCGACACGCCACTCGGCCCGGTTGTTTCGTCCTGGTCAGGGGCCGACACATCGGTCGGCCCCTACAGGCTGGCGCGCGGATCGGTTCGTAGGGGAGGATGCCTGGGGTCCGAGTGATTCCACATGGCGTCCGGCTCCTGGAGGCTCCCCCGTCAGCGATCCGCAACAAAACGAAAGGCGGCTCGCTTCCATGAGCGCACCGCCTCCGCCACGTGTCCCGGTCCCTTGTCCTACTTGGCGCTGCTCTGGCCTTCCATGCCCTTCAAAAGCTGTTTCATGGTCCAGATGTCTTGATCCGAAGCGATGGCTCCGGCCGGCACAAACACGGATCCATCCTGATAATACAAAGGTCCCGCGAACAGGTTCAGGCTTCCGGAAGCCAGATCCGTGACAAAGCCGTCCACAGCTTTGGCCGCTTCGGGACTCAGCGCCGGTCCCTTGATGAAACCCAGAGAACTGGTCTGTTCATTGTTCAAATCTTTCCAATCAGGTCCCAACCACAACCATTGGGATTTCCAAGCACCCGACATGGCTGCCTGAAGAAGCGACACATATCCAGGCCCCCAGTTGTAGTACGGCACACCCAGGCAGGCATCTGGAGCGGTTTCACAGGCGCCCTTGTAGTCGTAAGGCACCGCCCACACTTCTCGGCCTTCCTTGCGCTTTTGCGATGCCACCGTCAAGGCTTCCGCCGTATCGATTCCTGAAACGACCACATCGTAGCCACTGTTAAAAAAGGTTTGAGCCACCTGACTGGGATCCGCCGTGACTCCTGGAATATTGAACCAAAAACCGATCCAGGTGACCTTAAAACCCAACTTTTCCACCGGCTCCTTGCGTACCTGCGTCCATGCGTAGCGGGCTCCCAGATAGGTAGCCGCCGCAAGACGACGGGTTTCTTCATTGATAAGCGGACCCAAGTAACCGATTTTTCCTGTCCTGGTCGTCAAGGCGGCTACAAAGCCGGCCATCATTTTGCCGTATTCCATGCGTACCATAAGGTTGGAAAGATTCGAAGGGGCCTTGCCGGTAAGCACATCGTCTCCGGAAACATGCACGAAGTAAACCTGAGGGTGCTGCAGCGCCGCTTCACGAATACCGTCCTTCATGTCATCGGAATTGGCGATGATCAGCTTGGCACCCTTGGAGACCAGATCATCCACCACCTGAGGAATCGTGACTCCAGGTCGGTCCGCGGGGTTGACCTTGTCGATATAAAGCATTTTGGTTCCGGGAACAGTCCGTTCCACGTAAAGGCCGGCATCATAGTGCGCCTGGCTCCATCCCTTGTCGTTGTAAGGCCCCACCAGAAGCAGCCCGAACACAAAAGACTTTTCTTCGGCTCGAACCGGCGCTCCGGACCACAGAAGCACCACGACCAACAACACCATTGCCCAAAGGATTCGCGAAACTTTCACGCCCATTGTGCCCCTCCCGTAAGATCTGCGTACGGTTCAAAGAAAGTATAAAATTTCAAGCAATTTCCGAATATTCAAAACCGATCGACCAGAGGATTCTAAAGAAAAGGGCAGGGGATTGCAATCGGAGCTTGTGAAAAAAAGCTTTGTCCATAAAGGCGGCGAGCCTTGACAAGGAGAGATCGAAGCTTATAATGCCGACGAAACATCTTGTGCGTCGTACACAAGGTCATTTCGCCCCACAAGCGGTAAGGAGGTCACAGGTTATGCCCATTTACGAATACGAATGCACGCAGTGCGGTCAAGTCACCGAAGCCATGCAACGTTTTTCCGATCCACCCCTGACCGAATGCTCTCATTGCCGTGGGCCGCTGCGCAAGATGATTTCCATGAGCACGTTCCACCTCAAGGGATCCGGCTGGTATGTCACCGACTATGCCGGAAGGAAACAAAACGACAACTCTCATTCCAAAAAGAATGCCGATTCGGGATCCAGCAGTTCCGAAAGTTCTTCGTCTTCGGCGTCCTCTGCAGGGGCCTCCGCATCCTCCGACGACTAATCTTTTTCCTGACGATTCCTTCAAAACCAAAAAAGCGGGCCATCGCCCGCTTTTTTCGTTCTGTCCTTTGACACCCCGGAAACCTCTTCTGGACCGGGCAAAGGCCTTCCCCCGCTCCCGACACCGACCGTGACCATAGACCCATGGACTCGCCCCGAATCCTGCAACCCGTGCGGCCTGCCCCATGTGCCCGAGAGACCCGTAGGGGCGGACCGATGTTTCCGCCCCGTATCTTCCAACCTGTACGTCCGGACCCATCTGTCCGCCCCAAAACACGCTCCGGGGGCACGTTTTCGGGGCGCACACACCGGTGCGCCCCTACAGGATTATTTCCCATCCGTGCGGTCACGCGTGTTCACCCATAGGGGCGGAACTATCTCCTCAACCCATATGCAAAAGAATACCGCCCATTCCTCTGTAGGGGCGGACCGATGTGTCCGCCCCAGCCCCTTCAAACCGTCCTATCAACTCCGTCTTTTTCCCGGCATTCAAAGACCCATGGTCAGCAATCCGGGTCTTCGCCCTCATTTATAGACTCCCAATTTTTTGACCAGGCGCTTTCCATCATCGACGTGCTTGCCAGATGCTTCCTCCTTTTTGGCTGAATATTCGAACAAATTCAGCATCTACACATCCAGTCCCAGGGCCGATCGCGTCGCCGGGCCCACAATACCGTCCACCTTCAAGGTGCCCTTGGCCTTTTGAAACGCCAGGACGGCTCTATGTGTTTCCGGCCCAAAGACGCCGTCCACAGTCACAGGATACCCGGCTCGGTCCAGAGCTTCCTGAAGCCGTCGCACATCGTCTCCTCGTAAAGCCGGTGTCTGCAAACGAAGCAGGCGTCCCGATTCCGGTTCTTCGGCGGAAACACGCACGGGAGCTTCCAGCAGAACGGAGGCATCGATGAGCACACCGCGTACCATGAACGGAAGTTCCAAGCCCCATTTGTTCTGATCGATCAGGCTGCCGAAGCTTTCCATACGGTACACGGTTTTTCGAAGCAGTGTGTTGCTGTGATGCGCAAGCCAGTCTCGGCGGCACCGCACGTAGCCTTGAATCCATGCCTTTTCTCCCAGCTGGGACGGTTTTCCGATCTGTTCCGTGGTAAGATCCCGAAGCCGCTGCCAGGATCCATGCACGCGGCTGTCGTAGACCACGGAAACCCCCAGAGCCGTTGAAATTTCCATGGATTTCGCTGAGGTAAGGCTCGGTTCCCAGTAGATTCGGTCAAAAAAACGGTCCTGGCATTCACGCATCACGGGATCCTGCCCCGCATCCCGCAGAAGTCCTTTCAGGCGTTCGTCGTAATTGAGAGCAGAATCCCGTTTGGCCAGACGATCCAAATAGATGGAAAGTTCCGGGCCGAAAGCGCCGGAAGAAGCCGAGCAGTAGTCCCGCACCAAGAGGTACAGGTTTCCACTGGCAAGAGTGGTTTGGGATCGGCCGTAGGTGAGTTCTCCGGGATCCATGGGATGATAGGTGACTTTGCCGTAATCGCCCTGAGGACGACCTGTTTCAAAAACATTGACGATGGCCTGCGCGGCCTTTTTCTGAAGGTCACTGAGCATGAAAAGCTCCTTAAGTTTTGAAGGCAATGCCGAGTCTTCGCTCAAGAAAGGAAAGCCTGAAACTTCCTTATGCATAATCCGGTGGATGCCGCCTTGACAAGACCCTGCGCAAGAAGCTATAAACGCGTTGCTTCCACATCGGGGATGTAGCTCAGTTGGGAGAGCGCAGCCTTCGCAAGGCTGAGGCCACGGGTTCGAATCCCGTCATCTCCACCACGAAGGCGAATCAGGCCGTTGGGATGCTTCCAACGGCCTTTTCTTTTTGGGCCGAGGGAGCGTTCAGGGCGGCCACAAGATAAAAGAAGCCGCCGACTGCCAGGATTGCCGGAAACCCAAAGGTCATGGATCCCAAAGCGGCCAGCAGAGCACTCAGGACCGAAGCATATCCGTTGATGGCCCATGCCCATGGCACAAGATCGATCTCGGTGCACGCCAAGGCCCGCAGCCCTAAAGGCATGGGCATGCCCATAAGAAACGCCACAGGAGCCATCCCGAAGCCCGCGAAAGCCCATCGGAAACCGTCCTGCAAGCCCTGAATCCACGGCGCCCATGCAACCCACACCATGCCCCACGCGAGGACCATGCTTCCCGTGAAAACCGTTACGATCCGCAGAAGGTTTCGGCGGCCCAGAAAGCGTTTTGGCTCCAGCCACAGCACACACCAGGAAGAGGCGAGGCTTCCCAAACCCGCCCACAAGAGAAAAGATCCGACGCTTACAGCAAAACCATAGACTGAATGTCCCAACACAAAGACGTTTTTTTGAATCACCACGGTTTCCACAAAAAGAAAGGCAAGGCCCAGGGAACCGAAGAAACCGAAAGTCTTGGCGACCGCCTGTGGGGATTGTCGAAGAAAGGTTCGAAAACGAAAAGCCACGGGAAGGGCTATGAGAAGGCCGGCGGCGACAAAGGCTTGAACCAAGGCCGCCACAATCACCGGAACACCCCAGGAAAGAAGCGGGACAGTTCGGCCATGTCGGGTCCCGAATAGCTCTTGTAAAGTTTTCCAGCGTAGGAAGTGAAACACATAAGGTCGATTGTCCGTCACTGAATCGATGCGAAAAGGATAGGTTTTCATGAAATTTTCGGCTTCCATGCTCAAAAGAGCCGTCATGGCTCGATAGAGGGGTTCCCCTCCAGAAACATGAAATCTATGGGCTTCTTCTGCGCTCATGTCGTCAAGATAGGCCAGATCGAAAGATCGTTCCTCACAGAATTGTCGAATGAAATCCTTTTCCCTGGATGAGAACGGGCTCTTTTTGACCAAAAGCAGCGCGGTGTTCCAGTCATGGATCAAGGCCATGTGACGACCCTGCTGTTGAATGCCGCGGCGTTCCAGAGCTTTCTTGGCCGTGGCTGTGAACCGAAGGGTTGCTTGAGGCGGCACGGAAAGGCTGTGAAGTACGGCAAGAAAGCCGTTGGAAGACAGTCGATCCAGGTAAGCCGTTAAGGCTTCCACGGTGGCGTCGTAGACTTCCATGAGGCTTGCGGCGCCGCTTGCCGAACCACTGAGTGTTCCCAAGGAAACGGGGAAAATCACGTCATAGACTTGAGTCGTCGTGCGCAGATACCTTCGGGTATCCGTCCCATGCACGACGACTCGGTGGGAACTATCCTTCGGTGTCAGCCCCCATGCCCAGTGAAGGGTCATTCGAGCCGCATCCTCATGTCTTTCGACCACATCCAGAGAAGAGACACCTTCCAGAAGGGCTACGGCCGGTTCCCAATTGCCGTGAAGACCCAGATGAAGGACTCGCAGCCCTTCGGGTTTTTCACCATGAAGCCGTGCCAGTCTGTAGGGCAGGGTGCTCATGAGGCATTCTCGAAACGACGGAGCCAAGACAAAGGCTTCTTCGAAAAACAGCGGAACAGGCCCTACGCCGTCCACAAAGAGGGCTCGAGGCGTCCATGGAGGTTCCGAGGTGCAGGAAAGACTCCATCCCGAAAGGGATCGAAAGGGTACACGATGGCTTTCCAGCACCGTGACCCAGCCCATGGGCCCAAAACGTTCCGTGAGCACTCGGGTTTCGGGAACCTTGAGAGCGTATGAAAAACCCTTGTAGGGATAGGGTGTGGGAACCAAGGCCTTCTTCGGCACAAGAACCTGGATCGCCAGGCATGCCAGAACACAGGCCGAAGCCCGCGGAAAAAAAGACAGCAAAAGAGACGGTACGATACCCGCCGAATCTTTGTCGGTGTTTGGCCTTTCTGCCTTGCCCATCTGTGAAATGATGGCGGCCATGGCGGCTAAAATCGAAACCGCTCTCAAAGCTGATGACACATCGAAGATATGGATCAATCCGACCGCCAAGGCGGCCCCCAGGGCGGCTCCTGCAAGATCCGCAAGATAGACCCGGTGGAGGCGTTGCGGTTCCGAGCGTAAAGCCAAACCGATTCCCAGACCCGCGGCCAAAAAGGGAAGACTAAGGGTGACAAAAACAGCGGCAAGGAAACCAATCTGGCGCGGGTTCCAAAGGATTTCCAAAGGGTTAAAAGAGATTCGGGAAAGCCCCGCAGGGCTTAGGAGCACCATCCAGGAAAGAAAAACCGCCGTGACGGCAAAAGCGGCTCTGGAGCGTTGAATCAGAAAGCGCTGAGCTAGGGTGAGCCCTGTGGCGCCGGCTCCGTAACCCAGCAAAGCCAGGCTCAGAATCATGAACGCAAAATGATGGTCATGAACAATGTGCAGAACACGAACCAGAAGGACTTCATAGGCAAGAGCGGCACAGGAAAGAACAAAGACCGCAGGCAAAGGAATCATGGCTTGGGACTGCTTCGAGTAAGCGGCACGAAGGCTACGGGAAGCACCTGCTTGGTGGTGACGGTGCCGTCTCGAGCCTTGTGCACCACGGTAAGATACTGCGTCAAGAACGGAGGTCCCACAGGAAGGACCAGTTTTCCTTCGGGTTTCAGTTGTTGCATGAGGGGTGGAGGAATATGAGGAGCTGCAGCGGTGACCAGAATTCCGTCAAAGGGAGCGTGTTCCTGCCAGCCGAAATAGCCGTCCCCGGTTTTTACATGAACATTGGCAATCCCCAGGTTTTTCAGGCAGGTTTCGGCGCTTTGCGCCAGTTCAGGAAGGATTTCCACGGTGTAGACTTCCTTGGCCACATGGGCCAAGACCGCGGCCTGATACCCGGAACCTGTTCCGATTTCCAAGACTCTGGCCTCCTTAGGGAGATCCAAAAGTTCCGTCATAAGCGCCACGATAAAGGGCTGGGAAATGGTCTGGCCGTACCCGATGGGAAGCGGTCGGTTTTCATAAGCGACATCCACGAGATTCGGCGGCACGAAAAGATGCCTGGGCACTTGACGCACGGCTTCACGCACACCCACGGAAAGCGTACCCCGCCCCGTTTCCTGAGCCGTTGCGGCCATGTCGGCCAGGATTACGCGCAGCATGGCTTCCCTTTTTTCATGATGCTTAAGGTCTTCCTCGGCAATCGCCCCAGAGGTGCCAAACGCCGCCAGAGCCCATAGCAACACGGCCAGGAGCAGTTGAGAAGCTCCACGTTCATTCCTTTGCATATTCTTGGCCGTCAAGGGCGTTCCCTCCTTGGCTCAAGCCGTCACATGAGATGATCCAGAGACGACTTTAAGCGCACCTTGATCGTTGACACCGGGGCGTTGGATCTGCATGTAACAAATCGTCTTTCCCGAGACAACGGTTGCACGAATGTGGCAAACCTTTTGAGGGAAGATTGAGAGGAGAAATAACAACGGGGACTTCCGTTGAAGCCCCCGTAGCTGTTTTTGGTGGGATGTGGTTGTTGTTTACTTCTTTCGTTTCTTGCGGAGCCATGCCACGCTTCCGGCAAGCCCCGTACCAAAGAGGAAAAGCGTTGCAGGTTCTGGGATTATGTTCGGTGGCCCTCCACCATTCGGAACCCAGGTAACATCCTTGGAGAAGGGATTGTTCGCGAGAGTGGATTGAATTCTTGATTCACCCTGTTTGTCCGTGACAATGGCCAGCAAATCGAAATGGGCCCAATCTATTTTTGAATCGAGCCCAGATAGTGTGAGAATCTTGATAGACCCGTTATCGTTGCCTGTGGTTTCATCGTCAAAGTTAGGTACTGGGTTGGATTTCACGAAGTTTCCAATGTCGAAGAATAAGTAAGCATTGGCATCTTTGACTGGCTCGTGATTGCCCACGTCATTGTAATCGCTGGGCCACCACGACAGGCTATTAAGGGGTGTTTGGGTGGTATAAAAGGGTCCGTAAGAGCCTTGGTCGGGGTCGTCGTCATTTCGATCAAGCTTCAGATTTTGAAAAGCGAGGGTAGCGTTATCGGTGTAGATCGAAACTAAAAGAATAGCTCCGACATCTTTAAACGACGATACATCAAATCCAAAGCTATAGGAGGTATCATTATCATTCCAATCCTTGCCTGTTCCATCCGTACCCGTGTATTGGCCTCCAATCAACAAAGGTTGATTTTGGACACCATAGCTGCCTGCGGCATAGATGATAGTTCCAGATGTACGAGCAGTGTCATCTTCTTCCGGGGAAGTCCAATCGTTGTAATCTGCATACGTACCGGTGTCGCCTTGGCCGGCGGGGGCTCCTAATTGCAGCGTTGGCACTGCCCAGGCTGTTGTTTGCATCATCGCCAGCGTTCCCATTACCAGAGCCAGCATAAGCCGTTTTTGCATAATCTATCCTTTCTTTAATACTTGTGCGGTCCATCAAAATTCCTTGGAAGCCTTCTCCCAGCTGGAAGGGCTTTCCCGCTCAAAGCCTCAAACCCATGAAGGTTCGACCGTACTTCCAGCAGCCAGAAACCGAATCTAGTTCCGCAACATCAAACGTTGTATTTTCACCGCCTGCGTCAGATCCATCTTTTATTTCGGTCCAGTCAAATCCCTTGCCGATTATCATCCACAATTTTCGGTTTGGGGATGTTGTCGGCGCTTTGCAAGCCCATAAGGCAAAAAAAGTGCCAGAGCTCACGCTTCAAAGAAGGTTTAATATATTTAATTAAATCGATCTGTTAGTGTGGCAAGTGTTCTGAGGGCGTTGGGTTGAGTGTGCAAACAGGTTCTCACATGTGCAAAGTCGTGCATCAAAAGTGGCAAAGTGTTGCACACTCCCTGGAAAGGATCTCTTGCGGGAGTTTCTGACTTCCATTTTCATGCAGCCAGTGGGCTTGGCTTTGTTTTGCATGGGATGAGAGTGGCGAGGCAAAATCGGTTATGGAATCTCTAGACGAGAGGCACGCCAAGTTTGGAAGCCACAGGGAGCTTTTCTTGCTCCCTGTGGCTTGGGTTTTGCCAAAGGCGGTGGCTTGAAATTTTATTTGATCACGCGGATCGAAGCCTGCCCCTGGTTTCCTGCGGTGTCGGTGGCGACGGCCGTGATGGTATGTGTGCCCGAGGCCGCCGACGAGGTGTTCCAGATGTAGCTGAGGGATGAGGCGGTGGTGGAGGCTTTGAGCACCCCGTCGATGTAACATTTGATCCCGGCGACTTTCACGTTATCTTTCGCTGTCACGGAAATGGCGACCTTTTTGGAAACCTTTGAGCCGTCGCTCGGGCTTGTGATGGCTACTTGAGGCGGCTCGGTGTCCACAGGATCCGAAATGTTATCCACGGTGATCGTCACAGCGGAGGATGTTCCAATGTTTCCGGCTTTATCCCAGACCTTGGCCGTTAAGGTAAGCGAGCCATCAGCGAACCCAAGGGTATCCACGGTAAACCCATAGGGAGCTTCTGTAGCTTGGCCGACCAGTTGTCCATTGGCGTAAAGTTCTACGTGGTCAACACCCACATTGTCCGAGGCGGACACATCCACCGCCACATTGCCGGAAACCACGGCCCCTGCTTTGGGCGCTGTGATAGTCACTTTGGGCGGCTCGGTATCCAGGGTTTGTGTTTGTAGAGCCTTAAGGACTGCTGCGTGAGCGTCCACGCGGCCGTAACCGTAGTAGGTATCCCAGCCGCCGGATCCCAAATCCACGGCTGTTTGCTTCAAAATGTTTTCCACTTGATTCGGTGTGAAGGCTGGGTTGACGGAGAAGACCAGAGCACCGACCGCTGCCGCTGCGGGACTGGAAAAGGAAGTTCCGGATACACTGGCATAGCCGCCGCCTCGAGCTGTGGTGAGAATGCCGGCTCCTGGAGCCGCCAGATCCACATAATTTCCGTAACTGGACCAGCTGGCCTTCACATCCGAGCTGGTGGTGGCGGAAACAGTCACGATAGCAGGGTTTTCCGAGATATTTTCCAACGTTCCCGAGTTTCCGGCCGAAGCGAAAACCAGCCCACCCTTGCTTCGAAAATAGTTGGCGGCGCTGGTGACAGTTGAGCTTCCCGTGACTCCGTAGCTGATGTTGGCCACCCGTGCCCCGTGATCCGCCGCCCAGGTGAGTCCGCTGGCGATGGTGCTGAAATAGGCATACCCGTCCGGTTGGCTGATCCTTACAGGCATGATCTTGGCGTTCCAAGCAAGGCTTGCCACTCCCAGGGCATTGTTGGCCGCAGCGCCGATGACCCCAGCCACGTAGGTTCCGTGACCGTGAACATCCGAGGTATCCGCATTGTTGTCATACATGTTCCATCCGGGAACAAGTTTCACGGCAAGATCCGGGTGGGTGCTGTCCACGCCGGTGTCCAGAACCGCCGCAATGATGCCGTCTCCAAGGGTGTAGTCCCAGGCTGCGGGAGCCTTCATCAGAGGCAGATGCCATTGGCTGTTAAACTTGGGATCATTGGGAACAGTGTCGTCGGGAGGGATCAGAGCGTCCGGTTCGGCAAAGGCGATCTTGGGATGCCTGGAAAGGGCTCGAGCCACGGCTTCTTCCGCCTGCGCAGGCACCGAAACCACGTGGACTCGAATCTTTTCCAAAACCCCAAGACGACGACCTCCATGCTCGAAAAGCACGTCGTCCAGTTCGGTGTCACTGACCCCGACCCGGGCCTGGACCAGGATACGTCCCTGAGCCCACTGCGGTTTTTCGGCCCAGGCGGTAGAGCCTTCCGCAAGCAGGGAAAAACCAAATCCGGCAAGAAGCAGAAACACGCAGAGATAAAAGGCGTTCAAGGCGAAAACTGGGGCTCGAAACCTCAAAAGAGCTTTGGAAAAGTGTTTGAAACCGTTCATAACACACCTCCTAAAGAGTTTGGAATGTTCGGGCAGGAAACGGGAAGGCCATCTTCCACGGCAGGAAGGAGGTGTTCCCGTTTCTTCGGCAACCCGGCCATCCCGACGGATCGGGACCCGTGGCTTTGCGTCCCCGCCTTACGGCGGGTTTGCCCTTTCGGAAACGTGGGGCTCTTGGGCCATCGATGTATCTATCGGAGACTTGGGGAAGGAACTTGAGAAAATTTTTGACTCGGTTTGGAAGGGATCTGCAGGGCTATGGCAAAGCGTCGGGGTACGGAACGCCATGCCCCGACGTTCGAACCATGTTTCAAGATCCAACATTTTTCCCGGTGCCGTAGTAGCTGAGATACCAGGCCACAAATTTTCGAATACCTTCTTGAATGGACGTGGCGGGGCGAAACCCGAAATCGCGGCTCAGATCGTCGATGTCCGCCGCCGTGGCGGGAACATCGCCGGGTTGGATGGGCAAAAATTCTTTGCGGGCTTCCTTACCCAGGGATTCTTCCAGCACACGAATAAATTCCATGAGTTCCACCGGATGATTGTTTCCGATGTTGTAAATGCGGTACGGAGCGGCACTGGTTCCGGGATCCGGGGCATCTCCGGTCCAGGTGGAATCCGGTACCGGAGCTTTTCGCATCACACGCACCACCCCTTCGATGATGTCATCGATATACGTAAAATCGCGGCGCATCTTTCCGTAATTGAACACCTGGATGGGTTCATCGTTCAAGATGGCTCGAGTAAAAAGAAAAAGAGCCATATCGGGCCGTCCCCACGGGCCGTAGACCGTAAAGAATCGAAGACCCGTGCAAGGCAGGCCGTAAAGATGCGCATAGGTATGGGCCATGAGTTCATTGGCTTTCTTGGTGGCGGCATAAAGGGAGACGGGATGATCCACATTATGATGCACGGAAAAGGGCATACGGGTGTTGGCCCCGTACACGGAACTGGAAGAGGCAAAAACCACATGAGCCCATCCGTGCCGACGGCCTCCTTCCAAAATATTCATGAACCCCATGAGGTTACTGTCAACATAGGCGTAAGGGTTCACGAGGGAATAGCGCACTCCGGCTTGAGCCGCCAGATGCACCACAACCCGAAACGGATAACGATCAAAAACGGCTTCCATGGCGGATCGGTCCGCCACATCCAGACGATGGAACGTGAAACCTGGGTGGGCTTCCAGGATCTTCAGGCGATCCCATTTGATCCGCACATCGTAGTAAGCGTTCACATTGTCCACACCGACAACGGAATAGCCGTCCACAAGGAGCCTTTGCGCGAGATGGAAACCGATAAAGCCGGCGGTGCCGGTCACCAGCACGGGCACGGAAGGGTCCAGCAGGTTTGATTCGAGCATGGAGGGTTAGTCCTTTTTCTTCAAACGCACGGTGAGTACGGAACAGGGAGCCTTGCGCACCACTCGGTCGGCCGTGCTTCCAAAAAGCACATGAGCGATACCCGTTAATCCCTGGGATCCCATAACCACAAGATCGATCCCCTTTTCTTGGACGAAACGGACGATTTCCGTGGCCGGATATCCGGACAGAATGTGAATTTCGTAAGGCTGCTTTTCTCTCAGCTGCTTCACGTAACGTTCTTCGATGGCCGCCTTGGCCCCTTCGGTGGCCCGTTCCACAAAATGCACGTCCATTTCCAAAGGCACGTAAATTTCTCGAATCGGGGCCGTGGTGAACGTGACCAAAACATGAACCAGGTGAAGGGTGGCGCCGTAACGCCAAGCCAGGTCCTTGGCCGCAATGAAGGCTTCATCGGCATTGTCACTGAAGTCCGTACAAAAGGCGATGGATTTATAAAGATTTTCGCTCATGGCAAGCTCCTGTGTTGGAAAGAATCCAAAGCTTTATGGAAAGCATCATGCATCCACGATCCAGACCGTCATGCCTCGAGCCAGTCCTGTGACGGACTTGGAAACACTTCCCACGAAAAATTCCTTCACACGGCTCAGACCCCTTCGACCCACCACGATGGTGGAACAGCTGAGAGCCTTGGCCCGTTCCACGATGATAAAGGCGATTTCCTGAACCTCCACCCCGAAATCTTCATGGATCACGGATTCCGAAAAACCCGCCTGCAGTAAAACATCCCTAGCCGTGGCAAAGGTGCGCCGCATCTTTTCTTCATCTTCAGGATTCCAGAAGTAACCGCTCACGTGCGGATGAGATTCATGCATGCCTTCGATGCGGCGAATCACATCGCGTGAAAGCAGATTGGGCGATGCCGGCGGCAGCACATGAAAAAGGATGAATTCCACCTGGCTGGATCCCTTGAGAAGACGGGCCACATATTCCACGGCTTTCAGGGATCCGGGCCGATCGTCCAAGGCGATAAGCACGCGTTCCATAAGGGCGGCTCCTTGAAGGGTTTAAAGGTCTTTAAACACCTTGGCGAGGGAATCTCCCGCCACATGGATCTTCCATTCGTTCAAATACCCAAATGGGGTTTCCAGGACCGTAAAGCCCGTGCGTTCCAACCTTTGGCGAACCTCTTGCACCATGGCCTGAGCCGTGGCGTGGGAAGCTTTCGTTTCTGCCAGATGATTAAAGGAATGCAATAGAATGGTGGTGGTTTCAAACTTTCGAGCCAGCCATTTGGCGTTTTTCACCCATTTTTCCACCACCTTGCTTTGACGGTCTTCATCGTGAGCTTCCGCATGAAAGAAGATGACCACGCAGTTTTGGCATTCCTGTTCTTCATCCCGATCGGGCACGTCGGGAAGTGTTTTTTGAAAGGTACGATACCAAAAATGGGGTGCATAAAACATAAGCAGTTTCATGGAACCCGTCGATCCCTTTTTGGCCCACTCGAGCTATTGAACAAGCGGTTCGTTTATGAGCTGCTGTTTCTTTTGCAACCTTGCAGAGTCATATACACCCATGGGGATGGATGGTGCAAGGCATCCCATGAAAACTTCATTTTTCCTCGGCGTGTCTTGACATTGGGGGGGGCTGCCGATAGGATTCGGCTTCGTTGAGGACGGACCGAAATCCTCGCGCTTTTTGGCAAGCTCGCCAGGGGAAAAAACACTTTCGAGCCGTGCCCTGTTTAAGAAAGGGCAAGGAAGGCAATCCGGCTTCAAGGACTTGGCGGGTCACGGCTTTTCAAAACCACAATGGAAATCGGCATGAACGTACGCTGGCGTGTCTTGGCCATTCGATCCATTCTCGGTATTGTCTTTGCCTTTGGTTTGGGAAGAATCTTTTTCCCCGCCGCTCCAAGCGGAAGAATCCTTGTTTTGGCTCTTTTGCTTGTTTTTTCGGCTTACGTTCTGGAGGCTCTTCGAGCCCAAAGGAAGTGACGCGGCCGCGCGAGCTTTTCCGGGAATCGCCGTCGTGGCCTGAGTAGGTTTGAGTGAAGAAAGAATCGGGGTGAACCCATGGGGCACCCCGGCAGGTTGGTGACGGGCGGGGGGTCGCCCGCACAATATGCGGGCGAAAGGCCCACGTTCCAAGAAAAAAGAAGTTTCAGGCTTGTCGGGGCGAGGCGGCGCCTCGCCCTGACTTGAAATGGCATGCGACGCTTTGGGATTATGAGTTCTCGGACAAGGCGTGCAGAACTTGTTGGTAACGGGCGGAACTGACGGCCTGAAGGCATTCAGGCAGAGGAGGTTTTAATGGATTGGCAAAGACCCCCGAACCGAGGCCAAGGGCCCGGAGTGCCTCCGGACCTTGAGCAGGTCATCAACCGGTTGCGGCAAAGGTTTCAGTTTCCGGGGTTCAAGGGAGGCGCCTTTTGGATGGTGGGCTTGGTGGTGTTTGTGCTGGTGGTGGCCGCCAACGCCTACTACACGGTGGATCCTCAGGAAACCGCTGTGGTGCAGCGTTTCGGGCGTTTTGTGCGAACGGAGGGTCCCGGGCTGCATTTCAAGATTCCTTTCGGGGTGGAAACCGTCACCAAGGTGCTCACCGGCCGAGTGCTTCAGCGGGAATACGGTTATCGTACGGTCACTCCTGGTGTGCGTTCCCGGTTTACCGAAAAAGGGTTTGAAGAAGAAGCCCGTATGCTCAGCGGGGACCTGAACGTTGTGGATTTGCAGTGGACTGTCCAGTACAAGATTCAGGATCCCATGGAATACCTGTTTCGTCTGCATGATGTGGAAAGCACTCTGGATGACATTTCCGAATCCGTCATGCGTCGTGTTGTGGGCAACCGTTACGCCGACGATGTGCTCACGGTGGGTCGAGCGTCCATCGCCGAAATGGCCCGTCAGGAAATTCAGCAGATTATGGATACCTACCATACAGGCTTACAGATTGTGACCGTGAAGCTGCAGAACGTGAACCCGCCGGATCCTGTGAAATCCGCTTTTAACGAGGTGAATGAAGCCCGCCAGGAAAAGGAGCGCATGATCAACGAAGCACAGCAGGTTTACAACGAGCGTATTCCCAAGGCTCGAGGCGAAGCGCGTCAGACCATCACGCAGGCCGAAGGCTATGCCACGCAGAGAATCAATCGAGCTCAAGGGGAGACCACCCGGTTTCGAAGTATTCTGGACGAATACGAAAAGGCTTCGGATGTCACACGGCGCCGCATGTATCTTGAGGCCATGAGTGAGTTCGCGTCCAAGGCGGGTAACCTGTTGGTGCTGGATGCCGGCAGTGCCGGTGTGCTGCCCATTCTGGACCTGAACCAGGTGGTTCGGCAATGGGCCGATGGAAGTTCTGGGTCCGGAAAGGCAGGGGAGTGATGGCCATGCTGCAAAACCTAAGATTTCCCGTAATTATCGTTGTCGTCGTTCTGGGCGTGCTGGCCGTCAGTTCTTTTTTCGTGGTTTCGGAAACGGAACAGGTGGTGATCACCCAGTGGGGAAAACCGGTAAGGCAACCCATCACCCAGGCGGGACTCCACTTCAAGATTCCCATCATTCAAAAAGCCAACTTCTTTGAAAAACGCGTCCTGAAATGGGACGGAAGCCCGAATCAAATTCCGACCCGGGACAAGAAATACATCTGGGTGGATACGACGGCACGATGGCGCATCAAGGACCCTCTGCTCTTTTTGCAGCGTGTGGGCAGTGTGAGCACGGCCATGAGCCGCCTGGACGGCATTATCGATTCCGTGGTGCGGGATCATGTTTCCAACAACCACCTGGTGGAACTGGTGCGTAGTGAAGGCTGGGAGCATGCTCGAGAAAGCCTTCTGGAAGCCGGCCTGGGCGATTACCAGATCATGATGGGCGAAGAGTACGAAGCGGATCCCGAAGCGAACGCCACGCTGGTCAAAGGGCGGGAAAGAATCACTCGGGAAATGGTTGCCGACGCTTCCAGGCTTCTTCCCGAATTCGGCATTGAACTTCTGGATATTCGCATCAAACGCATCAACTATGTGGCCACGGTGCAGCAAAGGGTTTTTGAACGGATGATTTCCGAACGAAAGCGCATCGCCGCTCAATACCGTTCCGAAGGCGAAGGGGAACGAGCGGCCATTCTGGGGCAGATGGCTCGGGATCTGGCACGAATCGAGTCGGAAGCTTACCGAACGGCGGAAGAGATTCGAGGCAAGGCGGATGCGGAGGCAACACGTATCTACGCGGAAACCTATGGAAAAAACCCTGAATTTTATCAATTCTATCAAACGCTCGATTTCTATAGAAACTACCAGAATCCTCGAGGCCTGTTCGTCATGGGGGCGGATGCCGAACTGTTCCGGTATCTGAAGGAACGGGAACCGGAAGCGCAAAATCCCTAGGACGGCCGAAGCCTTTTTCGGGCTTTTCGGCCTTAAGGGACAGGGCATCGAGGAAAGGGGCAAACACGGGTGAGACGACGAGGAGTCAAAGGGAAAAGACCGATGCATCGGAGTTCAGAATGATAGCCGTGGAAGAGAATCCTCAAGGCATCCAGAAGGTGGACATTGTCGTGGCCATTCCCACGTTCAATGAAGCGGCTTCTATCGGTCGGGCCGTGGAAATCGTGGGACGAGGTCTTCAGGAACACTATCCCGATCGGTCATCGGTCATCATCAATTGCGATAATGCTTCGGTGGACGGAACGCGGGAGATGTTTTTTCAAGCCCCTACGAATGTGCCTCGTATCTATCTTTCCACGGAACCTCAAAAGCGCGGCAAAGGGGCCAATCTGCGCATGCTTTTTGACAAAGTGACGGACCTGGAAGCTCAAGCCGTCCTTGTTCTGGAAGCCGACATCACCAACATGACACCTCTGTGGGTGCGTCTGTTTCTGGAACCCATCTTTCGAGGCGCCGCCTATGTCACGCCGCTTTACATGCGCCACAAATACGAAAGCACGCTCACTTTCACCATCGTGTATCCCATGCTTCGATGCCTGTACGGTCGACGCGTGAGGCAGCCCGATGCGGGAGACTGCGCCTTTCGTGGGGACATGGCAGCCCAGTTTCTGAAGGCTTCGGCGTGGACTGAAGCTGTGGAAAACAAAGGAATTGATGTGTGGATGGCCGGTGTGGCCCTCACTTCACGGGTTCCTGTGTGGCAGACCATCATCGGGTCTCCCAAGAAACATCGCGTCAAAGATCCCTTTGCCCAATTGTCCGGTCGATTCCGTCATGTGCTCACCGCCTTGTTTGACCAAATGGAAGCCTATGCGGATTTCTGGAAACGGGTCAAATGGAGCAAGCCTACGGCCTTGTTCAACTTAGAAGGTCAGGAAATGGACAGTCCACCTTTGGTGGAGATCAACGCGGCACGATTGCATCAGAGGTTTTTGGAAGGCTTTCAGGAAAACGAAGACCTGTGGCGTCAGGTGTTTGATGCGGCGGCCTGGAACAAATTGGACGAAATACGGCGTATGCCCTACGAGCAGTTCACCTTTCCCAGTCAGACCTGGGCGGCGCTTCTCTTTGACACGGCCTGCGCGTACCAGCGTATGACACCCCAAGAACGAGAACGTCTGCTGGATTCCCTGATTCCCTTGTACCTGGGGAAGGTGGTCGCTTTCGTGAAACGCACGGAACGCCTTTCCGTACAGCAGGCTGAAGATACGGTGGAACAGACCTGCGCGGTCTTTGAAGAGTCCAAACCCTACCTGGTGGACCGATGGCCATCATGAAAAAGAAGCGTCGCTTTTTGACGGTGCGTTTGCTTGCGGCAGGAGGAACCCTATGGCAAAGATTTTAGTGGTGGACGACGAAGAGCACATTCGGCTGCTGTATTCGGAAGAGCTTCGAGATGCGGGATACGAAGTCATCACGGCGGAAAGCGGCTACAAGCTTCTGGAACGTATCGAAGAAGAAAAGCCGGACCTGGTGATTTTGGATATCAAGATGGTGGACTATGACGGTTTGGATCTTCTGCAGGACATTCGAAGCCGGTTTTATGATCTGCCGGTGATCCTTTCCACCGCCTACGACACGTTCAAGGAAGATTCCAAATCCATCGCCGCCGATTACTATGTGGTGAAAAGCTTTGACCTGACGGAACTCAAGAAAAAGATCGCCATGGCCCTGGAAACCCATCTCCCCGGCTGAAGGGTTCAGACCAGGGCTGGATTTTTTTGAACTTCACTGGGGAGCCCGCATCCATAGAAAGGCTCCGATGCCTGCAAACAGCACATTGGGAATCCAGACCCCGAAAGCAGGGGAAAGGGTTTCCGAACGGGCTAAGGAAGAGCCCACTTGAAAAAGCACCAGGTAGGCAAAGGTGAGTCCCAAGCCCATGGTCAGACCCGAGGCGATGCCGCCTCGATGCCCCAGATGCAGGCTGAGACTGACGCCGATAAGGCCTAAAATCCCTGCCGCCAAGGCCGTCGCCGCGCGTACATGCAGTTCCACCACGTACGGCACAGCGTTGTAGCCGTCGGCACGAAGTCTTTGCGTGTAACCATAAAGCTGGTCCCAGCGAAGATCTTCTGGAAGTGCCGCAGCGACGGTCAGGTCTTTGGGATCCAGATTCAGGGCGACCTCTTTTTCTTCAAACACGTGGTGCCGTGCCAGGCCTTCATCCATCCGCAGAAGGGTTCCTTTTTCCGCTATCCAGGTGGAAGGAACCCAGAGAAGGCGCAGCGCGTCCAAACGTTCGCGAAGCCTGAAGTGTTCGTCCAGATAATAGATGGAAACCCCTTGAAAAACCTTGGACCTGGCATCGTAGGTTCTGGCCTGCAGAAAAAAATCCTGTCCATGGTACCAGACGTTTTCCTGCAAAAAACCTAGCTGCACGCGTTTTTTATCGATTTTTTCCTGCCAGACTCTGGCCGCTTTGTGACTCAGAGGGCGACCGACGGTTTCGCCGGCTACGAAAGTAAGCAGCGCCAGCGCACATGAAGCCGCCACCATGGGAGCCGCATAAACCCAGGCGGAAAGCCCGGCGGCCCGTAGGGCCATGATCTCTCGGTTTCTCTGCAGCAGGCCCAAGCCGATAAGGGCGGCCAAAAGGGCGGCCATGGGAATGCCTTGAGTGAGAATCGCAGGAAGCTTATAGGCGAAATAAAGGACGGCGTCCAAAGCGGCGGCTTTTTTTTCGAGAATGTCATCCAACTTTTCGAAAAAATCCACCACAAGATAAATGCCTCCAAAACCGAAAAGGGCGACCCCAAAGACCGCAAGAAAGTGTTTCAACACATAACGGGTGACGATTTTCATCGGCGGTTGGCTTTCATCCAGAGGAACAATGCCAGAAGCCCCGTGGCCGCATTGGGAAACCAAATACCGACAACGGCGGGGATCACGCGTTGCTCCGACAGGGCGTTGCCGGCGGAAAGGAGCAGGTAATAGGCGAGAAATAAGGCGATCCCGAGCGTGATGCCGGTCATGCGACGCCCTTGAGCGAAAAGGACGCCGAAAGGGGCGGCGGCCAGGCCCAAGCAGAGACAGGCAAAGGGAAGAGCCAGACGCTTGTGCCATTCCAAGGCATAGCGTAAGTCCTGGGTTTTCCTCAGGGCTGAGCTTAATTCGGAAAGGGTCATTTCTCCTCTGGTCCAGGACACTTCTTTGTTCGACCCCAGAAGAGTGTCCAAGGACAGGACCAGATCGTAGTTTTGAAAGGTGATGGTTTGGCTGGTCTTGAAATCTTTGCCCATGCGGGAAAGCATACCGTCCCGCACATGCAGGATGATTTCTTTGCCGTTCGAGCGTTCCCGAATGACGGCTTCTCGGGCGGTAATGGTCAGATGGGTTTGAGGGTTTCGAGCATCATGAATCAACACGCCGCGGACGGTCTGTTCCGACGGTTCGACGCGGTTAAAAAAGAAAACCATGTTCGGCAACGTGTCAATAAAGCGGCCTTCCCTCAGGAGCGCCGGAATGACGGCGCGACTGAGGGATTTCAAGGTGCTTTTCAGTTCCCGGTTGGCGGTTGGCAGAATCTGAGTGGAGGTGTAAAAGGACAAGGCGGTAAAGGCCAGAGCCAGGGCCAGGACGGGGGGAGCCAATTGGCGGAAGCTGATGCCGGCACTGCGCATGGCGATGATTTCATTGTCGGCGCTGAGGCGCACAAAGGCCACAACGGTGCCCATAAGACTTGCCATGGGTAAGGCGTACAAGGCCAGTTTGGGAAGGGCCAGGGCCATTACGGTGACGATGTCCGCCGCGGAAACGGAAGCCGAAGTCAGGTACTGAAGGAACTGCATGAGCCGGCCTGTGACAAGAATCATGAGCAGCCCAAGAAAACACAAGCATGCCGGGACCAGCTGTTCCAGGATGATGTATCGGTAAAGAATCCAGCTCATCGACGGCGTAAGCCCCTTAAAGAAGCCATTCCAATATGGTTCGCCCCTATGAGACGCATGGCCCTCATACCCAAAGCCCAAGAGGTGGTCAATGGCCAAAAGGGAAAAGGCGGCACGAAGTGATTTCCCGAGCGTTCGCCAATGGCTGGAAGCAAGGGAGTTTCAGGTCTTGTCGGCGCAGGCGCAAAAGAGTGCGGAGACTCGAGGTCGCTTACGGCCTGAGGATCCTGAATGTCCCCTGCGCACGGCGTACCAGCGCGATCGAGACCGTATCGTCCATTCCAAAGCCTTTCGACGTCTCAAACATAAAACCCAGGTGTTTCTTTCCCCCACAGGAGACCATTACCGCACGCGCCTCACCCATACCCTGGAAGTGTCGCAGATTGCTCGAACCATCGGCCGAGCCCTGGCTCTCAACGAGGACCTGATTGAAGCGGTGGCTCTGGGCCATGACCTGGGACACACCCCGTTCGGGCATGGTGGAGAACGTGTCCTGAATCAAGTGCATCCCGAAGGCTTCCGTCACCATGAACAAAGCCTTCGTGTTGTGGATTCCCTGGAAAAAGGGGGGCGAGGTCTTAACCTCACTTATGAAGTTCGAGACGGTATCCTGAAGCATTCCAAGGGAAAAACCCATCCTATTCTGACGGAACCTGCCAAAAGACCTGTGACTCTGGAAGGACAGGTGGTACGTGTGGCCGACATTGTGGCTTACCTCAACCATGATCTGGATGACGCCATCCGTGCCCGGGTACTGTCACCCCAGGATCTTCCTGAATCCATTCGGTCCCGGCTTGGGGAAACGCATGCCCAAAGGATTCACACGCTGGTTGAAGATGTGATCAACGCCAGTTGGGCCGCTGGGTTGCAAGAAATACGCATGAGTGAGCCCGTGTTGAGTCTTGTGGAGCAGCTTCGAGCGTTTCTTTTTGAGAGGGTGTATGAGCTGGAGACCATACGTCAGGAATTTCAAAGGGTTCAGAAGATTCTCGAGGATCTCTACACTGTGCTTCTTAAGGACAAGGATTTGTTCCGGAAAGAGGTGGGACCTCGGGATTCAAGAGTGACCCGGGCCCAACAGGTCTGCGATCACATCGCCGGCATGACGGACCGGTATGCCTTGGATCTTTACAAAAGGATTTTTCTTCCTCGCCCGTGGATGCGTCTGTAAAAGACAAGGGGGAATAAGAGGGCGTGATCCAATCGGCTTCACGGGGTGTTGAGGGGTTGTTCGGGGCAGGTGGAAAGTGAAAAAACCGGCGAATCGCTTGACACTCAATTTTTTACCGTGCTAACGCTTGCGTGATTTTTTTGACGGACCTCGACGGGCATTTCAAAAGCTTTGCCCGGAGGGCAAACATCGAAAAGACCTTCGAGGCCCACAAGGAGGGGTCATGAAAAATCCCAAGAAACCCGGTGAGGAAAGTGTTCGTCGATCCGAAACGTCCGACGACATGCGAGACCTTTTTAAAGAAATCGAGAGCTTGGACGCGACTCTTGAAGACGAGGAGGAGGAAGAGGTTTTGGAACTGGAAGAGGTTGTGGAAGACTCGGAAAACGACCTCAAAGATCTTCCGGACCTTGACGACGGTGTTTCGGATTTCGATGACTTGGAACCTATGCTGGACGAGACCCAGGAGGACGAATCCCTTTTCGACGAGGAGGTAACGGTCGAGCTGGCGCCTCCCAAGGGGAAAGCTGTAGAAGTTCGACGTGAACCCCTGGATGAAGAGATTTTTGAGGAAGATCTCGAGGAAACCGAGGAGCTGAAACCGGAATTCCACGATATACTTTCGAAAGAGCCGCTGGATCTGAAGGAACCCCAGGAAGGCGTGTTTTCCGACGCCTTGAAGGAAGAAGAGCTGGAAGAGTTCGAGGACGAACTGGAAGAACCGAAGCCTTTGGAAACGGAACTGTGGGAGACGGACGAAGAACTGGACGCCTTGCTCAAAGGCGTTGACGTCAAGGAAGACCTTTTAGACACGGCGGACCAGGTTGATCCAGGGGCACCGTCGGCGGTGATTCATGAAGAAGTCATGAAGGACGTGGTTTCTTCAAAGAAGCTTGCGGAGATGCCCCTGGAAAGTGAGACCGACCTGGTTCAAGAGGCTGCGGTGGCGGCGGTGACGACGAGGGTCGCCCAGGAGTTGACGGAACGCCGTCTTGAGACATTTATCGAACCTGTCGAGGAGAAAGCCATGGAAGAACGGCCGGCCTTATTCCAACCGATTCTGGAAATTCTGGAAAAAAGGGTTCAAGTCATGGTGCAAAAGGCGGTGGAAGAGCAACTGCCGAGCATTGTTCGTCGAGTTTTGCAGGAAGAGATCGAACGGCTGCGGAGAAGCTTGGGCTGAGAGTGAATAGCAAGGGCAAAAGGTGGAGGGATTCTCTTGATGAGTCAAGGGCCGTTACCGAAGGCGTATGAGTTCCACGAAATCGAGGAGCGATGGGTTCATTATTGGGTGGAAAACCAGTGTTTTCGTGCGAATCCTCAGGCTTCCAAGCCTCCGTTCAGCATCGTGATTCCACCGCCCAACGTCACCGGGCAGTTGCACATGGGCCATGCCTTGAACAACACCCTGCAGGATATTTTGTGCCGGTACAAAAGGCAGAGGGGGTTTGAAGTCCTGTGGGTTCCCGGCACGGACCATGCCGGCATTGCCACTCAGAATGTGGTGGAACGCCAGATCGCCAAGGAAGGCCTGAGCCGACACGATTTGGGTCGTGAAAAATTCCTGGAAAAGGTCTGGGAATGGAAAAAAACATACGGGGACTATATCATTCGACAGCTGAAACGCTTGGGAGCCAGTTGCGACTGGACCCGTGAACGTTTCACCATGGATGAAGGCTTGTCTCGAGCCGTCCGCCTTGTTTTTGTGCGACTCTATGAGGAGGGGCTCATTTACCGAGGACATCGCATGATCAATTGGTGTCCTCGATGCATGACAGCCTTGGCCAACATCGAGGTGGAAGGGGAAGAAACCGAAGGTCGCCTTTACCATATTCGGTATCCGTTGGCGGATGGATCCGGTGCCGTCGTCGTGGCGACCACACGCCCTGAAACCATGTTGGGGGATACGGCGGTGGCTGTGCATCCGGAAGATTCTCGATACCAAAAGGTGATCGGAAAGCAGGTGATGCTGCCCTTGATGAATCGGTCCATTCCCGTCATCGCCGACCCTTACGTGGACAAAGAATTCGGCACCGGGGCGCTCAAGATCACACCGGGTCACGATTTCAACGACTTTGAAATCGGACAAAAACACGGCCTGGAACTCATTCGTGTCATCGGCGAAGACGGTATCATGACCGCTGAAGCCGGCCGTTATCAAGGACTGGATCGTTACGAATGCCGAAAGAAGGTGGTCGCGGACCTTCAGAAAGGCGGATATTTGGTGACGGTGCAGGATCATGGGCACCGTGTGGGGCACTGTTACCGGTGCAAGAGCACCGTGGAACCCATGCTGTCTTTGCAATGGTTTGTCAAGACTCGGCCATTGGCCGATGAGGCCATGGCGGCGGTTCGGGATGGTCGGACACGTATCATTCCGGAAAAGTGGGAAAAGGACTATTTCCAGTGGCTGGAAAACATCGAAGACTGGTGCATCAGCCGTCAGATCTGGTGGGGACATCGTATTCCGGCCTGGTACTGTGACGATTGTCAAGGGGTTACCGTGTCTGTGGAGGATCCTGCGGCATGTCAAAGCTGCGGTGGCACAAGACTCCAACAGGATAACGATGTGCTGGACACCTGGTTCAGTTCGGCTCTGTGGCCCTTCACCACCATGGGCTGGCCTGAAAGAACGCCGGAACTTCAAAAATTTTATCCCACTTCCGTTCTGGTCACAGGCTTTGACATCCTGTTTTTCTGGGTGGCCCGCATGATGATGATGGGCCTTCACTTCATGAAGGACGTGCCTTTTCATGACGTCTACGTTCATGCCCTGGTCCGGGACGCTCAAGGCCAAAAGATGAGTAAATCCAAAGGGAACGTCATTGATCCCTTGGTCATGATGGACCGTTACGGAACCGATGCCCTGCGATTTACCCTCACCGCCTTTGCGGCTCAAGGTCGGGACATTAAACTGTCCGAAGAACGTATCGAAGGCTACCGCCATTTCGTGAACAAAATCTGGAACGCATCCCGACTTGTGCTCATGAACATCGAAGGCGCCACTCTTTTGGAAGCTCTTCCCAAGGAACCGGAACGGCTGGCGCACCGATGGATTCTCAGCCGTTTTCAATCCGTTCTCGACGAAGTGGAAACAGCCCTGGAAAACTATCATTTCAACCAGTACGCTCAGTGCCTTTATCAGTTCTTCTGGCATGAATACTGTGACTGGTACCTGGAAGTCATCAAACCGGATCTTTACGGTGAAGATCCCAAAGCCAAGGTGCTGGCTCAAACCATCGCCGCAACCCTTTTGAAAAACCTTCTGATTCTGCTCCATCCGGTCATGCCTTTTGTCACGGAGGAATTGTCTCAAAGGTTACCGGGAGCGAGGGAAAGTCTTGTGAAAGCGGCCTTTCCCGCCAAGGAGCCGTGGAGGGTGAATCCGCAGGCTGAAAAGGATATGGGCTTGTTGATGGATGTCATCACAGGCATTCGTAATATTCGCGGTGAGATGAACATCGCTCCGGGTGTGCGTCTTGAGGCCGTCTGCCTGTGTGTGTCCGAGGAAGAAAAAAGTCTTCTGGAAAACAACCAACAGATGCTTTTGGATCTTGCCCGATTAAACACTGTGACCGTAGGGCTGCAGGGACAAATGCCGAAACCCAAATTGGCCGCAGGAACCGTTTCGGCAGGCGTGGAAGCTTATGTCATCCTTGAAGGGGTTTTGGACTACGAAAGCGAAGCCAAAAGACTGGATAAAGAAATCGGCAAGATTCAAAAGGAACTGGAAGGGACACGAAAAAAACTGGCCAACGAAGACTTTCTTAAACGAGCTCCGGCGGACGTGGTGGAAAAGGAAAAGGAAAAAGCGGAACGCCTCGGCGAAAAGCTCGTCAAACTAAAAGCCAATCGAGAACGTATGGAAGCCCTGGTGCGCGAAGCCGCCGCCCAAGGGTAACGCGGTTTCATGTTCACCAAGGACGCCGAGGAAAATCATGCGACGTGTGCCCACGGACATTCCCGAGGTTGTGATTTTTGAACCTCGGGTGTTTGAAGATGAGCGGGGATTTTTCTTTGAAAGTTACAATCGAAAAACCCTTGAAGCTCTAGGGGTTGAGGAAGATTTCGTTCAGGACAATCATTCCAGGTCGCGCCGTGGTGTGCTTCGAGGCCTTCATTATCAGATGGATCCTCGAGCTCAAGGAAAACTGGTGCGTGTTGTTGTCGGTGAAATCTTTGATGTGGCCGTGGACCTGAGGCGTTCCTCACCCACGTTCGGTCGTTGGGTCGGCGTGCATCTTTCGGCGGAAAACAAAAGGCAGATCTATATTCCCAGGGGATTTGCCCATGGCTTTCTCGCTTTGTCCCCATGGGCCGAAGTGTGCTACAAGACCACGGATTACTATTCCCCGGAACATGAACGGTGTCTGCTGTGGAATGATACTTCCTTGAACATCACCTGGCCCCTGCATCCAGGGGAAGGGCCAATCTTGTCTCCCAAAGATGCACAAGGGGTGCCTTTGGATGAGGCTGATCTTTTTGAATGACAGGCTCTCCGCACCGTTTCAAGAGACGACCGCCCCATGAAAACCGTTGTGATCACAGGAATTTTGGGTCAATTGGGTTGGGAGCTGCAGCGCTCATGCCCTCAATCCGTTCGGCTGGTTGGAGTGGACCTGCCGACGACGGATATCACGCAAAGCGACCATGTGGTGCGACTTTTTGCAGAACATAGGCCGGACGTGGTGGTCAATGCCGCCGCGTACACGGCCGTGGATCGAGCGGAACAGGAGCCGGAAGCGGCCTATGCGGTCAATCGTGATGCCGTGCGGTTACTGGCCGAAGCGTGTGCGCCGAGAGGGACACATCTCATCCAGGTGTCTACGGACTTTGTCTTTGACGGCGCACTTTCAAGGCCCTATGCACCCAACGATGTCCCGAATCCTCTGAGCGTTTACGGTGCCAGCAAAAGGGCCGGAGAAGTCGTGGCTTTGGAAATCCTTAAAGAGCGCTGCACCATTGTGCGTACCGCTTGGCTTTATTCCAGCCGAGGAGCCAATTTCGTCAAGACCATGCTCAGGCTTTTTGAAGATCGCGATGAAGTTCGAGTCGTGAGCGATCAGGTGGGGACTCCCACATGGGCGGCCAATTTGGCGGATTTTTTGTGGGATCTTGTTCAAAGGGAAATTGTTCCCTCGGGGATTCATCACTTCACGGATGCCGGAGTGGCTTCCTGGTATGATTTTGCCGTGGCGGTGGAAGAGGAAACCAGAGAAAAACGCGGAAAACATGTGATGGTACGACCCATTCGCACCGAGGACTATCCCACGTCGGCACGGCGCCCAGCCTACAGTGTGCTGGACAAACAGAGCGCCTGGGCTCTGTGGCATCGGGTTCCGGATCATTGGCGTGAGGCTTTGCGGCGCATGCTTCAGGAACTGGACCCTCCCGTTTCCTGACCCTTGACCCTGGATGCAACAGCGCCTTTCCCCCAAGAAAAAAAGAACCTTCACTGCCCGATGCAACCTGTAGGGGCGGACCTATGTGTCCGCCCCCAAAACACCACCGGGAACCGACATTTCCCCCTGGATTACCACATCATCGTCAACAACCTGTAGGGGCGGACCTATGTGTCCGCCCCCAAAACACCACCGGGAACCGACATTTCCCCCTGGATTACCGCATCATCGTCAACAACCTGTAGGGGCGGACCTATGTGTCCGCCCCCAAAACATCCGCTTGGGGGAAATCACCGGGGCGCACACACCGGTGCGCCCCTACAGAAGACACTCCTCGGCGGGATATGTCGGCAGGGCCGGAACAACAACTCAACTTACGGGTCCTGAAGACCTCTGCGAAAAAAACGGTCCCGGTACCGGGAGGCCTCACGACCCAAAAGCCGCGGCAATGGTCTGCCGTCAATGGCGCGAATGGGCATAATGCCCAAAAGGGCGTTGGTCATCCACACGGCCTGAAAAGTGGAAAGGTCTTTTTCCTGAAGATCTTTTTCCTCCACCATCCAGCCATCCTCACGAAGGAGTTCCACAAGGCGCCCTTCGGTGGTGCCTTTAAGACGATATGGAGTTGCGGACATCGCACAGCGTCTTTCATTCAAGAACAAAAGATTACCCGTAGCCGTTTCAGCGATACGTCCATCTTTGTCGTAAATAAGGGATTCATCACACCCCGCATCCAAAGCCTGTTGGCGAGCCCACAAATAAAAAAGATAGTTGAGGGTCTTCATGGCCGCTGTAGGGGGTGTCCATCCTTTGGACAATGTGCACAGCGTCCATCCTCGGCCATATTCTTCTGATGAGGGTGGTGTGTAGGGTTCCGCCAGAATTCCCATGGTGGGGCTTACGGGCCGTGGAAGCCCTCCGCCCGAGAGAGGACCCCGAGTCAAAAGAATCTTCACACGGGCTGTTCCTTGATTCAGTCCGTTCATTTTCAAAACGGCGGTGATGCGATCCCTCCATACCGAAGGTGATTCCAGACAAACCCAAGACGCGTTTTCTTCGCCTTTATCGAAAAACCGAAGTTGTGTTGCAGCTTCCTGAAGTCGTTTCCAATGGTCCGTGACGTACAGAGGCTGACCATTCTCGGCGCGAAGGGTTTCAAACAGTCCGTCTCCGTAAAGCAAACCTCGGTCAAAAGGCGAAACGCACACGTCGTCTTCCGGCAAGAACTTATTGTTCCACCAAACAATTCGGTTTTTGAAAAAGGCCGTATCGCCGTTCATCGGCGGAACTCCTCTTGATGTTGCGCCATGGCTCGAAACAGAGTGCGCCCTTTGTGCAATGTTTCCTCGTACTCGGCGTTTTCGTCGGAATCGTAAACCACACCGCCTCCGACGGCGAAATGCAACCGTCCGTCCTTGAAAATAGCCGTGCGAATGGCGATGTTCATGTCCATGGTGTCATGCCAACCCAGGTAGCCGATGGATCCCGTGTAGACATGTCTCACGTGAGGCTCCAATTCATCGATGATTTCCATGGCGCGAATCTTTGGGCATCCGGTAATGGAACCTCCAGGAAAGGTGGCTCGAAAAATATCCCCCGGCGATACGTTGGGTTTCAGCTTTCCGGTCACAATAGACACCAGGTGCCAGACGTTTTCATAACCTTCCAGGCGTTTGTGTTCCTTGACCACGATGGACCGCGGTCTGCAGACCTTCCCTAGGTCGTTTCGCAACAGATCCACTATCATCGAAAGTTCCGCATCATCTTTGGGGTTATGGCAAAGGTCTTCCCGCATTTTTCGGTCTTCGTCCACGCTGCTGCCTCGAGGCCGTGTTCCCTTGATAGGCCGTGTTTCAATTGCATCGCCACGTCGGCACAGAAACCGTTCCATGGAAGTGGAAAGAATGTGATGGTCCGGAAAGTGCAAATAGGCATAAAAAGGGGCGGGATTTTTTTGAAAGAGCCGCGTCCAGAGAATCCAGGGATCACCTCGAAACGGTGCCGAAAATCTTTGGGAAAGATTCACCTGATAAACATCGCCGTTTTTGATGTAGCGGCGGATTTTCGCCACAGCGTCCATGTAGGCGTTTCTTGAAAAATTGCTTTGCAGCTTTCCCGCATGGGCATTGTCACGGAACTGAAGAGGTCCTTGATAAGGGGAAGAGGCCGCTATGGGCTTCAAACCAATTGTTTCCAAGGTCAAATGAACAGTTTCTCCGGTAAGCCGCTGAAAAACAAGAATGTCTCGAGGAAGAAAAAAAAGACTTTCCGGAAGTTCGAGGTCGTCCTTGGCGCTTTGAGGCAAAACTTCCAACACGTTTTTCAATTCGTAGGCAAGATAGCCCACGAGGCCGCCCGAAAAAGGTTCCAGCACCGAAGGAACATGGGGATGAGTGGCTTCGAGAAGGCTGTCGAGCTCTTCAAGAGGATGCCTGTTTTGGGTCATGGTGTCTTCTGCGGTGGTGATCTCGACATGAAATCCTTTGGACCGGAAAATGACAAGCGGGTTCCAAAACGCCATGGAATACCGAGCGCAATCCAGGTTGGTTCCGCTGAGAAACACCGCGCTGTAGGGAAATCGCGCCAAAGGAGCGACCCTTTCCAGGAACGAAGCATCGGTTTCGTTTCTGAAAACTTCGGCGATGCGGACGCCTCGCACCGCCCCTCGAACCACGCCATCCATAACCATAGGCCGGCTCCTTGACACTAAGAGTCCATGGCAGCCCGAAACAAGGACCCCTGGAAGCTTGTTCGAGAACTCAGAATCGTCCCTTTTGGGAAAATAAATTTCAAGTACGAAAAAAACCTCGTTTCAGCTTTGTAGGGGCGAGGCTTGCCTCGCCCTTACTTTGAAACGACATTCGATGCGACGCCCATTGTCCGTTCTCGGACAAGCTTCAAAGCCTCCATGCAAAAACCTCATTCGAACTTCCATGGTCTTTTCGAACCCATGGCACCTCATGCCAGTTTCATCCACTGGGTTTGTGGGCTTGGCCCATAAAAAGGTTCCTGGACCTGAGCCCATCGAGGAAACCGATCACTCGCACAGTTCGACAGTGCCGGTGAATAAGAAAATTCGGGTTGGGATGCCAAAAAACGGGCAGCCATTTCCAAGCCGTATTGGGAAAGGAAAGACTCCGGATGAAACTGAACGCCCCACACGGGAAGTTTCTTGTGTTCCAAGGCCATCACAACACCGTCTTCGGCCCATGCGGTTTCCTGAAGATCCGGAGAACTCACATGGCATTGCAGGGAATGGTATCTGGCCACTTGAAAGGGTGAGGGAAGACCCTCAAAAAGACCCGTGCCCAGGTGATGGACCCAAGAGCGTTTTCCATGCACAGGCAGAGGAGCCCGCTCCGTAGATCCTCCGTAAACTTCGTTGATCACCTGCATGCCTAAGCACACGCCCAAAATGGGCACTTTGCCTGCGAAGAATCGCACCACGTCCTTGCTGATACCCGAATGGGCCGGAGAACGTGGACCGGGACTGATGACGATCCAGTCCGGGTTCAGGGAGGCAAGGGCTGGCAAGGAAATCTTATCGTGTCGAAAGACCAGAACATCCAGGTCAAATTCGCAAAACAGCTGGTAAAGGTTGAAGGTAAAGGAATCGTAGTTGTCGATTAAAATGAGGCGCATAAGCTTTCCTTTCGAGAAAGTGACGCTTTCCCCTAAAATAAAAAAGCCACCCCGCCCTGAGGCTGGGTGGCTTTCGCCTGGCATACCTCAACCTTTATATGCCCTTTTTCGGTTCCCTCGTCAACGCCGTTTGCCCTTAGGCATAAGCCTGAATGAGGCAATCCATTTGAGGACCTTTACGAACCCAATCCACTTTGCGAAAACCGGCTTCCTTCAGAGCGGTCTCCGTCTCTTCAAAGGTGTACGTATCGCCACCTTGGGTATTGACCAGCATGTTGATGGCGAAAAGAGCCCCTGCCGGAGGATGGGTTCGATCGGGTTCCATGATGTGGTCTCGAATCACAAGACATCCGCCGGGTTCCAAGACTTCTCGAATCTTCCGGTACAAGGCCAGGTTTTCTTCAGGGCTGTTTTGATGAATGATGGCCGAAAGAAGCGCCAGATCGCATCCAAGAGGTAATGGGTCTCTGTAGAAATCCCCGGCAACCAGACGAACGCGATCCATGAGCCCATGAGCTTGAAGACGTTCCTGGGCCATGGGAAGAACGTCGGGTAGATCGTAGAGCACGGCGTGCAGAGACGGGTTTCGTTCCAGAAAAGCGATGGTGTAGGTACCTGAAGCGCCGCCGATATCCAGAAGTTTTCTAAACGGTGAAAGATCCAGGGAAGCGGCGATGTCTCGAGAAAGGTCTTTTCCCACCACATGCATAGCTCCAATAAAGGCCCTCAAGGCCTCGGGCCCGGAATGGACAATGGACTGCCGATGCGGGTTGGTGCCTTGGCGGACCGTTTCCGTCAAGTAATGCCAGTTGTGCCAGATGTGCGCAAGATGCAGCACCATGGGAAGAACCGAATCCGGATGTTTGGAAGAGAAAAGGGCACCTTTTTCCGTCAGAGTGTAGAGACCATCAGCTTTTTCAATATGCCCAAAGGTGACCAGGCAATCTAAAAGGCGGGTTAAAGCTCGAAGGTCCGTTCCCGTGACCAGGGCTAACTCATGCGCCGAAGAAGCCTTTTGATCCAGCAGGGTAAAAAGATCCAGCTGCGCCGCACTGAGAAGCACACGACTTTTCATGAAGCTGCGCGCATCTTCCAAGGGATCGTTCTGATGGCTTGTCATACGTTGCCCCTTTCATGAAATGTGTTCAAAAATGCACAAAATGACCTGACCGTCTTGACCGTCCTTGAAGAGGTCGTTAAAGTCTGGCCGATTGGATGAACGGGATTCATTTAAGCCCTGATAGGTTACCAAGCTCCTTTGAATCTTGTCCATCGGGAAGCGAACCTGCATTTGAAGCTCGTGCGCGACCTGGTCCAGCAAGGCGCTTCAGCTGGAAGCTTTTCCGAGAACGAAGTTTTCCCAGGGAGCGCGGACGTTCCTCCCGTACGAATGGCGGGCTAAAGGCCCGCGCTCCCAGGAAATTAGAGGCTTTGGGACGTAGGGGCACGGCGCGCCGCAGCGCTGAGCCGAAAAATCTTTGTTTTCCTGGGAGCGCAGGTGTTCCGCCCACACTATGATGGGGAGACGGAGGCCAGCCTTTTCAGGAAAAATATCGGTTTCGGCCTTGTAGGGGCGAGGCGGCCCCCCCCCTACGTTTACGGCATTTGACGCAGGGGCCCTTGGGCATTCTCGGACGACGTTCCAGGGGAAGCGAGTGGATATCGGATACAGTTCAGGAATTTGAAAAACGGCAGGGGATGGAGCATGGAGACGTGGTATGCGTTTTTGACGGGACCGGCGCTATGGGTGACGTTCATTGTTTTTTTCGGGGGACTTGTGGTGCGGCTGGCCTTCCTTTACGGACTTAGCCGGGAAAGGGACCGTATCTTCTACAACCACATGGACTGGAAATGGGGGTTCAGGTCGATCCTTCACTGGCTCATTCCATGGGGGAGCGCTTCCATGCGATTGCAGCCTGTTTTCAGTGCCGTGTTTATCCTTTTTCACGTGGGGCTTTTGGCGGTTCCCCTTTTCCTTTCAGCACACAATCTTTTGTGGGATCGAGCCTTTGGGGTGAGTTTATGGTCTATGAGTGATGCCTGGGCGGACGCTTTGACCATGATGGTCTTGGGCTGCGGGATCTTCCTCTTTCTGCGCCGGGTGATTCGACCGGAGGTTCGTATTCTCACCACAGCATGGGACTACACCCTCTTGACACTTACCTTGGCTCCCTTTGTGACCGGCTTTTTGGCCTACCACCAATGGGGACCTTACGAACTTATGATGGTGCTGCATGTGCTTTCAGGGGAAATCCTTCTTATCCTCATTCCCTTCACCAAGTTGGGTCACATGGTTCTGTTTTTCTTCACGCGGGCTTTTATCGGATTTGAAATGGGCGCTCGGCGAGGGGCTCGAGCGTGGTAAGTGTGGGTGAGGTTTGAGAGTGCGGAGCGCAGCCAATGAATAAGGGAGCGGCGGCAGTGGAGCATCAAAACGATTCGCATCGTTCCGTGGACGTCAAAAAGATTCAACAGCTCTTGGATGCCAACAACGGAGCACGTATTCGCACATGGCTAGGCATCTGTTCTCGGTGCGGGTTGTGTGCGGAAAGTTGCTTTTTCTACCTGGCCCATAACCGGAATCCTCGGTTAAGCCCGGCTTATAAGTTCAAAGCGACCCTTGGGGAACTTTACAAACGTAAAGGACGTGTGGATTGGAATTTTCTCCAAAGGTGCGCCGACATTGTTTGGGGCGAATGCACCACGTGCAAGCGATGTTCTATGTTCTGCCCTTTTGGAATTGATGTAGCCACCCTGATCGCCACCACTCGAACCATCCTTTACTCCCAAGGCATCACGCCTCAAGGGCTTGCTCGAGCCGTGGTCAATTACCGAGAAACGGGCAACCAGATGGGCATGAGCACCGAAGACTTTGTGGATACCTGTGAGTGGATGGCCGAAGAGAGTCAGGATGAAGTCAAGGGGGTGACCATTCCCATCGACAAAAAGGGCGCCAAGTACATGTACACGGTGAACCCTCGAGAGCCCATGTTTTACCCTCAGGATTTGGCCATGGCCGCGAAGATCCTGACCGTTGCCGAAGAAGACTGGACCATGCCTTCCACGGGCTGGGACTGCACGAATCTGCCCATGTTTGCGGGCGATCGTGCTTTGGCCGGACAGGTGGTTCGCAACATGTATGAGAAAGCAGTGGAACTGGGCGTTCAAGCCATTTTGATCACCGAATGCGGCCATGCGTATCGATCCGCCCTTTTTGAAGGTCCGTATCTGGCAGGCTATCCGGATGGAAAACCTCCGGTTCCCATCGTGCATTCGGTGCAGTTGTTTTACGAATACCTTCGAGACGGCCGTATTCGCATTGATCCTGCCAAGAAATTGAAAGAACCTGTAACCTATCAAGACCCCTGCAACGTGTCTCGAAACGGCGGTTTATGGGAAGAAGGAAGAAAGCTGGTGCAGTTCTTGGCCGAAGATTTTCGGGACATGGAGCCCAATCGAGATCATAACCATTGCTGCGGGGGTGGAGGCGGCTACATACCCATGGGACCGGAATACAAGGCGCGGCGGATGGCTTCAGGGCGCGTCAAAGCCGAACAGATTCGGGCTACCGGAGCCAAGATCGTTATCGCTCCGTGCCATAACTGCTTCGACCAACTAAGTGACCTCAACAAGGAATATCAGCTCGGCGTTAAGGTCATGTCCCTTAAGGAAATCATCTGTGAGCGCATGGTGATTCCGGAAAAATTCCAGCCAAGTGACGATGCGGAAGGGGACGAGGAGGCATAGAGACCGGGGGGGGAACATCGGGGGCTTTTTCACGGTGGGTCGTCCATTGAGGGTAAAATTTTGAAAGGCAAAGCACAGGGCCGTGAGGGAGGGGAAGCATGTATCAAAAAATACTTTTTTGCGCGGATCTTTATGCCAGTTCCGATTATGCCTTTGCCGCGGCACTGGATCTCGCGGAACGGTCCGGAGCTGAACTGATCATCCTTCATGTATTGGAGTCCCGCCACAGGTATTCAGGTCACGTGATCACCGAAGACGGGGAAACATGGGCGGGTCCTGAAGTCATTGAAAAGCTCAAGAAAAAACTTCGAGAATACTACCTGATTCGTATCGAACAGGAGGACCCTCAAAACGTGCGCGTGGAAGTGCGCGCCGGTATTCCGTGGGTGGAAATCTGTCGGTTTGTGCGCAAGGAAAAGGTGGATCTCATTGTCATGGGCCCTTACACCATCCATGACTCGAAAGCGCCTCTGGACCTGGAAAGGCCTCATTTAGGCCAAAATGCTCGGGAAGTGTCCCTGCGTGCTCCCTGCCAGGTTTCTATCGTGACATCCCCGAAGCAACGGTTGGCTCTGGAAAAAGTTGAAGAGGACGCACGAAGCAGAAAGCGGAAAAGAAAAACGGTTTGAACAAAGACAAAGAAAGGGTGGCAGGAGGTTTCATGAAACGCGGTGTTCGAATCCTGAGTGGATGCGGGATCATCTTTTTCCTGGTTTCGTGGGCGTGGTCTCAGGAGGATGTGATCGTCTTTAAGGGAGACGGAAAAGGAAAGCGGGAACGGCCAGCCGTGTCTTTCCCCCATGAACGGCATGCTCAGCTTCTGGAATGCACCTTATGCCACCATGACTATGATGTCTACGGTGTCAACAAAGGTAGCGAAGGTCAAAAATGTGCCGACTGCCATGGGCAATCCTCTGGGCGAAACCCCATTCCCTTGCAAAGGGCCTTTCATGAACAATGCCTATCGTGCCATGAACGCCTGCAGGCACGAGAGGGGCGGAACCTTCCTGTTATGTGCGGCCAATGTCACGTACGCTGACGAGTGTACCTAAGGTTGTTGCCAAACTCCAGAGGCCGGCTTCACGGCCTTTCCTGAGGGCAGACTTGGCGGACAGCCGCGGAAACTCCTTGAATTATCCTTGACATTTCCCTGTCGGCAAAGCACTAGGAGCGTGTTCCGAGAGCTCGCAATACCAAGGGCTCTCATGCCGTTTCACGGTAGGGGCGAGGCGCCGCCTTGCCCCTACGTCGTGAAGTCGTGAAGTCGTAAATCGTGAAGTCGTAAAGTTGCGAAGTTGTGAAGTCGTGAAGTCGTAAATCGTGAAATCGCGAAATCGTGAAGTCGGGAAGTCGGGAATCGTGGAGTCGGGAAGTTGGGAATGGTGAGGTTGGGAAGTTGGGAGTTGTGAATAGGTGGTGTGAGGATTTCAAATCAGAGGAGGATGAAAGGGTATGGAGCGGACCTTGTCGATCATTAAGCCGGACGGTGTTCAAAGAAATCTTGTGGGCAACATTGTGGGGCGCTTTGAGAGTGCGGGGCTTCGTATCGTGGGTATGAAACGTTTGTGGTTGACCAAGAAAGAAGCGGAAGCCTTTTATGCCGTGCACAAGGAACGACCTTTCTTTGACAGCCTCACTTCCTACATGTCTTCCGGACCGGTGGTGGTCATGGTTTTGGAAGGTCCCGATGTTATTCAGCGCAACCGTGAGATCATGGGAGCCACCAATCCGGCTCAGGCAGCTGCAGGAACCATTCGCAGGGACTACGGGTTGGATGTGGAAAAGAACACCGTGCACGGTTCCGATGCACCGGAGACGGCGGCCAAGGAGATCGCGTTTTTCTTCAGTGAACTGGAGCTCATGCGTTAGGGAGTTTGAAGGAGGCCTTCCATGCGTTGGCGAATGGTGCTTACGGCCATGGTGAGCTTGGTGGTTTTTTCCTGTACAGGAATCACGACCAAGCAGACCCAGGAACCCACATCGGCTTTGGTTCCGCCGCCTACGGCTCAACCCTCAGCTCCGACTCAGTTTACAGCCTTCATGGCGCCTTACGTGGCCCCCCCTGAAACACTGGACTTGTGCGGTGAGCCGGTCCCCATGCACCTCCAAGACGTCAAGGAACGGTTTGATCGGGAATTCACCATTGTGGTGTATTCCCACGCCCAGGTGTATTTGTGGCTCAAAAGGGCGGAGCGGTTTTTTCCCTGGTTTGAGCAAGAACTGCGACGAAGAGGCCTTCCTGACGATTTGAAATATGTGGCCGTAGCCGAAAGCGATTTGCAGCATGGAGCCGTTTCACCGGCGGGAGCCGCAGGCATGTGGCAGTTTATTCCGTCCACGGGAAGCCGCTACGGCCTCGACCAAAGCCCCCAGCTGGATCAACGCTACGACTTTGAAATGGCCACCGACAGTGCGCTGCGTTACTTGACCGACCTTTACCGACGGTTCAACAATTGGGCTTTAGCCATCGCGGCTTATAACTGTGGTGAAAAGCGGGTTTCCGATGAGATGGCCTTTCAGAGGGTCAGTGATTACTATCAGCTGAAACTTCCTTTGGAAACGGAACGCTATGTGTTTCGTATTTTGGCTATCAAGACGGTGCTTTCGAACCCGCAGAAATACGGCTACTATCTACCCCCTGGAGCCGGGTATCCTCCGGAGCGGTTCGATGTGGTGACCCTCAACACGCGTTCGGCGGTGCCCATCGTGGCCGTTGCTCAAAAAGCCGGTATCACTTTCAGGGAATTTAAGAGGCTCAACCCGGTGTTTACAACCACAACCATTCCACCGGGAACCCATCGAGTGCGCGTGCCGGAAGGACACGGCCGAGCTCTGGAACAAGGTCTGGAATCCTTTCTTGCAAGTGAAAAAGCCCCGGAAGTGATCCTTCATAAGGTGACTCAAGGAGAAACCCTAAGCCAAATCGCAAACCGATACGGTGTCTCGGTTGCGGACATCCAGCAATGGAACGGGCTTAAGGATACGACGGTGAAACCCGGTCAAACACTTCGCATTCAACGCTGAAGGATCCTAGGGGGATCCTTGACAAGGCTGGAAGAACACCATTACGATGGAGCGGCTGAGTTCCTTAATTCTGTAGGTTGAACTGAGGCTTTCCCATGCAGGGATCGGTGATCAAAGAGGCGGCGGAGCGCCTTGCGGCCAGTACCTGGGCTGTGGCGCTTACGGGTGCCGGCATTTCCGTCGAAAGCGGCATACCCGATTTTCGAAGCCCCGGTGGGTTATGGTCCAAATACGACCCGCTGGAATACGGGGACATTCGGTCTTTTCGTGCCAATCCCGGGAAAGTATGGCGAATGCTGGTGGATATGGACCGCATGCTCCACGAAGCGCCTCCCAACCCGGCCCATTACGCTCTTGCTGCCTTGGAACGGGAAGGCCGCCTTAAAGGTGTGATCACCCAAAATGTGGACAGTTTGCATCAGAAAGCGGGCAGCCGGAACGTGGTGGAGTTTCATGGGCATGGGCGAAGTGCTCGCTGCGACCAGTGCGGACGAGAGGTCCCCAGGGAATCACTCAAGTTGCAGGACTTGCCTCCTCGATGCGCCTGCGGTGGGCCCATGCGGCCCAATTTTGTGTTTTTTGGAGAGGGCATTCCGCGATCGGCGTATCTTCAGGCGGTCCATATGATGGAAAGCTGTGATCTTCTCCTGGTGGTGGGGACTTCCGCGACCGTGGCTCCGGCATCTCATTTGCCTCTCATGGCCAAAAGCCGAGGGGCTTTCCTCATTGAGGTGAACCCGAACCCAACAGAACTGACCTCATTGCACACGGATCTTTACGTCGCCTTACCGGCAGGACAGGCTCTGCCGGCCATTGTTTCGGCGATGGGGCTGTCCTTGGATTGGCGGTGACAGAAAGTGAGTGGAATTTTGATGTTTTTCTTAACCGCGTTTGTGCCCGTGATGGTGAGTGTCCTGGCGGCGGCGTCAAAGGCTGACGCCGCCAACGGCGTGACGGACATGATTTGGAACGCCGGCCCCATGGTCAAACTGGTGATGTTGATTCTGGTATGCATGTCCTTGGCCTGCTGGGGTGTGGTGCTTTTGAAGTTCAAGCTCTTTCGGCGTGCGGAAAAGCAATCGGAAGATTTTTACGAACTGTATCGCCAGAGAAAAAACTTTGGGGCTTTGTATCGAGAAAGTCAGCTTCTCAGCGAAAGCTACCTGGCTCAGGTGTTTCGCTCCGGTTACACTGAATGGGGACGCGTGACCAAGATCCTGGAATCTTTGGCCTCGGTGGAACCCGGCGCATGTGATGGGGAAGAAGCCCTGAGTACGGTGGAAAAAGCCATGGAAGGTGCCATGCTGCTGGAAACACGGCGATTGGAGCGGTTTCTTCCTTTGCTGGCCACGACGGGCAATACGGCCCCTTTTATCGGGCTGTTCGGCACCGTCTGGGGGATCATGACGTCGTTTCATCAGATTGGGTTGAAAGGGGCGGCGAACCTGGCCGTGGTGGCCCCTGGCATTTCCGAAGCTCTGGTGGCGACGGCCATCGGTCTTTTTGCTGCCATTCCCGCAGTCATTTTCTTTAACTACTTCATGAATCGTATTCAGGCGATTCAGGGGCAAATGCAGTATTTTGCCGGGGATCTTTACGCGGTGCTGAAAAGGGAATGGGTGCGACGATCCCTGATGCAGTCCAAGGAAAATGCCGAAGAAGCCCCGGCCGTTGTCCGAACGTCACGCTGAGAGTCACCGTCATGAAAACCAACGGATCCGTGCGACAGCTCATGTCGGAAATCAACGTCACGCCTTTTGTGGATGTGATGTTGGTCCTTTTGATCATTTTCATGGTCACGGCTCCCATGATGATGCAGGGTATCGATGTGGACCTACCCAATACGGAAGCTCCCGCCATTCCTACGGAAGAGGAAAGGTTGGTGGTGACGGTGGACGCTCAGAGAAAGGTCTATATCAACGAATATGCCGTGGACATGGAAACCCTTGGACCCAAGTTGAGTGCCATCTACAAGAACAAAGGGGGCAAACAAGGGGTTTTCTTGCGCGCCGATGCCTCCCTTCCTTACGGCTTCGTCATGGAGGTCATGGGCACCATTCGACAGGCGGGTATCGATCAGATCGGAATGGTGACGGAGTCGGCGGAAAAACATGAAAAGGCGCCGAGTGGGTAACGACTGATGACGGCTGCGGACGCTTTTGATCGTTTGCGTCTTCCTCGCCAAGACGTGGTCTTTGGCATGGCGGTTTCTGTGATCGTCCATGTGGCCATGGTTTTTGGGGTCGTTTTTCTGCCGCATGTACTTCCCCGAAAGCCCGTGGAAATGCCGTTTTATGCCGTGAAATTGGTCAGTGCGGGTGAAGTGGGCCTGGATGCGGGATCCGGTGTCAAAGGACCTCATGCCAAGGTGAAGGCCCCGTCGGCTCCGGCGTCGGTGCCACGAAAGGAGGCTCCATCGGTTCCCGTGGTGCCCGTAAAACGGCTTGCGGACAGTTTTAAAATGTCCGAAGCCAAGGTGGAAAAACTGGAGACAAGCTTGAGCCCCAAGCTGGAACCCATGGAAAAGCCTTCCATAGAGAAAAGCGTCGAACAGCTTCTGCCCAAGGAAAAGGCGCAACGGCCCAAAGCTTCAGCCATCCCCGAAGGAACTCCAGCAAAACAGGCCTCCGAAGGGTCGGCGCCGTCCTCTGATTCTAAGGAGAGTTCCGCAAAGACGTCCACTTCCGGGTCTGGAACGACAGGGGCTTCCGGTGCGGCTTCGGGATCGGGCAGAGGAGCTTCCGGACCTTCAGGTCCTGAAGGTGCCGGGGATCAGTTGGCCTTGGCGCGACGCTTGTACTACACGGAAGTATGGGCAGCCATCAAGAGGCAGTGGGTGCTTCCCAGGTCCCTGATTAACGAAAAGGGACTGGAAGCCGTGGTGATCATCGTGGTGCGCCGGGATGGGAAGATCGAAAAGACGCAGTTTGAAAAGCGATCCGGCAATCAGCTCTTTGACGATTCCGTCCTTCGAGCCATTCAAAAGGCGGATCCGTTACCGAAATTTCCGGACATTTACAGTCCGCCACGAGATGAAATCGGCGTGCGTTTTCGACCTGAGGATCTGGCCTGAACGTTTTCTTGCGGAAAAAGGACATGGAAAAAAGAGGACGCCGAGGATTTCGTTTTTGGATGTGTTTTTTTGGAATATGGGCAGCCGTGACGTGTGCGCCGGCGTTTTCGGCATGGTCCGCGGAACGGGTTTACATCGACATTACGCAACCGGGTTTTGTCAAACTGCCTATCGCGGTTCCGGACTTCAAGATGCAGGGGAGTCAAGAAGCGGTCTTGGCAAAAGAAATGGCCGGAGTCATCAGTTCCGATTTGGACTTTTCCGGGTATTTCAAGGTGTTGGATCCCGCCGGCTTCCTTGAATCTCCGCAGCAGATGGGAGTTTTGCCTTCAGAAATTCGTTTTGATACTTGGAAGGCTGTCGGAGCGGAATTCCTCGTGCGGGGCCTTTATGAAGTGCGCGGGGGAAGTTTAAATGTAGAGTTTCGACTTTTTGATGTGGTTTCTCAAAAAGTCGTTGTCGGAAAGGCCTATGAGGCACGTGTGGCCGATGCCGTTGCCGTGGCCCATCGTATCGCCAACGAAATCATGGCCGCTCTCACCGGGGAACCTGGTATTTTTGATTCTCGCATCGCCTTTGTGCAAGCCGAAGGGGACACCAAGGAAATTTATGTGATGGATGTGGACGGCCGCAACCTGACGGCGATCACTCGAGACGTCAGCACGGCTTTGTCTCCGGCCTGGAGTCCTGACGGAACCCAGTTGGCTTTCGTCAGCTACCTGGAAGGATCCCCGAAGATTTATGTGGCCAACATTATGTCTGGAGCTCGCCGGGCCTTGAGCGGTTACACGGGGATCAACATCACGCCGGCATGGCATCCGTCGGGAGGGCGTCTTGCCGTGACCCTTTCCAAAGATGGAAACCCGGATATTTTTCTTATCGACGCACAGGGATCGGTTGTGCAAAAACTGGTGAGCGGCTGGGGTATCGAGGTTTCCCCGACCTGGTCCCCCGATGGATCCAAAATCGCTTATGTTTCCAACGAATCGGGAAATCCTCACATCTATGTGCTGGATGTGGCCAGCGGCCATAGAAAACGACTGACTTATGAAGGAAAATACAACACATCGCCTGCTTGGTCTCCTAAAGGGGACTGGATTGCGTTTTCCGGGGCGACGGGAGGCACGCACAACATTTTCATCATTCGCCCAGATGGTTCAGGTTTGCGGGCCTTGACTCATGGGCAGGGCTCCAACGAAAGCCCTACATGGTCTCCAGACGGACGTCTTATTGCTTTCAGTTCCACGCGGGATGGTGCCGGCGCCATCTGGGCCATGGCTGTGAACGGAGAGGGTCTAAGGCGGTTGACTCGATTGGGGGGGGCTCAGAGCCAGCCTAGTTGGTCGCCGCGATCCAACCGGTAAATGTTTCATGCTCAAACCAGGGAGGGTTCTATGAAGCATCGTGTGATGGTGGTTGGAATCTGGTGCTGCGCGCTTTTAGCCATTCTAAGCCTGGGGGCGTGTTCCAAGAAAGCTGTGCCCGGACAGGCAACCTATCCGACGACGGCCACAACGCCCATGGGCCCAGGTACCGGCCGGTACACTCCAGGAGGCCCCATCGACGAAGCCACCTGGCAGAAATTGGGGTTGCGCACGGAAGAAGAGCGCCAAAGGTTCCTGAAGGAAATGGATGAATTCCAAAACGAGGATATCCACTTTGAATTTGATGCTTATGTGCTCATGGATGAAGCCAAGGCCATCCTGGATAAGAAGGTGGATTTTCTGCGGCGTTACCCCGCCGTGCGTATCACCATTGAAGGTCACTGTGACGAAAGAGGCACCAATGATTACAACCTGGCTCTGGGAGAACGGCGTGCCAACAGTGCCTGGCAGTACCTGGTCAATTCCGGTATTGAGCCTTCTCGTCTAAACATGATCAGTTACGGAGAAGAACGCCCCATTGCTATGGGCCATGATGAAGCCTCCTGGGCTAAGAACCGAAGGGCCCATTTCGTGGTGCAGTTCTAAGGGGGAAAGGAGCGGCCCATGGGGGGCGAGGGACGGCGGTACAGAGTCGTTGGGTTTGGATGTGTGCTTGGCGTGTTCATGATCCTTGCGGGATGCGCTTCCACACAGGAAACCACCAGGCTCCAGAGCCAACTTGCCGGCTTGCAGATGCAGGTCCAGCAAATGGATGATCGAGTGCAAAAGCTGGAGCAGGCGGTCTTTGGGGCTAAGGGCTCGACGGGGTCCGGCCCTGGGGGTCTGGCCGCCTTGAATGCTCGCATGGATCAAATGCAGATGGATCTTGGGCAGATCAAAGGGCAGATCGAGGAACTGCGCCATCGGCAGCAGCAAGCGCCTCAGGAACCATCGGTTGCCAAACCCCCTTCGGACCAGCCGGTGATTTCCATTCCAGGGGTTCCTGCTCCGGCAAAAGCTCCAGAAGGTGCACCCTCGGCAACGGCCGCTCCAGCACCAACGGCTCCGGCGTCGAGCCCTGAAAAAGATCTCTACAACAGCGCTATGGCCCTTTTTCAAAAAGGGGATCATGCCGCGGCGTTACAAAAATTCAAAGAGTTTGTGAGCCGCTATCCCACGTCCGAACTGATGGACAACGCTCTTTTTTGGACGGGTGAATGTTATTTGATGATGGGAAGTTACCAGGAAGCCATCAACAGTTACCAAGAAGTTTTGGATCGGTTTCCCAAGGGAAACAAGGCTCCGCACGCCCTCTTGAAACAGGGGGCCGCTTTTGAGAAATTGGGAGACACCACCGCGGCACGCATTCTTTACGAGCGTGTTCTGCAGCAGTACCCCAAAAGCCCCCAAGCCCAAGTGGCCAAGCAATGGCTTGAAAGACTCAAGTAACAGGGCGTCACTTTGAGCAATCGCCTTTGCCGATGGTCCATCGGCGTGGCTTTTTCCCTCCTGATTTTGGCCTGGCCGCCGTCTCTTCACGGGCAGACGGCGGCCTCCCCCGCCGTTCGCTTTATCCGTTTTGTGGGAGTCAAGAGTTTTGAACCAGATCGCCTGGAAAAAATCATGGAAACCCAGGCGAAACGTTTTCGCTGGGGGCGCGGGTTTCCTTTGAAGGAAGCCGTGCTGCAGCGTGACATGGAGCAGATTGAAAAATTTTATAAAAGCCAGGGGTTCTATGACGCTCGAATCACCGGGTATCGTCTGATTCCTCTGGGCGGCCGGGAAGTGATTTTGGAAATTACGGTGGATGAAGGTCGCCCCGTCATGGTGGAGAGTGTGGATCTCACCGTGGATGGTGCGGAGCTGAGCCCCTGGCATGAGGAACTCACCAAGATCATACCCCTTAAGAAAGGGCGACGTTTCGCATCCCCGGATTTTTACGACACCGAAAAAACCGTTCGGCATTTTCTGAGTCTATGGGGATATCCTCGAGCGACGGTGGAAACCACGGGCACGATGGACAAGGAGGCCAAGACGGCGAGCCTTCAGGTCCATGTGACTTTGGGCCCTGCCTGTTTTTTTGGTCCCGTGCGCGTTGAAGGCAACCGCCGCGTGGAAACGGCCTTGATCCTCAAGGAACTGACCTTTCGACCCGGAGAGCGATACCGGGCCAAGGCTTTAAGCGATTCTCAAAAACGCCTCATGGACCTTCATCTGTTCACCTTCGTGGACATTCAGCCCCTTTTGGATGAATCTTCCGGGGTTGAAGTGCCGGTTTCCGTCGTGGTTAAGGAGGCGAAGAGCCAGAGCGTGCGGGTGGGCGCGGGCTATGGCACGGAAGATCAGCTTCGAGGTCGTCTCGGGTACGAATACCGCAATTTTCTTGGGGAAGGCCGAAATCTGGAACTGGATGCCAAGGCCAGTTCTTTAGTCCGGTTCTTTGAAGGACGCTTGACACAGCCCCATTTTCTCTGGGATCCCTTTCGCTTGACGGTCGCCGGCGGGGTTTCCCGTGAGATGCAGGAAAGCTATGAAAACGAACAGTATTTTCTGAGACCTCAACTGAGCTGGCAAATCAGTGAGCATTGGCTTCTGAACGCCGGGCCCAATGTGGAGGCGAACCGATTGGTGGATGTGGATATTTCTTCCAAGAGCATTCGACCCAGTGACCAAAAAGGGGAAGAGTACTTTGTCTCCTCACTGCTCTTTGGAGCGACTTACCAGGAAGTGGACGATATTTTGGATCCTCGGCGCGGTGTGCAATTTTTCCAGAGGCTGGAATGGGGAGGATCCCCTGTAGGTTCCGAGGTGGCCTTTGTCAAGGTTGGCCTGGAAGGACGCGGCTATGTGCCTTTGGATTTTTTGGGCGTGCTGGCTTTTCGAGCTAAGTGGGGCAGTATCACTCAATTGGAAGACACGTCTCGTATTCCCATCTTCAAGCGCTACTTCAGCGGAGGAAGCACCAGCATTCGAGGATACCCGTACCAAAAACTGGGACCTTTGGACGAGGACGGAAACCCTCTGGGGGGATTGACCCTCCTGGAATTAAGCAGTGAATGGCGTTTCCCTCTGAAAAGATCCTGGGAAGGAGTCCTTTTTATGGATACAGGGAACGTTTTTAAAACGCGATATGAGTTCCTCTGGGACCGTTTGCGTTCCACCATCGGCGCCGGCCTTCGTTACAAGACCCCCGTGGGACCTCTGCGCCTGGATCTCGGATACCAGCTTAATCCTCCAGACCAGGATTTTTTCAACCGTTATCAAATCCACTTGAGCATCGGACAAGCCTTCTGATTCCACCTTTACTGTTTGAGAAGCCCGTTTGAAAGAAATGTCCCCGGGCGTGGGGCTGTCTCGCTCGTATGAAAAGAGAGCTGAAGTCTCATGCTCCTCCAGGAACACCATTACGGATGCTCATGTCTCTCCACGCTCAGTTGTCCCTTGGATCGAAGCGCACTGATTCCCGTCATGGAAGAAGCACGCCTGTGCCTTCAATCCGGTCTGCTTTGAGGTCCTGAAGAGCCTCGTTGGCGGCCGTTAAAGGATAGGTTCGTACGGTCGGACGGACTGGAACCGCTGCCGCCGTTTCCAGAAGTTCCAAAGCGTCCTGCCGTGTGTTGGCGGTCACGCTGTGAATGTTTTTTTCGTAAAAAAGATGCTTTTCGTAATCCATGGGTGGAATCTGGGTCATGTAGATACCGGCAAGGGCCAGAGTGCCTCCCTTGTCCAGGTGTTCCAGAGCGTCAAGGACCAGGGGACCGGCTGGTGCGAACACAATAGCATGCTGAACCTTGACGGGAAGATCCTTGGCGGAAGGCCCCGCCCATACGGCACCTAGTTGCAGGGCGAGTCTTTGATGGCGTTCGGTGCGTGAAACGGCATAGACTTCATAACCCCAAAAGCGAGCGATCTGCAGGACGATATGGGCGGAAGATCCAAAGCCGTAGAGGGCCAAGGTGCGGGAAGTGTTCGGTTCATGACGGTTCAAGGGGCCGCAAAGAGCCCGTTTAAGGCTGCGATACCCGATGATGCCGGCGCACAGCAAAGGCGTGGCTTCGGCATCGGAAAGATTGTCCGCAATAGGGTAGGCGAAATCCTCGTGAACAACGGCATGCGTGGCGTAGCCTCCCGGGGCGTGATAGCCTGTGAAAAGCGCTTTTTCACAAAGATTTTCTTGACCTTGCACACAATAACGGCACGTGCCGCAGGTGTGCCGAAGCCATGCGACGCCCACGCGGTCTCCTTCACGAAAACGATGAGTTTCCGGACCTCTCTTGTCCACACGCCCCACGATCTGATGTCCTGGAATAACGGCATGGCCTAAGGGCGGTAATTCACCTTCCACCACGTGCAGATCGGTGCGGCACACACCGCAAGCCAGAACCTGCACACGAATTTCTCCTCGAGACGGTTCGGGATCGGGAAGTTCCTTCAGGACAAGGGGATTGTTTTCAACGGGAGCGCACCGATGTAAGACCATGGCTTTCATGGCGCATCCTTTCGTCATGATAAAAAGACGTGAACATGAGTTGATTTGAAGGGCCGAGTGATTGATAATCGACCCATGTTGAAACATCAAAAACCAAACCCCATTCAGGAATGATCGAACCGTGGGATTCATCAAAGGTCAAGCAAAAACGCCATCGAACTTAACGAAACCCCCAAGGCCTTTGCCCAGGCTTTCGCTTTTTTCGGGTGTGGTCAAGGCCCTGATGGTTCTCGGTGCCTTTTGTCTTGTCGTACCGCTTTTGGCAGTGATTTTGATCCACACACCTTGGGTCCAAGAACGGGTCTTGAAAACCTTGGTTGACCGAATCCAGCAAGAAACCGGTGCGGACGTGGCCGTGGGTGGTTTTCGCTGGTCCCCTTTTGGAAGTCTTCGACTCAAAAACGTTTCCGTGGAAACGAATGGAACCGTGGTGTTTTCCACGGACTTTGTGCACCTGGAGTACCGTCTCAGCTGGTTCAAACCACATGTGTTCGTGCATGATGTAACACTTGAAAAGCCTTTCTTGCGATTGGAAAGATTCGACGACGGTCGATGGCGCCTTCCTCTGTCCACGCACCGAAAGGACAAGGCAGAAGATGATACGCTTCGACGATGGCCTCTATGGCCTTCCACGCAGGTGGCCATGATTGCGGGGCGCGTTCAAGGGTTCCAAGGGGAGCACTGCGTGCTGGACATGTCAAACATCACGGGAAAACTGCGTTTCCATCAATGGTCTGAAGCGGGCCGGTCAGGTGTGGAAGTGCTTCTGGAGCCGTGGCGCATGGAACTTCGAACACCGATTTCCGGCACATGGACGTTTGCGGGAAAGGCTCTTTGGGAGAACGGAACCCTTCGGCTGGACACTCTGGAAGCGACGTTCAATGAAACATCGCACATGATGATCCACGGAACCTGGAACACTTTTCCCGAGGGAGATCTGTCGGTCCAGATTCATCTGAAACCATGGCGATGGCCCGTCATGGTTTTGGAACAAAATGAAAAGGGCCAAATCGTTGGAGAAGCCATGGAGGGTGTCATCGAGATCGAAGGCCTATGGCCAAGACTCCAGGCTCGATACGATCTTCGACAAGCTCAAGGGCATCTTGTGGGGACCGGCTTTGGAACGTTTTCCAAGGAAGCCATGCTTTTCAAGGCGGATGCTTCGGTGACAGGGCTGAAGCTGCCTTGGGGTGTGAAGGGGCCTTCCGATTTTTCAGGAAAGATTCAAGTGGCCCTGGAACGCACCGACGCGAACCAAACGAAATTATTCCTTTCTGTGTCCCAAGGCCGGTACGGTTCGGGAAACCTTCATCTGCAGCAAATTGTGCTGGACATGGATCTTCAAGGAGATCTTCTCACGGTGCGTCGCGCTGCAGCTCGATGTGAAAACGCATGCGCTTTTGAAACAGCGGGCACCGTGAGTTTCACAAAACAGACGGCTTCAGAACAAGTCGTTCCGACTCTGGATCTTTCCATCAAAGCTGATCAAGTGCCCTTGGCTCTCATGCAGGATCTGGTCCCCGATCTTAGTTTGATGGGGGTTTTATCGGGAAACGGCAAGCTTCAAGGAACCTGGCCGAACCTTAACTGGTCGGGACGCATGACGGCACGGGATGTGACCTTCGGAAACTTTCGAGCCAAGACCGTGGGAATTGATGGAACTTCAAGCCTTTCCAGTCTTCAGGGATCCAGAAAGCTGGCTGTGGAATTTTCCACCTTGAGCTACGGGCCGTATGCGGGAGATTTTCTTTCCCTTACCCTGCGTCAGAATGGATTGTCCAACACGGTGGACTTTGAAGCCCAGGGAAGACGGCTTGCAGGACTTGACCGCTTGAGTGTTCAAGGCAGGATGGAATCCCTGGCGAGTCCGCTTAAGCTCTTTCGCATCGAAAAGGGCGATTTTTCTATGGCAGGGGAAAGGTATGGGCTTCAGGGTGAGATTCGAGCCGGCGAAAGGTCTGTGGATATTTCGGCGCTTCGTCTAAACCGAGAAACGGAAGAGGTTCAACTTCAGGGAATCCTTGGAGCTTCACAGCCTTTGAATCTAACCTTACGGGCAAAAAACATGGATCTGGCCCATTGGCTACCAAAGGTTTTATCTCAACAGTCCTTGGCCTTGAATGAAGAGCTTAAAAAAATGCTTCAGGGGCGTCTGGACGCTCAGGTCACCTTTCGCGGGGCTCTGGAAAATCCCAGCATGCTTTTTCACGGGACCTTGACACAGATATCCGTACCGGGTCTGGAACAGGTATGCACCACCTTTTCAGGACGTTATGAAGCAGGATGGCTGGCATTTCGAGGGGAGTTTCAGAGTCCGTCCTTAAACACTCCCATGCTGCTGGAAGGAAGCTGGCCCGTGGAGTTTCGACTTTCCCCTTGGATCTGTCAGCTTCGTGAAGGTGGAGAAGGTCAGCTTCGGTGCACGGCTCGGAATGTTCCGCTGGAAAAGCTGAATGCCTTCATCCCTTTGAAAGGCCTTAAAGGCTTGGCTTCCTTCGATGGACGTCTTGTGGGTTCTCTCAAAAATCCCAGGCTGGAAGGCTCAGGCACGATCACAGGCGCCACCTTTCTTTGGCCTGGCTGGGAAGAGAAAATCCATGATCTTGACATTCAATGGCGTGCTGAAGGATCCTCGGTTCACATTGAAAAGGCTCAGTTTACTCTGCTAGGCAGTCGAGGACGTGCTTACGGGGAAGTTTTGTTTCCAGGAGCCAGGTTCGCGGGCTACACCTTGCATGTTGCAGCAGAAGAAGTGCCGTTTCCCGAAATTTTTGGAATCGTGGGACAAGGTGCGGTGCGTGGAACCATTGCTCAGGCTGGATACGCTTTTGCCCCGAACATTGTCGGGGAGGTCAATCTCACAAGGGCTTCCATCAGCCTGGGTGAACTGGAAAAGGACGTAGCCCGCCACATACGTCTCGTGGAGGAAACCGGCCTGGGATCCAAGGTGCTTCTTGGCAGACCTGGTGGCCAGGTGCGTAAGCACGAAGCCTTCCAAAGTGTGGCGATGCAGCTTCAGATTCGGTTGCCTTCAAAAGATGCCTGGGTGCGCGGATTCGGGTTGGAAGCCGAGGTGCAAGGGGGGGTGACCCTGCATAAGGTTCGAAACGGCCCACTTCAACTTCTTGGGACCTTGGGGACTTCCAAAGGGGAATACGTCTTTCAAGGGGTGCGTTTGAAAGTTGTCGAGGGGGAAGTGACATTTCGAGGACAAACCCCTCCGGATCCGTTTCTATCATTGACATGCCAGAAAGATTTACGCGAAGTGAGTATCACGGCGTCTCTGACAGGACAGATCAGTCGCCCTACGTTGGTCTTTTCCAGTACGCCGGAAATGGACCAAGTGGATATCGTTTCCGTGCTGCTTTACGGTCGCCCGGCAAAGGATTTGAATCCTAGACAATCCCAGGATCTACGGGATCGAGGTGTCCAGTTTGCATGGGGAGGAACCACACCTGTGGTAAAAAGCCTTCTGAGAGGTATGCCTCTTTCCCCGGATGCCGTGGATATTAAAGGGACGGAAAACGGCAGCGTTTTGGAAATCGGCAAGTACCTGACACCGGAACTCTACGTCACTTACCAAAAGAGCCTTGAAGGGGACAAGGAGGATGAACTGCGCGCGGAATACCGAGTAAACCGGTACCTTTCCGTGGAAAGCCAGGTAGGTCGGGAGGATCGTGCAGGGGTGGATGTGTTTTTTCGCTATGATTTCGGCAAATAGAGAAGGTGTTGAGCCATGAAGATGCAAGAAATTCGAGCGAAAGCCAAGGCATTGGGGATCAATTCTTTTGGGAAGAAGAAAGCGGATCTTATTCGAGAAATTCAAAGAGCCGAAGGAAACTTCGACTGCTTCGGCACGGCTCAGGGTTATTGCGACCAGGAAGAATGCTGTTTTCGAAGCCTTTGTCTTGCGGAATCTCAGAAACCTCAGTCCTGATGTGCTCCGGCACCAATGAAAAAGGCGCGATGAAAATGTCGCGTTATTCCTTGGCCAAAAGTCGACAAAGCCTGAACCTACATGGGAAAGTAAAGGATACTTATGGAAACGACAGCTTCAGAAAGAAAGATCGAACTGCTCAAAGTCCAAAATCAAAAGAAACCCGAACAGGTCATTTCAGTCGTTCGTGATCCTCATGCTGATGGGTTTCACACGGAAGGTCTCTCGCGCCTTTTTGGGCTCAAAGAAATCTGGATCGATACTCGTAACATTTCCGAATCGGTCCTGGAATATGCCAAAGTGCTCTCCTTTATCATGGAAAGCATTTCGGAAGCTCAAGACCTGGGCCTTCCCTTTGGATACCAGGACGAATTCACTTTTCAGGGGCTCAAATATTCGCTCAAGGATAAAGGGACCTATCGGGTGCTTCGACGGGTTCCCGAATTCGGCCAAGCCGCCTACGACGAGTAACTCCGAGTCCAAGGCCGCTCATCTCTTCTTCCAGCGGGTCTCGCATCGTTAAGAACGTGGCAGCTTTCTCGTCAGCAGAAACCGTAGCGTCTCAGACTGGGGTCTCGTCTTTGGCAATGTCGTGGCGGCCACAGCCGTGCTCGACCTCCTGCTCCACCACCACAGCCTCGTCATCACCGAGCATGGCGAAAGCTATCAACTTAAGGACAAACGCCGAGCCGGGATGCTACTTTTTGTAGTATGATACGCAAAGAAGCTTTTCAAAGAGACCGATGGCGGCCTTGCAGCAAAGGCTCGTCGCCGTCTATGAGGTTGTAAGATCATGGGCATGAGTGTTCTCCTGTACAGAAAATTGGAACGGGTAGCACCGGATCTTCGCGATGCGCTTTTGACTCTTTTCGAGGAAGTGGAACGAAACCGCGAAGAATCGGTGAGCAAGCGTGAATTTAACGAGCTGAAGGATGTGGTCCGTAATTTGGCACAGGCTCAGCTTCGAACCGAAACCCGTGTCGAAGAACTTGCAAACGCTCAAAGGCAAACGGAAGCCTTCCTTAAAGAGCTTGCGGAGGCTCAGAAGAAGACCGAAGCCCATTTGGGCAATCTAACGGCCAAGGTGGAGGAGCTTGCCGAGGCTCAAAAGCGAACGGAGCTTCGCCTGGAAGAACTTGCGGAGGCTCAGAAAAAGACCGAAGCCCGTTTAGACAGTCTAACGGCCAAGGTGGAGGAGCTTGCCGAGGCTCAAAAGCGAACGGAGCTTCGCCTGGAAGAACTTGCGGAGGCTCAGAAGAAAACCGAAGCCCGTTTAGACAGTCTAACGGCCAAGGTGGAGGAGCTTGCCGAAGCTCAAAAGCGAACGGAGCTTCGCCTGGAAGAGCTTGCGGAGGCTCAGAAAAAGACCGAAGCCCGTTTAGACAGTCTAACGGCCAAGGTGGAGGAGCTTGCCGAAGCTCAAAAACGAACCGAAGCTCGGGTTGAAGAGCTTGCCGAAGCTCAAAAACGGACCGAAGCCAGGCTGGAAGAACTTGCCGAAGCTCAAAAACGGACCGAAGCGCGTGTGGAAGAGCTTGCCGAAGCTCAAAAGCGAACGGAGCTTCGCCTGGAAGAACTTGCGGAGGCTCAGAAAAAGACCGAAGCCCGTTTAGACAGTCTAACGGCCAAGGTGGAAGAGCTTGCCGAGGCTCAAAAAAGGACCGAAAAAGAGGTGGCCGCCTTGGCTCGGGGCCTCAAAGAAACCCGGGAGCAGGTGGGAGGCCTTGCCCGAAGCGTGGCCTATGCCTTGGAAAACGAGGCTTACCGGAAACTTCCGGCCCACTTGGCCTCTGTCCATGGAATCCAAGTGCAGGACCGCATTATTCGAGCGGATGTGGCAGACGAAGAGATCAACTTTTTCGCCCGGGCACAAAAGGACGGCAAGATTGTCATTTTGGTGGGCGAATCTGTGCTGCGCCTGGATGATGCGTCCAAGCTCAAAAGCCTGCGCCGTAAACTGGACAAAGTGCGTGCTTTGATGGCGGACGACCTAATTCCCGTCATCGTCACCCACTACGCAAAGCCCAAAGTTCTGGAAAAGGCCCGCGAAGACGGAATTCTGGTGATCCAAAGCTTCGAATGGGATTGATGCAACAGAGCCTCTGGCGTTTGTTCAGACAGGCCGCGAAACCCAGGGCAGGATTTTGGTCCATAAGGTCTCAAGGCCTTCTCGAGTGGTTGCCGAAAAGAGGACAATTTCCGTTGCAGGAAGCCCAAGCAACCGGGCCGCGGTCTGAACCTGCTGCTGACGTTTACCTCGAGGAACCTTGTCCGCCTTGGTCAGCACGGGCACAGCGTGCCGTCCCTGGGTTTGCAGCCAGTTCCAGAGTTGCAGGTCATCGGGAGTGGGCGGATGCCTAAGATCCATGATGTGCACCAAGCCGACGAGTTCTCGGCGTGATGTGAGATATTTTTCCACCATGGGTCCCCATTGTTCCCGAATGTGTTGTGGAACTTTGGCGTAGCCGTATCCTGGAAGATCGACGAAGAAAAAGGCGTCATTGATACGGAAAAAGTTTATGGTTTGCGTACGGCCCGGCGTGGAGCTGGTATGCACCAGTTTTCTTCTCCCGAGCAAGGTGTTGATGAGTGATGATTTTCCCACGTTAGACCGACCTGCAAAGGCCACTTCCGGCATTCCTTCCTGAGGATACCCCTGAGGGGATACGGCAGATGTGACAAATACCGCGGATCGAATCACAGGCTGCGGGCACATCATGAGCTGCGCTGAGCAAGAAAATGGTCGAGGCGATCCATGGCTTCGGCGATGTTTTCCAAGGAATTGGCATAACTGAAACGCAGGTATCCTTCCCCGCGACTTCCGAAATCCACGCCAGGAGTGACCCCGACACGGGCCTTTTCCAAAATCTCGAAGGCCAATGCCAGGGAATTGGTAGAAAACTTTTTTGCGTTGGCAAAAACGTAAAAAGCTCCGGTAGGCTCCACCGCAATGCCGAAACCCATGGCACGGAGTCTTTGGATCATGAAACGACGTCGTTCATCGTAGGTGCGCACCATGCGAGCCACATCGTCCCGCACTTCGGGCACCGTCAAAGCGGCCAGTCCGGCCCATTGAGAAACGGAGTTGGCGGAAATGAAAAAATTTTGCATCAAGGCTTGCATGGGGCGGACTAAGTCTTTGGGCACCACCAGGTAACCGAGCCGCAGTCCGGTCATGGCAAAGAGTTTGGAAAACCCGTTGAGGACAATGGCCTTTCGAGTAAATTCCAGGATGGAATGGGCTCGGCCTTCATAAACAAGCCCGTGATAGATTTCGTCACTGAGAATCCAGAGGTCCAAATCGGCCAATGCTTCCAGATGTTCCTTGTCCATGAGGGTTCCCGTGGGGTTTGCCGGTGAGTTGATAAGCACCGCACGGGTTCGAGGTCCGATGGCTTTACGGACCGCATCGGCTCTTAGCTGAAAGCCGTCTTCTTCTTCCACGGGAATCAGCTTGGGAACCCCGTCCAAAAAGGTCACAAAGCTGGGATAACATGCATAATGAGGGTTTGAAAGAATGACCTCGTCACCGCAGTCGACCAAGGTGCTCAGAGCCACGAGAAAAGCTGGAGAAGATCCGGAAGTGACCAAGAACTGATCGGGTTCCAGGTCGGTCACACCGTAGGTTTCTGCATAGTAGGTGCACAGAGCTTCCCGCAGGTGCCAGAGACCCAAGCTGTGTGTGTAGTGGGTTTCCCCGCGCTGCAAAGCTTCGACGGCGGCTTCCAGAACGGCTTTGGGAGCCGGAAAGTCAGGCTCGCCCACTTCCAAATGGATAACCCTTTCTCCGGCCCGCTCCATGGCCTGAGCCTTTTCCAAAACATCCATCACCAGGAATGGCTTGACGTCACGCACCCGACGGCAAATCATGGTTTCTGTCCCTCGTTTTCCAACTTGCGAAGATAAATACCGGCGGCATCGGCCAGCGGCGTCCCCGGCGCGATCTGCAAAACACGACGAAAAGCGACAATAGCTTCTTCGTTGCGGCCTTCGGCTGCACAGATGCGACCATAGTGAAATTGAGCGTCCGCCGACTGAGGCCCGTAAGTCACGGCCGCCTTGTAAGCGTGGCGCGCTTCGGCACGTCTTCCCAGAGCTTCCAGAGACCTGGCTCGATAAAGATGGGCTTCGGCGTAAGCGTTCTGAAAATGGAGAGCCTCATCAAAATAGGCCACAGCTTCCGCATAACGCCCCTGATCCATCATGAGACGTCCCAAGTTGTACAGAGGCTTTTCAGGAGTCCGGTAGAAGGGGTTCGCCAGAGCTTTTTGGAAATGCTCCATGGCCTTGTCCTTTAAACCTTGCTCCGCATAAAAGGCTCCCAAAGCGTTATGGGCTTCAGAATAATCGGGTTTCAGTTCCAAAGCCTTGAGAAAGTGCGCCAAAGCCTGGTCAGGCAATCGACGTGCCGCGTAGGCCAAAGCCAAGCTATAGTGAATCCGAGGGTTTCTGGGATCCTTTTTTTCTGCGGCCACCAGATACTGAAGGGCTTGTCCCGTGTCTCCGGCAGCGAGAAACTTATCCCCAAGAGCTTGCAGTTCTTCCCCGCTCATCCACATTGTGGGATCCTGTTCTGAAGAAGGCAAAGGGGCACAGCCGGTCAGACTGAAAGCCAGCATCAGGGCAGCGAACCCCAGATGCCGGAGCCTGTTTCTGGTCCGGACCATGTTGTGTGCCTTGGCCCTTTGTCGCTTCATAAAGAGTTCCCCCGGCGCTTTGCCGCCGCTCAGATGACCTTGTTCAAACTGTACTCGATGATCCCTTCCGCTCCCCGTTTGAGCAATTGCGGAATCAGTTCTCGCACCGTATGTTTGGACACCACCACTTCCACACTCAGCCAGTCGGACTGATAGAGATGGGCCGTGGTGGGCGAGGTGAGGCTGGGTAGGATTTCGATGATGTCGTTAAGTTTTCCTTTGGGCACATTCATTTTCAGACCCACCAGGTCTTCGGCGCGAAGAGCGGCCTGAAGCAGCAGACTGATCTGCTCGATTTTTTCCCGTTTCCACGGGTCGTTCCAGGCGGATTTGTTGGCGATCAGCTGGGTGTTCGTGAGCATCAATTCCTTGACGATTCGCAGCCCGTTGGCTCTCATGGTGGCCCCGGTTTCCGTGACTTCCACGATGGCATCACACAACCCGGCGATCACCTTGGCTTCGGTGGCGCCCCAGGAGAATTCAACATGGACGTTCACTCCGGCTTGCGCGAAATAGCGCCGCGTGAAATTAACCAGTTCCGTGGCAATCTTCTTGCCTTCCAGGTCGGCCACGTCCTTGACAGGTGAATCATAGGGAACAGCCAAAACCCATCGAGCCGGACGCTGACTGACTTTGGAATAGATCAGGTCCGCCACCACATGAACATCTGAGTCGTTTTCCAGAATCCAGTCCTTGCCGGTCAGACCCGCATCAAAGGTGCCGCTTTCCACATAGCGGCTCATTTCCTGAGCTCGACAGATACTGCATTGAATTTCCGGGTCGTTGATTTCCGGAAAATAATTGCGGTTCGTCAGCGAAATCTTCCAACCGGACTTTCGAAACAATTCAATGGTCGCTTCCTGCAGACTACCTTTGGGAATACCGAGAATCAGCTGTCTCACGCCTTGTAAACCTCCTTGGGATCAAACACACGTTCTTCCGTGATGACAAACGCGCCGTTTTCCAAACGGCGGAAAAAGCACGAGGCGTACCCTTCATGGCAGGCGGCTCCAGTCTGTTCCACCTCAATGAGAAGCGTGTCCGCATCGCAATCCACATACATGGCTCGAACCTTTTGCACGTGGCCCGAGCTTTCTCCCTTGAGCCACAACTTGTTTCGAGATCGGCTCCAATAATGTGCCAGCCCGGTTTCCACGGTCTTGATCCAGGCTGTTTCATTCATGTAGGCCAGCATAAGGACGCGACGGCTGAAGGCCTCTTGCACAATAACGGGAAGCAGACCGTTCCCTTTAGCGAAATCAGGTTTTTCTGTCAACGTCGTCTCCTGTGTTTTGATCATCTATGTGCCACCTTGCGCCTGGTGACGGAGGCTTTGGGTCATAAACTTCAGATGTTGCGAGAAACATTATGGAGATACCATTCGAGCGGCCAGCTGTCCACAGGCGGCTCGAATGTCGGCACCGCGACTCTGACGAATGGTCGCGGTAAAATGGGCCTGCTGCAGAATATCCTGAAAAGCTAAAACACTTTCTTCGAATGGTCGTTCAAAGGGTAAGACAGGATGCGGGTTGAAAGGAATCAAGTTCACTTTGCATCGCACATGCGAAAGAAGTTTTACCAGACGTCGAGCATCTTCCGGCCGGTCATTCACACCCTTCAGAAGAAGATACTCAAAGGTGATCCTTTTTCGGGACGGCATCGGGTAGGTTCGACAGGCTTCCATAAGAGCGGCCAAAGGGTATTTCTGATTAATGGGCATAAGGCGGCTTCGTGTCTCATCATCGGCTGCATGAAGACTGACGGCTAAATTCACGGGACTTTCTCGTCCAAGGCGTTCCATGGCGGGCACCAACCCTACCGTGGAAACCGTGACGCGTCGATGCGAAAACCCGAGTCCTCCGGGGTCCAGAAGAATCTTGAGGGCTCGCAGCACAGCCTCTTCGTTGGCCAAAGGTTCTCCCATGCCCATGAACACGATGTTGGTGATCCGCTGCTCCGACCCGACAGCATGCTGCATCTGAATCAATTGGTCGACGATCTCCGCGGTTCGCAACTGTCTTTTGAGCCCCATGGTTCCCGTCAGGCAAAACCGACAACCTAGAGCACAACCCACCTGGCTGGAGATGCATGCGGTCAGCCGCGGAGGATCAGGAATAAGGACACTTTCAATGAGATGATGATCATGCAGGCGAAAGACAAACTTACGGGTTCCATCTTGGGCCTCTTCGGTAGCAACGAGGCTGAGGGCATTCAAAAAGGTGCCGTATTCCAGTTGGGTGCGAAAGGTTTTGGGCAGATCCGAACATTCCTCCCAGGACCGGATCAGTCGTCCGTAAAGGTGCCGAAAGATTTGGCGTGCTCGAAAAGCCCGTTCCCCAAGGCTCACAACCCAAGCTTCTAAGTCTTCCTGGGGAAAGTCCTTGATAAAAACACGATCCTGGACCATGGACAGGTTAAGCCTTTCGAACCAAGTACCGATTGGTGGTGCGATCCTGCAGAAAGATTCGATCATACGATCGGACATGCACGGCATCGAACCATTCATAACCCAAGGTTACACAATCCGGACAGGCTTTTCTGGGAATATGCACGGCGAAGATGTGGTAGCCTCGGTCGGTCAAGGAATCAATGGACAAAACGCCGCTGCACACAGGGCACACACGAAGGCGTTCTTTCTGGTTTTCCAAAATGTTGTCCGTGTCATAATAAATCGTGCGTTCCCTTTGAGCAAATTCCTTGGTTGCACGGTTTTTGGCGATGAATTCCGGGCATCGACGCCAATAGTTTAAAATTTCTTCAGCCAGGCGGTCGATGTAAGCGTTGGTTTCTTCCGGTTGCTGAATGCGTTTCGGGTCGTAATCCGGTTCCTTGACCTTGCTGTAATCCAATCCGGCCAAAGCCAAAATGATACCCACATTCACATAAGGCAAGGCCCCCTCGATGGAATAACCTCCTTCCAAAACAGCGATATGAGGTTGCAGCATACTGGTCAAGGTGGCGTAGCCTTGGGCTGAAAAGTTCATGTTGGTGATGGGGTCCGTGTAATGATTGTCCTGACCCGCGGAATTAATGATAAGTTCCGGCTGGTATTCTTGCAGAATGGGCAGGACGATCTTTTCCATGGCTCGAAGAAAGCCTTCTTCCGAGGTCTTGGGTGGCAAGGGAATGTTGATGGTCGCCCCCATGGCCGTGGGACCTCCCAGTTCGTGATGAAAGCCCGATCCAGGATACAGGGTGCGGCCGTCTTGATGGATGGAGATAAATAGAGTGTCCGGATCGTGCCAATAGATATCCTGGGTGCCGTCCCCGTGATGGCAATCGGTGTCCACGATGGCGATCCGATCCACCCCGTACACATCACGCAGGTGCTCGATCATGATGGCTTCAATGTTGATATTACAGAACCCTCGGGCCCCGTGCACAACCCTCATGGCATGATGACCCGGCGGGCGAACCAGGGCGAATCCTCGGTCGATCTTATGGGCCATAAGGGCTTTGGCGATGGTCATGGCGCCCCCGGCGCTGATGAGATGACTTTCGGTGAGCACACTGCGTTCGTCGGGCGCGCAAAAATGCACCCGTTGCACATCTTCGATGGTGGCCAGGTCCGGTTTGAATTCCAGGATACCTTGAATGTCTAGAAGACCTTCCTCAAAAATCTGATCTTGTGTGTAGAGAAGCCTTTCTTCCCGCTCCGGATGTGTAGGACTGATGGCCCAGTCAAAAGCAGGAAAGATCACCAAACCGGTTTTATAAGCAGCACGAAGCATGACCCGTTCTCCTTAGGAAGACCGTGCAGAGCCGCAGGGTGCACTGGCATAGGTGCTTTGCATTTTTTGAACCAGAGATTGGTAATGGCTGATGAGGCCCGGTTTCACCTGGACACGGACGCGGTAATACTTGCCTGTGGTGTAGAAACCTCGAACCATGTTGAACTGCAATTTCTCTAATACTTCCGTTTCCAAATCGTCGCGGCTTGCCCCTTCTCGAACAGCTTTTTCCGTAAGTAATTCCAAGGCCAAGGACACCGCCTTTTCCATGGTGAAATCGCGTTTCACCGGCTGATGAAAAGCTTCTTCAGGCGCGGTGGCGATCCCTCGTTCCGTATCCACAAACAGGGTCAGTTCACATGTGGTGCGGGCGAGGGCGGCTCCCACGGCGTTGGCCACATCCCACTGGGGCACGACACGTACGGAATAAGGCGAAATTTTCTGCATTTGTTTGGCAAAGTAGGGGGCCGGACCTCCCAGCACGAGGATTTCTTTGGGTTGTACCTGGTAGCCTTCCAGAAGTTGACGCACGGTATAGACCGGTTTGGCGTTGATGGCTTGAACCATATCTTCGGCGGCCTGAAGAATGCCTCGGCATGCCTCATCAAAAACCCTTTGGGCGGCTTCGTGCAAAGGCAACCCCAAAGCCTGGGCCACCTGAGCCATACCGCGTTCGGAAGCCTCCCGGTTTCCTTTCAGATCCTCACCCAGGACAATGATGGCATCGGTAGGGGTGGGTGTGGGACCGCCGAAAGCCATAGCCGGCCCTTCTCGATCCGGTCCCAGTTGGAGACGTCCGTTCTTGACCCGCACCGCAGTGTCGCCTCCCAGAGCCAGGGAGTGGCTTCTCAGGGCGCGAATAAGTGTTCGGAATTGACCGACTTCAGCACCCTGAGCCGCCAGAAGTGGGACGGTGCCTACAAGGATGGCCATATCCGTTGTGGTGCCACCGATATCCAAAACAAGGGTGTCCAGGTTTTCAGTGGCGTAAGGCAGGGAGCCCATCACACTGGCTGCCGGACCCGACAAAATGGTCTGTCCGGGAAGGTCTAGGGAGGCGTCAAAACTCATGGTCCCGCCGTCCGCCTTTAAGATATGAATAGGAATGGCCAGGCCGTTTCTTTTTAAAGAGCGGCGCACGGCGTCGAAGAATTTCTTGTGGATGGAATAGACGGCCGCATTGAGATAGGCTGTGGCGATACGGCGGGGAAAATTCAGATGTCCCGAAAGCCGATGCCCCAGAATCACGTAGTCAAAATGATCGCCAAGGAGCTGCTGAATCTGGGTTTCATGTTTTGGATTGCGTACGGAAAATTTTCCCACCACCCCCACGTGACGGACACCTTCCTTGCGCAGCTTGGAAGCGATAGCCTCAATCTCCATGGGTTCAATGGGTTGAATTTCTCGGCCTCGATGATCGATGGAGCCGGAAACCGAATAATAGTGTTCGCCGGTACGGAAAGCTTCAGGATCCAAGCCGGGTCCGGCCGCCACGATCATGCCTACCGGGGGAAGCTTTGCTTCAGCAATGGCATTGGTGGTCAGGGTGGTACTCAACACGAGGCGTTCCACCTCATGAGGCGCCACGCCCAAAGTCACCGCTTCCAAACCTTTCCAGACACAAGCCAGCAAATCGTCATGGGTCGTGGGAACCTTGGCTTGACATTCGATGCCCTGCTCGCCCAACAAGACCACATCGGTGTGCGTGCCGCCCACATCCAGTCCTATGATCATGACTAACCTCGAAGTCTCTGGGGAATTCCCGATGTCGCATGAAATCGCCTTTGGAAGTCGTCTAAGACATCGAAAAGGCTCACGCCGCGCCTCGTGAACAAGGTCCTGCAAACATTGAAGATGCTAGTCAAAAGCCGTTGCTCTGTCAATGAACCGTTTCTGCTTTCGAAACAGCAAACAACCATTGCTTTACAACAAATGCAAAAGAGGCTATCGTGCACCGATTTAGTGAGCATCAGAAGTCCTTTGACACGACAAGGGCGCCGAGCCGATGATACCCCTGCGAGATGCCAATCCTTCCAGGCGTTTTCCTGCGGTGACTTACGGGATCATAGGGATCTGTGTTCTGGCTTTCTTTTATGAATTGGCTTTGGGCCCGAGTCTGCGGGTGTGGATTTACCAGTATGGCATTGTCCCTATTCGCTACACACATCCGCAAGTGGCGGCGCGCTTCAGCACTTTGGAACAAGCGATCCCCTTCCTGACCACCATGTTCTTGCACGGTGGTTGGATGCATCTCATCGGCAACATGTGGATCTTGTATATATTTGGAGACAACGTGGAAAGTGCTCTGGGACATGGCCTTTATCTGTTTTTCTACCTGTTATGCGGCCTTGCAGCGTCTCTCTTGCACATTATCACGAACCCCGCTTCCTCGGTGCCGACGATCGGAGCCAGTGGGGCCATTGCCGGGGTGATGGGAGCCTATTTTCTGCTTTACCCTCGAGCCAGGGTGCTTACCCTGGTGCCGATCTTTTTCTATTTCAGCATTGTGGAACTGCCGGCTTATGTGTTTCTCGGGGTGTGGTTTATTATGCAATTCTTCAGCGGCACCTTTTCCCTCATGGGCGGCGGGGCTCAGGTGGGTGGCGTGGCCTGGTGGGCTCATATCGGCGGATTTCTTGCCGGCATGGTGCTTCTAAAGGTCTTTCGAGGGCGTCCATGAATCGGGAACAAAAAGAGGGTTTCAGCTCCACACAGGAAGAGCTTCCATCTTTTTTGCAGAATCACCCCGATGGGGCGACCGTGTCGGTGTCTGTGCAACCGAAGGCGCGTCGAACCGAGGTTGTGGGCGTTCACCATGGAGAGCTCAAGATTAAACTGTGTGCACCACCGGTGGAAGGAGCCGCCAATAGGGAATGTATTCGTTTTTTGGCGGATTTGACGGGAACGGCTAAAAACCGAGTCCGTTTGCTTTACGGGGACAAAAGCCGAAAAAAGGTGATCTTGATTCAGGGAACCAAGGCCGAGCGGCTTGCGGAAATCTTTGAAGCGCTCGGGTACGGCGAAGAGCGGCCTTCGCCCACATCCAACGGAAGCTGAGAAGGAGGACGGAATCATGCGGGAAGCGGTTATTGTCAGTGCGGTAAGAACGCCGCTGGGAAGCTTCAACGGATCTCTTTCGAGCATCGGAGCCACAACTCTGGGCGCCCATGTCATCGAAGAGGCCGTGAGACGCGCAGGCATCCAAAAACAAGACGTGAACGAAGTGATCATGGGGCAGGTCCTTCCTTGTGGTTACGGACAAAATCCGGCCAAACAAGCAGCCGTTAAGGCGGGTATGCCTTGGGAAGTGGAATGCTTGACGGTGAACAAGGTCTGTGGCTCGGGCTTGAAGGCCGTCATGCTGGCCGCTCAAGCCGTTCAGACGGGTGACGCCGATGTGGTGGTTGCCGGTGGCATGGAAAACATGAGCATGGCCCCGTATTTTCTGGACAAGGCTCGCACGGGCTACCGCATGGGCCATGGGCAGCTTAAGGATCATATGATCCACGACGGTCTGTGGGACATCGTCAACGATTTCCATATGGGCATTTCCAATGAATTATGCAGTGAACGCTACGGGGTGAGCCGAGAAGACCAGGATCGGTATGCGGAGGAATCTTATCGGCGCTCTTTGGCGGCGATCGCCGCCGGTAAGTTTCAGGATGAAATCGTGCCGGTGCCCATTCCTCAACGCAAAGGGGATCCGGTTCTCTTTGCCAAGGATGAATGTCCTCGAGATACCACCTATGAAGCCCTTTCCAAGATGAAGCCGGCTTTTAAGGAAGGCGGGGTGACTACGGCGGGTAATGCGTCGGTCATTTCCGACGGGGCCGCGGCGCTGGTGGTCATGGCCAGGGAAAAAGCGGAAGCTATGGGGTGCCGTATTATGGCCACCATTGGAGCCCAAGCTTCTGCCGGTATTGACATGAAGTACGTGCTGGTCGCTCCCATTTGGGCGATCCCCAAGTGCCTCAAAAAAGAAGGCCTTGGTCTCGAGGATGTGGATCTCTACGAAGTCAACGAAGCGTTTAGCGGCTCGACCGTGGCCGTGTTGAGGGAACTGAAGCTGGACCCGGCCAAGGTTAATGTCAACGGTGGCAGTGTTTCTCTGGGGCATCCCATTGGAGCCAGCGGAGCGCGTGTTCTGGTTACTCTGATTCATGAAATGATTCGACAGGACAAGAAAACAGGCCTGGCTTCCCTGTGCCTTGGCGGCGGTGAAGCGGTGGCGCTTGTGGTGAAGCGATAAAGCAAAAGGAGGAAAACCATGGAAGTGAAAACCTTTGGCGTGATCGGTGCCGGCCAGATGGGAAACGGGATTGCGCAAGTGGCGGCCATGAGCGGCCTTGCGGTGATCATGAACGATATTCAGGAAGAGTTTGTCCAAAGAGGCCTTAATACCATCAAGAAAAACCTGGCTCGTAGTGTGGAAAAAGGAAAGATGAGTCAGGAAGAAATGGACGCGGTGCTGGGGCGGATTCGCACCAGTGTGGATCTTAAGGACATGGCTGCCGCTGATTTCGTGGTGGAAGCGGCTACGGAAAATGAACAGATCAAGTTCAAGATTTTTCAGGATCTGGACAGCCTTTGTCCGGCCCATGCCGTGCTGGCCACCAACACCTCCTCGATACCCATCGGACGTATTGCCGGAAAGACCAAGAGGCCGGAAAAGGTTATCGGCATGCATTTCATGAATCCGGTTCCGGTGATGAAACTGGTGGAAATCATTCGCGGCATCGCCACATCCGATGAAACTTTTCAGCTTACCTGGCAGCTTGCGGAAAAAATGGGCAAAACGCCGGCTCTGGCCCAGGATTATCCGGGCTTTATCGCCAACCGTATCCTCATGCCCATGATCAACGAAGCCGTCTACTGCCTGTACCACGGCGTGGGCACACGAGAAGACATCGATACGGTCATGAAGCTTGGCATGAACCATCCCATGGGCCCTCTCGCCCTTGCCGACCTCATCGGCCTGGATACCTGCCTCGCCATCATGGAAACACTCTACCAGGGATTCTGCGATTCCAAGTACAGGCCGTGTCCGCTTTTGCGTAAATACGTGGAAGCCGGCTGGCTGGGCCGTAAGACGGGTCGAGGATTTTACGAGTACAGCTGAAACGGAGGGGAGCTTCGATGCATTTTGAGCTGACCGAAGAGCAAAAAATCATCCAGGATACCGCCGCCAAGTTTGCCAAGAATGAACTGGAACCTGTGGCGGCCGAACTGGATCGTACCAAGAACCGAGAGATTCTGAAAAGAAACCTTAAGAAATTGGCGGAACTTGGCTTCATGGGTTTGAATGTGGACCCGGAATACGGGGGCACAGGGGCCGGGGTTGTCGCCTTTTCTCTGGCCATGACCGAATTGGGACGTGCCTGCGCCGCCACCACCGTGACGACGTCTGTGACCAACATGGTGGCCGAAGTCATTCAAGCCATGGGCACAGAAGAACAAAAGCGGCGCTATATTCCTCCCTTGTGTAGCGGCGAATACGCTGCCGGAAGCTTCGCGCTTTCGGAGCCGGGTGCGGGTTCGGATCCTTCAAGCATTCGCACCAGTGCCGTCAAGGACGGAGACCACTGGGTCATTAACGGGACCAAGCTGTGGATTACCAGTGGAGAATACGCAGGCATTTTTGTGGTGTGGGCCGTGACCGACAAGGAGGCTCCAAAGGGCAAAGGGATCACCTGTTTTTTAGTGGAACCGGGAACCCCGGGTTTTACGATCGGTAAGGATGAGAAGAAACTCGGCCAGCATGGTTCTTCCACCAACGAACTCCTCTTTGAAGACTGCCGCGTGCCGGAAACTGCCGTCCTGGGTAAAGTGAATGATGGATTTCGCATCGCGGTCTCAGAATTGGCTGGAGGTCGTATCGGGATCGGCTCCATGGCTCTGGGGATAGGGTTGGCCGCCATGGATTTTGCCACCAACTATGCTAAGGAACGTATTCAGTTCGGTGTGCCTATTGCCAAGCATCAGGCCATTCAGTGGATGATCGCGGACAACTACACAAGGTTGGAAGCGGCCAGATTGTTGCTGCTTCGAGCGGCTTATCTCAAGGAAAAGAAACGTCCCTATTCCAAAGAAGCCTCCATGGGAAAACTTTACGCGACGGAAGCGGCCAACAAGGCCTGCTATGACGCCATTCAGATTCTGGGCGGCTATGGATACACTCAAGATTTTCCCGTGGAACGCTATTACCGGGATGTCCGGGTGACCAGCATCTACGAAGGGACCAGTGAAATCCAGCGACTCATCATCGCTCGAGAACTCTTGAAATAAGAGTCGTTCCACCCGCCGTTTTTGTAGGCGAGGGCACGCAGGCCGTGCCCTCGCTTTTTTTATGACCTGCGTGGCCAGAAGACATCACTTGTGGGAAGCCGAGGAGGCTCGCATTTTGAGGTACTGCGGAGCGGGTCGAAAAATGGTGGCAAGCTGAGAGAGCAGCATGCCGGCAAGCATCAAGGCGCAACCCAGAAGACTTCTGAGGGAGAGAGTTTCTCCGAGAAGGATCCATCCGGCTAGAGCGGCGATGGGACATTCCATACTCAAAAGAATGGCGGCATGAGCAGGAGGGGCATTTTTTTGTCCCACCACTTGCAAGGTATAGGCAATGCCGACGGAAACAAATCCCCCATAAAGAATGGGAATGGCGGCATTGTGAACCGCCTGCCACGAGAAGTTTTCAAAAAACAGGGCCGAAAGTAAGCTAAAGGCCGAGCATACGGCAAATTGACAGCATGCCAATTTCACGGGATCCCGTTGGGGGGATAGCCAGCCTAACAGCAAGACATGAGCAGTCCAAAAAAAAGCTCCAAGAAGGACAAGAAAATCACCGAATTCCATGGTAAATTCCTGGGTGATACTCAAGAAATAAAGCCCTACGGCGGCCAGAACAGCTCCGGCCCAGGTTCCCAAGGAAGGGCGTTGTTTCCAAAACAAACCGAAGAGAGGGACCATGACCACATAAAGCCCCGTGATGAACCCCGCTTTCCCTGCGGTGGTGAAAACAATACCGACCTGTTGCAGCGTGGCGCCACCGAAAAGCACCAGGCCAACGGGAAGGCCGGATCGCCACGCCGCGCGCCACCTTGTGTCGGAATGGGGCAAAAGCTTCCGGCCGTTTTTTCGTCTATCCATCATGAGAATCAGGGGCACGAGGGAGAGACTTCCCAAGGCGAACCGTATGCCGTTGAAAGCCATGGGCCCGATGGATTCCATCCCTTTGCGCTGGGCCACGAAAGCCACGCCCCAGAGAATGGCCGTTGTCAAAAGAAGCAGGTCGGCTTTGAGCGTCTGCGTGTGCATGAACAAACCCCGCGGCATGTGAGAGTCGGAAAATGGTGCCGTGTTCAGAAAGCCATCCCTTAACCGAGAGGATTCCAAAGAGTCAAGCCCAAGTAAGGCAAAGCCAAGGTCAGCTTGTTCTGCTTTAAAAAAGAGCGTGAAATAAAGAGTGGACCCATGTGTCCGCCCAAAGACGACTCTCGGTTTCAGCACACGCTGGATCGCCTGTTTCGGTTTTTCTTGCGTGCCGCATGACAAAATGGATATGAATCAACCAAGCAATTTCAAGACACTTGAAATGAGGCACACCGGGGAAAACTTATGCAATGATTCTGAGGATCACCACGATGTGGCCCTCCCGGAATGTGGCGCCGTTTCTTTAACGCGGGGCAAATGGAAGGTCCCATGACCATCGTTAAAGGGAGACACCCCATTCGGCGCTTGGATTGTTTTAAAAACCCTACAGAAAATCGTGCGGCGGACAGGCCGATCCGCCTCAAAGGGAACGTAGCCTGCCTCGATGGCCGCTTTTCTCGAAAGGAGTGTGCCGATGCATGCAGAGGATCCATTTGCCAAGCCTATTTTAGTCACCGGAGCCACAGGATACGTAGGTGGACGACTCACCCCAAGGCTTTTGGCCGCGGGTTACAAGGTTCGGGTCATAGCTCGATCCATTTCCAAGGTGCGATGCCGTCCTTGGGGTCATCATTCGAACCTGGAAGTCTTTCGAGCCGACGTCATGGATCGTGATTCTCTCATACGGGCCGCTCAAGGATGCCGAGCCGCGTACTACCTGGTGCATTCCATGGCCCCTGGGAAAAAAGATTTTGCCCACGCCGACCGCATAGCGGCGGAAAACATGGTCATTGCAGCGGGCAAAGCCCGTATGGAACGAATCATCTACTTGGGCGGCCTGGGGCGTGAGGATAAAGATCTTAGCAAGCATTTGCGGTCGAGAATGGAGGTGGCTCATATCCTTCAATCGGGGCCGACCCCCACCACGTTCCTTAGAGCGGCCATGATTCTCGGATCCGGCAGCGCTTCCTTTGAAATTCTTCGATATCTCGTGGATCGGCTTCCCATCATGATCACGCCACGTTGGGTGCGCACACCATGCCAGCCCATCGCTATCAGCAATGTTCTTCACTACCTTGAAGGCTGTCTGGAATCTCCTCATGTGTTGGGACAGACCCTGGACATCGGTGGTCCGGACGTTTTGACCTACGAGGATCTCATGCGTATTTATGCGGAGGAAGCGGGTCTGCCACGGCGATGGATAATTCCTGTACCAGTGCTGACACCTCGGTTGAGCTCCTATTGGCTGAATCTCATCACACCCGTTCCGATGGCTTTGGCGAAGCCCCTTGCGGAAGGACTGCGAAACGCCGTCGTGTGCGAAGATTTTCGCATCCGCCATTGGATACCTCAAAAACTTCTAAGCTGTCGTGAGGCGATTCGCGAAGCGCTTCAAAAAATTCAGCAGGCTCAAGTGGAAACCTGTTGGTCTGATGCGGGCTGGTCCGTGCCACCCGAATGGGTTCAGTGCGGAGATGCTCCCTATGCGGGGGGAACCGTGAAGGAATGTGCCTTCCGAATGACGGTTTCCGCCAATCCATCAAGGATTTGGCAGGAGGTGGAACGGATCGGTGGAGATCATGGATGGTTCTTTGGGGATGTGCTCTGGCGTGTTCGTGGGTGGTTGGATCGGCTTGTGGGCGGTTTCGGCCATATGCGCGGACGCCGTGATCCCAGCCGATTGTACGTAGGTGATACGGTAGATTATTGGCGCGTCTTGGAAATCCTTCCTGAACGACGTCTCTTGCTCCTGGCTGAAATGAAAATGCCCGGCGAGGCCGTTCTGGATTTTCGCCTGGCGCCTCTGGATTCCCAGCGCACGGAAGTTCAAGTCATTGCTCGTTTTCTGCCTCGAGGTCTCACCGGCATAGCCTATTGGGCTTTGTTGGCTCCTTTTCACAAGCGCATCTTTCGAGGTCTTCTGATAGGACTGGCTAAGGCTCTTGAAACCGTTCCATTGGGAGGGCCGGAACCTTTTGATGCGCGTTTGCCGCACGCTTGTCATTTGGCAGC
>FWPV01001157.1_pt1 | contig 75794 bp, 55 predicted proteins | sample 2228371 | NCBI WGS metagenome assembly FWPV01 (sample SAMEA103939776, study PRJEB20133) | metagenome
ACGGCCACCGGGACCCGCACCCCCACCGCCACGGCCACCACCTCCGCCACCCGCACCGCCACGGGAGCGGCCACGGCCACGCGCACGACCACGGCCACCGGGACCCGCACCCCCACCGCCACGGCCACCACCTCCGCCACCCGCACCGCCACCACCTCGGCCACGCGCACCGCCACCGCCAGCCAAACGCGCAGTCCTACCGCCACCAGGACGCCATCGCCAACACCGGCTACGGGCGGTGCCCTCCTCGTCGGCACGGTCAACGTCCCGGAGGGCGCCTTCCTGGGGACCGTGCTCATCACCGTTGATGGAACGTGGCGGACTGTCGCTGGGAGCGACGGCACGTTCGTCATTCTCGGCATTTCGCCCGGAAGGCACGTTGTTGCCGCCCGGCGTGACGGCGCGCTAACGAGTCAGGCCGAGATCGAGGTCCGGGCTGGGACGGTCAACAACGTGGGCGATACCGGGCTAGTTCTGGGGGATGCCTATCCGGACGGTGTCGTCGACCTGCTTGACTGGCTGAGTGTCGCCACCTACCTTGGCGCCAGCCGGGGCTCCAGCACCTATGTGGCTGCAGCCGACATCGACGCCGATGGCTGCGTCACATCGAGCGACCTGTGGTTCGTCTTCCAGAACTACGGTCGCACTGGGCCGACCGCCTGGAGCCTGGATCCCTAAAGCAGGCTGCCGCCGGCGCGAGCGAGGAGGCTCAGGCCCGAGGATGAGCGGCGTCGTAAGTCTCGCGTAGCCGCTCATCGGTAATGTGAGTGTATATCTGGGTGGTTGCCACATTGGCGTGGCCGAGAAGCATCTGCACCTCGCGCAGCCCGGCGCCCCCGGCGAGCAGGTGGGTGGCGAAGCTGTGCCGCAGTGTATGTGGCGTCACCGGGCCACGAATGCCCAGGTCGCTCACATAGCCCTTCAAGATGAGCCAGAGCCCCTGGCGGGTCAGTCGGCTGCCGCGGCGGTTGAGGAATAGCGCCCGCTCGGTGGCGTCTCTCAGGAACGCAATGCGACCTTGCTCCAAATAGGCCCGCAGCGCTTCCACGGCCCGCTCGTGAATCGGTACGATGCGCTCCTTGGCTCCCTTGCCAAAGCAACGCACCGAGGCGGAGGCCAGGTTCACGTCATCGAGGTTGAGCGCCACGATTTCGCTGACCCGCATGCCGGTGGCATACATCAGCTCCAGAAGGCATACGTCCCGTAGCCCCTTGGCGCCCGATTCTTCATACGGTGCCGCGAGGAGGCGCTCGACCTCCTCCGGCGACAAAGTGCGCGGCAGCCGCTTCTTCACACGCGGCGAGTCCAAAAGCGCCGTGGGATCCTCGTGAATAATCCCTTCTGAGCTCAGGAAATGGAACAGGCTCTTTATGGCTGCCACTTTTCGGGCGACAGTGGCCGTCGAGTATTCGCGTTCGCGAAGCGCCATCTGGTAGGCCACAATGTCATCGCGCCGCACATCCGACCACTGGGTGATGTGCCCTTGGGCCTCAAGATGATCAGCGAACTGCGCCAGGTCGCCGGCATAGCCGGCAATAGTGTTTGGCGCATAACCCCGCTCGACATCGATGTAGTGCAAGAACTGCTCGATGGCCTCGCGCACCTTTGCTCCTCATACCAGCGAGCCAGCGCTCAAGCGCGCCGACAGATCCAGAGTGTAGCTTGGTCGTCATAATGAATCAAGTAGGCTGTGTCGTCTTCCCGCATCTTGCCGGTCTTCGGACCCGACCGGGCCGAGGCTGCCGTGCCGCGGGACAGCGATCGCTCTTCCCCGGCCGGCGAGCGCAACTGTGCGGACTTGCGTCATGGGCCGCTAGTGTGATAATCTGGGCAAGCCGTCGCGATGACCGCCGCGATGGCGGCTTTTGTGTTAGGCAGTCGCTCCAAAGTGCCACTATTGGCGGGCAACTGCCGCCCGATAGCAAAGCGAGGCTGGGTGGGTGAACACGATTGTAGTGATCAAGCAAGTCCCGGATACGGCTATCCGCATCCAGGATCGAGTTCAGGACGGCAAAGTGGACCTGGAGGGAATCACCTGGATCACCAATCCCTACGATGAGTTTGCCGTCGAGGAGTCCTTACGTCTGCGTGAGAAGCACGGTGGCACGGTCACGCTGATAGCACTGGGTCCCGAACGAGTCCAGTCGGCAATCAAAGACATGCTTGCTCTTGGCGCGGACGAAGGCATTCATCTCTCGGACCCGGCCTTTGACAGCCTGGGGGCCCGCGAGCGAGCCCAAGTGCTGGCGGCTGCAGTTCGGAAGCTGCCCTTCGACTTGATCTGGTCCGGCTGGAAAGGAGTCGACTACGACGAGGGTCTGGTACCGACCTATCTGGCGCGGGACTTGGATCTGCCTTACGTGGCAGCGGTCACCGAGTTTCAGGTGACAGACGGTCGCGCCACCGTGCGCCGTGAGGTGGAGGGCGGCATCGAGACCATCGAGGTGCCTCTGCCAGCGGTCTTCGGCGCCCAGAAGGGCCTGAACGAGGTCCGATATCCGAGCCTCAAGGGCATCATGGCTGTAAAGCGCAAGCAGATCGCCATTTGGTCGACCAGGGACCTGGGGCTGGACATGGCCGCGTTGGGCGCTTCGGCGGTCGAGGTTACGCGGATCGAACGGCCACCCGACCGGCCCCCGGGACGAATCATCGAGGGGGCATGCGAGGAAGCCGCCCGCGAGCTGGCCAGACTGCTGCGCGAAGAGCTAAAGGTGATCTAGAATGAACGAGACATGGATCCTGGCTGAGACCCGTGGCGCCACTCTGAAGTCCATCTCATTCGAGCTGGTCACCGCCGCTCGGTCGCTGGGCGATGGTCATGCCGTGGCAGCCATCCTGGTTGGCGCCAGCTCCGCTGGGCTCGCCCCCCAGCTGGCGGCACACGGTGTGGATAGGGTGCTGGTCCTCGACGATGCGCGGCTGGATGCTTACTCGCCCGACGGATGGGCACGAGCCCTGGCCAACGCTGCTCGGGAGCGCAAGCCAGCCACCATTCTAGCTGCCGCCACGACCCGTGGCCGCGAACTGGCCGCCCGCCTGGCCGCTGAGCTCGACGTCGGCCTGGTTTCGGACGTCATCTCTATCTCGCTGGCCGATGGTCAGCTGCAGGCGGTGCGTCCCATCTACTCCGGACGGGCCATAGCCCACGTTTGCCTGAGCTCGGTGCCGCACATGGCAACGGTGCGGCCAGGAAGCTATCCGGCCTGGTCAGAGGCAGCCGCGGGCGAGCTCGTACAGTTGCCGGTCGGCGACTACCAACCGCGGGCGGTCGTCACCGCTACGGAGGCGGCAGCATCAGCGCGGCCGGATGTGGCCGAGGCCGACATTATCGTCACCGGCGGGCGCGGCATGGGTGGACCCGAGCATTTCAACTTGATCGAGACGCTGGCCGATGAGCTCGGGGCTGCCGTAGGAGCCAGCCGGGCCGTTGTCGACGCCGGTTGGCGACCCCACAGCGAGCAAGTGGGACAGACCGGCAAGACGGTGTCACCATCCCTCTACATCGCATGCGGTGTCTCGGGATCCATGCAGCATCTGGCTGGCATGAAGACCTCAAAACGCATCGTGGCCGTGAACAAGGATCCGGAGGCACCGATCTTCCTGGTCGCCGACTACGGCATCGTCGGTGATGTGTTTGAGGTGTTGCCGGCTTTGACTGAGGCCATCCGCCAGCTCAAGAGCTCGTAGACGTTGAAGCGAAGATTTGCCATTGCTATTGCCTGGGCCACGCTGGTCATGGCCAGCGTCACCATCGCCCGTGCCCAGCCGGAGTGCCGACACACCGCTATCCGGTCACCAGTGCGGGGAGCTCTGCTCTTGGGCCGGGAGCCGATTCTTGGCAGCGCCCAGATCGACGACTTTGCGTTCTACAAGCTGGAATGGGCGAGTCAGGCGAGCCCCGACAGCTGGTCGGCAGTAAGCACGACCAGGGATCAGCCGGTAATCAACGGCCTTCTAGACGAGTGGGACACCTCCCGCCTGCCAGACGGCCGGTACCGACTGCGTCTGGTGATAGTCGATCCCGCAGGCCGGGAAGTGTGTATCTCGGCCGTAGAGGATCTGACAATCGCCAATCAGCCCACGCCCACGGTGACTGCCTCAGCGACCGTTGCCGCCCCAGATTCGGCGATGCAGCCGCCCGCTGGGAATGAGGGCGAGTCACCGCCCACCAGCACTCCTTCGCCAACGGCCACCCTGGCGCCCATCCTGCCGCGCTCGGCAGGAAGCGCCCGTCCTGGACTGGCCATCGGGGAGCTCCTAAGCGCTGGCCCGCTGCGCGAGTTGGCAACGGACTTCTTCAACGGCCTCCTGGCGGCCGTAGTTATCGTGGCGCTGGCGCTGGCAATCGGCCGCCGCAGGAGTCCCTAGACTTGTGGCAACGGTTTCGCCGGCGGCGAGCCGCGCCGTCGCCGCTGGACTGGCTGATTGTTGGACTTGGCAATCCGGGCCCCGAATATGCCGGCAGCCGGCACAACGTGGGCCGCGAAACGGTTCTGGCATTGGCAGCTCGCTGGGGCACTGAGCTTCGAGAAGCACGCCACCGGGCTCGCTATGCGCGCCTGGTGTGGCGCGATCATCCGCTCTGCCTGGCAGTGACGCTGTGCTATATGAACGAGTCCGGCCAGGCTGTTGCTGCGCTAATGCGCCACTTTGGCATCTCAGCCGACCGGCTGCTGGCGGTCAGCGACGACCTCGACCTGCCTTTGGGAGCATTGCGGATTCGCCCGGCCGGTGGATCGGGCGGCCATCGGGGTTTGGAGAGCATTGGCCGTCACGTGGGGACCAGCGAGTTCCCGCGGCTGCGCGTCGGCATTGGCCGGCCGGCGGAGGGCGAGGATCCAGCGGATTACGTGTTGGCTCGCTTCGGTGACGAGGAGCGGCCGCTCGTTGACAATGTCATCGACCGCGCCCTCGGGGCGATCGAGACGGTTGTCCTGAGTGGCATCTGGACGGCTATGGGTCAAATCAATCGTCAACGCGATGGCCAACCGTTGACCACATTGAGAGGATCGGGCACCCCGTGAGAATCTTGGTAACCGGAGGCGCCGGTTTCATCGGCTCGCACCTGGTGGATCGGCTGATCGCCGATGGGCACGAAGTGACAGTCTTGGACAACTGCAGCACTGGTCGAGAAGAGAATCTGGCCCACCTGGCCGCAGAGCCGCGTCTGCGCTTCTTGCGAGGCAGTATCCTGAATGAGACACTGGTGGCCGCGGTCATGGCCGAGGTGGATTTGGTTTACCACCTGGCGGCCGCGGTCGGGGTCGGCAATGTAGTAGCGGATCCCTTGTGGACGATCCTGACCAACGCTCGGGGGACCGAGATCGTGCTGCGCCAGGCCAGCCAGTTCGGCGTGCGTACGGTGTTTGCTAGCAGTTCGGAGGTCTACGGCGAGAACGGCGAGCTGCCGTACCGCGAAGACAGCCAGCGAATCCTGGGACCGACTTGGGTCCACCGCTGGAGCTACTCAACGAGCAAGGCACTAGACGAGCACCTGTGTTTCGCCCACCTGGAACGAGGCTTGTCGGTAAGCATCGTGCGCTACTTCAACATCTACGGCCCACGCATGGACCCGCTCGGCTACGGCAGCGTAATCGCCCGGTTCATCACCCAGGCCCTGGCTGGCCTGCCGCTGACCGTTCACGGCGGTGGCGAACAGCGGCGCTGCTTCACCTACGTCGCCGATGCAGTGGAGGCCACCATCCGCTGCGGGTCGCTGCCCGCCGCCGTGGGTGAGGCCTTCAATGTGGGTAGCCAACACGAGTGCTCGATCAACGAACTGGCTCGGGAGATCATCCATCTCACCGGATCAACTTCGAAGATCGAGCACGTGGACTACGAGAGCGCCTACGGTCCCCGCTTTGCCGATCCCCGCCGCCGACTGCCAGACACCACCAAAGCCGAGCGCCTGCTGGATTGGCGGGCGGTCGTCGATCTGCCGTCCGGCCTGGCGCTGACCGTCGCCGAGAGACTGCCTGCATCGTGAGGGTTCTGGTCACCGGCGGTGCTGGTTTCCTGGGGTCGGCCCTGGCGCGCCGCCTGGTGGCCGACGGCAACGCCGTCGCCGTGCTGGATGACCTCTCGACGGGCGATCCGTCGCGGCTGCCGTCGACCATTCGCTTTGCCCGGGGCGACGTGCGGGACATCCCATCGCTGTGGTCTCTGCTGGTCGATGTCGAGGTCGTCTATCACCTGGCGGCGCGGGTCAGCGTGCCAGCCTCAATCCTTTACCCGGCTGAGTACAACGCCGTCAACACCGGCGGCACGGTCAGCCTGATGACGGCCGCCCGCGATGCCGGTGTGCGCCGCGTGGTCTTTGCCTCATCGGGAACGATTTACGGCGAACAGCCAGACCAGCCCATCGCCGAGAGTGCCTGGCCGCACCCGGCTAACCCCTATGCGGTGAGCAAACTGGCCGCGGAGGGCTACGTGCGCGCCATCGGCGAGCTCTACCGGATCGAGACCGTCATCTTGCGCATCTTCAACGCCTATGGCCCAGGGCAAGTAGCCGGTACGGCCCACCCACCTGTCATTCCCGCCTTTGTCACCCAGATCCTGTCCGAGGGCAGCCTGATCCTTCATGGCGTGCCACCGGGCTCGCAGACCCGCGACTTCGTCTACGTCGACGACGTGGTCGACTCCCTGGTGCGGGCCGGCACCACCCCAGGTATCAGTGGCCGGCTTTACAACATCGGCAGCGGCACCGAAGTGGCGATTCGCGACCTGGTTGGCTACCTTGAGCAGTCTACTGGTCGCCAGGCTTTCACGGTGGCCTCAGGCCAGAGCGGTGGCGTGGCCCGCATGTGCGCCGACATCACCCTGGCCGCCCGGGAGCTGGGCTGGCGGCCAACGGTGCCGCTGGTGGACGGGCTGGCCCTGACCGTCGCTGCCCTCGGACGGTGAGGCGCCTGGCCTTCCGCCAACCAACGTCCGGCGCCGGGCCGCCGGAAGACGGTGGGGAGACTGGCGGGCAACGGAACCGGGCCGTCGGCTAATGCTCTCTGAACCCGCGAGCGCCAGACCCCTGGACGGTTGTCTATGTTTGAGCGTCAACGGCGGGAATAATCTGCGGCCTGACGCACGGGGCAGGGCCTTGGCTGCCCGCCCGGATTCGGCTCATCGCCAGCGCCGCCGCTGATCGAAACGCTGAATGCCCGCCTCGGCGGCGGCAATGTAAGCAGCGTCAATCTCTCGGGCGCTCGGCCGTCGCGCCAGCTCAGCGTAACGTCCGCCCCAGCCTACCCGGCCAGCCGGATAGTACTGGTCCATCAGGTTCACGTAGGTGTGCGGAGAAAGCTCGGCGGCCACGAAGCGCATCACTTCGGAGGTAGAAGCTAAGTCCTCAGGCAGCACCAGGTGGCGCAGCAGAACACCGCGCACTGCCAGGCCATCGGGCCCGATCTCAAGCGCGCCCACTTGACGATGCATTTCCTTTAGCGCGCGACGCGCTACTTGCGGGTAGTTCGGCGCCCGGCAGTAACGATCGGCCACGGCGCGCTGCCAGAACTTGAAGTCCGGCATGTAGATGTCAACTGCGCCTGCCAGCAAGCGCAGCGTCGTCACGCAATCATAGGCTCCGGTGTTGTAGACGATAGGGATTTCGAGCCCGTTGGCGAAGGCGATGACCAGCGCCTCGAGAATTTGGGCTACCACATGAGATGGCGTGACCAGGTTCACGTTGTGGCAACCGCGCGCCTGCAAGGCCAGCATCACGTCCGCCAGTTCTGGTGCGCTCACTGCCTCCCCGCGGTGCTCCCAGGAGATGTCATAGTTCTGGCAGAACACGCACTTCAGGTTGCAGCCGGCGAAGAAGATTGTGCCCGAACCACGGCTGCCCCGCAGGCAGTCTTCCTCGCCGTGATGAGGATAGGCGCTGGCGACCAGCGCCAGCCGGCCCACCCCACACCAGCCGGTCTCGCCCGCCAGGCGGTTGACCCCGCAGCGCCGGGGACACAGTCTGCAAGCAGCGAGCGCCGCCAGCGCTTTCTGGGCCCGGCGGCGCAACACGGACCCACCGGCTCGCACCGGCTGCGCCGTGGCTCGAGGCCCATCATCCAAATGACTGTTCATCGGCGATGACTCAGTCACGCCTGCAAGTCTAGCCAGTCGGACAACATCTGTCACCTCTTTAGGGCGACTTGGCCCCCAACGCCGGATCAAACGCTCCTTCCGAGTTTGGCCGACCGGGGCTGGGTCCATATAATAGGAACGTTGCAGTGCGGCGGAAGGACCAGGTCATGTACGCGATCGTGAAATCGGGTGGTCATCAGTATCGGGTTGCGGCCGGCGACGTTATCGAAGTGGAGCGCCTGGCCGCCCAGCCAGGGGAGCAGGTTCAGCTCGGCCAGGTCCTTCTGGTCGGCGGTGATCACCCGCGCGTCGGAACGCCGGTGGTCGCGGGTGCTAAGGTGGAAGCTACCGTCCTGGGGCACACTAAGGGCCGAAAGGTAGTGGTCTTCAAGTATAAGAACAAGAACCGCTATCGGATCAAGACGGGTCATCGCCAGCTGCATACCCGGCTGCGGATCGACGCGATTCACGCCTGAGCCGGCGACGTAACACGGCTGTTCAGGAGTTAACGATGGCGCACAAGAAGGGCGGCGGGAGTACCCGCAATATTGCTGATGCCAATCCCAAGTACCGCGGCGTGAAGCGGTTCGATGGTGAGTACGTGCGGTCGGGCACGATCCTGGTCCGACAGGTCGGCAGCCGCATTCGGGCCGGCACCAACGTGGGCATGGGTCGCGATTTCACGCTCTTCGCCACCCGGGACGGGTACGTCAGGTTCGAGCCCCGGCGGGGCGGGCGGCGCCAGGTGAGTGTGTACGATAGCCATCCGAACCGGGTTGCCGTCGAGATCAGAACCAGCGTGGAAGCCAGCCATGAAGCCTGAGATACATCCCAAGTACCACCCCACTGCCCGCATAGCCTGCGCCTGCGGGAACGTGATTGTGGTAGGCGCCACGGTTGCTGAGATGACGACCGAGGTCTGCGCCAGCTGTCACCCATTCTTCACCGGCGAGCAGCGCATCGTGGACACCGCGGGTCAGGTGGAGCGCTTCATGCGCCGCCTGGAACAGGGTGAGACGCAGCGAGTGGCGGAGCGAACACGGGCTCAGCAGCTGCAGGAGCAGCGCCTGGCGGAGCGCCGCAAGCGCCGAGGCCTGACACCTCTCGGAGCCACCAAGCGCTCGACTCGAGGTGCGAGTCGAAAGGCCGCACCGTCCGCTGAGACGCGGGAAGCAGGTGAGGGAGAGTCCGGTCCGCCCGGCGAAGCGGCGGCCACTGGGTCAAGCGAGGCATAGCCGGTCAGGAGGACCGTGGCCGTCCCTGCATTGCCTTCCAGCAGTGTGGCGGCCGGGCGGTGATGCATGAGCCGGCCCCTGGATGAGGTTGTTCACCGGTCAGTTCTTGACCACGGCTTCGTTGAGCTGCTCGACATCCTGGGGGACGATCGCCGTTGCGTGGCTGCGGCACGAGTTTCGCTCCGGCGCGAGGTCGCAAGTCTGGCTGACGAATCCAAGGACCAGATAGAACGCGACAAAGCCCTCATTCGCCGCTTGCTGCGCGATCACCACACCTCGCCCTTCGAGCACGCGGTTTTCCAATTCCGCATTCGGGCGCCAATCCTGGTCGCCCGACAGTGGTTCCGCCACCGGTTCGCGTCCTACAACGAGGAGAGCGGCCGCTACAGCAAACTGGAGGACGAGCTGTACCTGCCAGAGCGATTGCATGGACCGGTCGGCAAACCAATGGACTACGTCATGGCCCCGCTCCCCGGTGAGATGAACGAGCGTGCCCGCCGGGAGATCGAAGCGCATTACGCGCGGGCGCGAGCGCTCTACGAGTCGCTTCTGGCCATGGGCGTGGCGCGCGAGCACGCCCGGATGGTCCTGCCGGTCGCTCAGTACACCTCGTTCTTCTGGACCGTGAACGCCCTGAGCTTGATGAACTTCATCTACTTGCGCACGGCGCCCGCTGCCCAGGCCGAGATCCGCGCCTATGCTGAGGTGATCGAGGACATCTTCCGTGAGCGCATGCCCTGGACCCACGCGGCGTTTCGTGAGTACTGGGGCCGCTGCATGATCGTGTGACGCAAGTGGTACTCTGCGACCGCGAGATCGTTGACCGGGTGCGCCAGGAGCGCATGATCGAGCCGTTCGTCGATCATCAGGTCTCGGAGGGTGTGATCTCCTATGGCCTGTCGAGCTACGGCTATGACTTCCGGGTAGCTGACCAGTTCAAGGTCGTTCGCTCCGACCTGGCCGACGTGGTTGATCCCAAAGCGTTTGATCCCCACTCGTTCGTCGACCTGGTTACCGATCGCTTCTGCGAGATACCCCCGCACTCCTTCGCCTTAGGTCGATCGGTGGAGTACTTCCGCATCCCACGGGATATCGTGACCATCTGCCTGGGCAAGAGCACCTACGCTCGCTCGGGGATCGTCTTGAACGTGACCCCGTTCGAGCCTGAGTGGGAGGGATATGCCACGCTGGCGATCGCCAATACGGGGCCGCGCCCAGTGCGGGTCTATGCCAATGAGGGCATTGGCCAGATCCTTTTCCTGCGCGCTGCGGTCTTGTGCGCGACCTCGTACAAGGACCGCCGTGGGCGCTACGATAGACAGCAAGGAATTGCCCTGGCCCACGTACGGCCGGGCGGAATCTGACCAGCATCAGGTGCACGGAGCGAGATGGGCCATCGGTCCTGCTGGGTATCTGGTGCCGAACGGCCAAGCCACCTTCTCAAATCGCGGCGCTGGCCTGGCAAGCGCGCAACCCCTAGGGTGCGACGCAGCCGCGCAGACCGACCGCGTTACAGCACCCCGCGGCCGGCCGCCACAGCGCAATGAAGGCAGTCGATGAGCGGTCTGCTAGCCATCGACATCGGGAACTCGGTGATTGCCCTCGCCCTGTGGCAAGCCCAGGGCAGGCCGCACCATTGGCAGCTGTCGGCTACTGGCTACAGTGCCGATGAGCTGCGCATCCTGATGGCGCGCCTTCTAGAGACCAACGGTCTTAGCCCCCAGGCGGTTACTGGCTGTGTCCTGGGCTCAGTCGTGCCCTCGCTGACCCCGGCGGTGGTTGAGGCTTGCTGCAAACTGTTCCACACTTCCCCTCTGGTTGTCAGCCCTGGCGTACCCACCGGGCTGCGCATCCGCACCGACGACCCACGGGACGTCGGTGCCGACCGAATCGCCAACGCCGTTGCCGCTGTGGCCCGCTGGGGCTCTCCGGTAATGGTGCTGGACTTCGGAACCGCATTTAGCATCGACGTGGTGGACGCCCACGGCGACTACATCGGCGCGGTGATCGCACCGGGACTGGGAGTGGCTGCTGAAGCCCTTAGCCGCCGAGCGGCACGCCTGCCGCACGCGGCCCTGGAAGCGCCGCCGCGGGCCATCGCGAACAATACCGTGCAGGGCATGCAGTCCGGGCTGGTGTTAGGATTCGTCGGGCTGGTCGAGGGCCTGGTTCAGCGGGTGTGGGCCGAGATCGGACGGGCAACCGTGGTGGCAACCGGCGAGGCCCCTTGGACACCCATCGTGCTGCCGCTAGTGCGGGTTGTAGATGTCTACGAGCCCCTGCTGACGCTGGACGGGTTGCGCCGCATCCACGAGCTGACATCTCGCCGAGCTTAGGTGAGCAGCCTGTCCCGACTACTCCGCTACTTCGATCCGGCTGACCCCGGCTTCGCGCGACGGTTGACGCGCCTGGCGGCTGCGGTGGTCCTGGGCTCGGCGAGCCTTGGCTGCGGCGTCATTCTGCGGTGGTCGACGACGCCCCTGGGGCGGTACGGCGCTGGCATCTTGCTGCTGCAGGCGCGGCTCTACGCGCCGGCGGCCCGAGTCGCCGAAGGGCTGATTCGCGACTACCCTCGTGAAAACGTGGCTTACTATCGCCTGGCTGAGAGGGCCTATCGCGGTGCCGGCCGGTCTGCCGACGTCGTGCGCGTGCTGCAGTCCGGCGCCGCCGCCTTCCCCGACTCCTGGTACCTGCAGACCCAGCTGTGCTGGTACACCGCTCTCTTCGCCGATCCCCGGCAAGCGATGTCGGCCTGCGAGGCCGGCGTAGCGCTCGCAAAGCCTCACGAAGGGGCAGGACTGTTGTTGCGCGGGTTTGCCCGCGCCCGGGCCGGGGACCTGCCGGGAGCACTGGCGGACATCGAGGCCGGGCTCGAGAAAGCCCAGTTGCCCGAGAATGCCGGCAAACGGATGCGCCATGACTGGGCTGATTGGCTCAACACTCTGCAACGCGGCGAGGATCCGTTTACCCCCGAGGTCTTGGAGCGCCTCCGCCGCCATCCGTAGGCCATGGCCGCGGCTGGGAAACGCGGCACTGGCCCCAAGGAATCACCGACTGTCGGACCGGTGGCGCTGTCGTGGTAATCAGCGGCGCGTTGTGCTGTGGCCGCAAGTTGGCCTGCCGCGGCATGAACTGCCGAGTGCGCGGCACCACGCTAGTCGTTGCGGGTCTGGCGCAAAGCCGCTCGAACCTGCCGCACGGCGGCGAAGTAGGACGCGTCCTCTCGGGCCTCGTCGCCCCGCGGCCGGTCGAGCCGGATTGGGATCTCCGCCGCTACTCGCGCCGGGCGCTCGGTGAGGACGAGCACCCGGTCGGCCAGGAACACGGCCTCCTCCACATTGTGGGTCACGAAGAGCACCGTCAAACCCGTCTCATGCCATATTCTCAGCAGCTCGGCCTGCAAGCGCTCGCGCGTCAGCTCATCTAGGGCGCCGAAGGGCTCGTCCATGAGCAGCAGCCTCGGGCTGGTAACGAGGGCCCGGGCAATGGCGACCCGCTGCTGCATGCCACCCGACAGCTGAGCGGGGCGGCGGTCCGCCGCATGCTCCAGGTGCACGAGGGCCAGGACTTGCCTGGCGCGCTCGCGGCGCTCGACAGCCGCCACGCCAGCCAGCTGCAGGGGCAGTTCCACGTTACCCAGCACCGTTCGCCAGCCGTAGAGCACTGGCGACTGGAAGACGATGCCATACTGGCGGGCACGCCGGGCGACGTCCGGCAGCTGGCCGCAGACCCGGGCCTCGCCGGCAGTCGGGGTCAGCAAACCAGCCACGATCCGCAGCAGGGTGGACTTACCACAGCCGCTGGGGCCCAGCACGGCCAGGAATTCCCCGGGCTGAACGGCGAACGACACATCGGCCAGGGCGACTGTTCCTCCGGGATGGTCGGTGAACTCCTTGGCCACGCCGGTGAGCTGGACGATCGGACGGCACGGACCCAAGGACGGGCCGAGGTCGGGTCCGGTGGTGTCACCAGCGGCAGCTGCTCGCCGGTCCTTGGCGGTCGAGGCCCGTTGTGTTATCATCGAGAGGCCACGGAGGGGTCGCATAGTTGGCCTAGTGCGCGCGTCTCGAAAACGCGTAGGGGTATCCCCCCTCGTGGGTTCGAATCCCACCCCCTCCGCCAGTTCTAGCCGCCGGAAGTCCTTCTCCTCCGGCTAGCGTGCGTAAGTCAAAGATCGCCACAATGACGGCAGGTAGACCGGAACCGCGGCTGGCGTGGTCGGCTCTTCGGTCGGTGTCGGGGTGCTTGTCGCCTCCTCGGTGGCAGCCTCAGTTGGCGTGGCCGAGACGGTGGCCGTGGCTTCGAGAGTCGCCGTGGGCGTCTCGGTCGGGCCGTGCGGGCCACGCACCCTGACAAGCGGGTTGGGTAGGTTGTGGGTGATCTGCTGCCCACTGTCCATGTCGATCACGGCGATCGTCTGGCTTGTCACCGGGTAGGTGTCGTCGGCACACACCAGCTGGGCCTCATACTGGACGCGGAAGGACAGCGGGTTGCCTCCCACGAATGTCCAGTCCATGGCAATATAAGGCGGACCGGGCGGGCTGTTGGGCGGTGGCACCGCTGAGGTCGGATCGAACACCGCGCAGCTATGCATCACCTCCCGGACCCGCACCTGCCGGATGTTCTCGCCGGTGGCTGTAATCACCTCGCGCACCGTATTGTTGAGTATCTGGCCAATGGAGGCCGCGTCGACGTTCCAGGCCATCTTCTGTTTCGGCTGGCCACCCGGCGCGGACCAGCGCGGGCACAGTGGCGAACTGCAGTCGCTGGCGGCATCCACGTAGTGGGTGTAAGCCGTGCCCGGGAACATCAGGAACACGACGCTGACCCCGGCGTTCCGGGCGGCCTGGGTAACGGTCGGCATGTTGATGTTGACCTGGTTCACATCCGGACCGGCCTCGATGACGACGATCACCCGGTGATTGCCGGGCGTACCGTCATTGTCGAGCTTGGCGGTTGCCGTCCGGAAGGCGCCCTGCAGGCCCCGAACATCGGCCTCCTCGCTCATGCGGATGCTGTTGATTCCGGCCAGCAAAGCGTTCCGGTCACGGGTGAGGTTGGTCACCACTCGTTCCGTTGCGGCAAAGGTGATGAGCCCGGCAGCCTCGCTGCGCATGTCCAGTCGGTTGACGAACTCCACAAGCGCCGCCTTTGTCGCGTCCATGTACCGCTTCTCGAACATGGTGATCGTGCGGTCCACGACGAAGAACACATCCAGCGGTCGCCGAGTCTGCTCGCAGTTGGCAGTGCAACCCAGATCCACACGCACGCGCTCGTTCACCATGATGTCCAACGGATTGACCGTTCGGTCGCAGGTCATGTTGCACGGCAGCGGCGCCGGCGTGGTCTGTCCGGCCACGGGTGCCTGCCAGCACGGCAGCAACGCCGCCGCCAACAGGATGGCCGCAAGCCAGCTAGCTCTCATGGCTACCTCCTTCCTGGCGCCGGCAGTTGGGCCGCGCGCCGCTCAGAACTGCGAATTGGCCAGCAACGCCGGCACATAGACCTGGTGGCCGACAGCCTCCGTCGGCGTGGGAGGCGGGGCGGTGGCCGTGGGCTCGTCGGTCGGCTCGGGCGTTGCGGTCATCGAGGGCTCGGTAGCCGTCGCCTCCTCCGTAGCCGTCGGCAGGCCTGTTGGCGCCGTCGTGGGGGGCAGCCCCGGTGTCAGCGTGGCCTGAAAGTTTGCACAGTCGGTGGTCACTCCGCGACGGCGGATGCACACGTCGGGATTTGGGGCCGGTCCACAAGCCTGCGAACCGTCTTTGTATAGCAGGCATAGCTCCGCCCGGTTGGCGACAACACTCATCAGACCACCTACCGGCACGCGTTCCGTGACCACTTTGGCGCGGAACTGAACTACCTGACCCGCGGGACCCGGATTGGGGAACGACCACGAGTACTCGGAGCCCCACGGGTTGTATGGCTCCTGGGGTACGCCGGAGCCAACAACATATTGGAAATCTGAACTGTTCAACTCCTCGAAATACTCGTTACTGGAAGCCAGCTTACCCTTGATGAGCTTCTCGGCAATGTCATTAAACTTGGCGGGAAGGTCCGAGCCGTCTTCCGTGGGCGAATAGAAGAACCAGCCCGAGTCAACGCAGCCGAACGAAGCAAGCCGATTCTGAGCTGGTCGCAAGCCCACCAGGATTAGTAGCGTGTTGGCGTTGGCCACCTTGCAAGAGGTGCCAAGGTCGGAAAGCGTGGGCCCGTTGGGATCGATCTGGGCACCGGCGTCGACGATCAGCAGCACATTCGTCTCATCCGGCCCGATGTTGTGCGGCAAACGCTCGTGGGCGTCGCGGACGGCGCCCGGCACCCCGGCAACGCCGCCGGCCGGCTCGGTGGAGATTAGGCCGATGGCGTTGAGCAAGTTCTGCCGACCTGTCTCGCCACCCTGGAGCGTCACCCGGTTCTGGTACGAACCGGCATAAAGCGTCAACCCCCCCATGGAGCCGTTGCCATAATCGACGCTGTTCACGAAGTTGGTGAGCCCGCGCTTGAGGTTGTTAAGCAGCGTGAGCTTGCCGCCCGGTCGCAGCGCTGGGGTGTTCTCCACCAGAATGAAGAAGTTCACGCGACGATTCTGGCCCGTGCAGCGGTAGCGGTAGCGGACCGACACGGTGACCTCGCCGCCTTGATCGACGATGAGCGGATCGATGGTGCGTTCGAGGACCGGATCGCAGGAAATCGGAATGGTCACCTCTTCGGCAGTGGTACGGCTGTCGGTGACGGCCAGCGCAGCAATCACCAGGAGCGTGAGGCAGGCTAGCGCCAGGCCGAGGCGCATCGTTTGGCGTTCGATCATCGGTCACCCCCATGGCCACTGGGGCTTGTCGCTGGTCAGAGGAGCGACCCACGACAAACCGCCGGTTACGTCGATAGGATACACCGGACAGCAAGCACTCGCAAGGAGGCCGACCGTGGGCACTGGAAGCAAGGCGGCTGCCGAGGGTGACGCCGCAGTCTGGAGGGGCAACGCGTCTTGTGGAACAGCCCAAACAGAAGGGCGCGCGTCTCTCGCGCGCCCTCCGCAACCCCTGCCCCTGTGAGGGGTCTGGCAAGTTGGCCCCCCGTCGCCGCCTTCAAACCAGAAAGGGATGCCAATGCAATTGTCAAGTGCTGCTGCGGCGTACGGTTGGTCTGCAATCCAAGACGCGCGAGGGATCCTGGAGATACGCGGGCCGGGGGTAGCAGCGGTGTGATGGCGGGCCAGGGACCGCCCGGCGGGGCTGGCAGGGCGGCTGGGATGCCAGCTCCGAGTGCGTTCGCCGCACGGATTACCAGGAGGTCACCGCTCGAGCGGCCACTCCCGGGAGCCAGGCGGGAGTGGGGGCCTTAGCTGAGCTCAGGCGCACCTTCTCCATACTGGAGGCTCGACCCGGGAAGCAGGGTACAGCCGATGGAGGCGCTTGGGACCGCTGGGGTGCTGGTGGTAGAATTTGGCCGTTGGAGAGGTCGCATAGCCTGGTCTAGTGCGCGCGCCTGGAGAGCGCGTTCCCCGCAAGGGGACGTGGGTTCGAATCCCACCCTCTCCGCTGGACTGCTTTAGCGCCAGGCGCTGGTGGACGGCACGGTGTCGGCTCACCAGCGCTGAGTGTGATTTGGCGCTAGAACATCCGTTCGGTTATACTAGGGCCGTGGCCCTGGTAGTCCATCCGTCAAGCATCACCTTGCCAACGCGGCAAGCCAGATCGCCCTCGCCGCGTGATCTTGCTGAGCAGGTCAACAGCCAGCTGAACGCTCCCGTCGTCCGGGTTGGCGACCTGCCTAGCGTGGGGCCAACCACTGTATCTAGCGGTTTTCCGGCTCTGGACCAAGCCACCGGAATCGGCGGCTTTCCGCGCGGTCGCATCACCGAGCTTGTCGGGCGGCCAACTTGCGGCCGCGAAACAGTGGCTGCCCGAACCGTCGCTTCGGCCACGGGTTACAGTGCCTGGATTGACGTTCCCACCCTGGTCGACGTAGCACACCTGGCCCACTGTGGCATCGATCTGGAGCGGTTGTACATCGTCCAACCCCAGCGACCATCGGACGCCCTGCCTATCGCTGCCCATCTCATAGCTGCCCAGCACTTCAGCGTGGTGGTGCTCGATGCACTCGACGACCTGCCGCCTGGCAGCGCCAGGTCCCAGGCTATCAGCCGCTTCATCCGGGTCGTAACGCCCGCCTTAGGTCGGACCAGGACTGCTTTCCTCATCCTCTCCGACCCCACCAGTCCGGCCCGTTCACTGGCCCACGCCGCCGCGCTGCGCATCTCTCTGCTTCAAGTCGGCCTCCTGCGCCGCGGCGGCGTTCTTCGCGGTTGGCGAACCCGGGCCCGGATTCTGAAATCACCCGGCCCGGCACGCGGCGAGCCGACAATCGAGATATGGATATGCTGATCAGCCATTGCCTTTCGCGCATCCCGACGAGTCACCAGCCATGACCGACCCACGGATCGCCTGCGTTCATCTGCCACACATCGCTACCGCTCTCGAGGTGCGTGATAATCGAGCCCTCGCCGACCGACCGATCGTGGTCGAGGCCCCGCAGCCCATGCCCCGCATCGTCTACGACGTGTCCGACCTCGCCCAGCGGCTTGGCATCCACCGCGGCATGAGCCTCACCCAGGCGCGCAAGATCTGTCCTGAGTTGACAGTGCTGCCAGCGCGGCTCGAGGTCTACCGTGACACCTACCAGGTCCTGCTCGAACTCCTGGCCGAATTGGTACCCGCTGTTGAGCCTGCCGATCCGGAGCGCAGTTGGCTCACCGCCACCGGGCTTATTCCTCGCGGCAGTGCCGAATGCACCCTGGCCACCGAGATGGCCAGGCGTATCCGCCACGAGATCGGCCTACCCAGCCGCGTCGGCATGGCCCACGGCAAACTCACCAGCAAGATCGTCACCCAATACCTGATCAGCGCCGAGGTGATGGTACTCCCGCGCGGCACTGAGGTCCGCTTCCTCAGCGGCCTGGCCACGCGCTACCTGCCACTGTCGGCCAGCAACCACCGCCAGCTCCGCCTGCTCGGCCTGGTCAAGGTGTACCAGTACGCCGCACTGCCGGCCAGTGGCATCCTGCCGCGCTTTGGCTACGACGGCCTGCGCGCCTACCGCCTGGCCCATGGCGCCGATGATGCCCAGGTCCACCCCTGGCAGGCCGAGCCATTCCTGGAAGCCCGCCAGACCTTCGACGAACCCATCGCCACCCAACCCCTGCTACGCCGTTGCCTCGAGCAGCTGGCTCAACAGATCGCCCGACCACTAGCCGCTCGCTACCAGATGGCCAGCGCTATCAGCCTTGCTCTCGCCTTCGAGAATGGCGAGACCCTTCGCCGCGAAAGGACGTTGATCGAACCCGTCGTCCACCCACAACGTCTGCTGACCCACGCCGACAGCCTGGCCAGCACGATCAGCTGGCCCGCACCCGTCGAGCGAATCACGCTGGCTGTGCGCGGCCTCTGCCCAACCTTAGGTAGGCAGCTCGATCTCTTCCGCCAGCATCACCAGGAACGGTCGCCAGTCGAAGCCGCTCTAAAGCGCATCCAGCGACGCTATGGCGCCATTGTCCACCAAGGCCATGTACTTGCCACCGACGCCCCCTTGCCCGAGCGACGTGCGTACCTCACGCCCTGGCCCGCGGCGTGAACTTCTTACCGCTGGCCTGCCTGGTCTCGATCGACGTCCGCCCAGGTCGTAACCGTGCGCCAACACTCTCACGGCCATCCAATTCGCGTCCAGACCGATCATGAAGGTCAACCAACGGCCTTTCGCTGGCGCGGCGCCGTCCAGCGCATCGCCAGCATCGAAGACATCCGCGAGCCCGCGCTCGACTGGTGGTCCTCCTCAGGCGAGATTCGTCGCCGCTACTACCTGGTCACCACCACTCAGGGCATCATTTGCGAGATCTACCAGGAATCAAAGACCCAGACCTGGTTCCTCGCCCGTCTCTACGACTGAACGACCTGGGCCTGAGCTGTCACGACTCGCCCCCAACTAACCATGCGGCCCCAGGATCAGCTGGCTGAGGCGGTACGTGCGTCCAGCGACCTGACGCTTGTTACTTTGCCCGGATCGCCCGGGACGGCGGCACATAGGCCTCCATGGCCCGTCGCCAATAAGCTGACAGCTCCCTGCAGCAACCACGCCGCGCCAGCCAGTCCAAGAGGGCCAGGTACTGGCCGTAGTCCAGCACCACGCCCACCTCCGCGCCATCCTCGTCGACGACAACGTACGGCGAACGCGCACTCCCAGCTGAAGCCACATCGGTGCTCTGCATTGGCCTCTGACCTCCTATCCGGCGATCTCCACCAGCCTGCGCTGCACTACTCGCCCCTTTTCAACCACCTGTCGTCGCCCCACCGTTCCTGACCTCGCCATCCGCACCTGGCTGCCGACGTCATCCACCCCAAAACCGGCCGCGCACTGACTGCGCCCAGCGGCGGCCGATCAACCAAGCACCGCCGCTCTCCGGCCAGGCAGTGGATACTCCAGGCCCAGCTTAGCCGAGAGATACCGCCTGTGGTAGGATCTGGGCGACAGAGTCGCGCCAGCCTGGCGACACATCCCGTCGCTCGCGCCGATCCTGTCGCCCGACAAGCGGCGCGACCATGCCTGGAGACGAGGTGATTGATGAACCAGCGACTGCGACGACCAGTCGACGACCGGGTGATCGGCGGTGTGTGCGGCGCCTTCGCCCGCTACTTCGGCATCGATTCCACGCTCCTGCGCCTGGTCTGGGTGCTCTTCACAGTCTTCGCCGGCATTGGCCTGCCCATTTACCTGGTCGCCTGGTGGGTCATCCCCGACGAGGACGGCCGACACTCGGCTGTGGCTCTGACGCTGGTCCTGCTCTTCTTGGTAATGCCTGCCATTTGCGGGCTGTGCGTAGCGCCCTGCTACCTGCTCACCGCCGTGTTCGGCGCCAACTGACCGGCCCGCCTTCTGGTAGCCGGCCGCGCCGCCTACGGCGCTACATAGCTGAACCTGGCCGCGTCGGGACAGGCCGACCAGGCAGCCAGGGTGTATCCCCGTCGGTCGCGCTCCGACATCAGCAGATCGCCCGCCGTAAGGGCCAGGAACTCCTTGCGCAGAACCGGGTCGCACAGGCTCCAATCGAGGTCGGAAGCCAGCGGCGAGATGCTGGCTTCGCAGTCCGGGCTCCACTCGCCGGTGCAGAAGTACTCGATGCGACTGTCGACGGTGTAGTAGGTGCCATGGGCAAAGCCGACCGGCACCCAGATCCACTCGCCATAGTCGGCGTCCGCATCAGCGGCCAGCTCATGGGCAAGCACCGCCCCGTAGGTCGGTGAGCCTTGCCTTATGTCGAGAATTAGGTCCACCATGCGCCCGGTGAGGGTGCGTACCAGCTTCGCCATGTACGGATTCCACTGAAAGTGCATGCCGCGGATCGTGCCCGCCCTGGAGCGGCTCTCATTGCATTGGCCAAATCGCAGGCCAACCAGCGAGGGCAGGTCAGGATGGGCGTCGAAGTCGGTGGCCCGGTAGGTTTCGGTGAAATAGCCGCGGGCATCGACAAAGCGCTGGTAGCGGATCACCTTGACCTCGGGGATAGCCAGACTACGCACCGAGTTGATCTTCATATGTCTTCTCCTCCAGTCGATCCACTCCCGCCAACACCGGGTCTCGGCCTGTTCGCCACCCGGCGTGCCAGCAGCGCCCCGGCGAGAGCGAGATTACCAAGGCCGGTCTGGGCCGGTCAAACGGTGAAGAGTGGCGTGGGCGTGCGGAACCCACCTGGCGACGGGCGACCGTCCGCTGGCACCAAGCACCCTACACGCCCGACGGATCCAGAAGGCGCCCTCGCCAATCGGGCCACAAGTCGACGATCCGGGCCACCAGGGGACCGACAACCGCCAGCAGCAGCACGTACATGCCCACCAGAGCTCCCAGCTGCGGTTCCAGGCCCCGAGTCAGTGCCAGCTTCGCGATCACAATCGAGAACTCGCCGCGGGCGATTAGCGCTGTCCCGGCTCTGAGTCTGCCCGGCACGCCAATTCCCTCGTGGGCGGCAGCCCACCAGCCCGTAGCCACCTTTGTCAGTGACGATAGGACGGCCAAGCAGATCGCCAGCCAGAGCACCTCGGCTAAGGCAGCCAGATCGACAGCCATCCCAAATATGAAGAAGAAGCCAGCGGCGAATAGGTCCCGTAGCGGGCCAACGAGGGTGCTGGCCCGCTGTTGCACCGGGCCCGAAAGGGCGATTCCGACCAGGAAGGCCCCTACCGCCGCCGATAGCTCGAGTCGTTCAGCCAGCCCAGCCGCCACCAACGCCGCGCCCAGCACCGAGAGCAGTAGACCCTCGTCAGTGCGGGTGCAGAAGAACCGGCTCAGCGATGACCCGAAGCGGATCGCCAGAACTAGGGAGGTCAGAGTAGCCGTGAGCGCCAGCCCGATAGCGCTGGCCGCGTCGCTCAAATCCCCGCCAACGAGCATGAGAACCACCAGCGGCAAGTAGACGGCCATGGCCAGGTCCTCCAGGACCAGGATGCCGAGAACTACCGGTGTCTCTCGGTTACCCAGTCGGCCGAGGTCGCTCAGCAACTTGGCCACCAGACCCGACGAGGAGATGTATGTCACCCCGCCCAGAATGACCGCGGCCCGCAGTGACCAGCCAATCGCTAAAGCAAAGATCGCGCCGGGCAGGAAGTTGGCCGCCAGGTCTAGGAGGCCCGCTGGCCAGCGTCGGCGCAAGCTATGCCACAGCTCGTCGCCAGTGTAATCCAGCCCCAACATGAACAAGAGCAAGATGATGCCGATCCGGCCAGCCAGATCAACGACCGGCTCAGTGGACAAGGCGGCAAAGCCACTCGAAGCCCGGAAGAGGACACCGGCAATCAGGTACGCCGGAATGGGGCTGAAGCCCACCCGGTGGGAGGCGCGAGCCATGAGGGCCAGGACAGAGACGATCAGGCCTAGCTCGAGTAGAGCGTAGCCCACGTCAGGTTCGCTAACCGGGGTCAGTGAGCTTGACCCCCTTCCAGACGCCTGGCCAGATCCGCCAGGCCCTCAACGGTGCCTACGGCCACGATCGTGTCACCCGGCTCTATCACCGTCTCCGCTTGCGAACCGGGAATGGTCTCTGTCCCGCGTATGAGCGCCACCACCGAGGCGCCCTGAACTCCCTGGCCCGCCAAATCGCCTAGCGACGAGCCGACCCAGCTAGACGCCGGTGGGACCGGTAGCCAGTCCATGGCCAGGCCGGCCACTGCTTGATGCGCCTTGCTGCGGTCCTCCTCGACCTGGCTGCCGACCAGGATCTCGCCCAAAGCTGCGGCCTCTTCGAAGTCGAGCCGCACGGCGAAGGCACAGCGGTCGGGATCGTCGCGGCAGTAGAGAATCAGCTCCCGGTCACCAGTGCGGTGCAGGATCACCCCCAGCTGGCGACCGTCGCGAGTCGTGAAAGCGTAACGCATTCCCACGCCCGGCAGTTCCGTCCGTTCGATCTGGATCATGGCTAGTCACAGGCTCCTTCCCTTAGCGCCAACCGCTGGCCGGCGTCCCTCGGGTAGGCCGCTACGGGACATGCCACCCAGGTCAGCCGGCCACTCACTCTACCGAAGCTCCACCCGGCGGGCCAGTACCCAGTGGTCCCCGCCGCCACTCTCCTCGGCCACAGGCAGGCGCTGCAGGTTCGCGTCGTAGAAGCCGACTATCAGCTGCCGCCAGTCGGCGGCATCGCCGGTACCGAGCAACCGGTGCTCCGTTCGCCAGCTGTAGCCTGGCACCCAGGTATCTGTCGGCTCGGCGCCGTTCAGGGGCCGGGCGTCATCTTGTCGCAAGAGCCTGCCGTCGGCGCCGAGCAGCTGGACGAAGATGGTCAGGTCTTGATGCACCGGTTGCCGCGTGCGCCACTCCAGGGTCACGGACTGCGGCGGTTCGCCACCCGAAATGGAACCCGCTGGCCTGGCCGCAACCAGCTCAATGCCGTTAGTCCATCCTGCCAGCGGCGGCGTGGGCGCCACGATCGCTGGCGCGGTGCGGCGAATCCTGACATGCCCCAGCACGGCCCGGTCGGCCACTACCTGCCCGCGGGCGTTAAGGATCGGCTGGCGCTCCCCGGTGATTGGATCGTAGAAGCTGACCACGATCGACGCCAAGACTTCGTGGTCGACCAGTGGCGTAGCGATCTGGTAAGGATCGGCGAATACCTCGCCCGGTCGCCACTGCCGGGTCGGGTGCCGACCGCCAAAAGGTACACCATCAAAGGCTCCAAAGAGCCGGTCCTGATCGTCGGCCAGGTGCACGATGAGCTTGAAACAGCTGTCGATCTCACGCACGGCCCGCCAGTAGAGTACGAGGGGTAGGGGCTCCCCGCCAACCACCGACCCACCTTGCGGCAGGCGAGCTCCGAGAAGGGCCATCCCCGGGGCAAACTCGGCCGGCGTGGGGCGGTCCAGTTCTGGCAGGCGGCGCAACGGCTGGGGCATCGCATAGGCGTGGGCCAACGTCGCGGCCTGGGACAGCGCCAGAAGGGCCAGGCCGGCCACGCTGAGGCCCTGCAAACGGGTCTTCCACTGTCTCGGCATGAGCGCCGTCCAGCCAAGGGCCAGCAGCAAGCCCACGGCACCCGCGGCCGGGAAGAGCAGCCGACCCTGGTTGCCGCCGACGACCCAGCGCATGAATTGCAGTATCCCCGCCAGCACCACCCCCAGCCACAGGACGCCCAGGGCGGTCGCAACCAGTTCGCCAGGCACAACAGCTGGAGCCTCCCGAGACCGGGCGCCCCCCTTCCGGGCTCTGAGGTAGCGCAGCGGCAGAAATGCCAAGAGCCCGATGCCTGCCAGGCCAGTCCAGACGTCCAGCCAGCGGAAAAACCAGGTCGGCGCCATCACGCCGTAGCCGAAGACTCCCCAGTAGGTGCGCCACAGCCACTCCAGCTGCCGTACCAGACTCGCCAGGCCGGCCGGCTTCTGCCGCGCGTGCGTCGAGAGGATGGCCTGGATCTGGGCAAAAGGAACCAGCGACTGATAGTGGAGCAAGTTGTAGGCGTACCACCAGCCAGCCACCACCGCCACAGCCAGACCGCACGCCAGGCCCGCCCAAAGGCCCCGCCGCCAGCCTCGGTGGCCCAGATAGTACAGCCACACCAGACCGATGATCACCAGCACCCCCAGGCCGGTGTACTTGGTTAGCATGGCCGCAGCGGCGCAAGATCCGGCGACAAGCCAGGGCCGCCCGGCTTGGGGGCGCTGAGCGGCACGCAGCGCAGCCCACACTGCGGCGGCCATGGTGGCGGCGATCCACGTATCGTTGGTGACGGTCGAGGCGGCGAACAGAAACTGGGGGTTCAGACCAACCGTAGCCGCCGCCAGAACGGCCAGGCCGCCGTCGCCGGGCACCAGCGCCCGGACGGTGAGCCACACCAAGGCCACGGTAAGGAGCGCCCCCAGCAGGGAAACCAGAGCCGCAACCCGCAGCGGCAGCTCAGCATGGGGCGGAGCATGGGGCGGGGTAATGGTGGACCGCGGTCCGAATTCTGGATAGTGGGGATTGAAAACGTAGAGGTCCAGGGCTGGCTCAAGCGGCCACGGCCAGGTGGCAGCCGCAGCCAGCGCGTAGTAAAGCGGCGGCTGCTGAACCAGTTCGTGCGATATCGCCGCTGTGGCGGCGTCCACCGTTGGGCGCCGTGGCTCGCGGCGCAGGAAGGCGATGTAGCGGAAGTGGGCGTCGGCGTCGGCACCTTCGTATGGCGGTGTTTGCGCCATGTACAGCAGCGCGAGCAGCGTCACGGCCAGCAAGATGGCGAGGATCGGCCAGGCCGAACGGGCTGTCCACGGTCGCCGGTGCCCTGGCCGGCAATCCGATCCGCGCTCAAGTCCGCCGGGGCCCGGGATGCTGGCGGCAGACCGCGTGTTAGGCGTAGCAGATGACATCGCTGCCCCTTGGGGCTAGCCTGCCCTCCGAAGAGGGCCCGTGAGCAGGCCGAGGACGAGTCATAGTCCAACCGCAAGATGATGGGCTGCCAGCAGGAACAGGACAAAGCCGGTAGCGGCGTTCAACCACGGAAAGAGCCAGTAGATCCGACCCGTTCGACTGGGCCGGAACCACAGCGCCAGACACACCAGGGGATAGACAGCTCCCAGCCAGACAACGGGCCAGCCCGGCAGCAGGGCTACCAGGCTCAGCCAGGCTACCGTCCACAATGCGCCACAGAGTGCAAGCGAGCGACGAGCACCAAGCGCGGTTGCTGTTGTGGAGAGGCCCGCTGCCCGATCGGCAGCTATGTCGGGAATGGCCGAAAAAAGATGCATGGCGGCCGTCCACGAGGCAGCGCCCAGAAAGGCCAGCAGCGGAGGCGCCTGGCCGGCCGTCTGCACATAGCCGAGGAAGCCTGGCATGGCGTACAGGACGTTCGAAGCCGAGTCCAGGCCCGGTCGGGCCTTGAAACGCAGCGGTGGCAGGCTGTAGGCGGCGCCCAGTGCCAGGAACGCCAGCATGTACGCAGCGCCAGACCAGCCGGAGGTCGGCGCCAACCCCGCGCCGATCAGGCCGCCGAGGAGGGCCGCAACTGCCAGGTAGCCTCGCTCCTCAGGCCGGAGGTAATGCTCGCGCGTCCCCTTCTTGGGGTTGAAGCGGTCGGTGTCGGCATCGGCCAGGTCGTTGGTGGCGTAGAGAAACAGGTTGGCGGGCCACAGGAAGTACAGTAGATGGGCGGCGAAGCGAGGCCGAAGTAGCTCGGAGATGCTGGCTGCCCCGGCACAGTAGCCCACCAGGTAGGGGCCAGCCAGGTATAGCCAGAATCGCGGCCGGCTGACTTGGAAGAGCATCCAGAACGAGCGGTGAAAGCCGCCATGCCCGTCGAGCGTGTCGCTGCCGCCAGACGGAGCCAGGCGTGGCTGCGGGTCCAGCCATGCTCCGGCACACAGCGCGAAGGATGGAGGTCGCTGCCGGCTCCTCCATTCTCGAACCAACCTCAGCGGGCAATCTGGCCGGAGAGCCGCGGCTAGCTTACCTTGGACTCGGACGGTCGCCCAGGCTGACGCGAGGTATGGCATTTCACAGGGGCCTTGGAGGGAGTCTGCCCGTCCAACCTTTGGCATCCGTGCTTTCACCCTGGCACGGCGACGGGCGCGCGACCGGCACTGGTGAGCTGGCCCTTTCGCCGGCCGGGGTGTCGTGCCACTGAGTGCTGCTGCCTGAGGTCTCCTGGCGGCGCCGTGCGGGCGCCAGGCCCCCCGACGCGGCTGCGTCCGGGCACTGGCCGCAGTCAGCCAGACACCCCTGGTCAGGATTCGCCCGATCGATGGCCGGACCGATCGCTCGAGGACCAGTAGCGGCCGCCTGGAGATCTGCTGCGCTGTCCAGCGATACATGTCACTGGCCAACCTGATGGCCACCAGCGCACGGGACGGAAGATACTGGAAACCGAGCTCAGCCTGAGTCTGCCAGCCCAGATAGCGTGCCACCTCCGCCTCCATCAGGCGGCCAAAGGCTCGTGGCTGAGCCCGTACCGTCTCGGGCGAGAGGTCGCTCAGGCCGTGGGCATCCAGCAACTCCTGTGGCACATAAGTGCGGCCCAACGCCTGGTCGGCGCCGATGTCCCGCAGGATGTTGATGTACTGCATCGCTCGGCCCAGCAGTGCGGCATAACCGTTAGCCTCAGCAGGCAAACGCAGGATGCGGGCCATCATCAGCCCCACGACCTCGGCTGAGCCCCACATGTACTCCTCGAGCTCCCTCAACGTGGCATAGTGGCGCCTAACGACATCGGCTTTCATCGAGGCCAGAAAGGACTCCGTCCAGTCAGGCTTAAATCCGCGCCGGTCCGCCAGAGACACGAAGTCCTGGACGATCCAATCGTCAACCCCTTGGCCGTGCAGTGCCGATCGATAACGGCTGATGAACGCCTCCAGTCCGGCCACGTCTTGCGGCAACCGGTCGACGAAATCGTCGGCGGTGCGGACGAAGGCGTACAGCGTGATCACCTCCGCCCGCGCCCAACCGGGAAAGAACAGGCTGCTGTAGAAATAGGTTCGACTGCCGCGACGGAAGATCGACAGCGCCTGATTCGAATTCACTGCCGCAGCTTCTCCGCCAGAATCTGCGAAGAAATCAAGGTCATCGGGACGCCGATGCCCGGGTGACAGTACTGACCCGTGTAATAGAGCCCATCCACGGTTGCGCTTGCCCGGCGCGGACGAAAGACAGCCGTCTGGCGCATGGTATGCGCCAGGCCAACTGCCGTGCCCCGAAATGCATTGTAGCGACTTTGGAAGTCACGGTGGCTGAACACCCGTCTCACCAGCAGGCGCTCGGACAGCGACTCGCCCACGTGTCGCTCCAGAGCCTCGAGCGCTTTGGCCGCATAGTGCTCGCGAACCGGGTCACTGTCGTCCAGGCCTGCCGCCACTGGCATCAACATGAACACGTTCTCGCCGTCGGCTGGCGCCATGATGGGGTCGGTTCGGGAGGGACAACAGACGTAATACGACGGTCGTTCGGGCCATCCGGGCTGCCGGAACATCGAATTGAAGTGGTCCATCCAATCATGCTCAAGGACGAGGTTGTGATGCACCAAACGTTCCAGGCGGCCGCGCACACCCAGGTACATTATCAAGGCTGACGGTGCAACGACACGTGTGGCCCAGTAGCGTTCGCCGTACTGCCGGTGCGCGGGATCCAGAAGATCCATCTCCACATGGTGGTAGTCGGCATTGGCAATGACCCAATCAGCCGGGATCTCGCCACCGTCCGTCTGCACGGCGGCTACCTTCCGACCGCGAACGACGATTGAGTGCACCGAGGTGTCATACACGAATCGGACGCCGGCCTGCTCGGCCAGTTTGGCAATCGACGATACGATGGCTCCAATGCCGCCCAAGGGGTACCAGACACCCAGGTTCATGTCCACGTGGGACATCATGCTGTACAAAGCAGGCGTGTTGTCCGGAGACCCGCCGAGGAACACCATCGTATATTCCAGTACCTTACGCGCCCTCTCTGAGGCGAAATACGACCGGACATAGGCGTCCAGCTTTTGGAACACATTCAGCTTCCTACCAACCGCCAACAGCCTTTGATTGAAGAAGTCTGTCAGGCGGCTGTAGTCACGGTAGATGACCTCGCTCATGGCCACCTGGTACTGCTCGGCAGCGATAGACAGGTAGCGCTGAAGCTTGGCCCCACCATTGGCCTCGAAGGTTTCAAAGAGATCGAGCGTCGCCTCGATGTCCGCCGGCACGTCAACGACATCATCGGGACCGAAGAAGATGCGGTAGGATGGCGACAGGCGAGTGAGTTGCAGCTGCTCCGCCGAGGAAGTGCCCAGGTCGTTGAAGAAGCGATCAAAGACTTCCGGCATCAGGTACCAAGAGGGCCCCAGGTCAAAACGGAAGCCGCCTTGCTCCCAAACCGTGGCCCGACCGCCCGCCTGATCGTTCCTTTCCACGACGGTGACCGAATGACCCTGGCGGGCCAATAAAGCCGCCGCGGACAGCCCGCCGAAGCCAGCGCCGATCACCACTATCCGTCTCGCCATTGGCTGCACCTTTCAGGTCGCGCGGTCCGGGCGACCTGCCTGCGCCACGGCAAGCCGACGGAGTCCGGGAGAGCGTCACAACCCAGTATACCATCGCCCGACACAACGCGAGCCTAGCGCCGTGCCCGGCACAAGCCGCTGGCTAGCAGGGCGAGGAGCACACTGCCCAGCAGCAGGGGGACGACCATTCGCTCAGCCGCCGCAACGCCAGACCAGAACGCCAGCAGCCAAAAGGGGCCAATCAGGAATGCCCGGTCAGGCTTCATCGCAAGGGCCCGGCGCCCGGCGTCGATTGCCGACGCATCGCCTTCGGCCCGGCCACGCCAGGGGAAGGCAACGGCAGCCCGGAGGAGGAGCATGGCCCCCAGGCCAGTCAGTAGCCAGCCAGCAAAGTTGAGCCAGGGCACCCCGAAGTAGGAACCGCGACCCCCATAGGACCAGATGCCCAATCTCACTGCGCCAGGATCCAGCACCAGGTCGCAGGCCACCAGAAAGAGGGTGGCGCTCATGAGGCCAGCCGCTGGCTGGCGCCAGGCCAGTGGCCGGCTAATAGACCAGGCGCCCAAGACCAGCGGCAGGTACCCGAGCGGTAGCGCTGCAGGAACGAGACCCAGCCAAGGGCCAAGGCCAGAACCATACGCAAAATCCCCGTAGGGCAGACCAGTGGCCGTTCCCACCGTCTCGATGACGTAGGCGTACAAGCTCAGGATGCCAAGCACCACCGCCGCGCGCCGAGGTCCAAAGAAGCGCCAGCTGGCCAAGGCGCCGGGTGCTGCCATGACCAGAAGTGCCATGGCCGTGATCCACCCACTTGCCGCATGGTCCTGCCTGGCCGGGGCCAGCCAGCCCACTCCCAGGGAGGCGGCAGCGCCGAGACAGACCACCACGCACAGGCGGGCCGGCATCGTCAAAGCCCCCCGGCAGCCAGACTGAGTTACCCAATGACCCAACGCCGAACCTCTCTATCGTGGCTCCCGGCTTGCGGCCCGCCTGGCACTCGGGCATCGGCAATCGCGGCGCTCGCTTGGGCGCCGGCAGATGCGGCAAGGTGGACCGCCACGATCTCTCCAGACCGGAAGCGGCTACAATGTAGCACCAACAACCCCTGGGGTGACCTTCACCGCTGATGCTCATTCAACCGGTCAGCGATCCGAAAATCTGGCGGGACTACCTGCGCGACGAGGCCGGCAACATCGGCCACGCTGGTGCCGTGGCGCGCCTTGATCCCCGGAGCGCAGCCGCTGACGCCGCGGCGGCCATGGCCTATGCCCGGCAGCACTCTATGCCGGTTACTTTCAGTGCTAGGCGCACCAGCCTGACCGGAGCGGCTGTACCCGAAGGTGGTCTGCTGGTCTTGCTGCCGGAGGTCAGCAGTCCCAACATGGTTTCGCTGGACCGTCGGGCACGAACGGCGACCGCGCCCCCCTGGGTGCTCCTGGCCGATGTGCAGGCCGCCGCGGAAGCCGCAGGGCTCTTCCTGCCACCCGATCCAACCAGCAGCGATTCGTGCAGCCTGGGTGGCGCAGTGGCCTGCAACGCCAGCGGAGCCCGCAGCCACGCTTACGGCGCTATTGGGTCCTGGGTCATTGGGCTCACGGTGGTCTTGGCCGGCGGCGAGGTGCTCCGCCTGTCTCGTGGCAGGAATCCAGCCCAGAACGGGACTTTCCGCGTGGCAACAAGCGCCGGAACAGTTGTCGCACCGTGCCCGGCGCCCCGACCAGAGGGCCTGAAAAGCGCGTGCGGCTACGGCGTCTCAAGCTCACCGGACCTGATTGACCTCTTCATCGGGTCGGAAGGCACGCTGGGCTTCATCGCCTCGGTCACCGTTCGGCTCATCGAAAGGCCGGCGGTGCTCGCCGCACTCGTTTTCTGGTCCGAGACCCAGGCGGCACTGGATCTCGTTGCCCTCCTTCAGGACCATCCGCCGCCGGGCGTCAGTCCGATGAGCATCGACTGGTTTGACCGGCGCAGCCTGGAGCTCGCCAGCTCCCTCAGGCCCGAGTTGGGAATACCGCCCCAGGCGCAGGTGGCCTTGTTCGTCGAGCAGGCGTGTGTGCCCGGTACCGAGGATGAGGCGGCCGCTGCGTGGTGTGAAGCGCTTGGCGCGGCGGACTCCACTGCTGAACCCTGCGCCAGCTTTGTGGCCAGAACACCCGCCCAGCAAGAGTCGATGCGGGCCTTCCGACGCGCCGTTCCTGAGGCGGTTAACAGCCTGATGCGGTCGCGGGGGCTGCGCAAGGTGGGCACCGACCTGGCATATCCCCGTGGCTGGCTGGCGGACATGATGACGACGTATGACAGGGTGCTAAACGACATTCCCGGTTGGCTCCCCGACGAGGGAGCGGACTGGCAACGGCGGTGGCGGCGGCCACCGCCGGACAGGCTGGACTTCGCCTCTTGGGGCCATATCGGAGACAACCACCTGCACGTGAACCTGCTGCCAAACGATCCGGCTGAGGCCAGCCTGGCCTTCATGGTTCACCGGGCCCTGGCGCGGCATTGCGCCGGCGCTGGCGGCTCTGTCTCCGCCGAGCATGGTATCGGCAAGACCAAGCGCGAGCTGCTGGCTGAGCACCTGTCGGCCGAGCAGCTGGCCACCTGGCGGGCCATCAAGCGTGCCTTCGACCCAGCGGGGATCCTGGCGCCGGGCAACATCTTTACATAGGCCCGGCTGCCCCACAGCGACGCGAAGCCCGGCCAGAGGCGCTACTGGCGCAGTTCGTTGCTCGCCCTTCGATGGCAGCCAATCAGCCAGGCATCGGTCAAGTCGAGGGTCGGAGTTGAATCGGCAGCTAGACTCGGCTAAGATGATCGCGTGCGTGCCGTCCGGTCTCGAGCCATCGACAGAGGAGACCTCGGAAGGCCAGTCTCAGCCAGTCATCGGAATAGGATAACAAGACATGCAGATGGATGTAGTTCGCGTCAAAGAGATCATGACCAAGGAGGTCTACTCGATCGATCGCAGCCTGGGCGTCGAGGTGGCCCTGGAGCTGATGGCCGACAAGCGGGTGCGTCGCCTGCCGGTGGTCAGCAACACCGGCCGGGTGATCGGGATAATAACCCGCGAGGATGCCCGGACCGCCCTGGAGCGCTGCCGACCGGATCCTGGCGCGAAACCGCCCACGGTTAACGATGTGATGAGCCACGACGTGGTCACCATTGGCCCCGACGACTCCATTGCCAAGGCGGCCCAGATTATGGTCAGGCGTCGCATCGGCGCCCTGCCCGTGATCGCCGACGGCAAGATGGTCGGCATCATTACCGAGAGCGACATCTTCGAGTACCTGGCGTCCCACATCGAAATGGCGGAGTAAGCCGGGCACGCCCAAGAGCTCGCCCGGCGTAGCGCCTGGGGCGGCTCCAGCACGCAGGCCAGCCAGAGCCGGGCCAGCAAGCCTGCAGCCTGCGCACTGAACAGGTAACGGATCTTAGTTCCGCCGAGGAGCACAGCCGCCGGCAAGGGTGTCGGACCCGTCCGGCTGTGCTTCGCGGCGGTTCATGCGTCGAGCGGCGGCGGCCAGCGAGGCCGAGCTAACGTGGCCTGGCATTGCCCGCCCAGGGGACTGGCGGTGCACAGGGCCAGCCTCCATTGCCGCCTCGACAGCCCACGACCAGAGAGGTGGCCATGGGTCCCAGCCAGGCTCCCCCGCTGGTTGGCCAACGCGCGATGAGGCAGGGCCGTCAGGCTCTACCACCCTGTGACGCCGGCCGGGCGAAGTCGCCCATCCTCGGCCAGGTCGGCAATTCCTGACCACAAGCCCGGCAAGTACTGCTGCCATCGCATCCGACCGGCCGGCCAACCATAGGCGCCGATTCTCCCGTGCTGGCCCGCCGAGTGATAGAAGAGCCAAAGCTCGCCTGACGCGTCTAGGTGCGTCGTCGGACCCTCCAACCACAGCTGCCTTCGCTCGGCATGTGGACACGCCGGCCCTTCGATCTCGCTTATCTTCCTTACGGTATTTCCAGAGAACAGCTGCTTAGCCTCATTGAACATTGCTCGGTACAGATCGCCCGCACGGACGAAATACAATGCCTGGCCGTCTTGCGTAACGTGAGGGTCCAAAAGTCCACATGATCCGTCGCAAGGCCATCCACAAGGCTCTTCCATATCCTTTTGATCGGCCCAGCTATTGATCTCTGCAACAAGTTTGGATGCACTGTCGACTTCCCAGGTGTGATCACCGACTTTTCTTGCCACTATGAATCGAGACTCACAGACGCTAGGGCCATTCGTAATTATCGTTGCTTCATCTGGATAGACGTAGACATTTAGAACGACAAGTTTAGAAATCCCGCCCTCAATTCTCCGCACACTTATCGGAGACTCGAGAACTGGAATACCGCGCTCAAGTGGGATGATAGCTTCGTATATCCTCCCAGCACTCTCTCTTTCGCTAACAAAAAACAAGTGGTCCACGGAATTCACACGCTGCACCACGCTCACTGCACGGTCGGATCTTGTGCTATTTACTGCCTCAGGCAAACGTTGCGCTTCTTGGCCTGAAAAAGGAACATAGTCCGAAGACCTGGTGATGACAAAAATGTCCGTGGTCGGCCCGAACGGTGCGTTGCTGAAATACAGCCGCAGACCGTCTGCTGAGAATTCCGGTTCCCAAAGCCCAGTGCTGCGTGGCGGCAAGCCTATCACCGCGCAAGGGCAGCCGTTCGCCCGGTCGGCGCCCATTTTTGCAACGCACATCGGCTGGTCGCCTGGCCACGACGCTAAGCCGGCGGCGATTCCGTACGCCGGCAAGATGACACACACGAGTAGTGATAGGACGCGCATCGCGAGGAGTTACGCTCCGTCGATCCTCTGGCACACGCCAGAAGACCGGATCAGACAGTCAGAACGAGCCGGGTAACCTCGACCCATAGGTCGCCGCCCTGGCCAGCCAAGCCGGCATCGCCGCGGACTCTATGATGCGGCGGCTGCCTGCCTGGCGCAACTGACTGCCAACCGGCCAAGGGCCAGCGCCCCTGCTGGCCCACCCGCCGCGGTGTCCGCCGGCCCCCTCAGGGCAAAGTGCCATCCGCCTTAGTGGGCTGAGGCACCCCCGACCAGGAAGATCGGCGATTCGTCTTCGGTGACGGCTTCGGCAATCAGCACGCGGGAGCCGTCTGGCGAGTGGGGCGGCTGGGCGTCGTGCAGGTAGCACTCTGCCACTGCCCGCGTGCGGTTGGCTTAGGCGGTGCCGCAGCTAGCCCGGTCAAACGCGGGTGACGGCCGGGCCTCACCTCGGAATCTCCCCCAGCCCACCCGACCCGGCGGACATGAGCCAGAAGCGACCTGGCGTGGGGGTTCGGGTGGGAGTGCGGGTAACCGTCGGTGAACCGAAGCGCACTGGCGTGGGCGTGCTGGACAGACCCGGAGTCGGCGTCCAGGTAGCGGAGGCCAGCGGTGTGGCGGTCGACGGCCGCCAAGGCGTGGGACTCAGCGTGGGCGTGCGCGTGCGGGTGGCCGTGCGGGAGGCGGTGGCAGTCGCAGTGGGCGTCCGCGTTCGGGTCGGCGTCAAAGTGGAGGTCCCAGTGGAGGATGGGGTCGCGGACGGGGTACTGCTCGCTGTGGCGGTGGCAGTGCTGGTCGGCGTGGCCGTGGCAGTAGCGGTAGCCGTGGCCGTGTCGGTGGGAGTGGGCGTCGGGGTGTCCGTCGGCGTCGGGGTCGGGGTGTCCGTGGCCGTCGGGGTCGGGGTGTCCGTTGGCGTCGGCGTCGGCGTCGGCACATCGGTCGGCGTCTCCGTCGGGGTGTCCGTCGGTGTCGGCGTCGATGTCGCCGTGGCGACGGCAGATTCCTCGACCGTCACCTCGTAGGGCCCATCGGAGGTCAGATTGCCGGCCAGGTCGTGGGCCTCCACCCACAGCTTGTGGACTCCCGACTCGGCGGGCAGCAGGGTGAAGCTCCATAGGTCGTCGGCGCGGTCCGCCAGGCCCCGATAGGACGCGGCTGCGGGCGGGTCGACGCGCACGTACAGCTCGTCGATGCCGCCACCGTCCGTGGCGGTACCGGCCAGCACCGGGACGCGGATCATGCCCGTGACGGTGTTGGTCACGGTGATCACCTCGAGAGCGGGCGGCACCACATCCAGGGTGTAGGTCAATACGATTGTCTCCGTCACGCCGTTGCCCGCGCCGTCGACGCCCGAGATGCGTAGCGACTGCTCCAGCCCGTCCGCCAGCGGTACGAGCCGCAGCGGGTAACTCCAAGCCCCTTCAACGGAGAGGGCGGCGGTACGCGGCATCAAGCTGAGCCGCGCCCGCTCGTAGCGACCTTCGTTGACAACCGGGACCAGGTCGCAGACGCGGAGCTCCCAAACGCCGGCCGATGCCTCGCCTACGAACGCGTCCAGGCGCGAATCCGGGCGCGCCAGGCGATCGAAGAACGGTTCCGACGGGTCATCATTCACCGGCGATTGCAGGGGCGAAGGGTGGGCGTCCCTGAGCCAAACATCGTAGTTCGCGACGCCGAATCGAAGCAGGTCCGCGCCGATGACTCGGGCGTGAGTGCCGGCGGGCGAGACTAAGTCAACTACAAGCTCGCCCCGATTGGGGTGCGTGGCGGCAAATCCGAGCGCAACCTCACCGACCACGAACGAGTCGGACACGGCAAAGGTGCGGGTGACCGTGCCGCCGCCGCAAACCAGGCTCCCCGTCACAGAAATCGGAGCCACCGGCATGTCGTCGTAGGTTCGCGCGGTGTCGGTCGGCGCCATCGTGGCAATCACCAGGCTTGCCGTGTCGCAGGGCCGACCGGGCTCAGACTCGCGGCAAGCCTGAACGGCACCAGCCGCGTGGTTGTCGGTATAAGTGCCGCTGAGCAGCGCGCCCTGGGACCCGATGATCTGGCCCTGGACCGCCGCCCGCGCCTCAGCATCCAGGGTTAGGATGGGCGGCACGGTGTCCACGACCACGATGTGCTCGGGGACCGACCAGTCACTTCGGTTGCCATGCCTGTCCGTCGCCCTGGCGCGGAGCGCAAACTCGTCGCCATCGTCGCCGACTAGCGTTACCTCGCACGACCATTGGCCGTCCAACGGTGCGCCATCGGCGCACGCATGCACCGAGACCTGACCACCCGGGTCGGTGACCTCGACATCCACGGCCGTCACGCCGCTCGGATCGATCGCCCTACCATCCACCACGTTACTACCGGACGTCACCACGAAGAGCTGTCTATTGATGGCCACGTCGGTTGGGGGATCGAGATCGACGGCATGGTCGGACCACACCCACTCCAGGGGCACACTGGACGGTATGCCTGGCACTCCCTCTTGGGGCACCTGAGCGCTGAACACCAAGCCATCCAGGATGGCCCAGCCCAGCAAACGGCGGCACACCGCCTCGGGCAGATGGTCCACCTGGAGGCACCGGTCATGGCGCCAGTTAGACTCAACCTCAACCCTGCCACCAAAGGTCACGGTTACTGTTGCACCAGGCTCGATATCCCCGGCGTCAACATCGCGATACTCCATGTAGCTTTCGTCCAGCCGGCTCGCACCCTCCAGGCGCAAAGCGCCGTATGCCTTGACCAGGGCATGCACGCCAGTGGCGCGGGACCGACCGCGGTTGCTGATAGCCAGTGAGTAGCTGACAGCGTCACCATCGCCGAGCGGCGGCTGGTCGTTGTCCAGGAAGTCGAACTCCTGGCTCTTCGGACCGCCGGCGCCCAACACCTCGGTCCAGCGCCCGAAGAGATCGTCGCCGAAGAAGCGATAGGTCGTGCCTGTTGGCTGGGCTTCGAGCGTGACGCGCAGATCGCTGTCCACGAAGCCAGGCCGGTCGGTGGGGCCCTGCCACGACGCGGTGTAGGGGCACACGAGCGGGGCGAGGCCTTCCCACCGGTAGGCACGAACCAGCCCGAAGTCCTGCATGGGCGCCACGGCCGCCAGTGGGTTCAGCGCCAGTTCGCTATTGAGAGGGTTCTCGGGCGGGAACGCCGTCCAGAGCGCCAGCCGGCCGGTCTCACTTGCCAGCGCCAGCAACCCCAGCGGGTTCCGGGCCGGCACGGTGATGCCGAGCTGGCTGAATGGCAAGTAGATGTCGGTTACGAGCGACCAGGCATCCTCGCCCGGTAGCCGATCACTGACCATCGACAACTGATCGTCGGCCAGCCAGTGGGACAACTGCCAGCCATTGGCAAGCGAGTCCCAGACCATGAGCGCTGCTGTCTCGTGGTCCTGGATCCACACCAGGTAATCAGGCAGCATGGCGTATGTGGTGAAAACACGGTAGGCATCGCGCAGACGCAGCCTCTCGAAAGTCGGCTCGGCCGACAGGTCTCCCACCCACTCCTCCAGACTGCGCCCGCCGGGCAGGTAGATGCCCGGTGCTGGGCCGAAGTAGGGGTTGTAAAGCTGCGTAGCGCCACCGGGCCTGGTGTCCAGGTAGATGAACAGGTCGCCGTCCACGTCCCAGTCGGCACCGGTCCAGGCCAGGCGAAGCGCCTGGTCATCCCAACTGGTGTAGAACCGCTGCTCCTGGGAGAGCGAGGCACCATCCCAGGCGTGGTCGGGTATGCGGCGGCTCAGACCCAACTGCGTGCAGCCGCTACCCATCCAACCGCGATAGCGGAGGCCTGGTGGCAGATGCGCTCGCAAGAGGTCGGGGGTGAGCGGCGTGTCGACATACACCGGCCCGGCTACGTGCGCCCGCCGGTTGCCGTGACTATCCACCGCGGCGATGTGGGCGTACATCTCCCTCGCCTCGCCGGCAGGCTCGGAGTACTCGTAGATCGTCCCGTCCGGGATGAACACCGCGCCTTCGGTCGCCGTCGGGCTCTCCGACCAGTCCACCTCGTAGCCGGCAACACCGCTGCCATCGCTGGCGGGAGTCCATTCAACAACGAGCACCTTGCCGTCGGTGATCACCTGCCGTGCCGTGAGAGCCTGCCGATGGCCCGAGAGGTCGATGTAAGCGAGGGATATGTCGACTTCGGTAGGCGGCTGCATGTCGAACAGAATCGGCACTGAGGCCTGGCTGGTGCGGCCGCCAAGGTCGGTCGCCCGCGCGCTGACGCTGTACGTCACACCGTCCGGGTCGCCATCGCCCAAACGCCACAGATAGCGCCAGGTCGGGGCTTGCAGGCTACCGTCTAGCGTGGCTGAACCCCAACCCTCACCGTTCGGATCGAGCTCCACCTTGGCCACGCCGATGCTGTCCGCCGCCGTGCCGTCCAGGATGGCCGTGCCTTGGGCCGCGCGCCGTGACGAGGTGACGATGGTCGTGGCGAAGACCGGCGCCGCGGGGGGCGTCAGGTCCACCGTGATCGTGATCGGATGAGTCGTGGTCTGGGTCCGGCTTGACCAGTCGGTCACCAGGCTGTCCAGCACGTAGTCACCTTCGCCGAGGGGGGCGAAACTCGTCGACCAGTGAGTCTCGGTGATCGCGCCGGGGGCTGGAGGCTGTGGCCACGAGCCGCTATGGATGGGCGAGCCGTTGGCTGTGACGGACAGCGTCTTCAGGTAGTCCTCGGCATACGCCTCGCCGTCGACGGCGAGGCTGGCGGTGGTCGAGAACACGGCGCCGTTCGTCGGCGTGAAGACGGCCGAGTCGAGCAAGAGCTCAAGCGGCGGCTCGGTGGGCGTCGGCGACGGCGTGATGGTCGGCGAAGGCGAGGGCGTAGGCGAGGCCGCGCCAGGCCGCGTTGGCATCGGCGTCGGCGTCGGCGGTGGGCTGGGCACCTTGCCCGCCGGCGAGTACGAGCCAGTGGTACACTGGCCATAGGCATCGCAGGCGTAATTCGATACGACCCCCCAGAGGCCGGGGACCTGGCATTGAGCGCGGATAGCCACCAGTCGCGTCGTGTCAGATACTACCGATCGGTACCAGCTGGAAACCTCGTGGAAATACGACCGCTGCCAAGTCGTCTTAGGGCAGGGACAGCCGGTGAAGCTGCTCTCGTCTAAGTTCAGGTCTTCGGCGCTGCAGCGGATCTCGGTTGGCCCGAACGGCGTGCTCAGCCACCGCAAGTGAGGCTCCACGCGCGGCGCCGCGGTATCGACCATGCCGTTCCATGGCACCGTCGTGCCCGGCCGATAGGGATGGGGGGCGATGTCATAGCCCTCCAGTCGCAGGGCGTAGAAGCCTTCGAGCGGGATCATGATCCTCGACCACGTGGTATGGGTGACGCCGGGCCCCGACGAGGCCAGTTCCGCAAGGAGGTAGTCGGTATAGCCGCCATACTGGTAGCGGTAGAACTCCGCGTCCGGCGACTCGCCGCGGTCGAGTCTCAAGTAGACCGATTTCACGCCCCGCGCTTCCGGTCCGTAGTCAGTGACGGTGCCCGCCAGAACCTGATTCGCACCAGCAATGAACTCGGTGTAAGCGCCGGTGGAGGTCAGCTCCGCCAGCGGCGGCCGGTTGTCAATCGGCCAGACGCCGTAGGCCGCCTCCTCTGCGAGGTTCCCCAGGTCGTCCTGGGCGCGCAGAGTGACCGTGTACAGACCGCCCGGCTCCGGCAGCAGGGAGCCCGAGTTGTCCACGTTGGGTGCAGCATACTCGAGCGTCCAGTCTCGTGGCGAAGCGCCATTCGAGCGGTAGGTGAGCCGGTGCCAGCCGCCCCCAGCCGGGATAGTCTTGTCACCCGGCTCGGGCTTGACCCCGGGGGCGTGTACCGACAACAGGAGTACCTCCACGACGCCATCGGTCTCGTCGGTTACCGTCCCATTCACCGTCACTAACCACTGCTGGGCATCGTAGTTGTAATACGCCTTGGGCCGGACGTAGGTCGCGCTGAGCTCGGGCGGCGAGCGGTCAATGAGGACATTGACAGTAGAGGCGGCGCCAACGTTGTCCGCCGGGTCGACAGCTCGTACCCGCAGGCTGTGCCAGCCCTCGCCGTACCCGGCAGTGTCCCAGTCGTAGCTCCAGGTCTCCGCGCCGGCGGCGGTCTGCCACTCCCCACCGTCGATGCTCACTTCCACCGACCGCACGAAGGTGTTGTCCTGGGCTTCCCCGGCTACGACAAGGGTGCCCAGGCTGGCAATATGCTGGTTGTTGGCCAGTGACGTGATGCGGGCCGTAGGCAGAGTTCGATCGATCGTGATCAGGTCCTCGACATCCTGTGTGCTCCGACCGAGGGGCGTCGTCGTCTGGTGGAGTGCCGTGCGGTCCACGTGCAGGGCGTCGCCCGCATAGGTCGTACGCCCGACCATGCACTCCGTCACCGAATCATCAAGCGCCTTGACCTTGCGATACAGAAGCTCGACGTCGGTTGCCGACAGCGCCACGGGCCACACCCCCAGCTCATCGATGAGGCCCTTGAAGTTGTTGGCCGTACGAGCCCCCGCGATACGCATGGCCCCGGTTCCCCAATTGAAGGAGCCGGCAACCTTATCGACCGCGACCTCCACTCCATCGCGATAGATGATCCGTCTGCCAGTCCCGGCGTCATAGGTGACGGCCCAGTGGTGCCAATCGGTGTCAGAGTATTGAGTACCGGTGGCCAGGTAGTTGGAGCCACCAAACCGAACTCCAAACTCGTTGTTCTTCCAGAAGCCAACGTAGAGCTCATCGTCGCCATAGTCTCCCCGGCTGAACAGGCACTCGTTCTGGTTCAGCCTCTCGCGCCTGGCCCACATGGCGACCGTGAACGACGACCCGCTGGGTGGTACGTTGGGGCCCGTGATTACGTCGTTGCTACCATCGAACATCACGGCGTTGTGGGCCATGCCCTGCTCGCCGGCCTGCGGGCAGAACGGGTAGGTGCACTCGCCCGCCCCCGAGCCGCTACTGGCGGCGTTGTTGAACGTCTTGGCGCCGGCGACCTCGTCGAACGGGAAGACGGCCCAGGCGCCCAGATAGCTGTCGGAGACCTCGGCCTCCGACAAAGCGCGCGGGTAGAACGTCACCTCGTCGAGATAGCCCTCGTAGTATCGCTTGTCGTCGCAGCTGTACCCCGAGCAGGGCTCCACGGACACCGCCACGCCCATCGCCACCGTGTCGGTGCTCAGGTCGGACGACGTCCGACTGCCCTTCGTCAACAGCTTCCCGTCCAGGTACAGCCGTTGCCCGCCTACTGCACCGCCATAGGTGTGGGCCACGTGGTGCCACCGGCCGTCGTTGAAGTTGGTGCCTGAAGTGCAGATGACCTGGGCGCTGGTGCTCTTCGGATCGCCGGTCCCGAGCTTGGCGCACACGTTTCCGCCCGACAGGTATACGTCACGATCGTGGTCCCCGTAGCCGTACCGCGCCTCGCCGACTTGGAGTACGCCGCAGGTCGAGCACTCGGCCTTGAACCAGAACGTGACGCCATAGGCCGACGCCGACAGGCCGACACCGTCGGCCTGTATCCATGCGCCCTCTTCTCTGGCAGACCTGCCTTTCTCGATGTGACCGGCGAAGCGGATGGCCGTGTCCGACCTGCCCTCGTGGCCGGAGGAGATACGCTCGTTGAGGCACTGCGCATCCCGGCCAAACCCCGAGCTGTCGGCGAAGGTGCAGTTCGATCCGCTCGGGTGTGTTTCGTCCAGGTGGTAGATGGCCGCCGGTCGGGGCTTGGCGCACGCCGTGTGGGCGCCGCAGTTCTGTTCGCCCGGTCTGGCTGTCGCCCGCTCACCACGGAGCTCGCCGTTCATTCCAATGCCCTGGGTGTAGATGGCCTTCTCACCGCCTCGAAAGTAGGTCACCACCCAGCCGCCGTTCACCGGGTCAGGGGCTGCGTCCACCTGCCAACTGGTCTGATCGGTCAAGTTGGCGATGGTGAACTCGTCGGACACGAACTCGCCCGCCACCGTGCGACCGCGCACGCTCCGCTGGCCTCCAGAGCGACTGTGATACGCGACCAGGCTGCGTCCGCTCATGCTGTCATAGGCGATTCGCGGATCAGTCTGGGTCGCGCTTGACGATGAGATCGCCGTGGGCGCGCTTGGCCCGCTGCCCGCGACATGGGCGCTTTCGATGTCACCAGCTTTGCTGTAAACCACTTGATAGTGGTCACTTGTCCAGGTGACCTCGGGGAACATGATGCTGCTGGATGAATCTACGGTGTGGACTGCGCCGGTCGGGTCGCCTTGGCTGGTCGTCTTGCGGACCTTGATCTCGTACGTGCCGGAGCACTCACGCCCCCAGGCCACGAGGAAGCCCGCGCCGTCACTGGCGGCACTGACGTGGAAGGCCCGGCAACCAGCCCCAGCGCTCTCCTGCTTGGTCGATGTGAGCGGGTCCCAATCCGGCCCCGAGACCAGCCACCGCACCCAGTGCCGGTCGTCGCTCTTGATGACGGAGTGAACGACGAGGCATCGACCGTCGTCGTTGCACGCGATTACCGGGTCCGACGTAGAGTCCCAATCGGCCGCGCCGAGCAGGAACACGGGGCTGCCGACGATGCCGCCCGGCCCGACGCGGTAGCCCCGGACGCGCCAGCTCTCGCCGCTGACGGCGGCGTAGGCCGTTCCCCAGCCATTGACGGGAGTCACGTACAGCGCGTGTGCCTTTGGCGAGTCGGTGGAGCGGTGCGTGTTCTGCCAGGACTCCCACTCCCATACGGACGGCGTGTGCAGCTGCGACTTAGCGGTGGTTCTGAGGGTCACCTGCTGGTTTCCCGCGCCCGCCGGAACGGTGAGCCGCGAGATCAGCGACTGTGCCTTGCCCTTGGCAATGTCGAACAACATGCCGAGCGGGCTACCGGTGAGCGGATCGGCCTCCAGGTTGGTGCTGCCTCGAACCCACAGCGGGCTGCCCGTCTCGATGTTGTTCTGCACCGTGGTCGTGAAGGTGAAGCTCTGCTCCGGTCCTACCACCAGGTCGGGCTCGCCCACCTCGGTATAGACCCCGATGGGATTGGTGTTCCAGACACTGGGGTGATAGGGATTGTCCCTGTAGCAGCTCTTGCGCGAGCCTTCGTCGGGCTCCTTGCCACATTCGACATGTAGGGTGCGCTCGAACAGGTCGTTCATGCCGTCGCCATCGGCGTCGGCGATGAGGGGATCGCTCCTGACCCGGGTCTTGCGGGGATAGTCGTAGTAGAAATCGTAGCCCGCGATCTCTTCGGCGTCGGTGAGGCCGTCGCCGTCGGTGTCGGCCCGGGCGGGATCGGTGCCCAGGTGCGCCTCTTGACCATCTGATAAGCCGTCGCCATCCGTGTCTGCCTTCCGCGGATCGAAAACGAGCCCGCCATTGGTCAGCGGCTCGGCGGCCATCGACAGCTCCCAGGCATCCGAGAGGCCGTCCCGATCTATGTCCGCCGTGCTGTCGTCCGGGTCACTACCCCCGTACGCCTGCGCCATGAGGCCGTCACCATCGGCATCCTTGAATGTCACCTCTGGGGCCCAGGCCGCCACTTCCACGAACTTATCCAACGTGGCCGGAAACACGTCCAGGACGATGTTCTTACCTAGGTTGGCATCTACTTGGCCCTCTAGCCCCCTGTGCTTGCAGTAGACGGCGGGGACGATATAGTAGATTACCGGAACCGACCAGCACTCGAGGCCGGGCAAAGCGTAGCCGGTGGTCAGCATGAGCGGCACCGTACGGTTCACGCCAGCTCCGCCAACCATCGTCACCGCGGAGGTGTCGTCGTCAACCCAGGCCTTCCAGAACTGATGGTTTTCCCACCGGAAATAGTGGCTGGTGTGCCACGGGTTAACACGGTTCGTGTCCCACAGCCGGGTTTTCAGGGACGTCCCGAATGGAGTTAGCTTACTCTCGAAGCTCGTCGACCTGATCTGCCGCTCGTCGTACATCCAGCGGTAGAGGTCGGTGCGGTAGCTTTGCGGGCGTATGTGGTAGACGCTGTTGGTGAGAACGGTCGTAAACCTAAGCTGGACGCCTGGCACGATGCCATCCTCCGGTCTCAGCAGCTTCGAGTCCAGCTGGCCCAGCTTCAGCATGTCTTCGTTGTCCGCCCGGACGGCCAGCTCGAATTCGAAGAACGTGCTGGTGATGGCCTCCGTCAGCACGCCCGAAACCGTCCAACTTGCGCCGAGCAGTGTGAGAATGAGGTCGATCAGCGCGATGACACCGACAATGATCGCGCCGACCAGCGTCAAGGACAGGACCACGGTCATCACCAGCAGAAGCGCTGCGCCGATCGTCTGCGCCAGGAGCATCGAGAAGCCCAACCCGCGCCGCAGGCTCTCATTCTTCGCCAGGGCGTAAATGAACACGCCGACGACGATGCCGATTCCGACGACGAGGCCGATCAAGCCGATGGCGCGCGACATCCCGATGAACTCCGACGATGCGCTGAGCACCTTGCCAACGGCGGCCAGGGTGGACACACCACTCGCGGTGAGCGCGCCTATCATCCCTATGGCGACCAGCATCGGGGAGAGCACCCATAAGTAGGCCATGATCGCGGCGACGACGACCGTTAGGCCGATGACGGCGTCGCGGTTGTCGGCCAGATAGGCCTTTATCAGGAAGTAGGCGCCAACAACAACGGCCGCGATCGCCAGCATGACGCCCACGGTGACAGCGCCTTTGGCCCCAAGCCAGCGGCCGACGTTACGCCACTTGGTCACGACGTTGCCCAGGGTCTGTGCGGTCGGCTCGAATGCCTTCCGCGCTTGATCCCCAATGGTGAAGAGCACCTGGGAGAGGAAGCGCAGAGCCTTGGTTGAGTACTGAAAGCCGCGCATGACCCAGATCTGTACCACTGCCAGCACGGCTTTCGCGCTCAGGTTCACCATCCCGAACGCCAGTGGGCGGTCGTAGGTCTGGTACTTCTGGATCAGGAGCGTTTTGCCGCTTTGGACGACAACACTAACGCCGGTGTAGAGAGTAAGGTAGTAAATCTGACCAACGAAAACAGCCCCCTTGCGCACCTGCTCCGGCTCAGTCTCTTCGGAGTACTCGCCGGCAAAAGCGTTGGCATATCGATCGTGCAGCACGTCCCAGTAGGCCTCGATCGGGTAGGGTCGCCAATCGCCATTCCGGTAACGGTATGGCGCCCAGTTGATGCCCGCCACGGTCTGAACCGGGAAGGCATCCTCATTCAGGTCCAGCCGGAGCTGACGACCGCCATCCGACCAACTGACGCCCGATCCACCCGTGGCATCTTCGTCGAGGTTGAGGCTGCGGAAACGCTCCTCGCGAGCAAAGAGGATGGTTGGATCGACCGGGCGGTGGCTCGTGAAGTGCTCGTCGAGGATGCGGCCGACGACCTCCCCGCCGGTCTTGGTGACCGCTTCGTCACGTGTGGCGTAAGAATCGACGACGACCGACAGGATGTTGCCCACCTTCTCCGGGATGCGCCAGGTCTCGGTGATACTGACGCCGTCATTGCTGTTGTGATCGAAGCGCCGACGGATCTCGTCGACGGTGATGTCGCGTTGGCCATTGCCACTCACGCAGGTGTCGTCGCTCGGATCATCGGTGCCCTGGTTGTCCCACTGCTCGCAGTCGCTCCCGGCAAGGAAAGTCAGCTCGAGTCCCCGCGCCAGAAACATGAGGCCAGAATCGTCATTCAAGTCGCCATCGAGCGCCGGGTCCTCGTAGACCACCGCCATGTCCGTGCCCCGCTCCTCGCGCACCGAGAAGCCGGTCAGAGTCCACTTGTCCTGGTACACGTGGATGATCTGGGGCGAGTTCCTCACTTCGTACCGGGTGCAGCGGCCGTCCTTGTAAGTCCGGCACAGATCCACGAGCGCCTGGACTACCCACACCAGCCGCACCTGATGCGCCTTGCCCCACTCGTCCGCCGGGTCGTAGAACATTCGACCGGCAAAGGCGACGTGGTCATCACCCTTCGGATCGGTCACGAGCACCAAAGGCACATAGATCGCCTTGCTGCTGCCGTCGTCGTTGAGATCCTTGACCGAGATGCCGTATTCCTCCAGCTCTTCCAGCGGGGGTAGGTTGTCGGGCGACCCGGTCACCCTGATCTCGAGCATCGGCACCAGCTTCACATCGCCGTTGTCGTTTGGTGAGCGCGCCGTCCTCGTATCCTTGTCGTAGAACGTCACCCCATCCGTGTCTTGCATCTGGCCCTGCTGATCGCCACGCGGCCAGTCCAACACATTGAAGGCGAACCAAAGGTGCTTGGGATCGGCGGGCCGAAGCTGGAACTCGGCAATCGTGGGCTTACCGGGCGTCAGGTTGTCAAGGACGTACTGGAAGGGCGTGGCCGAGCTGTAGGTCGTCGTGCCTTTGTAGTATGGTGAGATGTCCGCCGAGTCGGGTACGCCGTCGCCGTCGTTGTCGGGGTCAAACAGGTCCGGCACGCCATCGCCGTCCATGTCAGGGGGCGGGCCGCCGGGTTCGCGGCCCGTGTTCCACTCCCGGCCATCATCAAGGCCGTCCTTGTTGGTGTCCAAGGCGGCCGGATCGGTGTACCACATCTGGCCGCTGCCGCTCGGCCACTCGAAGCCGTCCAGCTCCACGTTGTCGGCCATACCATCGCCATCGGTGTCATCGGACTCGTCGCTGAGGCCAATGAGGCACTCGTGGTAGGCGTTGACCCCATCTTGGTCGCTATCGCCGGTCGCGTTCCGGTCGCACTCCTCGGCTGCGGTATCGTCCTTCGTGCCGGATGAAGCCAGAATGACCCCGCCATAGGTCGTAGCGCCAGCGGACGATGGGCGAGCATCCACCGCCTCGCCAACCCGTCCGGCCAGCGAAGCCGCGCTCGGCGCCGCGGCGGCCAGCGGATCGGCGTTCGGGTCCCACTCGGGCATGTCCATGAAGGCGCCCAGCTCCGATTGCATGCTGCTCTGCCGCTGAAGCTCCTGTTGCACCCTGGCCTTCTTGGCCAGCCCGGCGGAGAACCGCTGGGCCGCCATCGCCTGTACCACCGGCGTGGACACCATGGCTACGGTCACGAACAGCGCGAGGCCGGCGTAGATCGCCCTCGAGCGGCCACGGGTCAGCACGGTGAGGCAGAAGATGCAACACAGGGCAAGACACGCAAGCTGGGCCAGAGCCCGGCGCGAGATCGCGTTCGCCGCGAAGAGACCCGGAACCATGCCCGCGCTACCTGAGCTGCCGGAGCCGGTGGCCTGGGCTCCGAAGCCCGAGAAATCTACCGTGATGTCCGCCTTATGGCCGGCGTCGTCCGGCCCCGCTGGGAAGCTCAGGCGCAGGACCTGGCGAGCGGGGAGCCCATCCGGGGTGACGAGGAGGCTGCCTTCGCCCGCCATGTCGGCATAGGCCTGCGGCAGGCCCAGGTGGAGATGGGGCGGCAGCTCGCCCGCCTCCCGCAGCTCGCGCTCGAGCGCATCGCGAACGTAGGCGGCGAAGCCCGGACCGTCAAGGCTGAAGTCGAACTGCCGGCGCCCGGCCTGGAGGCTTGGCACCTCATGGACTCCCTCGGCGGCCACCAGGAAAGCCATGAAGTCGCGCTCCGGCGCCAATGCGCCGGAGAAGTCGGGGATCGACTGCCACTCGCTGCCGGATTGACGCGCCTGGGCACCATCGCGATCGACCCTCACTTCGACCCCACCGCTGCCATCCAGGACGCTCCCGCCGCGCGACCACATGGTCATCTCAAGGCTGCCGGCCCGCAGGTCAGCCTGGCCCTCCAGGTACAGACGTTGCTCCTTGGTACCCCGACCGGCGTTATGGAGGGTGGCGGCCGGTTCGATCGTCTGCCGCACCTCGGCGGTGAAGCGATAGCCGCCCGACCGCCGTGCCCGGTCCCATGCCGCGCGCACCTGCCGCCGATCGGCCGATTCCGACACCATCCCCGGCACCAGCGACCGCAGGGCCGGTCCAATACGGGCGACCGATTGCGACGGCCGGACAACGGACGACGGCCAGCCAGCGCCGTCCACAGTCCGGGCTACGGCGCCCTGGAGGGGGAGGCTGGCCGTAGCAATGCCGAGCGCTAGTAGGGCAACCACGCACGCAAGCACGCGCCGACCGCGCCGTGAGGTCCGAAACACCGTAGAGAGCCTCATTTGTCCGCCTCCTCCCAATGCGAATCCTGACAAGCACCCGGTCGGCCGCGGCTCTTCACCGCCCCGCCCACACTCCCAGAACGGCATGGCAACGGGCGACAGAGCCGTGGCCAACCGGCCAATCACGGCTCCCTTCGGGCCGCCTGCCCTCTCGACAAAGCCTGTCGACGGCAGCACACCCACCTCGCCCGCGCCGCCTCTGGCGGCCAAGAGCAAACTGCCGGAGTCCGGCGCCCTTGCAGTCTACGGGCTGGGCGTGACATGGCTGTGACATGAAGAGTCCGAATCAGGCACTCGGCGGGCTGTCAAGCCGGGCGATCGTCAGGCCACAGACGGGCGGAACCCGATCGCCGGGCGGGCCGGGTACGAACTACCGCCGTTGGCCGCACAGGGGCAGGGCGCGTGCGGCTCGCTGGAGCCCCGACGTGCTCAGAGGTCCGGCAGCGACAAGAGCAGCAGTGCTGCGCCCTGGCCGTAGAGCTGCAGATCGCCGACCGGCCGGGCGTTGTAGAACGCTGGGTCGGGCGAAGGCCACGTCGGCGCCGACACCGCCCCGACCAGGCCGTCGGGCGCCACCTGCCGCCAGAGGCCGGTGCGCGCCACGCGCACGGCGGAATGCGCTTCTTCGGTTGATAGCCAGCCGCTCGCCAGCCCGCGCTGCAAGCCATAGGCGATGAGCGCAGTCGCTGACGCCTCGGCATAGAAGTCGGGCCGATCAACGACGGTTGACCAAAGCCCGTCGGCGCGTTGATGCTCGATCAGCGCCAGGGCATGGCGGCGGCATTGGTCCTTCACCGCGACCCTGAGTGGATGGGTGAACGGCATGCTGGCCAAAAGCTCGGACTCGGCCAGGATCACCCAGCCGTTGCCCCTTCCCCAGGCACTCGGGCCCATGAACTCACCGCGCTCGTCGTCCCAGGCATGGCGGAACAAACCGGTCTCACTGTCCTGCAGGAGCTGGCCGTGCGCCAGAACCTGCCGGACGGCCTCCTCGCCGGTCTCCATGTCGGGCTCCATGGCCACCAGGAAAGGCACCAGACCCAGGAGGGTGTCGGCCCACACGACCGATGCCTGACGCTCGTGCACCAGCGCACCATTACGGACGCGGGGATAGTCTTCCAGCAGGGTGGTGGCGACGAGACGAGCGAAGGCCAGGCGGTCGCTGCCGCCGCGTTCCCGGTAGACCACGATGGCCGCGTAGCCGAGGAGCCCGTCGTTGACGTGGTCAGGCGTGCGGGTGGCCAGGCAACCATCGATCCAGCGCTGGGCCAGGTCTAAATAACCGGCTTCGCCGGTAGCCCGCCAGGCAGCCAGCCAACCGAGAGCGAGCACCCCAGCTTCCCAGCCGCAGTTGGTTCGGCTGGCCACTTCAGGGCGAAGCGCAATCCGCCACAAGGGGCTGGTGTACGGTGTCAGGAAGATCTGGGAGTGGCCTTCGGTGAGGGCCCGGGCGAAAAGCAGGCACCGGCCGTCGGGCGCGAAACGCGGCCAGGCCAGCGCACCTTGATCCGCCGGCACGAGAAAGCTGGCGCCAGCGGCACCGGCATTGACTTCGGCCAGTGCCGTCTGGCCCGAAGAAAGCTGGCTGGCGAAGGCAATTCCGCTGCCATCGGGCGCCACCGAGACCCGGTCGGCGACAAGGCCGTCGGCCGTCAGGCGGCGTTCCCCGCTACCATCGGCACTCATCAGCCAGGCCGCGCCCTCGGGGGAGGCGCCCCGACTGAAGGCGACCGTGCCACCAGACCGCACAACGCTGGGCCACCTGTCGGGCGCCGGGTCGGTGGTCAAGCGCTGCCAGATGGTCTCGGCGGCATGGCCATTTGGCTCAACTCGGTAGATGTCGAGATTGCCGCTGTCTCGGTCGCTGGCGAAGTACAGCCGGCCTCCGTCGGCCGAGGGCTCCGGATCCCGCTCGTCAGAGCCCGGGGAGTCCAGGAGCGGAGCCATCGCCAAGCCATCCAGTTCCACCTGGTAGATACCCCAGTCACCGTCAACCCGGGCGGCAAACACTACCGAGCGCCCGTCGGCGGCGAAGACCGGTGCTTCCTTGGCCCAGGTCGAGTCGGTCAGCTGGGCCGCATCCCCTGACAGCACATCTACCAGGCAGATGTTGGGCACCCCCTGGCGATGGCAAACGGTAACCAGGAAACGTCCGTCCGGAGATAGGGCCGGCTGGCTATCGAGGCAGGGTCCGCGGGTTAGCGCCCGCGTGCCGTCAGACCGGTGCTCGCGAAACGTCAGTGGCAGCGCCAGAACTGCGCTTCCTGGGCCTCGAAGCGCCCTTGCCGCTGCGCCAGGCGAAGGCTTCGGCACCCGCACGTCGGCGACCCAGGCCAGCCGGAGCAGCCCAGCCGCGATCAACAGTGGCAGCAGCCACCTAGAGCAGGACACCAGGCGCTGGCAGCGCATTCACGACCACCGGTTGAGCCGGGGCAAGCCAAGGCGGCCCGACCCCAAGAGGATCCGCCCGGCCCAAGTCTGCGCTCCAGCAATCAGCTCTGTCAAGCGGCCCCTATCCGGCTCCGGACTGGCGCTTGACCCTGACATGCATGCAAGCTATCATGTTACATGTAAGCGCGTCAGGCCGAGACAGGAGGTGCCAGGAATGGCTCACAACGAGCAGCCAACTTCACGCCAGCGGCGGTCAAGGCCAGCGGGGCTGCATGCTGATGGCGGAGGGCCGTGCTGCGGCCGCGGCGTCTGGATCACCGGCTCTGGAGAGCCGCTGGATGCAGCTATCGAGGCGGCGCTGTTGGGTCGGGAGCACAGCGTGAGCGTGCGGGTGAGCGACGAGATGTTGGCCCGCCTGGACATGCTGGTGGAGGCCGGCATCTGCGAGAGCCGATCAGCCGCGGCAACATTCCTCATGCGCGAAGGCGCCGCTGCCAATGCCGAGCTGTTTGCCGCCGTCGAAGCCACCAGCCGCGAGATCGCGGAGCTGAGGCACAGGCTCAAGGCACGCCTGATCGAGATGGGCAAGCAACCGGATCGGGAGAACGAATAGGCCTTGAAACCCGATCCCAACTTGCCGGCACACTCCGTTAGCCTGGCGGGAAGGATGAAACAGGAGGAAACAGATGTCATGCTGTGAGGAACACGCAGGTTCTCATTCGCACGCCTCGAGTGGCGGCTGCTGCTCGATGGGCCACAGTGACCCTCATCACAGCGGTTGTGATTGCGGCGGGCACGGCCATCACGGCGGCCACAGCGCAGCCTGGTGCGCCTGCGGTGCCCCGGGGGGAAGCTGCGGCTGCAGCTGGGGCCGGGGGACCCGCCACTGGCAAGGCGCCTGTGCCTGTCACTGTGGCTGCCACTGCTGCTGCGGCGGCGCGTCCTGCGAGTGCCTGACCGAAGGAGCGGCGGCTTTCGGCTTTCGCCGCCGGTTTGTCACGCGGGAGGAGCGCCGGAAGCGCCTCGAAGCCTACCTGGCCGAGCTGAAAGCTGAGGCCCAGGCTGTCGAAGAGCAGCTCTCAGAACTGGCCGGCTAATCAAAAGCCGCGGTCCAGAGGCCCGCAGCTGGCGGCAGGTCGCGGGCCACGTTCGGACCAGAAACCAAGACGGGCAGCAAGCAGCTTCGGGCTGCCGGCAGGGGCGGCTAGGGAGTGCAGGTTGCCGCCAGGAAGGCGATCACCGCCTCGCGCTCCGCCCCGTCCAGCGTTGCACCCTAGTCGATCGTGTGCCGGAGAGGCAGGGGCGGCTAGCGAGTGTAGGTTGCCGTCAGGAAGGCGATCACCGCCTCGCGCTCCGTCACGTCCAGCGTTGCGCCCTTGTCGATCATGCGCTGGACGGTCAGCCGCCACTCGTCAGCGTTCTTCGTAGCCCGTTCGATGCGCGCCAGGTTATGGCACCGGGTGCAGCGCTCCTGCACCAGGAGCCCACCATCGACGGCTATGCTCACCACGTCCGCGGGCTCTCTTTCCCCGGCCGGCGCCTCCTGGGAGGCGGCGGCAGTTGCCTGCTCGCCCGACGGCTCGATACTGAGGGCGGTAGCTGCACCCGTCTCGGGTGTCCCGAGCGGTGTGCCACGTTGGGTGCCGGTACAGCCACAGAGAGCGCCGGCGATAATTGCCGCGGCAAGGCCGACGGCCGACGCCATACATGCTGCTTTCTGCATTTCTAGCTCCTTGTTTCTAATCAGAGCTTCAGGCTGCGCCTCAGCCCACCTGCTGGATGAAGTACCACAGAGCACTGAAAGCGAATGTTCCGAAGATGAGCAGGCCGGCCGCCAGGCCCAGCGGTTTGGCGTAGCGGAGAGACCGGCGGAAGCGATTGGCTACGGCCACCTTCGCCAGCAAGACCACAATAGCCAGGGCACCCAGAAGTGCGTGCGCCTGCACGCGCAACGAGGTGGTGGCATACCTTTGGCCCGCGAGGCACATCGTGGCCACCAGGACGGCCAACAGTAGAGTTGCCCGGCCTCCCAGGCGATGTAGACGAACCAGGCGCGACTTGTCAAGCGGCAGGATGCTCAGCTTGCCTTCGACCTGGGCCATGCCAAGAGCCTGGAGAAGCGCCAAGGCCACCAGAACGGTGGTGAGTAGGGATTTTGTCATTTCCATTCGCTGGGGCTCCTGTAGTGGTCGTTCTTGGGCGCTACGGCCCTCGGTTTGAGCGCGTCTCAGTACGATGCATTCTGGCGGCACACCGCCCGGCTGCGAGCCGAGTTTAGTCACGCATCCGGGCATGTCAATGCCGCTTTGGGCTGAGAGGGAGAGACGGCGGTCGTTAGCGCCATGCTGGGAAGAACTGGCCGGTTGCGGCCTCAGAAAGTGCGGCTGAGTGCTCCCTGGGCCGGGAAGAAGGCGAGGCGGCAGCCTGAGGGCCAATGCCTTCGGGCGGCAGGAAGGCGCGGCCACGGCGAGTGCGTGGCGAGTGGTCAGGCCGAAGGCCGGCGGCAGGAAGGCGCGGCCACGGCAAGTGCGTGGCGAGTGGTCAGGCTGAAGGCCGGCGGCAGGAAGGCGCGGCCACGGCAAGTGCGTGGCGAGTGGCCAGGCTGAAGGCCGGCGGCAGGTGGCCGGCTTGCTTGTTGCCTTCATAGAACATCCGTGCTACACTTCTGTCACCAGGTGGGCCAGCTGGCCTGGCGCCTCCGCCGCTCATCGCTGGCCGCCATGGCCGACCATGAGTTACGTTGAGCTTCATTGCCACTCCAACTTCTCTTTCCTCGATGGCGCCAGCTCACCCGAGGAGCTCGTCGAGCAGGCCGTCGCACTGGGCCTGCCGGCTCTTGCCCTCACCGACCACCAGGGGCTTTACGGCGCCGTCAAGTTCGCCAACGCCTGCCGGGAGCTGGGCTTAGGGCCCATCTACGGCGCTGAGGTGACGGTGCTCTTGCCGCCCCGCTTCGAGTCGGCAGGTAGCCCGGCCGGCCAGACTGTGGCACCTGGCCAGGTTGCCGAGCCTGACCAGGCGACATTGGCCGGCAAGCCGAGCGGCGCCTCCAAGGCCGCACCGGGCGCTGCCCGGCCGGGGGCAACGGCCGGCAGCCCAGAACGAGCCCACCTCATCCTGCTGGTCGAGAACAACGCCGGCTGGGCCAACCTGTGCCGCCTGCTCTCCCGAGCCGGCCTGGCAGGCACCAAGCACGATCGGCCGGTTCCGGCCAGCCTTCTCGAAGAGCATACCGAGGGCCTCCTCTGCCTTACCGGCTGCGAGCGTCACGGCATCCTCTCCGGCCCAGCCCGGCGCGGCGAGCGCGAAGTCACCCTGGCCCGGGCCCGCTGGCTGAAAAGGCTCTTCGGTGGTGATCGCTGTTATGTCGAGCTACAGCGTCACTTCGACGTCGGCGATCGGCGGCTGAACGCCACCCTCCTCGCCCTCGCCCGCTACGTTGGCCTGCCAATCGTGGCCACCAACAACGTCCACTACGCCACCGCCAGGCGTTACCAGCTGCAGCACGTCCTCACCTGCATCCGCGAGCACACCAGCCTCGATTCGGCTGCCGGCCTGCTCTACCCCACCCCCCATCGCTGTCTCAAAGGCCCCGACGAAATGCGGTCCCTGTTCGCCGATCTGCCCCAAGCCGTGGCCAACAGTGCCCGCATCGCCGAGCGCTGCCAGTTCGAGCTGGACTTCCAGCACGCTCGGCTGCCAACCTTCCCGGTGCCCGCGGGTGAGACGGCCTTCAGCCACCTCCTGGAGCTCTGCTGTGCCGGTCTGCGCCGCAAGTACGACCCGGTAACACCGGCAGCTGCGAGCCAGCTCACCAAGGAGCTGGGCGTCATCGAACGTTGTGGGCTGGCCGATTACTTCCTGATCGTCCACGACATCGTTCGTTTCGCCCGCCAGCGAGGCATCCTGTGCCAGGGCCGCGGCTCGGCGGCCGGCAGCATCGTAGCCTACGTACTCGACATTACGCCTGTCGACCCCCTGGCCCACAACCTGCTCTTCGAGCGCTTTCTGGCCGAGGGCAGCCACACCATGCCCGACATCGACGTTGACTTCGCCGCCGATCGCCGCGAGGAGGTCATCCAGTACGTCTACCAGCGTTACGGCGCCGACCACACTGCCATGGTGGCTACGGTTATCACCTTCCAGGCCCGCTCGGCAGTTCAAGACGTGGGCAAGGCCCTCGGTTTTCCCGCCGATCTCTTGGACCGCATCCGCGGTGCCCTGCATACCCGGGCGGCCGCCGGCATCGCCCCCGACCTGGCCGAGGTGGCCGAATTCGCTCCCAAGATGGCCCACCTTCCCTGGCAGCATCTGATCGACCTCTGTGCCCAGATCGACGGCTATCCGCGCCACCTCTCGATCCATGTCGGCGGTATGATCGTAACTGGCGCTCCGTTGTGCGAGATTGTTCCCCTCGAGCCGGCCACCATGCCCGCTCGGGTGGTCGTCCAGTGGGACAAGGACGACGTCGAGGATGCCGGCCTGATCAAGATCGACCTGCTCTCCCTGGGCACTCTGGCCTTCGTCGCCGAGAGCCTGGCCCTAATCCAAGAACAAGGCGGCCCCAGCCTGGACCTGACCACCGTCCCCGGTGACGATGCCGATGTCTGGCGCATGCTCCAGGCCGGCGACGCCATCGGCTGTTTCCAGGTTGAAAGTCGTGCCCAGATGAACCTCTTGCCACGCTTACGGCCCAGTAACATGGCTGACCTGGCAATCGAGGTGGCCCTAATCCGCCCCGGACCGATCGAGGGCGGCATGACCCGGGCCTACCTGGCCCGCCGGGACGGCGACGAACCGGTCCGCTACTGGCATCCCAGCCTGGAGCCGATTCTGGCCGAGACCCTGGGCGTGCTCGTCTTCCAGGAACAGGTCTTGCGAGTGGCCATGGCCATCGCCGGCTTCGACGGTGCCCAGGCCGACGGCCTGCGCCGGGCAATGGGTCGCAAGCGCTCCCACCAGGCGATGGAGCGCTGGCGGTCCGACTTTGTGGCCGGAGCCGCCATAAGAGGGATCGATGCCGCCACCGCCCACGACATCTTCGACAAGCTGATGGGCTTCGCCTCCTACGGCTTCTGTAAGAGCCACGCTGCTGCCTTTGCCCGCCTGTCCTACGTCACCGCCTGGCTCAAGTGGCACTACCCGGCTGAGTTCTACTGCGGCTTGCTGAACGCTCAGCCGATGGGCTTCTACTCCATCGCGGTGATCGTCGAGGACGCCCGTCGCCACGGGATTGCCGTCTTGCCTTTGGACATCAACCGCTCGCACGCCCGCTGGACCATCGAGGCCGGCGGTCTCCGCATCCCCCTCGACCGGCTGCAGGGCCTCAGCCGCGAGGCGGCGCTGCACATGGTGAGCCTGCGCGGCAATCGCCCCTTTGCCGATCTCTGGGACTTCGTGCAGCGCGTCCGCCCGCCGCGAGCAACTGCGGAGCGCCTGATTCGCGCCGGTGCCTTCGACTTCACCGGACAGCCACGCCGCCAGCTGCTGTGGGACCTGGGCGAGATGGACTGGCAGCCCAACGAACTGGCCATCCCGCCGGTAGTCCTGCCTGCACCGTTACCGCCGACCACCGAGGCCGAACGCACCGCCACCGACTACGCCCTCCTCGGCCTACCCCAGGGAGAACACCTGATGGCCCTCTATCGGCCGCAGCTGGCCAATCTGGAGGCCATAACAAGCGCCCAGTTCGCCGCCCTGGCCAACGGCGAGCGAGCCAGGGTCGCTGGCCGCCTGGAGGTTCTGCAGCGCCCCCCACCTGCCAAAGGCATCGCTTTTGCCTCCATCGAGGACGAGTACGGCCTCGTCAATCTGCTCTTCTATCCCGATGTCTATGAGCGCTGCCGTCAGACGCTGCGCACGTCTCCGGTCATCCTCGCTGAGGGCCACGTCCAGCATGACCGCGGTGCCAGTCATCTCATCGTCACCCAGGTAGTGCCACTGGTACTCGACGGCTGGTCAGGCGACGATGGCGGAGTCTCGATCGACGACCTGCCTCCCCCGGCCAAGGTATATCGCTAAGGCACCCACGGCGGCAGGCCCGGTCATCGCCCAGTCATCTTCCGGCGCCGAGCTTGCCACCAGACGGCCCAACACCTGGCTACCGCATGTTGCCGCTGCTCGGTGATTGCACTAGGATGAACGGCTGCCCGCCACGTCCGGCCAGAGACCGTTCTGTGGTCCCCGAGGCTCACGAGCTCCGCTCAGACGTGCTCGCCGTCACACCGCCGCGGTCGGCCCGGTGGGCAATTCGCGGCCAGCCTGTGGAAAGGCTGGCCGTCGGCCCCGGCGCCTCCTCGGCGGCCGCCCAAATACTGACAGACGGGAACGACAACATGTACGAAGCACTCTTCCGCCAGCTCTCCCAACTGCCGCCAAGCGAACTGCCGGTCATCACCGCTTACCTTGACATGCGGCCTCACAGCACCGGCGAGAGCCCCGCTGTGCGCCCGGGACTGGTCGTGCTCAGGGACCGCCTAAACGAGATCGAAAAGACGTTCTTGCCGCGGGGGCCGGCGCTCGACTCTTTCCTGGTCGACCGCGGCCGCATTGAGCGCTACGTAGATCATGAGTTCGATCCGTTCACCCACGGCGTGGCCATTTTCGCCTGCGCCGGGCAGAATCTCTTCGAGACGGTCGAGGTGCGTACCGCTTTCGAGTCCAGCGTGACCGTCGACACCGTCCCCGACCTTTTCCAGCTGGCAAAGCTGCTCGATGACCACGAGACCGTTGTAGTCGCTGTCGTTGACACGAATACGGCTCGGATCTTCGTAACCGAGTTCGGCTGGCTGGAAGAGCTCGGGGGACCTGACGACAGGAACCCGAAATACTACCGCAAGCGTCACATGGGCGGCCTGAGTCAGAAGCGCTATCAGCGGAACATAGAGCAGTACCGCGAGCGTTTTGCTGCCCAGGTGGCCACCGCTATCGACGCCATCGTGCGCCGCGAAAACGCCTCACGCCTCATTCTGGCGGGTGACGAAGTGGCGATTCCGCTCCTCCAGGCTGCCTTGCCCGCTGAGACGCGAGAAATCGTGCACGACAGCATCCTGCGCATTCATATTCGAGCGCCGCGCCAGGAGGTGCATGAAGAGATCGAGCCCATCCTGCGCCAGGTGGCCGAGGAGGAATCCTGCTCTCAGGTCGAACGACTGATGGCGGCCGTGCGATCCACGGGCCTGGGGACGCTGGGCGTGGAGCACACCAAAGCGGCCCTCGAGCACGGCAACATAGAGAAGCTGTTCATCGACGAGCAGGCGGATCTGCCGCGCGAGGTCAGAGCCGAGTTGGTGCGGCTGGCCGGAGCCAGTGGCGCTGACATCGAGATCGTGCCGGGCAGTGAGGCCTTGCTGGCTGCCGGCGGCGTGGGAGCGCTGCTGCGCTATCGGTTGGACCTCTATTGATAGCGCGCCTTGCTTTCGGCAGCCTGGCCCTCGAGCATGGCATAGCAGAGGCGCACGTGTCCTTCGTCCATGCGCTCCCAGTCGATCAGCCTGACGGCCGTGTGCCAACCCGTGTCGGAACGGTTGGCCTCCGGTCCCCGTGACCGAGATGACGACCAGTGTCTGGCTGGCCCTGGCGCTGACCCTCCTGGCCGGCATGGCGACGGCCATCGGCAGCGTCATTGCCTTTGCCGCTAACCGGGCCAACTACCGCTTCCTGTCACTGGCGACTGGTTTCTCGGCCGGGGCGATGCTGTATGTCTCGTTCGTCGAGATTCTGCTCAAGGGCAGTGCCGCGCTCGTAGCAGGGTATGGCGATGTACTCGGGCACTGGATAAACACCGGCTCCTTCTTCGCTGGCCTGCTGCTGATAGCCATCATTGACCGGCTCGTCCCGGCCGCCGAGAACCCACATGAAACGCGGCCGGACGCCGACTATCGTGAGCTCCGGGCAGTGGCCGGCGGCCCACAAACCAGCAAGCCTGAGGCCCACCACCAGGAGCTGCTCCACACCGGCCTGTTCACCGCGCTGGCCATCACCATCCACAACTTCCCGGAGGGCCTGGTCACCTTCCTGGCGGCGCTTCACGATCCCAGCCTGGGCCTGGCCATTGCGCTCGCGGTGGCCCTGCACAACATCCCCGAGGGCATCAGCGTCTCGGTGCCCATCTTCTACGCCACTGGCGATCGCCGGCGGGCCTTTCTCTACTCGGCGCTGAGCGGACTGGCCGAGCCTTTGGGGGCAGTCATCGCCCTGGGGCTTCTGCGCTTTGCCTTCGGGTCGGGGCCGGAGGCCATTCCCGGACCAGCCGTGGGGGCGCTCTTCGCAGCCGTGGCCGGCATTATGGTATACATCAGCCTGGACGAGCTGCTGCCCACCAGCCGCGCCTACGGCCGAGGCCACGAAAGCCAGTACGGCCTGGTTGCCGGGATGGCCGTTATGGCCCTCAGCCTGCTGCTCATGAAGTAGTCAGACCAGCGCCTGGCCAGCCGGGCCCGCTGCCATCGTTATGGGGAGCAAGAGATCCATGTCAAGCCAGATGAACGCTAGCCGCTCCGTTCAGCGAGCGCATCGCCGTTACCCATCAGCAGGCTGGCGGCTCTGGGCACCCGCCAATGCGGCCAGCAGGCCTGTTCTGGTGACGAGCGCCGCCGCTCTGGTCATGGTCACAGTCGTGTTGACGGCCTGCCGCCCCTCCAGGCAGCCGACGGTGGCCTGGCGACCGGCGCGAGCCGGAGGGACGCCGCTGGCCGAGCTGGCGCCCAGCGAGGCCCAACTTGCCACCGTCGGGCTGCCGCCACAAACCCCTGGCCGGAGCGGGGCGGAGGCGGCCACCGGGACCCCGGCGGAAGCCTCGGGCAGCACCGGCCCGGGTCCGGGACCGTCGGCCGTCGGCACGAGTGCGGTTGGTAGCAGTCCCCAAATTGCCAACCCGGCTTCGGAGTACTGTGTCCAGCAGGGCGGCGCCCTGGCCATCGAGAAACGAGGCGATGGTGCCGAGTTCGGCATCTGCGTCTTCGAGGACAATCGTCAGTGCGAGGAATGGGCCCTGTTGCGCGGCCAGTGCCCGGTGGGTGGGCGGAAGGTGACCGGTTACATCACGGCTGCCGGTCGTTACTGTGCCATCACCGGTGGGGATTACCAGGTAACTTCCCCCGGCACCGACCAGTCTGAAGGCGGGCGCTGCACCCTGCCGGACGGCCGTTCTTGCGACGCCTGGGACTACTACAACGGCCGGTGTCCGGCCAGTGGCAACACGGGTGCCGCCACCTACGATGATCCATTCGCATACTGCCGCGCCGTGGGCACGATCGACGCGCCTGATGATCGCTACGTGGGACCGCCGGCGCCCGACCAGATCCTCTCGGCCATGATGCGCCAGGGCGTCCTGTCGCCCGGCGTTCCACCAGAGATCCAGCGGCAGTTCGCCTGGCGCTGCATGGATCAGCGGCTGTGGGTTTGCCACTTTGGAGCCAACATCCCCTGCACCAGCAAGGCAGACACCTCAACTGCGCCGACAGCGGCCATGCGGGAGTTCTGCACGGCCAACCCGCAGGCGGACAACATACCGGCCTACGTGACCGGGCGTGAGACCGTATACGAGTGGTCGTGCCGTAACGGACAGCCCCAGGCTGGTCGCCAGGTCCTGACGGTTGACCCGCAAGGCTATGCGGCCGAGTTTTGGGTCGCGCTGACGCCCTAAGCCCCTCCAGGGCCCCCTGGCTGTCTGCCGGCGCGCACCACTGGCTGCCCGACGCAATGCCCGGACGGCGGTCAAGCTCGTGGCAGCCTGGTCTGCTGCTCACGCATCGCGGCGACCGCGGTCTGCCGACCACCCATCTCGCAGATCGCGGCCTCGAATCTCGCGTGGGGAACGATATGGGGGCTCTGACTTGCGGTCACCGAACAGAAATGCCGTGGCCGCTGGTTACTTCTCCGACCACCCAGAGCGGTTCTCCGGCCGCAGCGAACGAGTTTGCCAGCTCCTCCACCACATCCGCCGGCACGGCCGCCAGCAGGCCTCCCGAAGTCTCGGGAGTGAAAAGGAGCATTCGCTGCGCGTCGGGGATGGTGACCGCAAAGTCCACCTGACTGGCGAACGCCTGCTGATTGTTGCAGCTGCCGCCCGGGAAGCATCCGGCAGTGGCGTACTCCTGCGCCCCTGACACGAAGGGCAGCCGGTCAAGCCAGAAGTCCAGCCGCACGCCGCTCGCGCGCGCCATCTCCATGGCGTGGCCGAGCAGGGCGAATCCGGTGATATCGGTCACGGCGTGGACGGTGAACTGGCGCAAAATCGCCGCCGCTCTACGGTTGAGCCGCTGCATGCTGGCAGTGGCCTCGCGAACGTGCGCTGCGGCAACCTGCTGGCGCTTGAGGGCCGTTGTCACCACACCCACTCCCAGCGGCTTGGTCAGCACCAGCCGGTCACCCGGCCGGGCGCCGGCCTTCCGCCACAAGCTGTCAGGCTGCACCAGGCCCGTCACCGCCAGACCATACATCGGCTCCCTGGCGTCAATCGTGTGGCCGCCGGCCAGGACTGCACCGGCCGCAGCGACCTTCTCGGCCCCGCCGCGGATAATCTCAGCTACGACCTCGTCGGGCAGATCGGGCGGGAAACCACACACGTTCAGAGCCAGAAGCACCTCGCCGCCCATGGCGTAAACGTCGCTCATAGCATTGGCAGCAGCGATCGTGCCGAAGTCGTAAGGATCGTCGACCACCGGGGTGAAGAAGTCGATGGTCTGCACAATGGCCTGATCGGCCGACAGCCGGTAGACCGCGGCGTCGTCACCCAGGTCAAGCCCGACCAGCAGATTCGGATGTTCCGCCTCGCGGAACATCCCGGCCAGAGGGCGCAGCACCTGCGCCAGGGCCAAAGGCCCTTTCTTGGCCGCTCAGCCAGCTGCGCTGGCGAGTGACGTCAGACGAATCTCGTGGCGTGTCATCTCACGCATCACCATCTACCAGCGGTGACCCAGACCCGGTGCGCTCCAGCGGGGCCATTCGCGCCCGGCACAGGGCTTCTCCGCTTTCGGACGCTAGCACAGCCGACCGGTGGCGACAAGCGTTGGCGCGTTTACCCCTCTTGACAGACATAGCCGGCGTGGCCTACATTGACTGCGGCTGAAGCCGTGGTTATCCAGGTCCGAGCCCGACACGAGTTGCCTGCGGAGGTTGGGATGAACGCCCTCAAGCGAACTATCGCCATGGCTGTCATGGCTTTACCCTTGCTGCTGCCCGCCCAACCGACGTCCGGAGCGCCGCCGTTTCGGCCTGACCCCGCCGCGCCGGGTTCCGCTGGGCCGTGGCAATTCCCACGGCAGTCGCAGGACATTCTCGACGAGCGGTGCGCGACGACACTCTGGGCCGGCGGTGGCGGAGACGTGACCCCCGGCGGTGGCGAAGACGTGGCCCGTCCTGACCAGGTGGCGCAAGTGCTCAGGGGCAGACACGGGCATGAGGCATACGGCCAGTTGCACGCCGTGCCAGGTGAGGCGCAGCCACTCCCACCCTACGCGGTCTTGTCTGCTGACGAAGGCCAGTGGCGCCTTGCGGCCTCGAAAGCCACCCACGTGACCCTGCGCGCTGGACAGCACCTCGCCATGCGCCTTGACGCGGCCGGGCGGTCAATCCTCGCACTGGCTCCCGAGGATGGCCTGACCAGTGCCGCCCGCTGGGCAATAGACTACGCGCCTGATTGGCTGGCGGACGACCTGGCCGCCGCCTTCGCCGACCTGTCACCCCAGCGGCAGACAGTTTACGCCAACCTGCTATTGGATAGCCGCGACCCGATCGTCGATGAGGTGGCCTTCCAGATAGCTTCCCTGGGGTCCGGATCGCTCACACATTCGCTGTTTACCCCAGAACTCATCGTGCGTAACGCCCAGCTGATGTACGAGCATGACCGCGAGCTCGCCTACGTGGACATTGTCGACCACGGTTCGGCTGCTGAAGGTGGTAACTACTACAGCACAACTCGATACGTCTATCAGAGCGGTCCGTCCGGTCCGATTAGTTGGGCTGAGATTCCACGAGACATCTACTACTGGTACATAGTCCATCCGCGACTGAGTGACGAGACCGTCAAGGCATCGAACGAGGTAAGCAGTCGTCAGGCTACTTACGGTTACTTCTGGCGCGAGTACCTTTATCGGAATCCCGACCCTAGCCACGACTACACCGCGCCCCGTGGCGGTTATTCTGGCTTCCCGCTCTTGGCCGACGTCCTGAGGCGCCCCTCCGTATTGTGGGACGGCCAGACAGTCAATCTCGACGGCGAGCGGCCGTGGACCGACCAGGACACGGCCCTGGACGTTCTGGGCCATTGGGTAAGCTCGATTCTGCCCGACAAAGCCAGGGGCAACCGGCCGATTCAGCCCAACCAGATAGCCTACGAACACGACGGCAACTGTGGTGAGATCCAGGATCTTCTGGGTGCCGCTTCACGCACCGGCCTGGTACCCAACGTGCTCATCTCAGACCATTGCGAGGACCACGTCTGGAATGAGGTCTATGTGGCGAATCCCCAAGAGGGCTGGATTGCCTACCAGGTGGATTGGGATGGCGGCCCCACCAGGATCAATGTCTGGAGTGTGGCCTACGACCGTGATCAGGGCGGCGGAAAGGACGTATCGGCGGTCTGGGCCTGGCGCCCCGATGGCCTGCCGATCGACGTGGTTGATCATTACTCGCAGGCCTGCACGCTCGAGGTGCGTGTCGAAGATGCACAGGGGCAGCCGGTGGACGGGGCCATGGTTGTCGTGTACTCCGAAGCCTGGCAGTCCACTGAGTTCATACCCGCCACGTTCAGGGTGACTGATGCCAGCGGCACAGCGAGGTTCCGCCTGGGCGATCGCCAGAACTATGCCATCCGCGTCCAGAGCCGTCTGGGCGACTATCCCGCCGAGGGTGCAAGGATCGTCCAGGTGGTGAGCGATGCTGAACCGGATAGGACGTACGTGTACAACGTCGCCCTTGGCCGGCAGGCCAGGCTGCCGGACTATCAGCTTGTGACCCTGCCAACCGGCGACGCATTTCGGTTGTTGGCCCAATTCAGCGTTCCGGCTGAGTTCGCAAGCGGCTCCAGCCTCTTTGCCCCCGACGGCATCTTCCGGGCACGCTACCAGAGTGGCCGCCTGACGGCCTTCCTGCTGTCCGAATCAGGCTACGACGCCTATCGGCGCGGCGAACGGTTCGAGGCCGAAGCCGCCAGCCAGGATACCAGCGACGGCGTCATAGAGCTGGAACTGCCATCCGGGGCCGACACCCGATATGTCGTTCTGTCGGCCGACGGGCGTCAGGCGAACAGCCAGATCCTGGACGTCGCCGTCAGCCTCTACGAGCCGGCACCGCCGGCCACCGCGTCGCCCACAGCCAGCCCCACAGCTGCCCCAAGCCAGACACCCGGGCGACCTGAGTTCGCCGTGTACCTGCCCTGCACAGCACGTGACCAACCAGCGCGTTAGTCGACGGAAGCGGTTCAGGAACTAGCGGCGACAGGCAGCACAACTGCCAGGTGATGGCCGGCAGCTCCCGCAACCGCCCGAAGCCTGGGATGAGCCGGCAGCGTCCCTGCTGGCGCCCCGCGACACGGCAAAAGAGGCAATCAAACGCTCACAAGAGTTTGCCCCACATTCGGGGCAATGCACTATCGCTCCGTAAGGTACGAGTTCCTCGAACCGGGCTTGACAAACCAAGCAACGATATTCGTAGATTGGCACCAGTCACATCCTGATACTTGGCATCGCCGAGACCGATCAGTCCCGGCCGCGATGAGAAAGATAGCATCACGCCAGGGACGCCGGCAAGGCAGCCCAGACTGGTGCCCAGGCGGCGTTGACCGCCAGGCCGGACCGGTGTAGACTCCTCTACGCCCGCCTCGCCGCCCCAGTGCACCATCATCCTGATCCCATAAGGAGACCTGTATGGAGCTATTGAGGGAGCTCAGCGAAGCCGACGCCCCATCCGGCTTTGAAGCCGAGGTTCGCGAGATCGCCCGACGCGCCCTGTCCAGCCTGGTCGACGAGATCCGGCAGGACGAGATGGGCAATCTGATCGCCATCCGCCACGGCCAGCAGCAAGGCAACCGACTGCGGATCATGTTGGCCGGTCACACGGACGAGATCGGCTTCCTGGTGAAGTACGTCGAGGAGGAGGGCTTCCTGCGTCTGCAACCGCTCGGTGGCTTCGATCCCAAGGTGCTCATTGCCAAGCGAGTCACCGTCATGGGCAAGGACGGCAAGCTCACCGGTGTCATAGGCACCAAGCCCATTCACGTCATGACCGACGAGGAGAAGAAAGCACTGGCCAAGCTGGAGAGCCTGTTCGTCGACCTGGGCCTGCCGGCTGACAGGGTCAAGGCACAGGTCGAAATCGGCACCCCGGTCACCCTGCAGCAGAGCTTCCGGCACTGGGGCGAAGTGGCCACCGGCAAGGCGCTGGACAATCGGGTGTCGGTATGGGTCATCATCCGGGCTTTAGAGCGCGCCCGCGAGACGCCACACGACATTTTGGCCGTACTGACCGCCCAGGAGGAGGTGGGTCTACGCGGAGCGCGGACCGCTGCTTACGGCCTGAACCCCGACCTGGGCATAGCCATCGACGTGACCCTGGCCTGCGACGTACCAGGAGTCGATAAGGCCAGCCAGGTGGCCAGGCTGGGCGCCGGCACGGCAATAAAGGTGATGGACGCGGCATCGATCAGCCATCCCGGTCTGGTGCGGCAACTGCGATCACTGGCCGAGGCCAAGGGCATTCCTTATCAGCTGGAAATCCTGCCTCGGGGCGGGACCGACGCCGGCGCCATCCAGATGGCCCGCGAGGGCAAGCCGGTAGCCACCCTTTCGGTGCCGACGCGTTACGTTCACACGGTGGTCGAGATGTTGAATGTCGGCGATCTAGAGGCAACGGCGAACCTCCTGGCAGCGTTCCTGTCGCTGCCCGATCCCCTGGCTTGAGCCACACGGGCCAGGGTGGCAGTATCAGGTGGCTGGGCAGAATGGGGCGTCACGACCGGCGGTGCCTCAGGGCGGCGGCTGGTTCTTGTCGGCAGCGGCTCGCCAGTGGCTAGGTAGCGGACCAGGCCGGAGGCCAGACGTCGCAGCCAGCAGTCAGAGGCTGGCGGATCGCCGGCGGCGCTATCTGTGAGGAGGCCTGGCCCAGTCGTGAGAGGGCCTGGGCCAGAGGTAGAGCGGCAGCGGGCAGGAGGCGCAGGACCGTAGAACACGAAGCGACAGCGCAGACATCAGCCATGAACACATCAGCGCGCACGGCAGCGGAGGGCTTTCTGTACACCGACCAATACCAGCTGACGATGGGTCAGCTTTACTTCCGCATGGGCCTGCATGAGATGCCCGCCCAGTTTGACTACTTCTTCCGCAGCTATCCTAACTACGGAGGGCATCAAGCTGGCTACTGCGTGGCGGCCGGATTGGAGTGGCTGCTCGACTGGATGGCCGAAGCCCGGATTACCGACCAGGACATCGAGTATCTGCGGAGTCAGATGGGCACTGCCGGCAGCCGGCTGTTCAGCGACGACTATCTGGACTGGCTGAGAGACCGGGTCGTCCAGCCCAGCGCCGGGATCACGATCCACGCCATTCCAGAGGGTCGACTGGTGCATCCCGGAGTCCCAATCGTCACCGTCTGCGGCCCACTGGCCGTCGCTCAGCTGCTGGAGACCTCACTGCTCAATCACCTGAACTACCAGACGCTGGTAGCCACGCGCGCCTCGCGCATCCGGGAGGCCGGCCAGGGGCGCCCTCTACTCGAGTTCGGGCTGCGTCGGGCTCAGGAACGGGCCGCTACCGCCGGTGCTCGGGCCGCACTTATCGGCGGTGCCGACTTTAGCTCCTACGTGGGCCTCTCGCGGGCAGTTGGTCTGCCGCCCAAGGGCACGCACGCGCACAGCATGGTGCAGGTCTTCATGGCCTTGGGCCACAGCGAGCTCGACGCCTTCCGGGCTTTCGCCGAGGTTTATCCTGACGACTGCATCCTGCTCGTAGACACGGTCAACACCCTGGAAAGCGGGGTGCCCAATGCGATTCGAGTCTTCGAGGAGCTGCGTCGTAAGGGCCATCGTCCGCGGGGAATTCGCCTCGACTCCGGGGACCTGGCACATCTGGCAACGGTCGCCGCCCGGATGCTAAACGACGCCGGTTTCGAGGACGTGTCGATCGTCTTGTCCAACCAGCTCGATGAGATCGTCTTGTTGCAGATCCTGGCCCAGATCCGCGCCGAGGCACCGCGCTATGGACTCGATCCCGAAGCTCTGGTGAATCGACTGGTATACGGTGTCGGCACACAGCTGGTCACCTCGCAGGGGGCAGCTGCTTTGGATGGCGTCTACAAGCTGGTAGCGGTGGAGCCCGCTGGCACCTGGCGGCCGGCGATCAAGCTGTCCGAGACGGTGGAGAAGATCCCCAACCCGGGCCAGAAAAGCGTGTGGCGGGTTTACGATCAGCGCGATAAGGCCACGGCCGATCTGATCGCCATCGCTGGCGAAGATCCGACGACCATGGACCCGCTGGTGCTCCACCACCCGGTGGAGCACGCCACTCTGCGCCGATTGCCACAGCAACACGTGTCCCACATCGAGCCACTGCTGGCCGAAGTGATGCGCGACGGCCGCGAAGTGATCGAACGCCCGACTCTGGAGGAGATGCGGCAGCGCTGTCGCGGCGACCTGGAACATCTGGATGAGGGGGTGCGGCGAATTGTCAACCCGCACGTCTACCACGTGTCGCTGACCCACTCGCTGTGGCAGCTCAAGCAATCACTCATCGCCTCGCTGCGCGCCGGGCGCTCGCTCTGATAGGCCGGGGACATGAGCGAGCTCGCGGCGCACTGGGCTGACTTCGACTGGCTGGGGCTGGTGGTGATACCGCTGGCCATTTTCGCCGCCCGCATCTGCGACGTGTCCATCGGCACCCTGCGCATTGTGTTCATCGGCCGCGGCATGGCCGTGCCGGCGGCCATCACCGGCTTTCTGGAGTCGCTGATCTGGCTTCTGGCTGTCACCCAGATAATTCGCCACCTGACGATCCCCTTGTACTACGTGGCGTACGCTGCGGGCTTTGGCACCGGCAACTTCGTCGGGCTGATGATTGAGCGTCGACTGGCCATGGGCATGATGATCATAAGGTTGATCTCACCCGGTCCGGTTGACGAGTTGGTGGCACGTCTGCGCGATGCCGGATACGGGGCCACGGTCATTGCCGCCCGCGGGCTGCAGGGGCCGGTGCAGATCGTCCACACGGTCTTGCCGCGTCGCGCCCTGGCGCACGCCCTCAGCCTCATGCGCGAGGCGCAACCGAAGGCCTTCTACACCGTTGAACCGGTCGCCCAGGTGGATCAAGGCGTCTTTCCTACATCGCAATCGCGGCGGCTGCTGTGGCTGGTGCGCGGGCGTAAGTAGGGGCGCGCCGGCGTCACTCCACAAAGGCCGACGGATCGGCCTAGGGGCCTGTCCAGCAGTTGCCTCGGCTCTGCGTGTTGCCCACACGCCTTGCGGCCGGGCCTTGTGGAATAAGGTTCTTGACAACTCCCCCAGATGTTTGGCCGCGCTACCCACTTGCCCGGGCTGACCGCGTCGAGTACCCTACCGGCCGCCATGAGCAGCGCCACGCCCATCGCCTTCTTCAACGGCCAGTACCTGCCCAAGAGCGAAGTCCGCATTTCGCCTGATGACCGCGGCTTCCTGTTTGCCGATGGGGTTTACGAAGTGGTGCGCTCTTATCGCGGCCAGCTGTTTGCCATCGAGGCTCATCGAGATCGGCTGCAGCGCAGCCTGGCGGCCGTGCGCATCGAGTGGCCCGAAAGCGAGCGACTGCCCCACATCGCCGCCGAGCTCATTCGCCGCAATTGCCTGGCGGACGCTGAGGCAACCGTCTACGTGCAGGTCACGCGTGGCGTGGCGCCCCGTCACCATCCCTTTCCCGACCCACCAACGCCGCCCTCGGTGTACGCCTGTGCCAGCCCAATGGAGCCTGCCAGCGAGCGTGAAGACGATGGCCTGCATGTCATCTTAGTGCCGGACATCCGTTGGGCTCGCTGTGACATCAAGTCCGTGGCCCTGCTACCTAACGTGCTGGCCGCCCAGCAGGCACGTGAGGCTGGCGCCGACGAGGCAATATTCGTCCGCGACGGGGTCGTTACTGAAGGCACGAGGACCAATGTGGCTATTGTCAAGGGTGGCACATTGGTCACTCACCCGACGGATCACCATATCCTACCTGGCATCACCCGTTCGGTGGTGCTGGAGCTATGCGCCGAGCTCGGCATTCCAGTCCAGGAAGTGCCATTCACGGTCGAGGACCTGAGATCGGCTGACGAGCTGCTTATCATCGGCACCACCAAGGAAGTAGCACCGGCCGTCATGGCCGACGGTCAGCGGATCGGCCAAGGCCGGCCTGGCCCGGTGGCGCGACGCCTGGCGGCCGCCTATCGGGATCGCGTCGCGCATCGTTGACCACTCAGACCTCTCCGCCCGCCCACAAGGCTCCCCCTAAGCTGAAGGTTGCCCCTCGCTGACAGCCGCGCTCAGGCGCCCAGGCCGCCGGCTGGAGAATCCGACACACCCGGCCTCCACCTGGCCAGGCCATTGGGGCCATAACCTGGTAACGACCTCACAGACTCGCCAGCCAGTCGCGCTGTCGGCCCAGGCGCACCTGCCGCTCAGCGGCAAAGCGGATGACTGCCTGATACATCGACTCCGGATCCAGACGCGCCTCGGCCACGACGTCACTCTCGGTGCCGCCGGTGCGCCAGCGATCGTCCCAGTCGGCATACAGGGAGTACTCCTCGGTCAGCGGCCCCAGGTTGGGAAGGGGGGGCACTCGCTTGGTCATGGTGCTGATGACCATCGAGTCAAAGCGCGCCCCATCGGGCAGGACGCGCGCCTGGTACTCGGCCGGCTGATGGGCGAAGAGCTCCGTACTGATGACCGCTGCTACGCGAACGTTGATGCCGGCAGTCTCGAGCCGCGGTAGCACGCGCAGCAGATTCTGCGTGCTGCTGGCCCCCTGGACCCAGACCGTACCCATGGCCGGCAAGTCCGTCCGGAAGTCACGAATGAGATAGATGCCGCGCGCGGCGGCGCGCAGGTCAGGATCGGCAAACTGCGTCCGATCGGCAACCGGGGCATCAGGCCGGGCCACGTGAATCACGATGATGCCCACCTCTTTGTCCCGACTGGCAATCTCAGCCGCGGCGAAGTAAGCTGGAGCAACATCGTTGTAGTCCCAAAGGTAGAGGTTGATCACCTGTCCTCGAGGGAAGAGCGTCCAGACCTGGGGAGCAAAGATACCAAAATGGGTGCGGGCATCGGCGGCAGTTTCCGGTCCGCTGTGGCCGGCCAGCACGGTCAGCACGCCAAGCCGGAACGGGCTGTCCTGGTTCTGCTGGCTGAACACCCGGGCCGGAGTGTACATGAGCGGCGTGAAAGCACCATAAGTGCCCGAGATGCCCCACACACCCACGAAGGCCTCTGGATCAGCCGACGCGTTTTGGCTTACCAGCCCGATTATGGTCGAGGCATTGACAGCCTCTTGGATGCCAGCCTTCAACCGAGTACCGGCCGGATTGCTGAGCGCATCGTAATGCCCGAACAGGTTGGCGCGCTCCAGGTTCACCGACTCGGACAGGTCAGCCGCCACAGTGAAAAACCGACCGCTGGTCACGAAGTTGAGCCAGGCGCCCACCTCGCTAATAGCCCGCCGCGCGCCGGCTTTCTCGCCGGCAGGCAAGAAGAGACGAATGGTGCGCTCCACGCTTCGCCCGGTATGCGGATCTGATACGCTGACCGTCACTGGCTCGGTCGGCAGGTTGGCTACGCGCAGGCGCTCATCCTGAAAGACATCCCGGGCAGTATCGATGCGCAGGCTGAATGAACGGTCCAGCGTGCTACCGATCTCAACCAGGCGCTCGGCAATCCAGGCACGCAGATGCGGCTTGCGGTCCAGCACCGACAGACACACGTCGATGTTGGTCTTGAACTGGATAAGCCGCTCGGCCTCGTCCTTTGGCGGACCGTCGCGAATGCCCGCGAAGCGGACGCCATAGCGATTCTCGTAGGTGGATGCCAGCGACACGAAGTAGTCGCTGTTCATCGGAATGCTGTAAGGATGGCTCAGGTGCCCGGTCAGGAGCTCGCGGCCGTCAGGCAAGCGACCATCTGAGCGAACCGGCCACCAGCCTTTGAGCGTCCGGCCGATCAGTATCATCGGTCGGCGATCCTCGGCCGGCCATTCCTCCATCAGTCGCAAGCCGCCGAAGATGGCGTCGAAGTCGTTACCGTCGTCAATCGCGAGCACATTCCAACCGTAGGAAGCCCACTGTAGCGGCAGGTCATAGCCAGCCAGGCCGGCGTCGACTACACCGCCGATGAGGGCATCGTCAATGCCGGCATTGTTGAAACTCAACAGCACGCGCAAGCGCTTGCCCACCTTCTGCGCTACGGCGGCGGTCTTCAATTCTTGAGCGTGACCCTCGGTCATGGCGAACTCGCCTTCAAAGACGATGACCTTCAACCACGGCGGCGCACCAGCCCAGTCCCAGAACAAGGCCTTGCCACCACTGGTGGCGAAGCCGATGCCCGAGGGCCCGCCGTTGACGTCGTTGGTCACATCCGTCGACTCGGCGTGGCCCGCCAGAGCCCGGATGCCTCGCCACCTGGCCTGAGCAAACAGCGGGTGGTTGGCCAGGCGGTGCTCATCCAAAAGGCGGCGCACGGCCTGTGGACCGCGCCGAAAGCCAAGGGCATCAATCGACAGAATGGCAACCCCCGGATCGAACGCATAGCGGTCGCCACCAGTGGCCTCCCGCTGGCGCCACAGCGCTTCGTAGAGGATCATCCACAGGGCGTAGCAGGTGGGAATGCTGTGACCTCCGGCGAGCATGAAACGATCGGCGAAAGGATGCTTCGGCCGGCGAATGTCGTAGCGCAGCCCGCCCAGGTCCGGCCCTCCCAGGTGCACGGCCACGTTGTACGGCGTATAGGCCAGAGGTCCACCGTAGTGCCCGCTCTGGGCGTAGTTGCCAAGGAGCACCAGCGTCATGGCGGTCATGAAAGCCACGTCCTCGAAGTGCTCATGCTCGTACTCGGCCAGCGTCACGCTGTGTGGCGAGAGAGCCGCATTCCCGGTGACGGTATTGACGGTGACGGTAGTACTCGGAGACATCGCGTATCCTCTCAAACTGGCTATTGGTGGCTGCGATGGTCCCATGGGCTTCCCGGCGCGAAGACCGGGCGCCTCGCGATTTCGGCGGTCCGTATGGGTCCGGCGCTACCGGGCCAGCAAGGCCCCCGGGCGCGCAGTCTGCCACCCAGGCGGCGCGCCCCCAAGCCTCAGGCCGCGGAAGCGGCGAAGGATATCAGAGCATTGCCGCCTTAGCAACAGCCGGCGGTATCGGCCGCCAGGCCGTGGGCAGCCGCCAGGTGGGTTTTGCGGACGGGCAGGCCTGTCGCTATGATGAACTCCGGAAGTCGTAGTCGCACTTAGCGCTCAGGAGAACGGGCAATGAGTTTACGCGTGGGCGACCCAGCCCCCGATTTTTCTTTGCCGAGCCATCTGGACCGGCAGGTCGTGCTTAGCGAATTGCGCGGCCGCAACGTGCTCCTGGCTTTCTACCCTTGTGCCTGGACGCCGGTTTGCACCCATCAGATCCCCGCCTACCAGGCAGATCGGGAGAAGTTTGAGGGCCTGGACACCCAGATCCTGGCCATAAGTTGCGATCCCATTCCCACGCTGAAGGCGTGGGCGGATCATCTGGGTGGCATCGATTATCCGCTGCTTTCCGACTTCTGGCCGCACGGCGCGGTGGCCCAACGGTATGGCGTGCTGCGCCCCGAAGGCCACACCGAGCGCGCGGTGTTCCTGGTCGACCCCCAGGGGGCCATCCGTTACATCGACATTCACGACATCAACGACCAGCCTGCCAACGCGGTGGTCCTGGCCGAGCTGCGCCGCCTGGCCGGGATTCCCGATCAGCCTGCCGTCGAGCCAGCGCCGCCGGTCTCACTACCGCACGGCGGCATAGTCATGTACTGCACTTCGTGGTGCCCCGATTGCCGCCGCGCCCGGCAGTGGCTGGCCGACCACGGGCTAGAGTATCGGGAGGTGGATATCAACGCCACGCCCGGGGCAACCGATCAGCTGCGGCAATGGACTGGCGGCCCCCTGGTGACACCCACCTTTGACATCGATGGCCGCATCATCGTCGACTTCGATGAGACAGCGCTCCGCCAGGCACTCGGGCTGGACAACGCCTAGCCGCCAGGCGACGGCGGCCTGAAAGCCGCCATATAGCCGGTGGCCCAGCCACGAGTCTCGGTCATCATCCCCAACCGCGACTCACCGCTCGTCGGCCAGACGCTGGCTTCGCTAGAGCGGCAAGACGCCGCGGGTTGCATCCACGAGATCCTGGTGGTAGGAACGGATCGGCCGGGCCAGGTGAAGGCCAGGCCGCCAGTGCGCTTCTGCGACACCGGCCGATCAGTTTCGGCGCCGGTGGCCCGCAACATTGGCATCGGAATGGCCAGTGGAGATGTCCTGGCGTTCATCGATGCCGACTGCCTGGCAGCGGCTGACTGGCTGAGGTGGTTGCTCGAAGCCCGGCAGGCTGGCCACCCAATCGTGGGCGGCGGCGTGCAATTCCCACCCCGGCCTTACGCCCAGCTATGCTACAACGTGACCATGTTCCACGATACCCTGGTCAGCGCGCCGCCTGGTGAACGGCCAATCCTGGGGACCCTGAACCTCCTCGTGGCGGGCGAGGTTGTGGCGAAAGTGGGCCTGATGGACGAGCGACTGCGGCGCGGCCAGGACACCGAGTGGACCCTGCGGATGCGGCGTTGCGGCTATCGGCTCTACTTCGAGCCGCGCGCTGCGGTGACCCATCTGCCGCCCGTCAAGACTGTGGGCCAGGTGCTGCGCTTGTGGCGACTCTCCGGCCAGTTCAACGGCTGGATTCGGGCCCAGTACAATGACATCATGGCGCCGCCGCCGTTTTGGGGCCGCCCGTGGCTCTTGCGCCTGAGCGCACCGCTCATCGCCCTGGCCGTCACCAGCCGGATCTTCGGGCGGCACCCAGAGCTGTGGCGATACCTGCACACCGCACCGGTCGTCTACGCCACCAAGATCGCCTGGTGTTGGGGCGCGAGCCAGGGCCAGCTACCAGGAGCAACGAACGGGGGCGAGTGATCTCCTCCCTGTTTTCCGGCGTCGGATGCGGCTCCCAGGCATGATCCTACTGCCCGCTTCGATCGCCGCTTTGAGGTCTGGGCCATGACCCAACCACCAGTCTGGGCAGTCATCCCCACATACGGCCACCTTGCCGCCACCCGGCAGGCGCTGCAGTCGCTTTTCGACCTGTGCCCTGGCGCGGAAAGCATTCTGGTGGTTGACAACGGCTCGCCCGACGATACCGTGGCTTGCCTGCAGCGTGAGGCACCGGAGGTGGAGGTCATCGCTAACGGCGCCAACCTTGGCTTCGCCGCTGCCGCTAACATCGGCCTGCGGCGCGCGCTCAAGGCCGGTGCCCAATGGGTGCTGTTGGTCAACAACGACATCCTGGCCGAGCGCCACATGCTCGGCCATCTACTGGCCGCGGTCAGGCCCACGGTGGGCGCGATCGGGCCCCTGATATACTACCTGGATGAGCCCGCACGTATCTGGTCGGCAGGATTCGGGCGCGGGCGCTGGCTGCCCGAGCCGCGTCGCGGCTGGCGTGGCCAGCTCGACGATGGCCGCTTCGCGGCACCCTTCGAGGTGGATTACCTCCTGGGTTGTGCGATGCTGATCAGTCGCTCGGCTCTCCTGGCGGTGGGCGGGTTCGATGAGCGCTACTTCTTCACTTACGAAGATCTCGACCTCTGCGCCCGTCTGGCGCGGGCCGGCTATTCGTGTCTGACCGCGCCGCAGGCCAGGTTGTGGCATGCCGTCGCCACCTCGGCCAGGCTCGAAGGCGCGTTTCGCGTCTTCCACCTGGCCCGCGGCAGCGTGTTGTTCCTGAGTTCTCAGGCTCGAACCCCGGAACGCGCCTTAGCCGCCGTCTTTCGCTCATTGGTGGCCATGAAGAAGGGCGCCGTGTGGCTGGCTACTGGCCGGCCCGACCTGGTGCGGGCGCATTTCGCCGGCCTGGTGGCTGGCTACCGGGCGGCTCGCCAGCCGCCACGAATCGCGCACTTCGCTTCGCCGAAGTCTTGAGGGGCAACCTGGCCCGCGGCTCTGGGCTGTGATATCCTGGAGTGGCCACGATTGGAGGTGGAGCATGGACCGACGACAGCTGGCGTTTGTTTCGGCGGCTATCGTCTTTGCCAGCATCGCACCCCTTGCCGGCCATTCTGAGCCCGCAGACCACCACGGCCAGCCAGGCCTGGCGAGCCTGACGGCTAGGACCGCCGACTTGCCACGCCGGCTGGTGATCTTCGAAGCCTTCAACTCGCCTGGCTGAGGTACATGCGCCGTCGCCGGTCCGGCGATGGACGACTTACAGGAGGAGTACCTGCGGCGGGGCGAAGCGGTGCTTTTCCTGGAGCAAAATGACTACGAGCCCGTTGGGGCACGCATCGACCGCTTCTGGAATGCCTACGACCAGAGCTGGGCAGCCGTGCCAAAGGTGATCATCGATAGCGGCTTCCGTGTGCTGAGTGGCTCGCAGCGCGACTACCACGCGGCCTATCGGAAGCCCATCGAAGAGGCTTTGCAGCGGCCAGCTCAGGCCGACATCCTCGCCCAGTACAGGCTGGACGGTCAGAAGGCTCTCGTCGAAGTCTGGGTCCGCAACCTGAGCACTCAGGTACTGGGCGACGCCAACTACGCCACCTTGACGGCTGTCGTATACGAGAACGCCCACATCGTGCACACCAACCGCTTCGTGTGGGCAGCACCCGAGCTGCCGGTGCGGCCACCGCTCGGCCTTCTTGAGACGGGCACCTACCGTCTACAGGCCGAGATTCCGGCCACGGTGCGCTGGCAGAATTGCCGGATCGTCGTGCTGCTGGACTATCAGCCGAACGTCGGCTCAGCGCGCTACGACATGCTTCAGGCCGCCTTTGCCGTGCCGGCTTCACTGCCGCACGCCATCCGCCTGCCGCTGGCGTTGAACCGCCCGTAGTCGTCGACGGCGTCACTGTGGCGAGCTGCGTTTTCCAGATGGGCGGACAACACGCACTGACAGCGGTGCAGGCTCATGACGACCACGCTAGCCGGGGCCCTCCCGGGAGCAGGAGGCGACCGGGCAGGACAGATTGTCTGGCCGCGCCCCACTCCGGCCGGGGTGATTGACAGGCGTCAATAGCGGGGGCATACTGTACCTCGTAGGCCGCCGCGCTCCACGCGCGGCGCGAGATGCGGGGCAGACATGCGCGCCGGCCCCACGGCGCGGCGACCGGGAGGTTAGTCGTGATCTGCGCGCCCGCTTTCAGTTGCCCCGAATCCACCCTCGAGGGCCGCGATGCCGGCCAACTGTTCGCCTCTGACGAGCAGTGCCGAGACGAATTCGCCGATTGCCGCTGCCTGGAATGCGACCCGCTATCCGATCCTTACCTAGTCCCCGCCCCCTCCGGCACCGTCACCGCCACCTTGCGCTGCGATCACTGCGTCCCGCTTGACGGCACCCCGGGCACTCCCGCCACTCCGGTCGCCGACTGGCGCCGCTGGTACCCCATGGACCGCGGCCAAAAGCCCGGCGAGCGAGCCGTCAACTGGTGGGACGAGCCCTGGCGCTGCAGCCGCAAAGCCCAGGTCACATGGAACTACGACGGCATCCCCGAAGGCCTGCCCGCTAAGTGGCGCGACCAGTGCATGGACTACTACTTCAACTGGAACGGCTGCGAGGGCG